>Ga0209382_10012902_pt1 | contig 10282 bp, 6 predicted proteins | sample SoiMetdeltSBSDD5_FD_187599 | JGI IMG/M metagenome (GOLD analysis project Ga0209382, IMG submission 187599) | Bulk soil microbial communities from a Populus tree surrounding site in Tennessee, USA - Soil MetaG P. deltoides SBSDD5 (SPAdes) (version 2) | ecosystem: Environmental > Terrestrial >...
AAGAGACTATAGGCGAAATTTTCAGCACAAAGGCAGGCGAACTGACCTCTGCCGGCGCCGAAGCCTTCCGGCTTCGAGCCGGCTCCGCCCTCGGCGCCGTGTTGGATACGGCGCATGCGCCGGCCCCGCAACGCCGCACGACGCCCCTTTTGCCCAATGTCAGGCGCTTTCGAGGTTTGATCGACCGAACCGACGAGCTAAAAACCGCGCTGGCCGCGCTGCCCAGCGGCTTGCCGGTCGAGATTCATGGGCCTGCCGGGGCGGGGAAGACCGTTCTTTTGCGCACCCTGGCCTACCACCAGGATCTGACCGGCAATCCCGACGGTGTGGTTTACCTCGATCGCGTCGCCGCCCAACCGCTCGCCGATTTGCAGCAATGCTTGTACGACAGTTTTTATGTCACGGCGCCGCGCCTGAAACCGCGCGAGGGCGAGCTGCGCCAGTTTCTGCGGGACCCGCGCGCTCTCGTTCTGCTCGACGACGTCGAACAAACCGAACAAAACCTCGAAGTGCTCTTCAACCTGCTGCCGAATTGCCTGTTCTGCATCGCTTCCGAAGAGCGCCGCCTACATGGCGAGGTCAAAAACATTGCGCTGGCCGGTCTGGGAGAAACAGATGCGCTGGCGTTGATCGAGCGCGAGCTGGGCAAGCCGTGGGCGCCGGCAGAGCGCGCCGCGGCGGCGACGCTTTACGAATTTTTCGACGGCCATCCTTCGCGGTTGATTTTCGCGGCCGCGAGCGCCCGCGAGCAAGGCCGATCGCTCGCCGAACTCATCGCCAGCCGCGAGGCCGCTGAGCCGCCCGGCAAATTGCTGCAACGGAGTGTGGAATCGCGTAGTGCCCAAGAGCGCCGCGTGCTCTCGGTGCTCGCTGCACTCGGAGGGTGTATCTCGAAGGAAGCCCTAGCCGCATGCCTGCCGGACTCGGGACTCGAGACATGCTTACCCCCGCTGCTCGACGCTAAATTGATTCAAGCCGACGGCGAAAGCTATGCGCTCTCCGCCGGCGTAGCCGATGCTCTGCCGCCTGCGGCCGACCTCGCGGCGACTTGGCTGGACGCGATTCCCCGCCTGGCCGGCTGGGCCGAAGAACATCACGCCGAGGGCGAAGTGATCGTGCGCGACTTCCCCGTCTTCCAGCGCGCCGCCGAGTGGTCCGCGGGCCAAGCACGATGGTCGGAGGTTTTGCGCTTGGCCCGCGCCGTCGAACCGGCGTTGAGCGCCAGCGGACGCTGGACGGCCTGGCGCAGCATGCTTGAGATGGCCTCCCGCGCCGCCAATGAATCCGGCGATAAGGCGAGCCATGCATGGGCGCTGCATGAATTGGGCAGCGCCGCCGTCTGTCTGGGAGATACGCCATCGGCGAAAAAATTCTTGAATCAGGCCCTCGCCCTGCGCATCGAGATCGGCGAGCACTGGGGGGCCGCTCTCACCCGGCACAATTTGGATTTGCTGCAGCCGCCGGTCATTCCCGGTGAGCATGTTCCGCAGGAATCTCCGGAGGAAAAACCCGGTCCGCGCAACACCCTGCGGCAACGGTTGGCCGACCTTCCCCATGTTGCAAAAATTGCCAGTCTGGGATTTCTCGCCCTCGCCGGCGCGCTGATCGCACTGCCGCTGTGGCGTCCACCCGCTGTTCCATTCCAGTTGAATTTCTCACCGGCGCGAGTGGAGTTTTTGAGCACGGCGGTCGATCAGCCGAGCGCGACTAAAATCATTGACGCAGCGAACCCGGGCAGCCGGCCGTTGAGCATCGGCGCCGTCAGCGTTAGCGGCCCCGGCAGCGGCGATTTCAACGTACTGCGGAATGAATGCGAGCGCAGACTTTTATCGGCCGGTTCCACGTGCCAAGTTCATTTGCGTTTCAAGCCCGGCGGCGCGGATCCGAGCGTGGCCCGGCTGATCTTCAGCGACGGCCGGAGCAGCGAGACCGCGGCGGTCGAGCTGCGCGGCGCCATTGAATCGACGCCCGCCCAACCGGCGGCGCCGTTATTGTCGGCTCGCCCGGCGACGATGAATTTCGGCGAGCGCGAGGTCGGCACACGTGCTCGCGCCGAAGCGACCGTCGCGAACGACGGCGGCGCGCCGCTGCGCCTAAGCCAGTTTACTCTCAGTGGAACCCACCGCGGCGATTTTGCGCTCGCGGAAAACAGTTGTCAGGGAGTGGATATCGCTCCGCAAACGGATTGTAAAATTGCAGTTGCCTTCGTACCTGGCGCGGCCGGTGAGCGCGAGGCGGTGCTGGTTTTAACCACGATCGAGGGCGCCAGAGAGGAAATCGTTTTGCGCGGCGGCGGCGTTGCCAGAGCCGTGGGCGCGATAACGGCGGAGCCCGCCGAGCTAAACTTCGGCGAAGTTGACCTGCGCCGGCGGGAGCAACGACAAATGCAGCTCGTGCACGGCGGCGCCGCTGGGGTTGCTATCAGCGGGATCGCACTTGCCGGTGCGCAGGCCAGCGACTTCACCATTGTCGCCGATGGCTGCCAAGGTATCACCCTCGCTGGAGGACAGCGCTGCCGCATGATCGTGAGCTTTGCGCCAAGCGAGCCGGGACGCCGGGAGGCAGTTCTATCGATCGCCGAGGACACAAGCGGGCGCGTCCGCCGGATCCGGCTCTTCGGAGTTGGGCGCACTTCCGCCGCGGTTTTGGAGTTCAATCCCCCGTCGCTCGATTTCGGTGAGAGAACCGTAAATGCTTCCCCGCTGCCCCGGGGACTTGCGCTCCGCAACCGCGGCTCGGTGGATGTGCGGCTCGGCCGCGCGGGAATTGTTGGCGCCGACGCGCGCTATTTTTTTATCGCGTCGAATGATTGCGGAGCCACACTGGCGGCGGGCGCGAGCTGCCGCATTACCGTCGATTACCGCGCTTCGGCCGCGGGTGCGCACGATGGCGTGCTACGCGTCGACTTTGACAGCGGTCAGCGGGAAATCGCGTTACGCGGCCGCACGGTCGCCGCCAAGACCCCGGTCGCAAGCATTCGGCCCGAGCGCGTGGATTTTGGAGCGCAAACTTTGCGCGCGCGCGCCAACAGCCAGGAGGTGATCGCGCAAAACCAAGGGAGCGGCGAGCTGGTGATTGCGCAGGTCACCCTGCAGGGCAGTAACAGCTTCAGCATTACGCATCGCTGCACGCAGCCGATCGGAGAGCGCGAGAGCTGCGCGATTCGGATAGATTTTGCGCCGCGCGCGGCGGGACAACAACGAGCCGATCTCATCGTCACACACAACGCCGCGGGCAGCCCTCAGCGAATCTTGCTCAGCGGCACCGGTGTTGTCCCGGCAAGCCCCGCCATCGCTATCAACCCCGGCGAACTTGAATTCGGCAACCAGATTGCCGGCACAACCAGCCAACCGCGAACCGTGACCCTATCCAATACGGGAGCGGCGCCGCTGGGGATTCGCGCGCTCAGGATCGAAGGCAACAACGCCGGCGACTTTGCCATGACCGGCGATTGCGCCAGTCGCGAGATCGCACCGAGCGGGCAATGCCAGGTTGCACTCCGCTTCGCGCCGCGGGCGTCAACCGGTAAGCGCAGTGCGACCCTGGTCGTGCATCACAATGCGCCGGGAAGCCCGCATAGATTAATCATCGGCGGAACGGCCGTTGTGCGCCCGGCGAAACCGCCATTTCCAGGCGAAGTGAAAGTCCGCCCCGATACCGGAGTCGTTGAATCCGGCTGGTGCTGCGTCAACGGCAATGTCGAACAGTCAACGCGCTCGTTGTGCGTCGCGAAAAAGGGCAGCTTTTTTGTCGACCAGCAAAGCGCGCGCGACCGCTGCTTCCCCGTCATCCGATAGATTGGGCGTTGAGATCGTTGCACTCACCCCACCCTATATTCTATGGTCCAACGTAAATTGACATGAGCATCCGCAACAAAGCAGCCATCGTCGGCATCGGCGAGACGCCGACGGACCGTTTGGGATCGAAACCCGGCGAGCCGCGCAAATCGAGCGCCGAATATATTTCGTGGGCGATGCGCCTGGCCTTGGAAGACGCGGGCCTGAGCTTGAAAGATTTTCAGGGCCAGGGTCTCGGCGTCACGATCCCGACCGCCTACCCGCAACCTTTCTGGCCTGAGGAAGTCGCGGAGATTCTCGGCATCACACCAGGATTTTTGCTAGGCGGCGCCACCGGCGGAGCGGGAGCCGTCTCGCTGCTCGGCGGCATGGCGGCGGCGATCACTTCAGGTCTTATCGACATTGCACTGGTATGCGGCTCCGCCGCGCCATTCTCCGAGCATTGGGGCGGAGGCATCCAGCCCGGCGACATGCGCGACTGGGAGATTCCCTACGGCACCATGGGACCAAATAGCAAAATCGCCATGGTGATGCGCCGCTACATGCACGAGTACGGCGCGACGCTCGATCATTTCGGCAAGATCGCCGTTGCCGGCCGCTATCACGCGAGCTTGAATCCGCTCGCGTATTTGCGAAAACCGATCACTGTTCAGGACTACAAAGAATCGCGTCTGGTCGCCGATCCCGTGCGCTTGCTCGACTGCGTCATGCCGGCCAACGGCGGCAGAGCGTACATTCTCGCTTCGCCGGAGCGCGCCAAGACGCTGCGCAAGAAACCGATCTACCTCAAAGGATTTGGCGAACGGAGCAATCCGTCCTATGGCCCACGTGCCGGCTCCGACGCGCTGGTCATGGGCGTGAAAGACGCAGGCAAGGTCGCCATGGAAATGGCCGACGTCAAACATGGCGACATCAATTTTTTGCAGCTCTACGACGACTACATCATCGTCGTTTACTTGCAGATCGAAGATCTCGGCTTTTGCGCCAAAGGCGACGTGAGCTTCTACGAGCGCACGGATTTCACTTTCAAAGGCCACCTACCGATCCAAACCGGCGGCGGCATGATCAACGTCGGCCAACCGTCCACGGCGGGCGGCACCTTGCACATCATCGAAGCAGTGCGCCAACTGCGCGGCGAAGGCGGCGAGCGACAAGTGCCCAACGCGAAGACCGGATTAGTGAGCGGCTTGGGAGTTCTCCCCTACGGCAAGAATCTTGGCTGCTGCGCGGTGGCGGTGCTGGGAAGCGAAGCTTAAATATTTTTATGGCTGAAGTAGACGTCAGAAAACCGTTGCCGGCAATCACCACCGAAGCGAAACCGTTCTGGGACGGAGCGGCGCAGAATAAGCTCGTGATGCAACTTTGCAAGGACTGCGGCGCCTGGGTTTGGACCCCGCGCCCGTTGTGCAACGAGTGCGGCAGCGAGCGCATCGAGTGGACGCCCATGAGCGGCAAAGGCGAGATTTATTCCTTCACCCCGTAATCCGCCAGGTCGTCGGCCGCGCTGCATCGCAAGCCTTCCAGCCGGACATCCCTTACGTGATCGCCTGGGTCGACCTCGACGAAGGCCCGCGCATGATCACCAATATCGTCAATTGCCCCGTGGAAAATGTGAGGCTAGGTATGAAGGTTTTCGTCGTGTTCGATCAAGCCTCGAAGGACGTTTGGCTGCCGAAGTTTAAGCCGGTTTAACAATTTCGTAAATAATATTAGAATGACCCGGACGAAGGACACGAAGGGTAGGATGCTGATATTTAAGCTTCTGAACTTCGTACTCTTCGTATAGTTCGAAATTTGCGTGACCTGCGCAAATGATCTGGAAGCTGAACGTATTCGGAGTCGGAAATTGCTCCCGCAAAGGCGCAAAGTCGCCAAGTTTGGAGGGGAAAGATATAAACTCTTACGAATGATTTCACCGGCAATCTCCGACCTTTGCGTTCTTTCCGTGAGATATTCCGACGTTTGGTTGCAGCTTCGCTGCGCTGGGACGTTCGTGGTTAAGGCCTGTTTCATCCTTCGACAACACACGGGCTTTGCTCTAACGCTTTTGCGTTAGCACTTCGTCAAGCAAAGAAAAATCGAATACCTGCTCTGCCTTCGGCATTTCTTTAAGCCCCATGTCGCGCTGATCCAGTTCAAACTCAAGCTTCATCGCGTTGGCGGTCGGTTTGCCGTCCAGCGCCCAACCTTTCAAAAGTCCGTCGTAAACGTACGCCGCTTCTTCTGCACTTAGCGCGAGTTGCTTCATGAGCACGGGAACGGTTTTCTCCTTCTGAGTGACGATGATTCGAATGGCGTCAACGACGGCCTGAACCGCCGGGCGGAGGAATTCACGCTTCGATTGCATAGATGCCACCGACATACCGAGGCCACTCTGTGGCAATTCCAATTCATCTGCCGCTCTGGCGAGCGCATGAAAACCCTGCTTCACCATGCGAACGGTTTCGACGCTATTGAGCATAGCGACTTGAACCGCGCCGCTGCTCAGCGCCGCCGCCCGCGCAGTGCCCGCGTTCACGACTTTATATTCCTCCGGTTTCAATCCCTTTCGACGCAGCACTTCTCCCAGTACGACGTTGACGGTCCCTTGGGGTGTGTAACCGCCGATAATTTTTCCCTTGAGCTGTTCGATCGTCGTAATATCTTTTGTAGCGACGAGCACAAAATCGGGACGATTGAGGGACACGAGACCGACGCGAACCGGTATGCCGCGAAGCGCCGCGCGCGCCGTTGAACCGACGGCGGAATAAAAATCCAACTCTCCCGCCAACATGGCGGCGAGCCCGGCCCGAGGTTCCAGCACCAAAACCCGCGCGTCATAGCCGTAGTTTTCAAAGATCCCGAGATGCTTGGCGACATAAATGTGGGTCATCGTCGCGGAGTGGTTCGCCAGCGCGATGTGCAGCGGTCTAAGCCTCGGTTTTTGCTGCGCCGATGAGAAATCCGGCAGGAAACTCAGAATCGCCGCTAGAATAACCAAACCCAACAAGGCCGACACCTCGCCACGTCTTTCCATATGCTGATCCTCCTTACTCTTGCGGCTAGGAACACACACTAACGCACACCAAAATCAGTTACCATCGTTGTCTTCTGGACGTTGCGACGAATTCGTTATAAAGAAGGCCTTAATATAAAGATTTATCCCAAGCCGTTTTCCAGGGAGCAAACATGAGCGCAGCGGTACAGCACAAGATCATCGACGGCGACGGCCATGTGGTCGAAGACATCGCAAGCATCGCCAAATACATGCCGGAAGAGTATATCGGCAGAAGTTTTTCCGAGGCGCGCGGCAAGAATCCATTTCCGCCGATCGATCACCTGCACTCGGCCAACCGCCACTTCACACCCAAGGGCGCCTTTGCCAATGTCGGGCGCGAAGGCTGGGAGCTCTTTTTGAATGATGTGGGTATCGGCACCACCGTGCTTTATACGAGCGCGGGCCTCGCGTTCGGGAAGATCGTCAGCCGCGACTGGGCCATCGAATTGGCGCGCGCTTATAACAATTGGATGTACGACACGTACACGTCGAAGAGCCCGCGCTTCAAGGCTATGGGTCTGATCCCGCTGCAAGAGCCTGCGGAAGCAGTCATCGAGCTGCGCCGGATCGTGCGCGATCTCGGCTTCTGCGGCGCCATGCTGCCGTCCATGGGGGTCAACATGGCGCACCTGGGCTCGCAGAAATATTGGCCGATTTACGGCGAAGCCGAGCGCTTGGGCTGCGCCATCGCGATTCATGGCGGCGCCCATGAGAACCTTCTCATGGACGACGCCAGCCCCTATGCGATCGCCAACGCGCTCGGCCATCCGATGAGCCAGATGATCGGTTTTGCCGGGATCATCTTTAACGGCGTCTTCGACAAATTTCCCGGCCTGCGTATCGGCTTTATGGAAGCGGGCTGCGCCTGGTTGTTGACCTGCATGGAGCGCTTCACCGGCTCGTGGGCAAGCCACGTGCAGTACGATCCGCGCGGTCGCTTTTTGCAACTTAAGAAAGGTGAAAAGATCATCGACTACATTTTGCGCCATATCGACGAAGGGCGCATATTCGTCGGCTGCGAAGGCGAAGAGTTGAGCATCTCCGAGGCGGTGAGTATCACCGGCAATAAACCGTACGTGTTTTCCACCGACTATCCGCACGAGGTCGACGCGCAGACATGCAAGCACGAGCTGGCAGAGTTGCGCGAAAACAGCCAACTCAGCGCAGGCGATAAAGACGCGATTCTGTTCGGCAACTCCCAGCGGTTTTATCAGTTGGCCCAGTGAACCGACTGCCAAACCCGTCCCTCCGAATTCGAAAAGCAACACGAAATGCCGTTAAAATTGAGGATCTGAACATGAACACGACTAAACATAAAATCATCGACGGCGACGGTCACGTGGTGGAAGACCACTCTGAGATCGCGGCGCGGATGCCGCAGCAGTTTCGCGACCGTTTCGGCTCGAGCCGCAGCCCCTACCCGCCGAACGATCACCTTCACGCAGCGAATGCGCATTTTCTCCCGCCCGGCGCTTTCGCCAAAGTCGGGCGCGAGGGCTGGATCGATTTTATGGAAGACGTTGGCCTGACGACCGCCGTGCTCTATCCGACCAACGGTTTGTCGTTCGGCCGCGTCGTCAGCCTGGACTGGGCGATCGAGCTTTCCCACGCCTATAACGATTGGATGCACGATGAGTATCTGAGCAAGAGCAACCGGTTTCAGGCGCTCGGATTGATTCCGTTGCAAGATCCGGCGGAGGCGGTGAAAGAACTGCGCCGCATCGTCAAAGATTTCGGCTTCTGCGGCGCCATGCTGCCGAGCACCGGCGTGATGGGCGCGCAGAATCATCTCGGCGACGATCGTTACTGGCCAATCTACGAGGAAGCGAACCGTCTGGAATGCTGCATCGGCATTCACGGCGGCGTGCACGATCACATGGGCTTGGACGACATGACCCCCTACGCTCCGGTGAACGCGCTCGGCCATCCCTTCGGACAGATGGTCAACTTCGCGGGTATTCTCTTTAACGGCGTGTTCGACAAATATCCCAAAGTCCGCTTCGGTTTCATGGAAGCGGGCTCCGGCTGGTTTGTAAACTGTATCGAGCGCTTCGAACGCGCCTGGAACAGCCACGTGCAGTACGATCCGCGCGGGCGTTTCTTGAAGCTTCGGAAAAAAGAATCGATCACCGATTACATCAAACGCCACGTCGACGAAGAACGCATCTACGTCGGCGTCGAAGGCGACGAACTCACCCTGCCCTTTGCGATCAGCATCGTTGGCAACAAGCCGTTCATTTTCTCGTCCGACTTTCCGCACGAGGTCAACAACGATACCTGCAAGGAAGAGCTTCAAGAGTTAGACGAGAACAAGCGCCTCACACAGGAAGACAAAGACGCCGTGCGCTACCGCAATGCGGAACGGTTCTACGGCTTGTCATGAAATTGAGGCCCGTTCCAATGGTTCCAACGTTTTGGGAGGGGATACGAACGAGAAACTAACCCGAATGCGCAAAGAAAAAATGAATACCGAGTTTTAGAGGCGGGTTTCAAACCCGCCCTTTTTGCCTGTGAAAAAGTCTCGACCCTCGCCCAAGCCTCCCATCAGAATGGGCGAAGGTTCAAATCAAAAGAAAGAACCCATTGTGAGAACCGCCCTACGTCGAATTCTTTTTCTCATCACAATCACGAACGCGATCCTCGTCACGACTGCGCCGCACGCCCAATCCCTCACCAACTTTCGCATCGCCAACGGCACCAGCGGCGAGAACCCTGCCGTGCTCTGGGTAGGTGTCGAGCAAGGCTTTTACCGCAAGCACGGGCTCAACGTCGAGACCATCTACATGCGCGTTGGATCCCTCGCCGCATCGGCGTTGGTGTCCGGTGACGTGCATGCGGTTCTCACCAGCTCCAACGCCGTATTGAACCTCGCCGCCGGAGGGTTGGATGTCGTCATCATCGGCGCGCTGTTCCAGCGCCCCGAAGGGGATTTCATGGCCCGCCCGGAGTTCAAGAAACCGGAGGATCTCAAAGGCAAACTAGTCGCGATCCAGAGTATCGGCGGCGGCGGTTGGGCGAACAACATCCTGGCGTTGGATTATCTCGGCCTTGACCCGGACCGCGACAACATCCGTTTCATCGTGCTCGGCGATCAGCCCTCGCGCATCCAAGCTCTCGAAACCGGCCGCGCGCAGGCGTCCTGGATGGGCTCGACTTTCAGCTTGCCGCTCAAGAAGAAAGGCTACACGCTGCTGGTCGATTTGAGCCGTGCGCCGATCCCCTACGTCGGCTCTTCCTTGGTGGTCAGAAAGAACGTCGCGCACCAGGAGGCGAAAACCTACGATGCTTTGCTGAAGGGAACCATCGATGCGCTGCGGTTCTTTCAAAAGCCGGAAAACAAACCGGTCGTCTTGAAGACCATGGCCAAACATCTCCGGCTTAACCGCGTGGAAGACGCGGAAATCGGCTACAATGCGATGGTCGCGGCTTACAGCAGCGACTTGAAGCA
>Ga0209382_10012904_pt1 | contig 10282 bp, 4 predicted proteins | sample SoiMetdeltSBSDD5_FD_187599 | JGI IMG/M metagenome (GOLD analysis project Ga0209382, IMG submission 187599) | Bulk soil microbial communities from a Populus tree surrounding site in Tennessee, USA - Soil MetaG P. deltoides SBSDD5 (SPAdes) (version 2) | ecosystem: Environmental > Terrestrial >...
TTGGCCGGCGCGATGTAGCGCCCGGTCGGCGCTTGCGGAACACCATTTATTTCGGGGTAGCCAGATCTGGTCGTCGCACTCACGCTGAAGGCCCGGATCGTGTTGTCGATGATGTCCTGCGGCAGCGAATAGATGATGCCGTTCGCATCATCGAAGCGCAGCTTGAACGCCTTCTGGAGGTCTCGCGTCGTCATGCCGACCAGCCGGACGTTGCCGAAGTCGAACACCTGGCCGCTCTGGACGCGGGCCGCGCCGTCGAACTCCCAGCCGCCGATGATCCGGTCGAGCGTCCCTCCGGCCTTGCCGAACAGGGTTTTACCACGCCCAAAAGGCAGCTCGTAGACCCAGTTAACCTTGAGAGCATGCCTCAGCGTGCCGCCCAAAGAGTTGACCCGTGGCGCGCGGAACGAAAATCGCTGCGAACTGAAGCCTTTGGCGAAGACATAACTGCCTTGCGCCAGTAGCCCCTTGGACAAGCGGCGGCGCAGCTCCACCACCATAGAGTCATAGCGGGCATATCCGCCGTTGCCGGTGAAGCTGGCGCCTCCTTGCAGTCCTGGATTGGCCAGGAAGAAGTTGACCGGTAAATTTCCCTTCAATGGATTGAAGGCGTTCTCGCGGCGGGCCGCGTCTGTAAATAGATTGGACGCGAAGGTGAACGGAGCCGGGTTGTTCATGGCCAGCGAGTTCACGAAGGTGGTGCTCGCAAACAGCGATGAAGCGTAGCTCGCCGTCTTCTTGGACTCTGAGGCCGGGAGCCCGCCGAAGAAAGCGACCATGATCGGCAGGGGCGAGGTGTTTGTGCCATCACCGAAATAACGGAAGTTAGCGCCGCGCCCGGCCTTGATGTTCTCCTGCAAGTTGTTCATCGCCAGCTTGAACTCATTGAGGAAACCGTTCTCCACAATGTTAGTTTCGTTGATATCGTAAGCGGTCCACCCGCGGAGCTGGCGATTGCCGACATATCGCACCTCGATGGCCGTGTCTTTGGCGATCTCGCGCTGGATGCCAAAGCTCCAGGATTGGACGTAGGGCACTTTCAAGTTGGGATCGAAGATATTGGCCGAATTGGTGATCGCTCCTTTGAGCGGATAAGTAGGCTCGCTCGGGAAAGGAGGTGGGCCGAGACGATTGGTTTCACGCAACAAGACCGGCAACTTGTCGGAGCCCTGATTGGTCACCAGGTTGCCTAGCGTTAGACTGCGCGTGGCCGTCACGAAGCTGCCCGGGTTATTCCCGAAGACATTGGAAAAGCTGGCGCCCGGCTGGCGGGTGTAAGCGATGGCGTAACCGCCGCGCAACACCGTCTTGCCACTCTCACCCACGATCCGTTTGAGCCACCCCCGCTTCGCGTCCAGGCTCCAGGCAAAGCCGAAGCTCGGGCCAAAGTTCTTATAGTCGGTATTGTAGCCGTGATCCCCTTTCCTGTACTGGACAAACTGCGTATCCCCGAACAGATCAGCCCCGGCGACCGTCGTGTAGCTGTCATTGAGCGGGGTGAAGGGCAGTTGCAACTCCCACCGCAGGCCGTAGTTGATGGTCAGGTTCGGCCTCGCCCGCCAGGCGTCCTGGGCGAAAAAGCCAAGCTCACGCTGGCGGCCACGCTGGATTCTCTTTCCGAGATAGACGTATTGGCCGGTCTTCTCATCCAGTTGGGCGTTGGCGGTGACGGCCGTGACGCGCCCGGTCAACACCGCATAAAGGTTTCTGGCGCGGGTCCGGTCGGCGTCGGCAGAGCCGGGGAAATTGGCTGCGGTAAAAAGGCCGTCCGCCGGATCGGCGGAGTTCACACCGAAAGTGATCGCCGGCACGGCTGTCTGACTGTCTATGGCAAAACTGGCCTGGGTGAAAGAACCTCCGAAGCTCCAGGAGTGCGCGCCCCGCGTCCAGTTCAGGGTGTCGCTGAAATCCTTGAGCGGCGCATTGCGACGAGTGGAGGCCGTTTGGGTAGTCGCATTGCTGATCCCCGCCGCATTGAGGCCGAGACTGAAGCCCGCCTGATCGGCCAAAGGTCCGGTGAACATCCCGCTATTGATATTCGATGAGAAGTAAGTAGTCCCGCCCGAGAGACCGGCGCGCGCTTCGTTGACCAGCCTCTGCGAGAGGGTCGAACGTAGCGCCACGGCGCCGGAGAAGATATGCTTGATCCGACTGCCGAAGTTCGGGAACCCCGGGAAGGCCGGGTCCTCGCCGTTGAAGATGTCTTTCTCGAAAAAATTCTCCTGGTAGTTGTAGCTGCCCTCCAAGTGATGCTTCTCGTTCAGATTGAAATCCAGGCGCAGGGTAGGAAAGTAGCGGTTGTCGCCGCTTGGGTTGGCAAAGGTGAAGCGCTGCAGGTTCGGGTCGGTCAATTGCTGAATGCCGCCCTTGTCCGTCGTCGAGTTGCGAATGTCCGCAAGGAGTTTCCCAACCGTCGGGTCAATCGTCGAGGTACAGGGAACCGTGGCCGGACCCGGATCGCAGTCGGATTTCGCCGCCAGGGCGAGCAAGTCGACTTGCCTCGACCCATATCGGAAAATGCCCCGTTGCGCTTCCTGACTCAGGATGGTTCGCTGGCGACTGACCTGGGAGGGGAACCGGAATTCCTCGTAGTTGACGAAGAAGAAGGCTTTGTTCTGCCCGTCGAAGCCCAGCGGGCCGAAGAGCCGCTTCGGCAGTATGATCGGGCCCCCCACCCGGAAGCCGAATTGGTTGAACAATATCCGGTCGCGTGGCGCTTTGCACTTCTCCCCGTCAAAGGGTTGTTGTGGCGTGCCACAGATCAACCCCGTATCCTTATGGACCGGAGCCTGGTCGCGATTATTGAACCAGTAGTTGGCGTTCAAAGACGGGTTGCGATGATACTCGTAGACGCTGCCGTGGAACTGGTTGCTGCCCTGGCGGGTGACATACTTGATTTGGATCGCGCCTTGAGCGGAACTCTCCGCCCCAGGCGTGGCCGTCGAGATGGTGACTTCCTCAATCGCGTCCAGGCGCGCATCCACGCGGCTGTAGAAGCCATCGGCCGCTTTGTTGAAATTATCCTGGACATTGATGCCGTCAATGGTGATGTTCAGGGCGCTTTGGGGGAGGCCATTGATGGTGGAATTACGCGCCGTGGTCGGCGTGTTCACACCGGGCAACATGGTGATGAAGTCACTCGCATTTCGGGAGACGAGCGGGAGGTTGGTGATCTGTTTGACTTGCAGCGTGGTGGCAATGTTGGCCGTCTGCGTCTGCACTATCTCGCCGCCGCCCTGCACGACGACCGATTCGCTGGCGGCGCCCACTTCCAACGTCACATTAACGGTGGCGGGGACGCCGATGTCGAGCTTGACATCTCGCGCGACCGCCTGTTTGAAGCCAGGCGCCGAAACTGTGACGATGTAAGTCCCGGAGCCGAGCGATGGCACGGTATAGACTCCGCTGCCGGAACTGGTTGTTCTGAACTCGGCGCCGGTGGCGGTGTTCTTCACTATGACCGTCGCGCCCGATACGACCTCGCCGTTAGGGTCGTGAACCACGCCTGAGATGGAAGAGCTCACCTGCCCGAGGGCGGTGAGCGACATCAGCGATGCGAGAGCCAATATCGAAATCAGGATGGGACCTCTGCGTTTCATAGTCGGATTCCTCCTTTGAGTGTGAAAGGGAAGAGTTGAAACTAGGTTGCGCGCGCGCCGCTTCTCCCGCTTTGCAGTGTTCAGTCGTACTTCAGCTTCTGTCTATACGTGACTGCTTATGTCGAATAGCAATGCGCGACGCCATTGCTTCAGGGGCGGCGGTTCGTTGGGGAACTCTTCCAGCCCGAATGGAGCTTCGTTGATGGTTGGATCGTTTTACTTGTTTAAAGGAGAGGAGCGAAATTCAAGCCCCGCTCTTCCCCGCGCATGGAAAACGAGATCAGAATTTAGCCCAGAGGGCGAACTGCCTACGGCCGGCAGCGTTGCTATGATTTGATAGAGAAAAAATTACGTATGCCCAGATCGAAGCAATATTTGTGCCCCGTGTGGTCGTGGGCTTTCTGTGTTGATTTGGCTCTATTTATTAAGACTGAACGTTGGGCGGCAGGTCAGACCCGTCCATATTTCTGAATTTTGTTTGGATTTTCGGATGGACCGCCTTCCGTATTTCAGATTTCAGGCCGCACACGACCCTATAGACGTCAACCTAGTAACTCATTCATGGTGTTCAAGTAAACCACAGTTCGAGACCTCGAACTCGCTCTCGAATTCGGCGGTGAATTGGGCGACCTGTCGCTCGATCTGCTCTCCGCTCCAGCCCAATTCGCGCGCCATCGCGTCCGCGACAATCGCGGCGCAGTTCAACGCCTCTCTACCGGCCACCGTCGCCAATCTGGTGCGCCGCGTCATCACGTCGGCCAGAGTCATCGCCATTTCGCATCGCGCCGCGTAAACGACTTCCGCCAGAATCTGCGGCAATCCTTCGACCAGACGTCCTCGCAGTCGTTCATCCTCGCGCGTCAATTCGACCAGACGTCGATAATCTGGGCCGTAATCGAGCAGGAGGTGTTGCGCCGTTTCGAGCGGCAGGTTTTCGGTCAGCGACAGCAGCTCGGGCGTGATCGTTATTTCATCTGAGCTTATCTCTCCGCCGATGGCCTCGTTTTTCGCGCTCGCTACACCCGCCGCGATATTGAATCTTTCGTTCAACCGCCTCGCGGCGAGGTCTATGCCGCGTTCGGCCATCAGCCTGTAGGTCGTCAGCTTGCCGCCGCCGATCGAGATCAGACCGTCTTCCGACTCGATGATCTCTTCTTTGCGCGAAACCTCGGTGGTGGCGCTCGCGCGCGGATCGGTGATCAGTGGACGCAAACCCGCCCAACTCGAAATAACGTCAGACGGTTCGAGCCGCGCTTCCGGGAAATAGGAATTGATCGCGCCCAGGATTTCGTTGACCTCTTCAGGCTCCGCCTGCGGATGGTCTTTATCGCCGCTGTAGTCGGTGTCAGTGGTCCCGATGTTAACGCGCCCCTCCCAGGGGACCACGAAATAGAATCGGTGGCTGGTCAATGACGGGATCAGCCATGCGGCGTCGACACGCAGGCGGTCCGCCGGGACGGTCAGGTGAACGCCTTTCGCCGGGCGCAGGCGTTTGTTCAATCCGTTAGCCGCCTGACCGTCGAGTCTGATCAAGTCTTCCATCCATACGCCGGTAGCGTTGATTACGATTCGCGCGCGGCATTCGATTTCGCCGCCCGTCAATTCGTCGCGCAGGCGCGCGCCATCTATCTTCCCCTCCCCGTTTTTGATGAAGCCGGTGACCCGAGTGTAATTCGCCATCTCGGCCCCGCGCTTGCGCGCGGTCTTGATCACCTCTACGACCAATCGCGAATCATTCGTCACCGCGTCGTAATAGAGGAATGCGCCTTTCAGCCCCCGCGGGTCGAGCTGCGGCGCGAGCGTCAGCGTCTCGCCGCGGCTCAATCTTCGATGGCGCGCGATGGCGCGCCGTCCCGCCAGAAAGTCGTAAAGCAATAACCCCAACCGCATCTTCAGCGGGCGGTCGTAATTCCGCCGCCGATTTTCGTAGATCGGAATGACGAACGGGAACGGGCGGGCGAGTCGCGGGGCGTTTCGGGCGAGTATCGCCCGTTCCCGCAGCCCCTCGCGGACGAGAGCGAAGTCGAAATGTTCCAGATATCGCAGACCGCCGTGGATGAGTTTTGTCGAGCGGCTGGACGTGCCAGCGGCGAAATCGCGCTTTTCGACCAGCGCGACGCGCAATCCTCGCAGCGCCGCGTCGAGCGCCAAACCGGCCCCGGTTATCCCGCCGCCGATGATCAAGACGTCGAAGACCTCTTCCGCTAATCTCGATAGCGATTCGCGCCGCGTGCGCCAGGAAAATTCAGTCGTATCCATCTAACCTTTTTCTTTCTTAGCCTTCTTCGTTTCTTCGTGGTTTGAACAATATTATACTTATCACCCGCGCTTTCGCTGTAAGGAGATCGTTTATGCTGTTTTTTAAATCTAGGTTTTGCCACGGAGCCACAGAGACACAGAGAGGGAGAGAAAGAGAGATGGAGAGACGGAAAGAGAGGGCGACGAGCGAAAATTATCACCCAGTCGCCCAGTCGCCTAGTCGCCCCGTCGCCCTGTCTTTCTGTCTCCGCGTCTCCGTGTCTCTTTGGCTGACGCTGGCGGCCTTCGTCCCGCAACTCGCCGCGCAGGAGGCGCAAGACAAACAGAGACAGGAAAAACAGCCCGAGATAGGAACGATCCGGCTCAACACCGACCTGGTTACGGTTGACGCGATCGTGACCGACCGCGATGGCAATCGCATTTCGGGGGTGTTGAAGGCTTCGGACTTCACCATATACGAAGACGGCGTCCGCCAGGCGATCAACAGTTTTTCGGCCACCGACGCCCCGTTCAACCTGGTCTTGTTGCTCGACACGTCGGGCAGCGCAAGCCATGAGATCGAATTGATGCGCCGCGCCGCGCTCCGTTTCCTCGACGAGCTTCGCCCGGGAGACCGCGTCGCCGTCATTCAATTCAGCAAGGAGGTCGAGTTGCTGAAAGACCTGACCTCCGAACGCGCGGAGATCGAGGAGGCGCTGCGGCTTTTGAAACCCGGCTCGGGCACCTCGTTTTACGACTCGCTGAAATTGGTGATCGATGAAGTCTTCAAGGAGGTCGAGGGCCGCAAAGCGGTCGTCGCCCTCTCGGACGGCGTCGATTCGTTCGGTTACACGACCTTCGATCAGATTCTGGCCGGGATCGAAAGCTCGAACATCCTGACCTATTTTCTGGAACTCGACACCGAAGAGTTCACGCAGGCCGGAATGACGCGCGATTGCAGCGACGAGAGCCACTTTGAATTTTCACGCAAACAGTTCAAGAAATACCTGGCCGAGTACGGAAAGGACGGAAAGGACGAGGTGATGAGCGAAAACCAGCCCCACTGCAGACTCTCGCGGCTGGAACGCATGCAGATCAACCGGCGGCTGTACGAGTCGGCCCGGCGCGAATTGCGCGAGATGGCCTACAAAACCGGGGGGCGGGTCTATCCCGTCAAAGACCTCCAACAGCTCGAACCCGCGTATTCGCAGATCGCCGCCGAATTGCGCACTTACTACTCGATGTCATATTACCCCACAAACGAGAAACGCAATGGCAAGTGGCGAACTTTACGAGTCAAAGTTAATCGTCCCGGCTTCGTCGCTAAGACCAGGCCGGGGTATCGCGCGCCTTTGGATTGATTCTGCTCTGAGTCTCATGCGGGCAAGGATGCCCGCGCTCCCATGGTATCGCGCGCCTTTGGATTGAAGCTTGCGCCATATCGTGTGGGGGGATAATCCATATCGTTGATCCTAAGTGTGGTTCTTTCCCGGACTCTTGATTCCTTCTTGACCTCTTTCTTCTCTATAGCCCTCCTAAATCTCTACGTAAGCCCTTCTGGGGAGCAGCGATTTGCCGCCGCGATTATCAAACAAGATTTCTCGTCCAAAGCGTGTCGGGGAATGTCTCAAAGGCGGCACGGGCTTTGCACACCGCTGTTGCATTCACAAAGCAATGCGCGGATGAGTTTTATTATCAAGCGTTAAGAGGTACAAAATGTCGGCGATCAGCAAAGAGCAAATCAAGCGGGATGAACGTTCCTTGGTCATTTTCCTGATCCTATTCAACGTCGTGTTGGCCAGCGCATTTCTGCTGGTCTGCTTCTATCAAGGCTAGCTACGAGGACTGCGGATTTCAGATTGCGGATTGCGGATTATTTGAACCCCGGTCTGCAATCTGAAATCCCAACTCGCGCTGAACGTAATTGTAGAACCCATCCAATCCGCAATCCGCAATCCGCGCGACCTTGACGCGTTTTTGGCGCGACGCCTATAATTCACGTTTCCCGATGACCCGCCGCAAGAGGCGCCGTCATTGCCGATTCTGATCGATCCCGCGCGCCACCGTAAGTGATGACCGAATTCGCTCGACTGCTCAGATACCTCAGGCCCTACAAGATCATCTTTGCGATTTCAGTTGTTCTGATGGTCGCGACCGGATTGCTTGAGGGTGGGACGATCCTGCTGCTGCAGCCGATCTTCAACACGATATCGGGCTATCAAAGCGGAGGCGGGGTTTTCGCCGGCCTCCCGTTCGGAAAGTATCTCCCGAAGGCGGGCGCCATCGATCTTGGGGCGGTCGCGGCTCTGCTGGTCGGTCTGACGGTGGCGAAGGGCGTGGCCGAATATTTTTCGTCGTATTTCATGAGCCACATAGGCCAGAGCGTGATCGCCGACCTCCGCTCGTCGCTTTACGATCACATCACGCGACAGGCCGCTCCGTTCTTCTCCAAGCATCCGACGAACGAACTGACCGCCCATTTGATGAGCGACGCCGCGCTGGTCGAGCGAGCCGTCTCCGACACGGTGCGCGATCTGCTGCGCGAATCGGTCAGCCTGGTCGTCTACCTGGCGCTGTTATTCAAGTTCAACTGGCGGCTGGCGTCGGCGCTGTTGCTGTTGGGGCCGCCGGTGGCCTATCTGGTCACCAATTTCAACCAGCGGCTGCGCCATTACATCAATTCGCGGCAGCAGAGCGGCGCCGAAATGCTCGACGTCGCGCAGGAAGCGATCTCGTCACAGCGCGTCGTTAAGGCTTTCGGGAGGGAGGATTACGAGAGCCGGCGCTTCCGCGACGCGGCGCGCAAACAGATGCGCGACCAGTTACGCGCGATGCGAATCTACTTCTTTTCGCCGATCGCGCTCGAGACCTTGGGCGTCGTCGCCGTCGCCGCGTTGTTGGTCTACGCGCGGCGGAGGATTTCGGCGGGGGACATGACTCCGGGCGCCTTCGCAGCGTTTCTGGTGACGATGTTCAAGGCCTACGACCCGATCCGCCGCCTGAGCCGGCTTCAGCACGACCTGCAGCAGGGGCTGGCCTCCTCCGCGCGCATCTTCAAGATCATGGACGAACAGGTCGAGATGCGCGACCGCCCCGGAGCGGTGGAGCTGGAACGCTTCTCGCGGCAGATAGAATTCCGTGACGTCAACTTCCACTACGGCGAGGGCTTCGATCTGCCGGCGCTCGAAGACGTCTCGTTCAAAGTCCGCGCGGGCGAAACGGTCGCCGTCGTGGGCCTAAGCGGCGCGGGTAAGAGCACTCTGATAAATTTGATCCCGCGATTTTACGACGTGGTCGAGGGCGCGGTGTTGATCGACGGCCACGACGTGCGCGACCTCCGAATCGTCAGCTTGCGCCGCTCCATCGCGGTCGTCACCCAGGAGACGAGCCTCTTTAACGACACCGTGCGGGCCAACATCGCCTACGGGGCTTTCGGCGCCGACGGCGGCGATGAAGCGATCGAAAGGGCCGCGCGCGCGGCGCTCGCCGACGAGTTCATAAGCAAGCTGCCGAAAGGCTACAATACGGTGATCGGCGAGCGCGGCTCGATACTTTCGGGCGGCCAGCGCCAGCGCATAGCGATCGCGCGCGCGATTCTGAAGAACGCGCCAATTTTGATCCTCGACGAGGCGACCAGCGCGCTCGACGCCGAAAGTGAGATGCTGGTGCAGCAGGCGCTCAACAATTTGATGGCCGGTCGCACGACGATCGTCATCGCGCACAGGCTCTCGACGGTTCGCCGCGCCGACCGCATAGTCGTGCTGGACGCCGGACGCGTCGTCGAAATGGGCGCGCATCACGAGTTGCTACGGCTCGACGGCGTTTACCGAAGGCTTTATGAACTGCAGTTCGCCGAAGAGGAAATGGTCGGCGACCGCCGCTTGACGGCCGGCGGGGCGTTTTCAGCCGACTAGCGGCGCCGTGAAATAATGAAAATAGACAGGATTTGCAGGATTGATCAGGATTTTGTGATTGAGATCAATCCTGATCAATCCTGTAAATTCTGTCTATTACCTGGAGAAGGGAAGATATGCTCAAAAGCATGACAGGATACGGACAAGGGACGGCGAACGGTGAGAATTTTACAGTGATAGTCGATATGCGTTCGGTCAACCATCGCACTCTGGACATTCACTGGCGCGCGCCGCAGGACCTGGCTTCGCTCGAAATCCCGCTCAAAAAAATAATTCAGGCAGCGGTCTCGCGCGGGCGCGTCGATGTGACGATCAATTTCACCCAAATCGCCGACGTCTCCTTTGAACTCAACCGCCCGTTAATTCGCGGCTACCTGGAAGCGCTGCGCATGATGCGTGACGAGTTCGGGCTTGTGGGCGAGGCTGATCTGGCGGCGCTCACCCGGCTCCCCAACGTCTTGACACCCTCAACTGCCGGCGGCGCGCTGAGCGGCGCGGTCATCGAAGGCGTCGAAGCGGCGCTGACGCATG
>Ga0209382_10012905_pt1 | contig 10281 bp, 10 predicted proteins | sample SoiMetdeltSBSDD5_FD_187599 | JGI IMG/M metagenome (GOLD analysis project Ga0209382, IMG submission 187599) | Bulk soil microbial communities from a Populus tree surrounding site in Tennessee, USA - Soil MetaG P. deltoides SBSDD5 (SPAdes) (version 2) | ecosystem: Environmental > Terrestrial >...
GTTCGTTAGGTGCGCGAAATGGGACGGCGAGCCGTGGGCGGCTACATGTCCTTTCCGGTCAGGGTCTCGATCTGGGCCTTGGCGACACGCGCGTCGAAGCGCGCTTGAATGAGCGCGGCGCGCGCCTGGTTCAGCGTGACCTGCGAGCTAAGCACGTCGAGGAACGTGGAGGCGCCTAGCTGATAGCGTCGCTGCTGAACGCGAAGGTCCTCCTCTGCGGCCTCGACCGAGGCGAGCTGGATCTGCACGCGCTGCTGGGCGCTGCGGAACGCGCTCAGGTACTGCGTAAGCTGCTGCTGGGCGGCCAGCTTCGTGTCGCGAAGCTGCGCCTGCGCAACATCCTCGGCGACCCGCGAGCGAACGATCTGCTCCTCGCGCGCACCCTGGTTGAAGAAAGGGAAGTTGAGGCTGAAGCTCACCGTCTGTGAGTACGCGTACTGATTGTTGCCCCAGCCGAAGCCTTTGTCGAGCCCCGCGCCGCCCCGGTTGAACCGCGCGGAGACCGTCGGGACGTACAGCGAGACGGAGCTTCGAGCGTTCGCCTTCGCGGCGGCGTACGTGGCCTCGGATTGCACGACCGCCGGGCCGCGCAGCGCGAGCGCAGCGATCTCGGTACTATCGGCGTTGAGCTCCATGGTGCCGCTCGAGTCGTCCGGCGTCGCGGTGACGACGAACGGCGTGGCGACAAGCCGTGTGAGCGATGCGTTCGCGATGTTCAGATTGTTGCGCGCCTGAATGAGCGAAAGCTGCGCGTTGCCAACCTGGATGATCGCCCGGAGCGAATCCGACTTCGTTGCTGCTCCGGCCGCGACCTTCGCGGACGCTGTCTTCAGCTGCTCGGTCGCCTGATCGAGCTGCGCCTGGGCCGCGCCCTCCATCTCGCGCGCGGCGAGCACGGCGTAGTACTGCTGCTTCACGTTCAGCGCGACGTTGTACTCCTGCAGCACCTCGTTTGCTTCGGACGCGTCGACGTTCGCCTTGGCGGTCCGGAGGCGGTAGAACCGGGTGCCGCCGTCGAGCAGGTCGACGTTCATATTCAGGCCGCTCGAGTACTGATACTGCGAGACCAGAAACGGTACGATGTTCCCTTGTTGACCGATGCGGTCTCCGCTCTGCTTGCTTGTGCCGGCGTTGAAGCTGAGCGTCGGAATGAAAGACATGTACGCAGTCCGAACCGACGCGGAGTTGGACCGTGTCGTACCGGCTGCCTGGACCATCGTCGGCGAATTGCGCCGGGCGAGCTTGACCGCTTCGTCCAGGGAAATAGGGCGTGCTACCGAATCGGCGCTCGCTTGAGCAGCGAGCGCCGTCGGAAGAAGAAGTGCGGACGTTATGGACGTCAGGGTCGCAAAAACCAACCGATTCACTTTGAAGTCTCCCGCTTCTCGTTAGGTCGGGGCTGGATGATCGTCTCGAATCGCTCGCGCTGCTTCGGCGTCGTCAGGAGCGCTCGCATCTGCGCCCGACTCCGCGCGCGAATGGAGTCCATCTGTGGCCGTATCGGCTTGAAGAGCGAGTCGAATTGCCGATGGCGATCGTCGAGGATCGAGTCCCACGCAGCACGCTGTGCGGCGTCGAGATCGAGCCGGTCATACAGCAGCGCCCTGGAGGCCTTGGGGTCGCTGCAGACGCTGGCGTCTCGCATCCAGACACGATCGGCCGTGAAGCCCAGCGCACCGCCCACGAGGACGGCGCCGAGCAGGAACATCATGGCGAGGTTCTTCGAGCGCTGCATTGCCGATCCTCGTCAGGGAGGGGAAATGATTGAACGAAGCGTCGCGTCCCGGTTGCGACTCGGGCCGCGAGCGATCGTCGGTCCGGCGAGCGGAATCGACGACGCCGACTCCATCACCGTCTCGTAGGCCAGTCGCTCCTGCGCCTCACGCTCGCGATAGAGCGCCGCGCCCGTGAGCACGGCGGCCAGCACGGCCGCCGCGAGTCCGACTCGCACCCAGCCATGGAACACGCCCCACCACTCCGGCGCTTCGCGGGCAATGGCGATGCGCGTCATGATGCGCGATTCGAGGCTGTCCCAGTAAGACGCGTTGGATGCCGGCGACGCGTACAGGTCGCGAAGCACTCGCGTCACTTCCTCGTCCTCTCCCTCCCACTCGGGAGGAGTGTTCCGTCCGATCCTCATAATAGCTCACTCCGTACGGCACTCAGCGCCTGGCGCAGTCGGGCCCGCGCGTGGTGCAGATCCGACCGCGCGGTACCCTCGGGAATTCCGAGCAGCCGGCCGATCTCCGCATGCTTGTACCCCTCGACATCGTGCAACACGATCACCGCCCGCTGCCGTTCGTTCAGCGTGGACAGCGCGGCGGTCAACCTGCGTCGCAATTCGGCCGATTCGGCCGGGTCACGAAAAGGAGACGCAATCGTATCGGCCAGGGCATCCGCGTCGCGCACCTTCTTGCGCCGCGTGATGTCGAGTGCCGCGTTCGCGACGATCCGGTTCAGCCATGCACCGAACGCCTGGTCCGGCAGAAACCGGTCGAGCGCGCGGAACGCGTGGAGGAAGCCTTCCTGGACGGCATCCTCCGCGTCCTCGTGCGTCAACACGATCGCTCGGGCCACCGCGTACGCCCGCCGTTGATGCAGACGCACGAGCGCCGCGAACGACTCGGTGTCACCGCGCTGGGCGGCAACGACGAGTGCGTGTTCTCGCTCCCGCGCCGACGGTTCAGGCAGCGTGAGCACGGCGGATGGCGCAGCGAGCGGCAGAACAGCAGTCGTCACAGAGGCCAGTGATCGGGTCGCCTCTAAAACGCGCCGCTCTCGTGAAGCGTTGACCTGCCAACATCACCCTCCCGTTCCGATTCCGGCGAGCCCGAGCGACTCCGCACGGGCCTTCATGGCGTCGGTCACGAACTGGATATGCCAGTCGAGATCGACGCCGAGATCGGCCGCGCCGTTCACGACATCGTCGCGATTCACGCCGCGGGCAAATGCCTTGTCTTTCATTTTCTTGCGTACAGACCGCGCGTCCACCTCATGAACGCTCTTCGAGGGGCGCACCAGGGCGGTTGCCGTGATCAGGCCGGTCAGCTCGTCGACTGCAAACAGCGTTTTCGCCATCCGCGTGGCACGCGGGACACCCGAATAGGTGGCGTGCCCCAGGATTGCCTCGAGAACATCCTCCGGGTAGCCGTGCTCGCGAAGGACCCGAACGCCGGCGGCAGGATGCTCCTCTGTGGGCGAATGCTCGGCGTTCGGCCAGCGCTCGTAGTCGAAGTCGTGCATCAGCCCCGTAAGGCCCCAGCGATCGGTGTCCTCGCTGAAGTGGTTGGCATAGGCCCTCATCGCGGCCTCGACGGCGTACATGTGCTTTCGCAACGAGTCGCTGGCCGTGTACTCGTGCATGAGTGCCAGCGCGGCGTCACGGGGCGGGAGCGCGGAAGTCGTCATCGAACATGATGGGATGAAGGTCGGACGATGTGCCACTGGTAAGATGACGGTGGACGGCGGACGGGCCAAACCCCAAATCGATTGCCGCGTTCCTGCCGGTTTCTAGGCGTCGCCGCGACGAGCGGTCGCGAAAACGGCCTCGACGTGGCAGCGGCCGCGGACCGCGTCTGCCAAGGCAGGGGAGGGGCAGACAAGGTAGGACTTTCGTGCGGCCTTGAAGACGGGAACGTCGGGCAGGCTGTCGCCGATGTAGTCGAACTCCGAGTCGCCAAGGACCCCACGAATCGATTTCACCTTGCCGTCGCCCTTGGCGTTGTGTCCGCCGTCGCTCGCAACCACGGCGTCGAACAGTCCGAGATGGGCGGCGACCGCGTCGGCTACCTGACGGTTTGCCGCGGTCGCGAGGAGTACCCGTCGCCCGCCGGAGCGCTCGCGCCGCACGAACTCGATGACGTCGGCTCGATACGACAGTCGCGTCGGGTCGAGCGGCACGTGGTTGCTCACGAACTCCTTGAAGCGCGCGCGTCCCCTCACGGCCATGAACGGCAGCGCCGGCACCAGCCACGGCCGCCTCCGCGCCAGAGCGCGGAGCGAGACGTGGAGCGTGTTGCCGTCGATGAGCGTGCCATCCAGGTCCACGATGAGCGGGACGGGATCCGTTATCGCCGTCAGGTCGGTCATCGCCGTCAGCTGATGGCTGATGGCTGATGGCTGATGGCTCTCACTAATGGCGAAGCCATTAGTGAGATGGCCCCATGCTTCCCCGGCCGCGCCCGGTTTTCCAGAGTAGCAGCAGCGGCAGCGCCGCGAGCAGAATGATCCCGTTCAGCAGGTAAATCTTCGAGAAGGCGAGCACGCTCGCCTGGGCCGAGATCTGCCGGTCGAGAACGAAGAGCGCCTGTTGCTTCGCGACGATCGGGTTCACGCCGTGAGCCATGAGCCCGCGCGTGATCATGTCGAGCCGCGACGCGGTGGCTGCATCCCAGGCGCCGACGTGCTCGGTCAGGACCGCATGGCGTGTCGCGACGAACCGCGAGAGCAGCGTCGCCATGAGTGCTATGCCGAGCGACCCGCCGAGCTGTCGCGTTAGGTTGTACAGCCCTGTGCCCTGTGCGAGCTGCTTCACCGACAGCTCTGCCATGGAGGCATTGGTGAGCGGGACGAAAATGAGTCCCAGGCCGACGCCACGCAGCACCAGCGGCCAGAAGAGATCGCCCGTGCCGCTGTCGAGCGTGATGCGCGACATCTGCCACATCGCGACCATGAACAGCCCCGATCCGATGACGATGGTGTAGCGCGCGTCGAGCCGACGCGCGTTGCGACCGACGAAGGCCATCGTGAACGCCGACGCGAGCGCACCCGGAAGAATGACCTTGCCCGTCTGCCACGCTGTGAACCCGTGCAGCTGTTGCAGGAAGATCGGCAGCACGAAGACGCCGCCGTACAACGACAACCCCAGTGCGGCCGCGAACATCACGCCGGTCGCGAGCTGGCGGCTCTTGAGCACGTGGAAGTCGATGATCGGCTCGTCGGTCGTGAGCTCGCGCCAGATCAGGGCGATCGCGGAAATGGCCGCGATGACGGCGAGCGAGGTCACGAAACGCGAGTCGAACCAGTCGTACCGCTCGCCGCGCTCGAGCATCCACTGCAACGACCCGACGGTGATGGCGAGCAGGAGAATCCCCCACACGTCGATCTTCTCCGCTCGCTCCTGATGCTCGGCGTCACGGACGTAGGACGTGACCATGATCGCGGCGAGAATCCCGAGCGGGACGTTGATGTAGAAGATCCACGGCCAGTTGTAGTTGTCCGTGATCCATCCGCCTAACGTCGGGCCGATGGTCGGTCCGACCATCACGCCGACGCCGAACATCGCCTGCCCGATACCGGCCTCTTCCGGCGGGAACGACTCGAAGAGCGTGGCCTGCGCGGTGGAGAGCAGGGCACCGCCACCGAGTCCCTGGATGACGCGCCACAGCACGAGCCCGCCTAACGACGTCGCGGCGCCGCACATGAACGACGCCACCACGAACAGCATGATCGATCCGGTGAGGTAGCGGCGCCGGCCGAAGTACGCCGACAGCCACCCCGACATGGGAATGACGATGACGTTCGCGATGATGTAGCCGGTCGAGACCCACGAGATCTCGTCGATCGTGGCGCCGAGGTTCCCCATCATATGAGGAATCGCGACGTTCACGATCGATGTGTCGATGAGCTCGAGCACCGCCGCCAGCGTGACCGCGATGGCGATGAGGTACTTGTGCTTGTATTTGTCCTCGGGGTGCGCGACCGCGTGCGCCGCCTCTGATGGCGCTGGCACCCCCAGTCTGTCGGCGGTGGAGCCCGGGCTGACAGTCGTGCTCACTGCGCGATCACCGGGTGACGACGTGCGCTTCGACGGACATGCCCGGTCTGAGTGGTCTGCCTTCGCCACAGCCGTGCGTCACCTGAATCCGAACCGGCACACGCTGCACGACCTTGGTGAAGTTGCCGGTGGCATTGTCGGGCGGCAGCAGCGCGAACTTCGCCCCGGTCGCCGCGCCGATGCTCTCGACCTTTCCTTCCGCCTTGCAGCCGTTATAGGCGTCGACGTCGAACTCCGCGGCGCTGCCGACCTTCACTTCGGCGAGCTGTGTCTCCTTGAAGTTCGCCGTTACCCACACGCCGGTGTCGGCCACGATCGTCATCAGTGGCTGACCCGGCTGAACGAGCTGGCCGACCTCGACCTGCTTCCTCGACACGATACCGGACATTGGAGCGGTGACCGACGTGTACGAGAGCTGGAGGGCCGCGTTGTCGCGTGCCGACTGAGCCCCGCCGAGGCGTGCCTGAGCGAACCGTGCACCGGCTTCGGCGTTCACGATGCCGGCGCCGGCAGCGGTCGCCTGACGACGCACCGCCTCGACGTTGGCAGTCGCTGCATCGGCGGCTGCCTGTGCGCCGTCGAGCTGTTGCCGCGACACGATCTGCTTGTCCGCGAGGTCCTTGAGGCGCGTGAGATCCGACGCTGCTTTCTGGCGATTCGCCTCGGCTGCGGCGATCTGGGCGTCCACGACCTGACGCTGGCTCGCCGCGGTCTGCACCTGGGCCTCGGCCTGTCCGGTCACGCCGCGGCTGCCGGCGACCGACCGCGCCGCGGCCAGATCGGCATCCGCCTGCGCGAGCCTGACCTTGTACTCGGCGTCGTCGATGTGGACGACCTCGTCTCCCTCCTTCACGTGGACATTCTCATCCACCCGTACGGCGGTGACGTACCCGCCGACCTTCGCGAGCACCGGAACGATGTGTCCGTCGACCTGGGCGTTGTCGGTCGATTCATGCGACCGCCCGTATGACCATTTGCGAACGCCCCAGATGATGCCGGCGAGCCCGAGCAGCGCGACGATGGGCAGGAGGATGAGCTTGCGGCGCGATGGCTTGGGCGGCGCAGCGTCTGGTTCCACTCGAAGACCGGATTGACTGGATTGTGGTTCGATTGCGGTAGCCATGGATCGATTCGTTAGGCGATTTGGCTGTCATCCTGAGGCGTCAGCCGAAGGATCTTCAGCGTCCCGACCGAGAGACCTCTCTCGGGAGCCTGACGATCCCTCGCTGCGCTCGGGATGACACATATCATCTGAGCTCCCGGGCACTGCCCTGCGCGCGAGCGAGGGCGATGCGGGCAGTCTGGAATGCGGCCAGCGCGTCGACGACCTGCGTCCGCGCCCCGTTCAATGAGATCGATGCGGTGAATACGTCCGCGTTGCCGGCGACGCCCGCCCGGAAGCGCTCGCCTGCGATACTTCCTGCTCGGCGAGCCGGACTCGCTCCTGGGTTGCCGCGACCGCTTCGCGTGCGGAGGCGAGGTCGAGCAACGCGGTTCGCACTTCTACCGAGGCCTGCTCGCGAAGATCGCGCCGCCGGACGTCCACCTCGTGTTGCAGTGCAGTCTGCTCCTCCACGCGGCCTTCACGACGAAGTCCATCGAAGATCGGGAGCGAGAACTGCACGCCCCAGTTATACGTCGGAAGCAATGATGCGCCGTTCTTCCCGATGGTCCCATAGTCACCGAACGCGGAGACGGTCGGGAGCCGCTCGGCGCGCAGGGCGCTCGCTTGCTGGCCGACCGCGGTCCACTGTCGGTCGAGGCTTCGCAAATCCGCACGCGAGCGCAGCGCTTGGGCGATCGCCGTGTTGTCGTCAGGAATCGTCTCGTCCGTGGGCATGGCGGCGAGCGAGTCGGTAAGCGTTAGGCGCGTATCCAGCGGCAGGCCAAGCGTTCGCAGGAGCTCGAACCGGGTACGCCCGCGGTCGTTCCGGGCGAGGATCAGCTGAGCGCGAACCGCCGCAAGCTGCGACTGCGCGCGGGTGACATCGAGCCCAACGCCCACGCCCGCTTCCAACTGTTCGCGCGCGACGCGCAACAAGTCTTCGGCCAGCGACGAGTCGGCGATGCGGGCGCCCAGCTGTGCATCGGCCCGCGCGACCCGGACGTACGCCGTGGCCGCCAACCCGGCTGCCTGATCGGCGGCGGCCTCGACGTCGAAGTCGCTCGCCGCGGCAGCGGTCCGCGCGCTCTTGACCCGACCGAGAGCTCCGGCGTCGAACACCGACTGTGAGAAGTGCGCGCGAGTGTCGATCGTGTTGACCGGCCCCTGGAGCTCACCGTCAGGATCGAACACCGGCGGTTGGCCCGGCGGGGTGGGGAAGTCGATGCCGAACGTTGCGGTGTTCAGCGTGCGCCCATTCTCGAGCGCCGATGCCGAAAAGTTCGGCAGTATGTCGGCGCGACGCTGCGTGATGCGAGCGTCGGCCTGTTCCACGCGGTAACGCGCGGCGACGACTGTGGCGTTCTGCTTCGCGGCGAGCCGGGCCGCGTCGCCGAGCGACAGCGTGACGGACTCGGGAGTCTGCGCGGGCGCCGTCGCGAACGCGACAGGCATGAGCAAAGCCGGGAGCAGCAGGACGCGCGCGAGCCTCACTCGCACGTTCGAAGTCGGTACGTTGACGGTCATTGTGAGGGCGCGGACTCCGCGGTGTTTGGCACCGGAGTGGCGCGAATTGCGTGGAAGAAGAAGTCTGACAGCCCTTCGAACACCTGCTCGTCGGTGACATCGGTCAGCAGCTTGAATAGGTGTCGACGGGCGCACCACGTGGAGTGCGTGATCGTGGTGGACGCCATGAACCGAGCCGCAAGCACCGGATCGACTCGACGAAAGTCGCCGCGATCGATGCCGCGGCGGATCATTCCCGCGAGGAGCTCGTTTGCAGGCTTCACGACTTCACGGCCGTAGAACTCAGCGAGGTCAGGAAAGTTGTGGAGCTCGCTGGTGACGAGCTTCAGGATCGTCTGGAATTCAGGGGAGCGAACGAAGTTCCAGTGTGCACGGAGGTAGCGTTTGAGCTCGTCGACGGGGTCGCCGCCTTCGCCGGCTTCAGCGGCTGCCTGCCGGAGGCGGTCGATGACGATGGCGCGAACGACCTCGCGGAAGAGCTCTTCCTTGTTGGGGAAGTAGAGGTAGATCGTGCCTTTCGAGACGCCGGCGCGTCGCGCGATGTCGTCAAGCCGCGCGCCGGCGAGGCCGCGTTCGCCGAAAACGGCGAGAGCGGCCTCGAGGATCTGGCGGGGCCGCTCTTCGGGAAGACGCCGCCAGCGCGGTCCCGACCGGCGCGGCGCCCGTGGCGCTGGCGCGGTCGTGTTGGCGGTGGCGGTTCGATTGGTTCGGCTGGGCATTGCGCGGGACGCGACCAAGAAATAACTGACTGGTCGGTAACTTACTCGCGGCGATGGCGGTTCGCAACGGCACCTTACAAACCGCGGCTGCGTAGAGACTGTCTCAACCGGAGTGCTCGTCGAGATCCTGCATCCCATCTCCGTCTCCCGCTCTCCCTCCCATGCGATTCGCGAAATCGTTGATCCTCTCGATGGTGGCGACCGTGCCCACCACACTGATCGCTCAGACGCCCGAACGTCGCACGATTCCAGGCGATGACATCGCGGTTTACAACATCGCGGGTGTCATGCGTGTCGAAGGGGGAACCGGCTCGGAGGTGTCGGTGGAGGTGACCCGCGGCGGTGCGGATGCTTCCAAGCTCACGATAGCGACGGGACGCATCGGCGGCCGCGAGACGCTCCGCGTGATCTATCCCGACCGCCGTATCGTGTACCGGAAGGGCGACTTTCAACGCTGGCGGTCGCGGACGACGCTGCGCGTGAACGACGACGGAACCTTCAACGACCACCACGACGACGGACGGAGCGTGGACATCGTCGCCAGCGGAGACGGGCTCGAGGCATATGCCGATCTTCGCGTCGTCGTCCCCAAAGGCAAGCGGGTCTCCGTCTTCCTTGGCGTCGGCGAAGCGAAGATCGACAACGTCGACGGCGATCTCCGGGTCGACGTGAGCGCAGCGCCCGTAACGGCCACGCGTACGCGCGGGAAGCTCCTGCTCGACACCGGCTCCGGTGAAGTGAAGGTGACCGATGCCCAGGGCGAGATCGACCTCGACACCGGCTCGGGCAGTGTCGAGGTCATGAACGTGCGCGGAACCTACCTCAAGATGGACACAGGCTCCGGTCGCGTTCGTGGCTCCGACATCGCTGTCGAAGAGCTGGAGATGGACACGGGGTCGGGCGGCGTCAGGCTCGGCCAGGTGCAGTCGAAACGCATAAAGCTCGACAGCGGAAGCGGCTCGGTGGAGCTCGATCTGCGCTCGGACGTCGACGAGGTGCACATCGAGTCCGGATCGGGCGGCGTGACGCTCGGCATCCCGGAATCGTTAGGCGCGGCGATCCGCATCGACACGGGCAGCGGCGGCATCGACACCGACATCCCGATCCAGGTCAAGAAGGCCGAGCGCAGTTACCTCTCGGGGACGATCGGGGATGGC
>Ga0209382_10012906_pt1 | contig 10280 bp, 7 predicted proteins | sample SoiMetdeltSBSDD5_FD_187599 | JGI IMG/M metagenome (GOLD analysis project Ga0209382, IMG submission 187599) | Bulk soil microbial communities from a Populus tree surrounding site in Tennessee, USA - Soil MetaG P. deltoides SBSDD5 (SPAdes) (version 2) | ecosystem: Environmental > Terrestrial >...
AACCCCACGAATGCGTTGTCGCACCTTCGGATCCAGTCGATTACGGGTGGATTATCAAACACGGTATCGTTCGTGAGTTCGTCGAATCGGCAATACACGCTCCAGCATTCGCCGCAGATACCGGCGGCCTGGTCGAGCGTTACAACCCGAGCGGGCAAAGGCGGTGTCGATTCGATGAGCCACACAAATGGCTCCCAGGGTTTCTATCGCATCCGCGTGGACCTGCCTTAGTCCATACCAACAAAATGTAGGAGGCGTAAGGAGATACCGATCCGCAAGGCGGCGACATCGGGCCCACGAACCCTCGCATCCAAAGCGGCAGTTCATTGACACCTCCAAGTCTCTTCTGCGCACTTGGAATCAATTTATTAGAGACTCCTGACATCGTCTCCTACATTTGTTTTCTGTTTCCATAAGTTCTGCGTAGAATGCAACTGTCATGCGTTCGTTGCCGCCATTGGTCACTTCGCCGAGCCATTGGCTTCTAGGCCCGAGTTATTACGCGCGGCGGGACCCGGTGCATTGGATCACGAAATGGGCGAGCGACTATGGCGAGATTTTTCGACTCAAATCGCCGCTTGGACAGGCGACGGTCATTACGTCGCCGGAACTGGCGCGCCAGGTTTTAGCCGATCGCTACTCGCATTATCAGCAAAAGAGCCAGCCTTACGCAGTCCTGCGCATTCTGATGGGCAACGGGCTTGTGACCAGCGAAGGGGAGTTTTGGCGCGGCCAGCGCAAACTGGTACAACCGGCCTTTCATCGGCGGCGGCTCGATGCGTTGTTCGGCATGATGGTGGAGCGCGTAAGCGAAACCGTTGTCCGCCTCCTCACGTCGGCGGCTACGAAACCCGGGACCGCTGTTGATTTCGCGCCGCTGCTGTCGCAACTGACACTCGACGTGATTTCGCGCGCGATGTTCAGCTCGGACGTTCAAGGCGCGGCGGCCGACGTCGCGCGGTACATCGCGTTGCTGAATGAATACGCTCTGCGGATGTTGCGAAACCCGCTGTTGTTCCTTTTGCCGCGCAGCTTTCCCACGCCATTTACACATCGGCAACAGGGATCGCTCAAGGGACTCAATAACATCGTGCACGGAATCATTCAGGCCCGGCGGCGAGACCCGCACGCACACGATGATTTGCTGAGCATGCTTTTGTCCGCATGTGAAGAAGGGAGCGGGCGCCGCATGACCGATGATCAATTGCGCGACGAAGTGATGACGATTTTTGTCGCCGGCCACGAAACGACTGCGAACGCTATGGCCTGGCTCATGTATCTCGTGTCGCAACATCCGGACGTCGAGGAGCGTTTGCGCGCGGAGATCGAGGCGCATTGGCCGGAAAAGGGATTGACCATGGAAAACATCGGCACGTTTGCCTATGCGCGGCAGATGATCGAAGAATCGCTCCGACTTTATCCCACGATATGGTCGGTGGGCCGGCGGTGCACGCAAGAGGATGAATTGGCTGGCTGCCAAATTCCTGTGGGGATGAATGTTGTGGTGCCTATCTTCCATTTTCACTGGAACGAACGATTCTGGCCGGAACCGCGCAAGTTCGACCCCGAACGCTTTTCGCTGGAGCGCAGGCCGGCGCCGGACGCGATGACTTACTTTCCGTTTGGCGCGGGCCCGCGAAGCTGCATCGGAAACCATTTCGCGCTGCAGGAACTGATGATCATCACCGTGCTGTTTTATCGGCGCTTTACTTTTCGCCTCGAACCGGGATTCATTGTCGAGCCTGACCCACTGATCACATTGCGGCCAAAACATGGGATGAGATTGGTGCCAGAGGCATTGCATGAAAGTCCAATGGTCACTTCTTTGTCTGGCGCTCGCCACTAGTTCGGCTCTGACGGCAGAACTCCCTGTCCGCGACGGCCTGATCCTCCACGTGGATGCCGCGGCGCAGTCGTCCGCGCGGCAGCGACCGGTGGACACGGTCCTCGACACTTCCAGTCGTGCGTTGCGTGGATTTCAACTGGCGGCCGAACGACGGCCACTCCTGATCTCGGACGGGAAGGCGGCTTACTTCAAGTTCGATGGCAAAGACGACTTTCTCGCGTTCACGGACGCAAAGGAATCCGCAACTGAACTGACCGTGTTTGTCCTTGCCGCGCCCAAGGCAAATCCTGGGAATTTCACAGGCCTGTTTGCGGCTGCGGCTACGGGCAAGAATGATTACACGAGCGGCTTTAACCTGGATTTCGGGCCGGGCGCGACGAAAGAGTTGAGCGTCTTGAACGTCGAATCGGCGGGGTCGGCCGGCTTTCGCGATCTCCTCGGGCCCGGCTTTCTGAACGCCGCCGAACGTCCGTTTGGCGGTTTTCACGTTTTCACCGCGCGCTCGAAGGCCGGCAAGAATGGCACGGAGGTCTTTCTGGATGGTTTCCGCGGCGGCGCGCGCGACCGCGCGGGCTCGGCCATCGCGCTGGATCAAATCACCATCGGCGCCCGCCTCTACTCAAACGACCCGGGCCAGCCGCCTCATGCACAAGGCGTCTTCGATGGCGCCATCGCGGAAGTGCTCGTCTACAATCGCGCTTTGAGCGAGGACGAGCGGCGCACTGTCGAGCAGGCGATGCTGGCGAAAACCGTCGCCCTGCACGCGTTGCTCTCGGGCGGCAAAGGTCACGCGCTGGAAACCGTGAAAGACCCGCCGGTGGTGCAAATGCTCGTGCCAGGTTTCACGGTGCACGAGTTGCCGCTCAAGATCGGTAACCTCGACAATGTGCGCTATCGTCATGACGGCAAGCTCGTTGGGCTCGGCTACGATGGTCGCATTCATCTGCTGACGGATACCAACGGGGATGGTTTGGAAGATCGCTCCGAATTCTTTTGGGAGGAACGAACGTTGCGCGCGCCCATCGGAATGGAATTGCGCAGCAACAACGTCTTCGTCGCGAGCAAAGGTAAAGTGTCCGTGATTACCGATACGAACGGCGACGGCCGCGCCGAGGAGGAAAAAGTGATCGCCAGCGGTTGGACCGAGCTGCCGCATGGTGTGGATACGTTGGGCCTCGCAATTGATCCGAAGGACGGCGCGGTCTATTTCAGCCTGGGTTGCGCGAATTTTGCGGATGGTTATCTCATCGATCGAGCTACGGGCAAATCGCAATATAAGCTGGACGGCCTTCGCGGCACGATCCAGCGAATCAGTCCGGACTTCTCGAAACGCGAAACTGTGTGCACGGGCGTGCGTTTCACGTGCGCGCTCGCTTTCAATGAGTACGGCGATTTGTTCGCGACGGACCAGGAGGGCGCGACCTGGCTCGCGAACGGCAACCCGCTGGATGAATTGCTGCATATCCAGAAAGGCAAGCACTACGGTTTCCCGCCGCGTCATCCCAAACATCTTCCCGAGGTGCGCGACGAGCCCCCGGTAATCGAATACGGCCCGCAGCACCAAAGCACGGTTGGCATGGTCTTCAATATGGGCTTTGGCCCGGCGCATTGGCGCGGCGACGCGCTCGTGTGCGGCGAATCGCGCGGGAAGCTTTGGCGAACCAAGCTTGCGAAAACCCCGCTGGGTTATGTGGCGCAGAATCACCTCATCGCGTGCCTCGGTTTGCTTTTGGTCGACGCATGCGTCAGTCCGCAGGGGGATCTGGTCCTCGCGTGCCACAGCGGGCCGCCGGATTGGGGAACAGGTCCTGCGGGTGAAGGTCGAATTTTCAAAATACGTTACACCGGCAAAACGTTGCCCCAACCGGTCCTCGCCTGGGCTGCGGGGCCCGATGAATTCCGAATCGCGTTCGATCGCGCGCTCGATCTCGCTGATTGGGCGAAGGCTAAAGAGAACGTAAAGATCGAGGCGGGCGAGCATGTCAGCGCCGGCGACCGCTTCGAAGTCATCCGTCCAGGCTACCAGGTGGTGCGCGATCAAATGACGCAACCGCGCCGCTGGGTCGATCTGCTTGGACTGAGTTTGAACGACGACCGGCGTACGATGGTGCTACGTGTCCCGCGGCAGACCGAAGCGGTCGGGTATGCAATCACCTTGCCCCTGCCCGAGTCGTGGCGGCAACGGGGAGGGATCGCGCAGCATCCGCAGATCGACGTTGGGCTGACATTAAACGGTGTGGCCACGACCGCCGGAGATCGTCGTTCTGTGCTGCCGCACCCATCTGTGGCCGCCAGCAAGGTGCTCACCACCGGTTCCGCAGAGCACGAAAGTTTTCTCAAAGAGCCGCGCTTGACGATGCGGACCATGATCGACCGGGCCGATCCATTTGTTCCAGCCGTCCAACCTGGATCGAAGCTCGATTGGGATCAAAAGATCGAGCAATTCGATGTTCGCACGGATTATGCAGGCAGCACGGTTTCCGGGGATAACGTCTTTGAGTTGACTGCTGCGAAGGTTTCAGGGGATCAGAGTGGTCTCTACCTCGCGAAGAATGACATTCGCCATCCGATTTCAACCGCGCGTGTCTATGTTCCCTGGGCGGTGCGCGGACCTGAGGCGACCACCGCACTCGCAAAGACGCGCACGGACGTGAAAGGTCACTGGCTGCGCGGGCGCCGCGTGTTTTTCAGCGATGGCGGTTGCGGAACGTGTCATACGATCCGCAACGAAGGCACTGCGTTTGGTCCGGACCTTTCGAACCTGATCCATCGCGACCGCGATTCGGTATTGCAGGATATTTTCCATCCCTCGGCCACAATCAATCCCGACCAGGCCGGCACGATGGTGACACTAAAGGATGGCACGAGCATCGCCGGTATTGTGCGCGCGATCAAAGACAACAAAGTTGTCATCGGCTTGCCGGCCGGCGTGCAAACCGAGTTGGCACAGGAGACAATTGCAGGCACCGAACCACTCAAAACTTCGCTCATGCCCGAAGGCTTGCGCGAAATTCTAACGCCCGAACAACTCGAGGACCTTCTCACATTTTTGCTCGTAAGCTATCTCGAGCCGGCCTCTATTACTCGCACAGATCCTCCTGCGCCTGCCGCCCGCCGCTTCGCCGAAATTGAGCCGCTCATGGGCTCCCCTTCCGCCAGCGACGCACAGCCGCTCCGCATTTTGCTTTGCTCGGGACCGAAAGATCATGGGCCGGACGAACACGATTATCCGCTCTGGCTCGATCGCTGGTCGCGTCTCCTCACCCTCGCCGAAAAGGTCACCGTGAAAACCGCCACTGGTTTCCCGACCGCAGACCAACTTGCCAATACCGACGTGACCGTCTTTTACAACGCCAACCCCGGCTGGAGCCAATCAAACGCTGCCGCGATGGACAAGTATCACGAGCGTGGCGGCGGCGCGGTCTACATCCATTATGCCGTCGACGGCGGCAAAGCTCCGGACCTGGCAGCCGAACGATTTGGCCTCGCGTTCACGCTTGGCTCACGTTTCCGTCACGGCGAATTCGATTTGGTATTCACGCAGCCGGACCATCCCATCACCCGCGGCTTCCCTACGTTGCATTTCACCGATGAAACCTACTGGAGCATGCGCGGCGATGTCTCGCGCCTGAATGTCCTCGGGATCTCCGTCGAAGATAGTTCACCTCGCCCCGAACTCTGGACTATGGAACGTCACCGTAGCCGGATCGTCGGCTGCATTCCCGGCCATTACACCTGGACCTTCGACGACCCCCTATTCCGCATCCTGGTCTTCCGCGCCATCTGCTGGGCCGCCAAACACGAAAATCCCGACCGCCTCGCCGAACTCGCCCTCATCGGTGCCCGGTGGACGCAGTAGTTCCGCTCCCGTATGGAGTCACGGCGTTAGTCGTTACGGGGACAACGAAAAGGTTGAAAATTTTGGATTGACGTAAACCCGGGGAATCCGCATCTTTATACAGTATGGGTAAGCTGCCAACTAAATTAACGACGTGTCAGCGGCGGATTGTGGAGTACATTCAAGCTTGCGTGCGGGACCTGGGCCGCCCCCCGACGCGGCAGGAGATCGCCGATCATTTCAAGTACAAGAGCCTCACCACGGTGGAGGACCATTTGCGGCTGATCGTGCGCAAAGGGTTCCTGAAGATCGAGCCCAGCCAGTCCCGCGGATTGCAGGTGATGCTGCCCCGCCAGCCGACGCGCAGCACGCTTCTGGATATTCCGCTCTTTGGATCCATCCCAGCCGGTCCGCCGGATGAGCGCGAAGGGGAAATCATTCGCTACCTCACCATCGATCCGGAAACGGTCAAAGTGCGCCTGTCCTCGGATGCCTTCGCGCTGCAAGTGAAGGGGGACTCGATGATCGAGAAGCACATTCTTGATGGCGACCATGTGATTATCGAGCCGCGCCGCGAACCGCGTCACCAGGACGTCGTCGCGGCCTTGATCGACGGCCAGACCACCTTGAAAACGCTGTTGATCAAAAATGGCAAGGCGTACCTGAAAGCGGAGAACCCCAAGTATAAGGACTTGATCCCGAAAGAGGATTTGCGCGTGAACGGCGTAGCGGTGACAGTGCTGCGCAATTTGCGGAAGTGAACGGGTTGGAAGCTCGACGCCCCAGCTCCCAAGGCTCGCGAGGACGCTCTTTGGATGAACCCGGTCACGAACATCGTTCAACTCCGCCAGCTTCTCGCCGAGCGCTTTCCGCACTTGCGCTTTTGCTCGGAGCAATCCCTTGCAAAGAGCGCTGCCGTATGGCCGACGGGTCTTCCGCAAATTGATAATATATTACATGGCGGTTTGCCGCGCAGCGCCATTACGGAATTAACCTGCCCGAAACCTAGCTCCGGCAGCGCGCTGCTGGCGTTCGCGCTGTTGCGGCACGCCCATGAATCCCGCCAATGGGTCGCACTGATCGACGGCATGGATTCCTTCGATCCCGCGCGAATTGGCGAAGAGCCCTTCCCGCGTTTTTTATGGGTCCGCTGCCGCAACACGATGCAAGCCCTCCAATCTTCCGACCTGCTTTTGCGCGACGGAAATCTTGCCCTGGTCATCCTGGATTTGCGCATGAATCCGGCCGCTGAATTGCGCAAAGTCTCCAGCGCCACCTGGCACCGCTTCCAGCGCCTGCTCGAAGCGAATTCCACCGCGTTGTTCGTCATCAGTCCGCAGCCTCTCGTCGCCAACGCCCGCGCCCGCCTGGAACTCACCAGCCGTTTCACCCTCGACGCCCTCGACCAACCCGAACCGGACCTCCTCGGTCAGCTCAAATTGCGCCTCCTCCATCAGCGCTCGATATCCGACACCCACGAACTGCTGGCACAGGCAGGCTAACCCGCAACGAAGCGAAAGCGGCATCAGAACGCTTAAAACCAATGGCAGGGGAAACCGCGCGAGTACGGCTTCGCTTCCGATGGTTCCGGATGGACACGGATTTTAACATGAGGCAACGGAATAGAGGGAAAAGAGAAAGCACCCAATTTCAGATGAGTCGGTTCCGGCAGGGAGCGGTTCGCATTGACAGTGCAGGAATTCGGGTGACGCCGTTCGGAGAAATCGCGAATGAGTCGGGCGTGATCCAGAACGCGGATGATTTCCGACCGCGGCTATCGTATCGATCACTGTTCCGGCAGGGGCAGCAGCGGTTGATCGCCAATCAGATGGCGGTACTTCCACATCGCTGACGTTACGTCGGTTGGAAAACGGATTCGGTAGCCGTTGCTGGCCTGGCCATCGATCCTTTGAATGTGGAGTTGGTGTTCGACAGCGCCATCCGCCTGGCGATCCGCATAATACTTAAGGGTGTAACCGTTGTTGCCGAATTGGCCGTAGATGTTGTCGAGCTGTGACTTCGCCCTTTTGAAGAAAAGGTTCGCACGCGAATTGCCGAGCGTCTGTTCGAGGCTGCTGACCAATGCGCCGCGCAGTTCCCGAAACTCATTCGTGAGCGCGGGAACGCGATAAGTGACTTCACGATGGTTCTCAGTATTTGCGGCCGCGTTCGTTTGGCTGAGTTCAGCATGGGCCAGATGCAGTTGATGCGTGCGATCCACGAAGTCCGCGTAAGCGCCGTCAACAGCGGCCTGTTCCGACGGGCTCATTCCAAAAAGGGTCGCCGCTTCAGAAGTAAGCCCTGCATCCTCCGAAAACGGAGTGAAACCGACCGTGGCCAGGTACTGCTTGGACAAATAGCAATAGGGCTTGTCTGCCGGCCAGAGTCCTTCCCGCGCCGGATCGGGCGGAACAGGTTGAGTCAGCCGCGGACTCACGTCTGCAGCCACTGCATTCCGTGCCCAATGCAATTCCTTGCGCCGCAATGCTAGCAGGTTCTCGGCGCCCGTTGCAGAAACCACGATCTCCTCAAGCGTCGCGCGCGCTACCGCCAGTTCCTGGCGCAGGACGCGCTGTTTTGCGTGGGCAGCTTCGAGGGCATTGCGTTGGCCGAGCCAGAGCAAACTCGCGCACGCAAGCGCAAGACAGGAAAAGGCGAGGTTATTCATATTGCAGGTTTTGCAGTTTCCAGCGGTTTTTCCATCCATCCACGATCGGCCGAAAGACGTCAGGAACGCTCGTGCGGTCAAGCGGCATGCTCGACGCCCAGGAGTACACGGGAAACTTTTCTTCCGGGCTGTGCCCATTCTTGAAGTGCAGGATTCGGTTGTCCTTGAGCACGAGCGCAACGCCTTCCTGGCGTTCGAGGGTGCCAAATTCATTCAGTTGCTCCCGGAATTCGCCCTCGGCCTGCTGCCATAATACGCCCGTGCGCTGCTGGCCGAGGATGGCTTCCAGCGCGTTGCGAAGTTGTTGCTTGAGAATGTTTCCCTGCTCTGGAAAGCGCGAAGTGACGAGCGTATACGATTCGTCGGCGGGGCCGAAAGACGCCGTCAGCCACTGATTTGTGACATAGGTGAGCGCCTGGTCCACCTGCTGATAATCCCGATAAAAACTTTGCAGGCTCTCTCGCACGCGCGCTTCTTCCTCCCGCGTCACGCCCAACGCTTCCGCGAGCGGGCCGGACAAAGTGCCATTACGGATCGACACCGGTTCTTGTCTCGGGCGTCCACTTCTATCCGGCGCCCTTGCACTGAGCGTCAGGTTGGTCAGCATTTGTTTGGGAACGCGCACGTAATCGGAACTTTCATCCCACAAATAGAGCTGCGCATCGGCCGCAGGGATCGCCTCTGAGCTCGACCGCGCGGCCATGGCGCGAACTTCGCCCAGCGCGAAGTCAGTCGAGCGCAGCCGGCGCTGGGCTTGATCGAAAGCGCGCTGTTGGAGCGTGATCGCGTCCTGGGTCTGGGCGAGTTGCGTGCGCAAGGAATGTTCGTTCGATCTTGCCGAGGCAGCGGCTCCCCATTCGTACGCGATCGGCGCCGAGGCCAATGCAAGGCAGATCAGAGCCGTTTGTGCTTTGGTGAGTGCCATAAATTTGCCGAAGTAAATTCCCAGCGCGCCAGACGACGCCACGCCGCTTGCAGACACCGCCGCCTTGGTGACGGCGGCGGCGGCGCCCGCCGGAGCCGCGTGAGTTGACACGCCCCTCAACGCCGCCGCAGTGGCGGTCGCGGCCGGGACGGCATAACCGCGGCGCTGGAAAAAGCGGGTGAGTTGGTCGAGCGCTTTATCAATGCGTTTGCGCGCGGCGTCTTCACCGATGCCGAGTTGAGCGCCGACCTCGCGATGGCTGCGCCCTTCCAGATAACGCAGCATGAGCGCCTGGCGGTCCGATTCACGCAATTCCAGGAGCCCTTCATCCAGCGCGCCCGCGAGCGATTGCAAAAGTGCGTCATCTCTCTTCATAGTCGTGCCGAGTGCCGCGGCCGTTTCCTCGCGGGTTCTGCGACGGAGCTCGCCACGCCACCATTGCCGGGCTTCGAGCACAGCGGTTTTGTGCAGCCACCCGGCCAGTCCAACTTCACCGCGCAACCAGGCCGCCTTGCGCGCCAGCGCGACGAACACGTTTTGCGTGATCTCCTGCGCCGTTCCAGTATCGCGCAGCCGGCGCAACGCCGTGGCGAAAACCAGGTTAATGTGGCGCTCGACCAGGGACTGAAACGCAGCTTCCGAGCCGCTTTCAACGAACTGCCGGAGCAATTCCTGGTCTGTCCGCCCTTCGTTCATGCAGCTAATACCCTGCCGCCAAACCGCCCAAACCGGAATTCCATTTTGTGGTGGCTGACTGAGCTTGAGGCTCGTCACGTCGTCTCCTCAAATACCCCAAAGCAGGAAGTAGGCGTTCGTGCCCGAAGGATGAATCCAGAGGAATTCCTGCGCAAGACGCCGGCCGCGCCGAAAATAAAACCGCCCAGCATTCGTGCTTATCAAATCAGGCCGAAACCACACAGGACCATTGGGGATAAACATTTCTCCGGCCTCCACCTTGTTGAATTCCCCGCGCGTCACGATCATTTCCAGGTCTTCCTTTCCG
>Ga0209382_10012907_pt1 | contig 10280 bp, 9 predicted proteins | sample SoiMetdeltSBSDD5_FD_187599 | JGI IMG/M metagenome (GOLD analysis project Ga0209382, IMG submission 187599) | Bulk soil microbial communities from a Populus tree surrounding site in Tennessee, USA - Soil MetaG P. deltoides SBSDD5 (SPAdes) (version 2) | ecosystem: Environmental > Terrestrial >...
TGCTGCGCCAAAACGCCGCCCGAGTGCTGCCGGTTCGTGGTGTCAGACGGCACCATTCTCGCGTTACACCGGCTGTTGCGGGTGATCCTGCAAGATGCGGTGAGCCAAGACGAGCTGCTGACCGAGAACGTCGCCAAGGGCCTGAAGCTAGATCATACCTACCGGCCGAGGTTTCGGACCTGGACGGCCAAGGAGGCTCGGCAGTTCCTCCGCACCGTCCGTGACGATCGGCTCTATGCGCTCTACGCGGTGGCGCTGGCGCTCGGTCTCCGACGCGGTGAAGCTCTCGGGCTGCGCTGGCAGGACGTGGACCTCGATGCCGGCATCATCTGGGTCCGCAACACGCTGCGACGCATCAACGGCCAGCTGAGGCTGGGGCCAACAAAGACCGACGCGTCGGTCCGCCGCGTGGCCATGCCCAAGCACTGCGTGAACGTCCTTCGCGAGCACCGCGACCGACAAGCCGACGAGCGTAAGCGGACCGGCAAGGGCTGGCACGACACCGGGTATGTGTTCACTTCCGCCGTCGGCACACCGATCGAGCCGCGGAACCTCAACCGGCACTTCTACCGCCTTCGCGAGGAGGCGAGTGTGCCACACATCCGGTTTCACGACCTGCGCCACTCGTGCGCGACTCTGCTCTACGGCCAGGGCGTGAGGCTCGACAACATCTCCGATGTGCTCGGCCACAGCTCGACGGCGATCACCAAGAAGATCTACATCGAGGTTGACGACAAGGTGAAACGTCAGACCGCTGAGCAGCTCGGATTCCTCTTCGATGAGGAGGTCTCCGAGTGAGGTTGGGGTCAAACTCGGGGGTCAACCCGCTGATCGGCGGGCGGACCGCCTCCCGTCGCCGTTCGACCGGTTCAGCCGTTTCCGCAGATCAAACGGTGCGCCCGGCGCTTCGTGGAGCGAACCGGACTCGAACCGGCGACCCCCTGCTTGCAAAGCAGGTGCTCTACCAACTGAGCTATCGCCCCCGGTGTGCCGACCGTCAGCGGTCGACGGAGTCCGTTGCCTCGGCCCAGAGGTCCGCGTCGGCGCGGCCGGCCCGGGCCTTCTTGACACCAACGAACACTGCGGCGGCGACGAGGGCCAGGATCAGGATCTTCTTCATGACGACCTCTCTTGCGATCTCCACTGGACTTGTCCCGAGAGAGCGAGAGTCGGCATCGCAGACTCCCACGCCAGCTCGGCCTTGCGTCAACCTCGACAGCTGACTGATCACGACGATACCGGGCGGAGCGCTCCGGCCAACATCGGCACGGCGTCCCCGTACGACCGATCGCGACGCCGGATCGACTAGGCCTTGAGACGGTACGTGGCGGCGCCGTAACCTCCGAGCTCCCTTCGGCGTCCTTGCGCCACCACTCAGGCGGACTCCCAGAGTCCGATGATGTTGCCCTCGGTGTCAGTGAAGTAGCCGGCGAAGCCCATCTCCCCGACGGGCATCTTCTCGCTGGCGGCCTTTCCACCGGCCGCCTCGACCTTGCGTAACGCCTCGTCGACGCTCGGTACGTCGATCACGACGTTCGGACCCTTACCCGGGAACTGCTCGCTGCGTTCGAACATCCCGCCGTTGATGAAACCGGCCTCGGTCGGGCCCTCCTCGGGGTCACTCGGACCGGTCATCACGATGGTGTAGCCCATCTCTGGCATCGCCATCAGCTGCCACCCGAACGTCTCGCCGTAGAACTTCCGAGCCCGGTCGCCATCGTCGAACGGGATCTCGAAGTGCACCACCTTGCCGGACATTGCTTCCTCCCTCAGGACATGCTGTCCGTCCAGTCAACGACCGCCCTCGTACGCCGGTCAAGGGCCAGGAGACCTACGGCCAGCTGCTCGGGAAGTGCGATACGGAGGCACACCAGCAGCTACGGTCCGGGCCACGAGACCACATCTGACGTGCAGACCCGTCTCGTGATCATCGACCTTCAGCGGGGATTGTCGGCGCGCCAGGCGACGTAGTCGGCGACCGCCGCAGCGACGTCGAAGTCCGGTGCGAAGCCGGTGTCGTCGGTGAGCCGGGTGATATCGACGTAGGGGTCCTCGCCGGGCCCGTTCTGCCGTCCGGGCCGAAGGTCGAGCCGCAGACCGGGGGTGATCTCCTCCAACGCGGTCGCGAACTCGCGATTGGTGTACGGCCGCCCGCTCGAGAGGTTGTAGGTGTCGTGTCGCAGGGTCTTTGTGGTCATCAGGAGCGCGATGGCGCGGCCGGCATCGGGTGCGTAGCAGCAGTCGCCACCGTCGTCGGCGTACAGCGCTGGCGGCTGCTCGCCGCGGAGCACGGCGCTGATGTACGGCGGGATGTAGAAGAACGGCGACTCCGGCGCGACCAGCGGTCCCCAGACGGTCCCGATCCGGAGGACGATCGGCTGCACGCCGATGCCCTGGAGACTGTGCGTGGTGAGCGGCTCGACGGCCTTCTTGAACGCGACGATCAGGTGTGGCAGCTCCGCGGTGACCAGCGGGAGCTCCTCATGCCACGGGATCTCGGTCCGTCCGACGTAGACGCCGAGGCTGCTGGCGACGGCGAACCTGCCGACGCCCCAGCTACGGGCCGCGTCCAGCGCGTTGAGCAGCCCGGTCGTGTCCGTACGAAAGTAGTCGACTGGATCGTCAGGAACGCTGCCGGCGAGGTGGACGATGTCGCTGATGTCGTGGCGCTTGCCGAGGGCGAGGAAGGCGTCCCGGTCGGTGGCGTCGAGGGTTTCGACGGCGACCTTGCCGGCGAGGAACGACGGCACGTCGGTCCGGCGGTGGGAGGTCACGACGACCTCGTTCCCGAGGTCGACGAGCGCCCGGGCCGTGTGGGCGCCGATCATGCCGAGCCCACCGGTGACGAGGATCATCGGACCACCTCGTAGTGCAGGTGGGTCACCCCGGGCGCCGGGACGGCCTCGACGAGACGGAGGCGGACGTGTTCGGGTAGCTCCCGGAAGAACGGGCGACCGGCCCCGAGCAGAATCGGCACCTGGTGGAGGACGAGCTCGTCCACCAGATCCGCCTTCAGCGCCTCGGCCACCCCTCCGCCCATCAGGCCGACATTCTTGCCGTCAGCAGCCTCCTTGGCGGCCGCGACGGCATCCTCGATCCCGGTGGTCACCAGGGTCTGCCGCCCACTCATCCGTGGCGCCGGACGGTGGCTGAGAACGAACAGCGGGGCCGTTGGGTGCGGACTGCCGTCGTCGCCGAAGCGGTCGGAGTCGTCGTAGGTGTTCCGCCCGCAGACGACCGCGCCGTCGCGCGCGGCAAGGGCGTGGAACACGCGCGCGGAGGGCGCGCTGAGCTTGAAGCCGTCGAAGACCTGGCTGGGGGTGTCGCCGTCGAAGTACCAGTCGAAGAGGACACGGGCGTCGCCGAGTCCTCGACCCGGACCGGGGTCGCGGCCGGTGATGTAGCCGTCCACCGACACCGACAGGGCGCAGATGACCTTGCTCATGTCTCTCCTTCGCAGTCGGTCAGATGGCCCGGCGGCAAGCGAGGAGATCGACGCGGGGCCGTCGGCCTTCGTGACCCTTCGACGCTACGAGCGACGCGGCGGCCTGGTCTTGAACGAATCGAGCAGGCTCGAACTCGCAAAGACGGGCCCCAGGCCGAGGACCACCGCATCCGACCTGGGGCTTCGCTACAGGCTCAGCCCTTCGACGAGGCGGGTCTCCTGAGGTCAGACGGTCGGGTCCGGCAGGAGCTCGCGTACCTCTTGCGAACAGCGGCAGGCGACCGCGATCTTGGTGGCCCACTCCAGCGCCTCCTCGCGTGATGGCACGTCGACGACCGCGAACCCGCCGATGACCTCCTTGGTCTCCGGGTACGGCCCGTCGGTGACCGTCCCGTCAGTTGCCACGACGCTCGCCCGCTGGCTTTCCAGGCCGCCACCGAACACCCATACGCCCGCGTCCTGGGCCTGCTGAACCACCTCGTTCGCTGCCTTGGCCACGTCGGGCAACTCCTCCTCCGGGAAGTCCATCCAGCCGTCGTCGAACGAGATCAGATACCGCGTCATCCCATGACTCCCTTGTCCCGGCGGCCTCCACCGGCCGCCTCTCACCTGTCCTACGAACGCCGCGCACCGGATCCGACACCCGTTGAGAGAAATTCTGAACTCAGACAGGGGATCGGGGAAGGGCTCGTGAGCTGGGATGTTGTAGGCGGACCTGCCTGGACGTGAACATGACAGCTACGACGTCTGCGTGGGGCTGATACGGGTCTCGTAGTGACACACCTCGGAGTTGGCGGCGACCTGATGGAAGCCTGCGCGTTCGAGGGTCCGCTGGGACGCAACATTGTCAAGATCTGTGTCGGCGCGGATCGTCGTCACACCGAGGCCGGCGGCCATCTGCACGAGAGCTCCCAGTGCCTCGGCCGCGTAGCCGCGTCCTCGCGCGGAGGGCGCCAGGCCGTAGCCGATCTCCACGACTCCGCCATCGGGAGACCCCTTGAAGCCCACGCCACCGATGGCCAGGCCGTCGGACCGACGCCTGATCTGGTAGTAGCCGAACGGACGCTGCTCGCCGTTCTGCTCAATAGCGCGCAGAAAGCTGCCGGTCGCCGCCAGGTCCCCTTCGAACGGGTAGTCGGCTGCCCAGGTGTCGCCGGATTGGGGTGCCCGATCGTGGATGCGGCGTGCCTCCAGCTCATCGACCGCGTGCAAGCTCAACCGGACAGTACGGGAATCCACGACGAGCACTCAACCACCACGAATCGTCCGAACTCAACGGAGTTACGGTGGCGCGTCATGACGCGTCTCCCCATCTTCTCCCCCGACCCCTGTGCCTAGAGGGAGACCAGGGCCACCAGAAACAGGGCGAACGCGGACCAGGTCGCCAGGAGTTGGATCCAGTTGATCGTGAAGTAGCGCTGCCGTCCCGCGTCCCAGTCCGCTGGCAGATCGTCGGGTTCCCAGGCCAAGATCATGTTGTAGGTCGGGGTCTTCCACGCGTTGGAGACGACGAGCACACCAACGATCACAATGCCCAGGCCGATCGCGGTGAGCACGAACGCGGGCGAGCCGGGATCGTCCCAGACAAGCACGAGCGCGACGGCTGGCGCGATGGTCATCCCGATCGCCCAGGCAAAGTTGTACACCTTGCCCCAGCCTTCCCCCGCGTATCGAAGGAATGCCTCCATGAAGTTCCGGAAGTCCCGGCCGTCCATCGCTGCGAGCATCGGACGCATGATGGCGCTCAGCATCCCCAAGAGGCCGACCGCGAGCGCCGAGAAGAAGACAGCCGCTGCGAGTACCCATTCCTCGCCCGTCACGACGACCCCCTCTCAGGGCTGGTCGACTCATGCTACGGCTCAGTGCGATGGACCGGCCGAACGAGAGATTGCCCGCGTGTCACAGTGCCAGACGGGTAGGCCCCGTCGCGCTCAGCCTAAGCCGAGGCGGTCGGGCGGTCATCGCGACGTTCAGCTTGTCGGAGTTCGACGCGCCGACGAGTTCGGCCAGCGCGACTTCGAGGCGTTCGATGTCTGGACGGTGCTCTGACGGCAGCTCGGTCTTGAGGTCGGCATAGACGGCGGCCAAGCGTCGCGTCACATGGCTGGAGGTGCTCCCGCACACGCTGATCTCGTCGAAGCTCAGGTCCAGCAGGTAGGCGAACGACATGGTCGGCTCCACCAGACGCATCACGCCGCGATCGTCGACGTGCATGCCGGTGGGAGCCGGGCGCCGGCTGATCCTCAACAGCAGGTCGTGGAGCCGGTCGATCACCTGGACGGCTGTCGGCTGATTGAGAGCGGCCGACAGATGCCCCCGTCACCCTCGAAGGTGGCCCGGTGGTCAGTACTGCTCCATGGGAGTGTGACCGCCGTGCCATGACCCGGCTGGTTTCGACCGCCGACCGCGCTCCGCGCTGCGTCCGGTCCTCACACGTAGCGCTGAGGCGATGGATGCCGTCTTCAAATCCGACGCAAAGAACGTGCGGGTAGACCGTCAGTTAGACCGTCAGGTCGCTTAAATCGGATGAACGAGACTCTGAGGCTGATGCAGGGGAGGGCGTCTGACCTGCGTGGTTGTGGGGTGGGCCTACCTGGACTTGAACCAGGGACCTCTTCCTTATCAGTTCGTTTGATCCAAGACGACGGGTGGTGTGACCCATCACCACCCGTGTCGATCCGTGTCAGCGGTTGTGGTTCGATGACGGCTGTTCATGGCACCTCGGGGGCACCACAGGGGCACACCAGCCCCGTCAGCATGGCCGGCCCGTGAGCCATCCTTATAACCCTGGTGGCCCTGGGATGTCCCTGATCCCCGCGCGGGCGCGGTCGACGTGGTCGGCGCTGCGCTGGTCTTTCACGTCGCGTTCAATCTCGCGTCGCCGGTATCGAGCGATCCGTAGGCGGCGTACGAGACGCTCGATCCATCGCTTGACCATGGCCACCTCCCCTGCCTCCCAGCACAACCAGGATAGTCGCGACCGGACTGCCCCGGCCATGTCTGGCACCGCCAAACGAGGCTCGACACCAGGGTGACCGGCCTGTTCGACGCCGTTTCGATGCCTCTGGACAGGGACAGCGACGCGGATGGCGCACGCGATGAAGGGCGAGACCGGCCATGACCTGGGGTGTTGTGGGGTGGGCCTACCTGGACTTGAACCAGGGACCTCTTCCTTATCAGGGAAGCGCTCTAACCGTCTGAGCTATAGGCCCGGGTGGATCCGGTCCGTCCGAACCGGCCCCGGAAGATTACAACATCGCCGAGGAGCCGCCCAAACGGGTTCGACCTGGGTGGGATCGCCGCTCAGCGATCCTCGGACAGCGTCAGCTCCAGGCCACCGAGCATCGTGGCGGCCAGGTTGTAGAGGAACGCGCCGAGGGTCGCGATCGCAGTGATCAGGATGACGTCAGCGGCTGCGATGATCATCGTCAGACCGACCACGCGACCCATGCCGACGTAGTCCCGGATGTCGAAGTCGGAACTGTTGTCGGACAGGACTACCGCGACGCTCTCGTTGATCGAGTCCCACACGCCGGCCGCACCGAGGACTGCCCAGACGATGGAGACCGCGACGACCGTGACGATCGCGAGGGCGATCGACAGGGCGAAGGCGATCTTCATGACCGACCAGGGGTCGACGCGGACCAGGCGCAGTCGGGCGCGACGCGGACGACCACGCGGGCGGCTGGTCGTGGTGCTCGGCTTGGGGTCCGGAGGCGGGCCCGGTCGGCGAGCCTTGGTGACGTTGTTCGGAACCGGTGGCGGCCCGGGCGGAGCCGGCGGCTGCAGCGTCGGGGCGTTGACCCGCGGCATCGCCTCGGTCGGCGGACCGGAGGTCGCCTGCGGCTTGCGGGTGGGCGGGCCCGGCCGTACGTCCGGACCGCGGGTGGGCGGACCCGGCTTCGTGTCGGGTGGCGGCGGGCCGGCCGGACTGGGTCGCGCCTGCTGAGCGGGACCCTTCGGTGCTCGCTTGGACGCCGAACCTGGCCGCGGCGAGGACTGCTGCGGCGAGGAAGACTGCTGCGGCGACCGAGCCGGACGCTTCTGCTGCCGCGGTTGCTGCTGCGCCGGAGGCTCCCCTCCATTGGGGTTCCACCGTGGCGGCGCCTGCGACACACCGGCCGCTGGGTTGGGCCGTGGTGACTTAGGCCCCGTCAGCGGTCGATGCGGCGCCAACGGCGTCGTCTCGTCGGACTTACGGTCGTTCATCACGACTCCTGCGCTGTCGTTTCGTCCGAGCCCGGCTCGGAGGCTTCGGAGACCGTCTCATCGGCCTCGTCGTCGGGCACGTCCCTCTCGGCGTTGCGCGCGATTGCCACGACTGGGTCACCGTCGGCCTTGGCAAACGTCAACCCCATGGTGTCACGCCCCTTCGGAAGCACGCCCGCCACCGCACTTCGGGTCACCTGACCGCTGGCTCGGACCGCCAACACCTCATCGGTGTCATTCACGACCAGACCAGCGACCAGCTGCCCCCTCTCGTCGCTCAGCCGCGCGGCCTTGATGCCAAGACCGCCGCGCCCCTGACGTCGATACTGCTCGACATCGGTCTTCTTGGCGAATCCACCGTCCGTGACGGTGAACACATAATGCGGCTCACCGGACGCCACCGTCTCGGCTCGGATCACCGACATCGACAGCAGCTCGTCACCCTCACGGAACCGCATGCCGGTCACGCCCGACGTGGCCCGTCCCATCGGACGCAGCTGCGCGTCGTCGGCCTGGAACCGGATCGACTGACCCTTGCGAGAGATCAGCAGCAGATCGTCCTCGGCGTGGACCAGCTCAGCCCCGATCAGCTCATCGTCCTCCTCGCGGAAGTTGACCGCGATCAGGCCGGCCTGACGTGGGCTGTTGTAGTCGGAGAGCCGGGTCTTCTTGACGTACCCCCGCTTGGTCGCGAGTACGAGGTACGGTGCCTGCTCGTAGTCGCGGATCGCGAGGACCTGGGCGATCTCCTCGTCGGGCTGGAAGCTCAGCAGCCCGGCCACATGGCCGCCCTTGGCGTCCCGCGCCGCCTCGGGCAGGTGGTAGGCCTTGGTCCGATAGACCCGGCCGGCCGTCGTGAAGAACAGGATCCAATGGTGTGCCGTCGTCGCGAACAGATGGGCGACGACGTCGGCGCCCTTGAGGGTCGCGCCGCGGACACCCTTGCCGCCACGCTTCTGCAGCCGGTAGAGATCGGTCCTCGTACGCTTCGCGTAACCGCCGCGGGTGATCGTGACGACGACGTCCTCGTCGGGGATCAGGTCCTCCATCGACAGGTCGCCGTCGGCCGGCACGATCTGGGTGCGTCGGTCGTCGCCGTACTTGTCGACGATGGTCGCGAGCTCTTCGGACACGATCTGCCGCTGCCGCGACTCGTTGGCGAGGATGTCCTCGAGGTCGCGGATCTGCTCCTCGAGCTCGGCGAGATGGTCGATGATCTTCTGCCGCTCCAGAGCCGCGAGCCGCCGCAGCTGCATGTCGAGGATCGCCTGGGCCTGGACCTCGTCGATGTCGAGGAAGTCCATCAGCCCGTCGCGGGCCTCGTCGGTGGTCTGGCTGCGCCGGATCAGCGCGATGACCTCGTCGAGCGCGTCGAGCGCCTTCACCAGACCGCGGTAGATGTGCGCCTGCCGCTCGGCCTCGCGGAGCCGGAAGCGAGTACGCCGCTGGATGACCTCGATCTGGTGGGTGATCCAGTGGGTGACGATCGCGTCGAGGCTCAGTGTCCGCGGCACATCGTCGACCAGCGCCAGCATGTTGGCGGCGAAGTTGTCCTGCAGCTGGGTGTGCTTGTAGAGGTTGTTGAGCACGACCCGGGCGATGGCGTCGCGCTTGAGCACGACGACCAGCCGCCGGCCGGTACGGCTCGACGAGTCGTCGCGTACGTCGGCGATGCCCTGGACCTTGCCGGAGTCGGCGAGCTGGGCGATCTTCAGCGCGAGGTTGTCGGGGTTGACCTGGTACGGAAGCTCCGTGATGACCAGCGAGGTCCGCCCCTTGCTGTCCTCTTCGACGTCGACGACGGCTCGCATCGTGATCGAGCCGCGGCCCGTACGGTAGGCGTCCTCGATCCCCTTCGTCCCGACGATCAGCCCGGCGGTCGGGAAGTCCGGACCCTTGATCCGCGCCAGCAGCGCCTCGAGCAGCTCCTCGCGGGGCGCATCCGGGTGCTCCAGCGCCCACTGGACGCCATCGGCCACCTCGCGGAGGTTGTGCGGCGGGATGTTCGTGGCCATGCCGACCGCGATGCCGGCCGAGCCGTTGATCAGCAGGTTCGGGAACCGGCTGGGCAGCAGCACCGGCTCCTGGCTGCGGCCGTCGTAGTTGGGCCGGAAATCGACCGTGTCCTGCTCGATGTCGCGGACCATCTCCATGGCCAGCGGCGCCATCCGGCATTCCGTGTTGTGGCTGACGAAGCCGTTGGTGATGAACGCGTGGTCGTCGGTGTCGATCCGCAGCGAGTAGACCGGCTGGACGTCGGCATCCACGACCTCGGCCACGGTCGCGTAATAGAAGCGACCGTCGACCAGCGGGTACGCCACCTCAGCAGCCTCGGGCGTGATCCGCTCCAGAATCTCGTAGCGATCGCGCTCCCACCTCTCGAGCCGGTCGACGTTGTGCCGCTCGAGCCAGTGCCGGCCAACGTCGTCGACGGCGCCATGCGTACGCAGGAATCCGGCGAGATGTGGAACGTGATACGAGCTCAGCGACCGGGAGATCGTGGGTAGCTCGGTGACGATCCGATGGAGCTTGTCGCTCTTGGCGCCCAGGAGACCGATCTGCGTCGCGAAGATCCAGGCGTCGCGACGGTTGGAGATCACGACCTTGTGCTCGCCTGTGGCGTACA
>Ga0209382_10012908_pt1 | contig 10280 bp, 8 predicted proteins | sample SoiMetdeltSBSDD5_FD_187599 | JGI IMG/M metagenome (GOLD analysis project Ga0209382, IMG submission 187599) | Bulk soil microbial communities from a Populus tree surrounding site in Tennessee, USA - Soil MetaG P. deltoides SBSDD5 (SPAdes) (version 2) | ecosystem: Environmental > Terrestrial >...
GTTCTCCTGCAGAGACCTCAAACGAAACACCGCGCAAAGCAGCGTAGCGTCCAAAGGACTTCTCCAAATTCTTAACTGTCACTGCGACAGACATTAACGCTTACAGCTCCTGATCCTGTCCCGGCTTAGTGGCTTTGACAATCAAACCACAAATGTCAGCAGCACAAAGCTCGCAAAATTATATAAGCAGCTTGTTAAGAGGGCCGGGATCGAAGTCCGCTGAGCACGGTTCTCCACCTGGATCCGCCCGTCCAATTTCTATCAACGCAGTAGATTATAGACGAGAAGTGTCTTAGGTCCGGCGCGTTCGCGCGAATCGGTAAGCTCAGGATGGCGACTCCGACCTTGGGTTTAGCTGAGTTAAATCATTATTTTTCTTTATAAAGTACGATTTGTTCTGAATAGAGAACATTTTTTGTTGAATGTCTAGCAAGTTTGTATAGTTTTTGGCCCGCGTTCAACAAGGAGAACTAAGATGATCAATCGACGCAAATTCACGCTCTCCGCGGCTGCCATCGCTCTTGCTCTTAGTGCTGGTGCTGCTCACGCCGACAAAACGCTGCTCAATGTCTCCTACGATCCCACCCGTGAGTTTTATAAAGAGGTCAATGAAGTCTTTGCACAGGCGTGGAAAGCAAAAACCGGAGAGACCGTCACCATTCGCCAGTCCCATGGCGGTTCGGGTAAGCAGGCCCGTGCCGTAATTGATGGGCTTGATGCCGATGTCGTGACATTGGCGCTCGCCGGTGATGTCGATCAGATCGCCAAGGCAACCAACAAAATCCCGGTAGATTGGATCAAGCGCCTGCCGCACAACTCGGCACCCTATACCTCCACCATCGTGTTCATTGTGCGTAAGGGCAATCCCAAGGGGATCAAGGATTGGGGTGATCTTGCCAAGTCAGGCGTGGCAGTAATCACGCCCAATCCCAAGACCTCGGGTGGGGCACGTTGGAATTATCTGGCCGCTTGGGCTTGGGCAGAGCGAGCCAATGGCGGCAATGAAGCCAAGGTGCAGCAATATATTGCCGACCTCTACCGGAACGTGCCGGTCCTCGATGCAGGGGCAAGGGGTTCTACCACCACCTTTGCGCAGCGAGGCTTGGGGGATGTTTTCATCAGCTGGGAGAATGAAGCCTTATTGATCCTGAAGGAGTTCGGCGAAGACAACTTCGAGATTGTCGCTCCCTCCCTATCGATCAAGGCCGAGCCCTCTGTTGCCCTTGTTGAAGGGAATGCAAAGGCCAAGGGCAATACTGAAGTCGCCCAGGCCTATCTCGAGTTTCTATATTCGCCTGAAGGTCAGAAGCTCGCGGCCAAGCACTTTTATCGGCCCGTCGAGCCTGCCGCTGCTGATCCTGCCGATTTGGCACGCTTTCCCAATTTGGAGCTTGTCACGGTAGATGACGCTTTTGGCGGTTGGGCAGAAGCTCAGAAAAAGCATTTTGCCAACGGCGGCATATTCGACCAGATCTATCGACCCACCAACTAATCTCTACGACGCACTTCGGCCTCCCCCGACTGCGTAAACCAAGCGTCATCCCTTAGGGTGGCGCTTGGCAGTCGTGATCGCATTCATGGAACAAGGCTCTATTTTCCAGAAAATGATGCAGACGTCATTAGCAGTTAATCATCGAACACCTCGAACGCTTCGATCAGGAGGAAAGCGACAGCGCAGATAACGAATCCACCACGTTCTTGGTCTGGGCCAGAACTTGGATGGGACGCTGCGATAGGCGCTCAGCGCTCGCTTAGAAACGATGCCCTCCAGCTCCCATGGCAGGTCTTGGGCCAGAAACGTTATCCACCGTCTGCAAAGTATCGGTTGATCAAAAGTTCAACTGAACACAGGATGCTGATGTTGAGGTTGCCATGAACACTGTCTTAGGAATTGCGGCCCTCATCTTACTGCTATTGACGACCACCGGCGCGCGGGCCACTGCAAATTTGAATTGCGACGCCTACGCGGGTGCTGCCGTGGCGCAGAATCAGCAGAATGAAAACTTCAAATGTGGATTTACCGGCGCCGCTTGGAACAACGACTTTAATGCGCATCGTAACTGGTGTTTGTCACCTACGACGACAATGCAGAGCCTGACTGCTGAGGATAACGTTCGCAAACAGGCTCTCGCCCAATGTGCTGAGAAGCCCAAGCTCGACCAAGCCGCTTGTCAGACCTTTGCCAAGAAGGCGGTGATCGCGGCCGATGCCGCAATCAAACGCGGCTGTGGTTTTGCCGGCAATCGCTGGCTCGCCGACTATGGTGCCCACTTCGCTTGGTGCCTGACGGCGTCCCAGGGAGCGCGCGAGCAGGAGGATCAGGCCCGCGCCAATCAACTTCAGGGATGCCTTGAGTCACTGGCGGCAGCTGCGGAAAAATCCAAGAAGGACGCCTGCGCCAAATATGCGGCGTTTGCGGTGGCGCAAAACAAAGAGAACGTGAACCGCAAGTGTGATTTCACCGGTGGGCGTTGGGGTGAAGATTGGCAAACTCATTTTGACTACTGCCAAAAGGTGGGTGTCACTACAGCCAATAAAGAGACGCTTGTCCGCATCAACGCCCTTAAAAGTGATTGCACGAAGGTTGTTTGCACGAAGCGCACCGAAACGACACTGCTGCCACCGTTTATTAAGACAACCACGAAGTGTCGAAAGGTGCCTAAGTAACTCGGAAGGCTGGGCTGAGAGGATGGGCACCTGGGGAGCGATGAATTTGGGGAGATATGGCGTGCTGGACACCTCGGCCCGCAAAAGGACCCCACGCCACCGCAGTCCCGCCTAGCGCTGCCAACGCGGCACCGCGATACGGCGAAGGCAGCGTCTGGCAGGCACGGGCAGACCGGGTTTCTTCAGGGCGACGCGATACGGGTGATACGACCTTGGCGAAAGCTCAACGGAAAATTAGCAGCATAATAGCTTGGACCCGCTACTCACGGTATGGTCGGTCATTTCCCGGTCGAACGAACTTACCGCGGGAGGAGAAGGTATGGCACGCAGATTGAGCGCCATTCTTGCAGCTGACGTTGTCAATTATTCGAAGCTCATGTCCGAAGACGAGGCCAACACACTGGCAGCGCTGAAAGATCATCGCAATGAGGTCTTCGATCCGAATGTCTCCAAATTCGGTGGGCGGATTGTCAAATTGATGGGTGATGGTGCGCTGGTCGAGTTTCCGTCAGTCGTCGATGCGGTTCAGTGTGCCTTATCAATCCAAAAGACTGTCGCTGATATTAGCGATCGGCGCATCATGCTGCGCATTGGTGTCAATCTTGGTGATGTCATCATTGAAGGTGATGACATCTATGGAAATGGTGTCAATGTCGCGGTTCGCCTCCAGCAGATGGCAGACCCTGGGGGTATCTGCATCTCTGGTACGGTATTTGAGCAAATCGACGGCAAGGTGGATTACAAATTTGCCGACTTGGGGAGTCACCAGATCAAGAACATTTCTAAGCCTGTTCGCGTTTACGGGAACTTTTCCCGCATTCCGAACAGGTCATCGATTACAAAGCGGCGACCACTCTTCGATACGGCAGACGACAAGAGCACATCGATCACCGGGGGATGTTTATGTGGCGACGTTCGATATGAAATCAGCAAGCCAGCTATCGATATCGGGTACTGCCATTGCCGGATGTGCCAAAGGTTCAGTGGGGCACCAGTCATATTTGGCGCAACGTTTCCACTAGAAGCGGTCCGGTTCACCCAAGGGGAACCGACTTACTACAAATCCTCCCCGATTGCCGAACGTGGGTTCTGCAAGCGCTGCGGATCAAGCTTGACCTATAAACCTTTGGCACGCCGATGGACCGACTGGATTCTGGTGATGGGCGGTACGCTGGACAATCCGGAATATTCCGTCCCTGTTTGGCACTTGGGCGTCGAAAGCCAGATTCCATGGTTAGTGATTGAGGATGATCTTCCACGTGTGCGTTGCGACGAGTCGCCAAGTCTCGTTGAAGCTTGGGCTAATGCCAAACGAGATGAGGAGGCCGCTTCCGGATAGGCCTTGGGTCCGAGGTGGGTCAGACTCGGACGTTGCAACCATGTCCGCGGTGTGTCTGCTTATCGTTTGTTCCCGGTGAGCCGGCACACTATTAGCGATTTGGCTTTTCATCCGAGCAGCCGTGGCTCTTTAAGCTGAGGAGATCAGGAACTGCCGGTGCGCCTCCTCACCAATCTAGCTATGGCTTCCGGAAATCGATACTGTTGCGACTGCTCGAAAATATAATACTATAAACTTGGCTGTCAGTTCACTCTCGTTGAATTTGCCTTAATGCTGGATCAACAATTGCATCACGCCCGTGCTTCCAGTGACTTGGTGAAACACAACGTTGCGGACACCGTCATAGAATGCAGAGGCGTCTGGAAAGTCTTTGGCCCACGACCTCAGGAGTGCTTAAGGTGTGTTCAACGCGAGCGCTTGGGGCAAGCCGAAGCACTTAAGCGTTTCGATTGCGTTGTGGCGGTCGCCGGAGTTGATGTAGAAATCTTCCGTGGCGAAATTTTCTGTATCATGGGATTGTCCGGGAGCGGCAAATCCACGCTCGTTCGACACATCAACAGGCTGATAGAGCCAACGGCTGGCCGCATCATAGTCAATACAGAGGATATTTCGAGCAAGACCGCTGCCGAGATGCGCCGTCTTCGCGCAAAAAAAATGGGCATGGTATTTCAAAATATGGCCCTATTGCCTCATCGTACGGTGCGCGACAATATTGCTTTCGGTCTGGAGCTGCGTGGGATTCCAAAAGAACAGCGTCTGTCGATTGCTGAGGAGAAGCTGTGTCTTGTCCGCCTGCAGGGCTTCGGCAATCATTACCCCGATCAACTTTCTGGAGGCATGCAGCAGCGCGTCGGACTTGCTCGCGCGCTGGCGGCCGATCCGGACATTCTGCTGATGGATGAGCCCTTTAGCGCGCTTGATCCGCTGATCCGTCGGCAGCTGCAGGACCAATTCCTAGAACTCGCCTCTCGGGTGCGCAAGACGACGGTATTCATCACGCATGATCTCGATGAGGCTATTCGACTTGGTGATCGCATCGGTATCATGCGAGAGGGCCAGGTCATACAGATTGGCACTCCCTCTCAGATCGTTCGTAATCCAAAGGATTCATATGTTGCGGATTTTGTAAGGGGAATCTCGCGATTAAAACTTTTAGCTGCAGCTGACATAATGGAACCGATGGATTCCGATGTAAGCCTCGCGGGCGTGGACGTACAGCTCTGCCCGCGTGCGCGCATTGATGACGACCTCAACGCACTGGTTGATCTCGCCGCGGATACTGACCTGCCGATCATAATTGCCGATGATGATCGCGATGTTGGAGTGGTGACGAAGCGCCGCCTGTTGCGGGGCATACAAGGAAAGCCATTAACATGACTGTAGCGACCGATACCCCCGCGCTCGAGAGATTTGTTGAGTACAACGCCACCTACTATTCACGTGCATTCCATCATCTGAGTCAGCATCGACTTCTTAGCCTCAATCTGGCTGCTCTATTTGGCGGTCCTTTGTGGGCTGCGGCGCGCCGGCTGTGGGGGCTGTTTTGGTTCGGGCTTTTTGGTGAACTGCTCGCAATTATACTTGCCGGGCGTGCGTGGCTCTTGCCTGAAGCAGAGTTCCAATCAACAGAAGGCCACCGGTCGACCTTCATTGCGGCACTCTGTTTGTTCGTCGTGGTACGTCTGATTGAAGCTCTGCTGGCAAATACAGCCTATCTCCGCCGGTACGAGCAGTGGCGCATCGACAACAGCATCGGAGCAGGTTTCGGCGGCCGCCATCTGCTGGCAGGAGTGGGTCTGCTGCTGGCAATCTATCCCTTGACCATCTACAGGTTCTGGAACGCTCAGATTCCTGCTGAGTTGGCTGCCTTTCCTGCTGCAAAGGGGTTTGCCAAAGCCACAGCCAACAGCATTAGCGCATTGTTTGATTGGATGACCATAAAGTTTGAAGCGTTCTTCGATGCGGTGACCGCCGTCATCCGACTGATCCTCAACCATATAGACCTGATCTTCGTCACGACCCCCTGGCCGGTAACGGCATTCCTCATTCTTCTGATCGCCTGGCGACTAGCCGGGTGGCGCGTGACTGTGTTCACGCTGGCTTCGTTATCGTACCTTGGCCTCTTTGGTTTCTGGGAAAAAAGCATGTCGACGCTGGCACTGGTTGTCACCTCAGTTGCCATTGTCCTCGTTCTTGCCCTGCCGCTGGGCATTTGGTGTGCCAAAAGCCGCCGAATGGAATCTATCCTCTACCCCGTGCTCGACGCCATGCAGACCTTGCCCACATTCGTCTATCTCATACCAGCCATTGCATTTTTCTCGATCGGCAAGACGCCTGGTGTTATCGCGACCATCATCTTCGCCATGCCGCCGATGATCAAGCTGACGGCGCTGGGAATTCGACAGGTGCCCTCACACATTGTAGAGGCGGCTGTCGCCTATGGAGGTAGCCCGACGCAAATCCTATTCAAGGTCGAACTGCCGTTGGCCAAACCCGCCATCATGACGGGATTGAACCAGACGATCATGATGTCATTATCCATGGTGGTTATCGCGGCGCTGATCGGTGCCGGCGGACTTGGTGAAGATGTCACTCGTGCATTGCAGTTTCTACAGAAAGGGCAAGGTATTCTTGCTGGGCTGGCAATCGTGTTATGCGCGATGGTGATTGATCGGGTTCTGCAGGGCGTACACACAAGGAGCGGCCGAAATAGACGGGACAACATGTAAGAAGATCCATAGTGGCCTACCGTCCTACAATTGACGCACTGCGCCCGAGAGCGATAGAATAAATCTCGCGAAGATCAATAATAACCAAGCATCCGGCCAACGCAGCTACGCATGGTCGAGGGAGGAATTTGTTATGAAACATTTGAGAATATTCGCTGGGCTCATGGCGGCCATGATGATCGCCATGACCGCGCCTGCCATCGCCAAGGACAAGGTTGTCATCGGCGAACAGAGCTGGACGGGCGCGGTGGCAATACAAAACATTATGAAGGCGGTTATCGAAAAATACCTCGACGGCGAGGTAAGCTTCCTTTTGGTTGCTGAGGAAGCAATGTACCCGGCCCTCGATAAGGGTGACGGGAGCCTCGATGTCGTGCCCGACCTTTGGTCACAGCACACCACGGCAATGTTGAACGAGTATGTCCTACCCGGGAGCAAGGAGTCGATTAGATTGAATAAGATTCCTTACAAGGGCACAGAGGGCATTTTTGTCCCAGGTTACGTGCAGGACCAGTACAACATCCGCAAGCTTGCCGATCTGGCGAAATCTGAAGTAGCCAAGATTTTCGACACCGATGGCGATGGCAAGGGCGAGTACTGGGCCGGCGCTGTAGGCTGGGAGGCAACAAACCATTCGATGGTGCGCGCAAAATCATACGGATTTGATAAACTCTTCACAGCATCCACAGTCGAGCAGCCGGTGTTCCTGGCGCAGCTTGCCGCTGCCTATCAACGCAAAGAACCCATCGTCTTTTACTACTGGAGCCCCGAATGGATCTTTGCTTCTTACGATTTGCGTATGCTCGAGGAGCCCACCTTCGATGGCTGGTCGAGCGAAGATAAGAAAAATGACCCTATGTATAAGGCTGATGGCTGCTACAAGTTTTACCAGCCGGGCAACAACCCAGACTGGCTTGAGAAAAGCAGCATAACTTGTGCCCAGCCGCCCACCGACGTCTACGTCGCGCGTTCCAAAGCCCTAGATGAGCGCGCGCCGAAGATCGGGAAGTTCCTCGAACAGATCACCTTGACATCGGACATAGTCAATGAATGGATCTACGCAATTGATCAGGAGAAAAAGGATCCTCTCGAGGTCGCCAAGAAGTGGATAGAGGAGCATAAGGACACCGTCGAAGGTCAGTGGCTCAGCGGTCTATCAATGTAAAATTTGGAGTCGGTTCGCCTGGGATAAGTGTGCACCCAGGCGAACCCACTAATTTACCTTAGGAAGAAACTAGGTGCTTCCAAGAGCATGTATCATTGGTGCCGGAATCAGTGGCCTGTCCATGGCCAAGGCGCTCAAGGATAAGAATGTACCATTCGATTGCTTCGAAATGAGCGATCAGGTTGGCGGCAACTGGGTCTTCAAGAATAAGAACAAGCGCTCTGCCGCTTATAGGTCCCTACATATTGATACGTCAAAGGAGCGGCTGCAGCTGGACGATTTCCCTATTGCCCTCAGCGATGCGAATCTTCCGCACTATCCTCATCACACCCATGTGGCCAAATATATGTCGGATTATTGCGACTATTTTGGGCTGCGGCGGCTCATCACCTTCGAAACCGAGGTAAAAACGGCTGAGCAACTGCCCGATGGCGTCTGGCGTGTTCGCCTATCTAATGGTGAGATTCGGCACTACGACGCGCTGTTCGTCTGCAACGGCCATCACTGGGATCCGCGCTGGCCAGAACCGCCCTTTCCGGGCAGTTTCGACGGAATCCAGATCCATTCCCACGACTATATCGATCCTTTCGAGCCTATAGATATGCGCGGCAAGAAAGTCATTGTCGTCGGGATCGGCAATAGCGGCGTCGATATCAGTTCCGACTTGGGTCAGCGCGGTATAGCCGAGCGCGTTTACATTTCCACGCGGCGAGGCGCACATGTGATGCCGCTTTTTGCCTTTGGAGTGCCGATCGATAAGGGAAAGACAGTGCGTTGGCTTCCATTGGCCCTGCAGCGACGTATTCTCGCATTTATAGTTTGGATGAATGTCGGCAAGATGGAGAGCTACGGACTGCCCAAGCCAGATCATCGACTGCTTGAGACTCATCCTACGGTCTCAGGCATTTTTCTCACTCGGATTGGCAATGGAGATATTATCCCCAAACCAAACATTGAGCAGCTGCAGGGAAAGCAAGTACGTTTCACCGATGGCAGTGCCGCCGACGCAGATGTGATCATCTATGCTACGGGATACAAGATCAGCTTTCCGTTTTTCGACCCGGGTTTCCTTTCAGCCCCTGGTAACAAGCTACCGCTCTTCAAGCGTGCAATCAAACCAGGTATCGACAACCTTTTTTTCGTAGGATTGGCACAACCGCTTCCAACTCTTGTAAACTTCGCCGAGCTCCAGGCGAAGTGGCTCGCCCAGCTTATGGTCGGTAACTACGTGCCACCGACAATCGAAGAGATGGAGGCTTCAATCGCTTATGACGAGAGACGTTTTATCGGTCACGTCGTGAAAACCCCCAGGCACACCATGCAATGTGACTACGACCTTTACAAAATTGAGATTCGTAAAGAGCTGCGCGAAGGCCAAAAACGTGCCAGGCAGCGCGGTGGGAGACGCTTGATCGAGCCCCGTGCGCACCTCTATACCAATCAAGCGATAGCGGCTGAGTAGATCAATGCACTTTCAGATCAGCGCATTTTCGAAATTAAAATAAAGACCCGCTTGAACTGGCCGCAGTGGATTTTTCCCATGTTGTTCGCGGATTATGGGTTCGGCGGCGGCATAGCCAGCGAACGTCCAGATCGCCATGCTGCCGGGATCAGGGGCCAGCAGGCCTACGCGACGCAATACGAATTTTAAGACACCATTCGGGTAGCGCTTCGCTCGCGTTCGGAAGTTGTCGCACAGCTGATCATCGCTAACCTCTGCTTTGGCTTCAAAAAATTCAATATAATGCAATCCGTCTCCGAGTGGTTCGCCCCCAATAAGCTCATCGTAGAGACCGCCTCGCTTGAAGTGAATTGCCATCCGGGTTGCTTGGAAGGCGGGATCGCGGCGAGCTGTCTCAGTACGAAATGAAGCTTCCCATTCGTCCATACGAGTCATGCCAGGATGGCGCCATAAACAGATTACGCTCGGCTCGGGCGCAATCCGCTCCGCTCGGCCCAGATTGGCGATCTTCAAGTCAATATCGGAAACCCAGCTATTCTGTCGCCCCAGATGTTCAAAGATCGGGATTGGAAGATATCTGTCATGCTCGATGTATTCGGCATAGATCATGGTAGTTCTCCAAATGAGTGCAGGTTATCGCAGAGAAAAGTGTTTGCCAGTGGTTCCAATCACCCCGAGAGGCAGCGCCTCTGGCTGGGTACCCGGTCTTAATGGCCGTCCCAAGAACTATGCACAAGAACCAAAGGCGTTCGCACGCAGAAGCCGATGACCGCACTCTGGTTGACGCCAAACAAATCTGGATATACTTACTCGGGGGCACCCGTTTACGTTTGTTTCACTTCCTTCAACTTGTATTCCCAAATGACTTTCACACGTTATGTCGTACTCGCTGCTATCGCTGTTTTGCTTGTTGGCTGC
>Ga0209382_10012909_pt1 | contig 10280 bp, 9 predicted proteins | sample SoiMetdeltSBSDD5_FD_187599 | JGI IMG/M metagenome (GOLD analysis project Ga0209382, IMG submission 187599) | Bulk soil microbial communities from a Populus tree surrounding site in Tennessee, USA - Soil MetaG P. deltoides SBSDD5 (SPAdes) (version 2) | ecosystem: Environmental > Terrestrial >...
GTATGCGTCGATACCCCCACGATCAGGTCGGCGCCGACGATCGCGCGCGCGGCGGCGACGGGCAGGTCCTCCTGACCGACGTGGACGCCGCCCGCTACTGACATGGCAGCGACGTCGGCGCGATCGTTGATGACGACGAGCGCGCCGGTGGCGCGCCCCGCGGCGACGAGGCGATCGGCCAGCGCGAGCAGGGCCGCGGTCGAATCCTCCTTCGCGCGCAGCTGCACCAGCCGTGCGCCGCCGCGGAAACAGGCCGAGGCGAGGACGACCGGATCGAGTCCGCGGGCCGCGCAGATGGCCGTGTCCACGATTGGATAGACGAAAGGCTCGGGACTCATCGTTCAGGACGGGGGCGCCCAGGCGCCCTCATGTATAATCGCCGCGTTTTTGCGCCGATGCCGGGCGTTTGCACGCATGCCGGAATTCCTGGAGGGTGAATGGATTCAAATCTCCTGAAGACCAAGTCGGTCGAGCAGCTGGTCGGCGATGCCGAGAGTGGAACCAAAGCGCTGAAACGCACGCTCACGGCCATGGACCTGACGCTGCTCGGCATCGGCGCGATCATCGGGACCGGCATCTTCGTTCTGACCGGCACGGCCGCGGCCAACCAGGCGGGACCAGCCATCGTGCTGTCCTACGTGATGGCCGGCCTCGTCTGCGCGTTCGCGGCGCTCTGCTACGCCGAGTTCGCGGCCATGATTCCAATCTCGGGCAGCGCGTATACCTACGCCTACGCCACGCTCGGCGAGATCTTCGCATGGATGATCGGCTGGGACCTGATCCTCGAGTACGCCGTCGGCTCGATGACGGTCGCGGTCGGGTGGAGCGGCTACTTCCAGAGAATCCTCGCCGGCTTCGGCGTGCAGCTGCCGGTGTGGATGCAGGCGGCACCGGCCGCCGGCGTGGCGGGCGCGATCGTCAACCTTCCCGCGATCTTCATCGTCCTGGTGATCTCGGCGCTGCTCGTGATTGGCGTGCGCGAGAGCGCGCGCTTCAACGCCGTCATGGTGACGGTGAAGATGGCGGCGATTCTCTTCTTCATCGTGGTCGGCGTCGGCTTCGTCAAGCCGGACAACTGGTCGCCGTTCATGCCCTACGGGTGGGCCGGCGTCTCCGCGGCTGCCGCGGTCGTCTTCTTTGCCTACATAGGATTCGACGCCGTCTCGACGACCGCGGAGGAAGCAAAGAACCCGAGCCGCGATCTGCCGGTCGGCATCATCGCCTCGCTGATCATCTGCACGGTGCTGTACTTGCTCGTCGCCGCCATCCTGAGCGGCATCATTCCCGTTGTCCAGTTCAAGAACGACGCGCAGTTCCTCAACGCCCCGGTCGGCTACGCGCTGCACGTCATCAACATGGATTGGGCCGCCGGCCTGGTGTCGGCGGGCGCGGTGGCTGGGATCACGAGCGTTCTGCTCGTCATGCTTCTCAGCCAACCGCGCATTTTCTTCGCCATGAGCCGCGACCAGCTGCTGCCGCCCGGCGTCAGCAAGGTTCACCCGACCTTCCGCACCCCCTACATCACGACCATCATCACCGGCGTCGTCGTCGCGATCGTCGCCGGCTTCACGCCGATCAACATCCTCGGCGAGATGACGAGCATCGGCACGCTGTTCGCCTTCCTGGTGGTGTGCATCGCGGTCATGCTGCTCCGCCGCCGCCGTCCGGACGCGCCGCGGCCGTTCAAGGTGCCGGGCGGCGACATCATTCCGGCGCTCGGCGCCGTGTTCAGCGTCTATCTGATGGTGAACCTCACCGTCATGACGTGGGTGCGGTTCCTGGTGTGGCTCGACCTCGGGATGGTGATCTATTGGTTCTACGGCCGCACGCACAGCCAGCTCGCGAACCGCGCCGAGCAGGCGGCGCGCAGCGCGGTCGAGAGCTTCGGCAACTTCCTCAAGATGGCCGGCTACATGCTGATCTTCAACGGCTTCAGCATCACGCTCCTCGGCCTCCTCACCGAGTGGGGCGTGACGTCGGAGGAGCTGGCCAAATGGCACGAACTGGATGCGCTGTTGAGCACGTGGTTCGGCCTCAACATCAGCCCGGAGATCGCGGACGCGTTCGGCTTGAAGATCCTGCTGGCCGGAGTGGTGGCGGTCGTCGTCGGCGTGGTCCTGGCGCGCTCGTCGGCGAAGAAGTAAGCGGTTCGCGTCGATGACCGCGCGACTGCTCGACGGCCCGACGGTGGCGGCGGCGATCCGGCAGGCGGCGCAGCCCGAGATTGCCGCGTTCACCGCGGCGCGGGGCCGCCCGCCCGGCCTGGCGATCGTGCTGGTGGGGGACGATCCCGCGTCGGAGATCTACGTCGGAAGCAAGATGAAATCGGGCGCCGAGGCCGGCCTGCGGGTCGATCTCGAGCGCCTGCCGGCCACCGCCTCGATCGAGGCGCTGCTGGCGCTCGTCGCCCGCCTCAACGCCAGCGACGCGCACGATGGCATCCTCGTCCAGGCGCCGCTGCCCCAGGCGATGGGGCGCCATGCCGCGCAGCGCGTCTTCGACGCCATCGACCCCGCCAAGGACGTCGACGGCTTCCATCCGCACAACGCCGGCCTGCTCGTGCAGGGCCGGCCGCATCTCGTCCCGTGCACGCCGGCCGGCGTGATGGTGATGCTCGATCATTACGGCATTCCGCTCGCCGGATCCCGGGCCGTCGTCATCGGCCGCAGCGACATCGTCGGCAAGCCGATGGCCATGCTGCTGCTCCGGCGCGACGCCACCGTGACGATCTGCCATTCGAAGACGCCCGATCTGGCGGCCACCGCGGCGTCCGCGGACATCCTCGTGGCCGCGCTCGGCCGGCCGGGCTTCGTGACCCGGGAGTTCGTCAAGCCGGGCGCGACGGTGGTCGACGTCGGCATCAATCGCGTGACCGATCGAGCGCTGGCGCAGTCGCTCTTCGAGCCCGGCTCGCCGCGGCTGGCCGGCTTCGAGAAGCGCGGCTCGGTTGTCGTCGGCGACGTCCATCCGGCGGTCGCAGCCGTCGCCGGCGCGCTGACGCCCGTGCCCGGAGGCGTGGGTCCGCTCACGGTCGCGATGCTGATGCAGAACACCGTCACCGCGGCGAAAACGCGCGCCGGGATTTGAGATGCTGCGGGCCGCGCTCACCGGCGGCATTGCGAGCGGCAAATCCTACTGCCTCGCGCGATTCGCGCGGCTCGGCGCCGCGACGATCGACGCCGACGTCCTGGCCCGCGCCGCGGTCGAACCCGGGACGCCGGGCCTCGCGCGCGTCGTCGAACGCTTCGGCTCGGGAGTCCTGCTGGCCGACGGCAGGCTCGACCGCGCCGCCCTCGGCCACATCGTCTTCGCGGATCGCACCGCGCGCGCCGATCTCGAGGCCATCATTCATCCCGACGTCTACCGGCGCATCGGCGCCTGGTTCGCGGATCTTCCGTCCGGAACCCGGGTCGCCATCGCCGACATTCCGCTCCTGTTCGAGACCGGCCACCAGCACGATTTCGATCGGGTGATCGTCTGCGCCTGCGCGCCCGAGGAGCAGCTGCGCCGGCTCATGGCGCGCGATCGGCTGACGCGGGAAGCGGCGATGGCGCGCCTGGATGCGCAGTGGCCGATCGAGGCGAAGATCGAGAAGGCCGACTACGTGATTCGCACTGACGGGACGTTCGCCGACACCGACCAGCAGGTCGGCAGGACGTTCGAGGGCCTGCAGTCGGACGCGTAGACCGAACCGGTCAGCTGGTCAGCGTGGCTTCGGTGTCTTTCGCCGGCGCGATCCGCTCCTCGATGAACGTATTCCACTCGTGGCATTGCGGGCACTGCCAGAGGAGCTCGGTGCTGCGATAGCGGCAGCGGATACAGATGTGCGGATCGAGATAGAAGACCGCATCGCGCGTCAGGTCGACGTAGCGCTCGACCAGCGCCGCCGCGAACTGCAGCTGCGATAGCGCTTCCCAGATCGCCTGGTGCAGCGCCAGCGCGTGCGGGTTGTGCACCAGCGCTTCGAACAGCGATTCGAGGGCTTCGCGCGAGCCGCCGCGCTGCGACAGGTGGCGGGCAAGCGCCAGCCGGGCGCGCCAGTCCTGCGGGTTGGCCGCAATCAGACGCTGACAAAGGGCCGGAAACCGCGCCGCGTCGCCCGCCTTCGGATAGGCGCTCTCGAGGCGTGCGAACGCGAGATACGCGCGCTCCGGGACCCGGTCGATGAGGTGTTCCCACTGCGCGACCGCGCCCGCCGCGTCCCCCTGGTAGAACCGGACGTCGCCGAGGTTCAAGTACGAGGGCACGTTCCGCGGATCGAGCTCGATGGCGGCCGAGAAGCGGCGGGCCGCCTCGGCGTAGTCCATGCGCTTGAGCGCCTCCAGGCCGAGCTCGTTCTCGAGAAACGCCAGGATCTCCTGATGGCGGGCCTGCGACGTCGCCGAATCGCGCTTCGCGAGCTTCAGCCTCGTGGCGTAGGCCTCGCTCCATTGATGCTGCTCTTCGTAGAGTTTCTCGAGATTGGCGAGCGCGTACGGGTTGTCGGGATCGAGGCGCAGCACTTCGCTGAACGCCTCGACCGCGCGATCGACGAAGCCGCCGCGGCGGTAGTCGAGCCCGAGGCAGAGCAGCACGTTCGCGTGCTCGAGCTTCCGCAGGTCGGACCGCTGCAGCAGCTGCTGGTGCTCCTGGATCGCGCGGCCGACCTGCCCCTTCTCGCGATAGAGATTGCCGAGAATCAGGTGAATCTCGAGCGGATCGCCCGCGGTTGCCGCCGCGCGCGTCAGCTCTTCGATCGCCGGGTCGGTTTGATTCGCGACCAGGAAGTTCAGGCCCAGCAGGTAGTGCGGCGACTCGCGCGCGCGCCGGCGATCGATCCAGCGGCCGTCGCGGAGCTTGTAGCGTTCCCACGCCTTGCCAATCGCGATCCCCAGCAGCAGGCCGAGGAAGCTGCCCAGGACGATGTAGTTATCCATCGGCCTGGGGGAGATACTGGCGCACCACGTCGTCCCAGCGCTGCTGCGCCCGCAGCACCATTTCGATCAGCTCGCGCGCCGCGCCGCGCCCGCCGGCGGCGGCGGCCACCCAGTCGACGCGCTCGCGAACTTCCGCCGCCGCATCGGCCGGCGCAGCCGAAAGGCCGACGCGGGTCAGCACCGGAAGATCGAGGAGGTCGTCGCCCATGTACGCGACGTCCTCGTCCGACACGCGGGCCTGGCGGACGATCTGTTGATACGCATCGAGCTTGCTCCGGACCCCCTGCTCGACGATGCGGATTGCGAGCTGGGCGGCGCGATGCGTGGTGGCGCCGGAGGCACGCGACGAGAGCAGGCCGACCGGCAGCCCGGCGCGCTGCGCCCACAGGATGGCGGCGCCGTCGCGGATGTGAAAGCCCTTCGATTCGGAGCCGTCGCCGTGCATCACCACGGTTCCGTCGGTGAGCACGCCGTCGACGTCGAAGAGGAACAAGCGGATGCGGGCCGCTTTGGCCAGGACGGACATCGCGTCAGAACATCTGCAGGCGCCAGAGATCGTGGAGGTGCACGACACCCTCGACCGCGCCGGCGGCGTCGGCGACCACGACGGACGTGATCTTGTGCGTTTCCATGACCTTGAGCGCTTCGACGGCGAGCAGCGCGCGCTGTATCGTGATCGGGCGCGGCGTCATGACCTCGCCGGCGGTCAACTCGAGCACGTTGGCGCCGCGGCCGATCAGCCGCCGCAGATCGCCGTCGGTGAAGACGCCGACCAGCACGCCGTCTGCGTCGACGACCGTCGTCATGCCGAGCCGCTTGCTCGACATCTCGTTGAACACCTCGGGCATGAGCCTGGTGGTGGTCCGCACGATCGGGGCGGCGTCGCCGCTCACCATCACGTTCTCGACCCGGGCGAGGCGGCGTCCGAGCTTGCCCGCCGGGTGGAGCGAGGCGAACTGATCGATGCCGAAGCCCTTGCGGACGAGCAGCGTCATCGCCAGGGCGTCGCCCATCGCCAGCGCCGCGGTCGTACTTGCGGTCGGCACCAGGTTCATCGGGCAGGCTTCCTTGGCGATCGAGCAGTCGAGCGTGACGTGCGACGCCTTGGCCAGCGTCGAGGCGGCATCGCCGGTGAGCGCAATCAGCCGTGCACCGATGCGGCGGATCGATTCCAGCAGCCGCAGGATCTCCTCGGTCTCGCCGCTGTGCGACAGCGCGATGACGACGTCATCGTCCCGGATGGCGCCGAGATCGCCGTGCGTCGCCTCGGCCGGGTGCAGAAACCACGCCGCGGTCCCGGTGCTCGAGAGCGTCGCCGCGATCTTGCGGCAGATGATTCCGGATTTGCCCATGCCGGTGACGATCACGCGGCCGCGGCACTCGAAGAGGATCTGGACGGCGCGCTCGAACTCGGCGTTGATCCGCGGAACGAGTCCGAGGATGGCCGCCGCCTCGGTGCGGAGCACCTGGCGGGCGAGGTCGAGCGCCGACGCGGTGTCGGTGCTCACTTGGCCCCCGTCGTGTCCGGCGTTCCGCCTTCGCCACGCTCCGGCGGGCCCGCCATGGTGGTGGCGGTGGCGGGCAGTCGGACCTCCGCCGCCTGCGGCCGGACGTCCGACAACTCGTGGATCTTCACCAGGCGCGCGAGCAGCGGTTCGAGCAGATCGAGACGCAGCGCATTCTGGGCGTCGCTTTTCGCCTGCGCGGGATTCTCGTGCACTTCGAGGAAGACGCCGTCGACGCCGGCGGCCACGCCGGCGCGGGCCAGCGGGGCGATGAACTCCGCCTGTCCGGCGGTCACGCCGTCGCCGCCGCCCGGCAGTTGCAGGCTGTGCGTCACGTCGTACACGACGGGGTGGCCGAGGGCGCGCATGATCGGGAACGCCCGCATGTCGACGACCAGATTGTTGTAGCCGAAGCTGAAGCCGCGCTCGGTCACGAAAACGCGCGAATTGCCGGCCGCCGTGACCTTGGCAATCGCGTGCCTGACGTCGGCCGGCGCCAGGAACTGTCCCTTCTTGATGTTGACGGTCCGCCCCGTCCGCGCCGCGGCCTCGAGCAGATCGGTCTGCCGCGAGAGGAAGGCCGGGATCTGCAGCACGTCGGCGACTTCGGCGACCGGCGCGGCGTGGGACGGTTCGTGGATGTCGGTCAGGACGGGCACGCCGGCGCGTTCCCGTACGCGCGACAGCACGCGGAGCCCGGCTTCGAGGCCGGGACCGCGAAACGATCGCCCCGAGGTCCGATTGGCCTTGTCGTACGACGCTTTGAAGACATACGGAACGTCGAGACGCCGGGCGATGTCGCGGATCGCGATCGCGAGGCCGACCGCATGCGCTTCGCTCTCGATGACGCATGGGCCGGCGATGAGGACGAGCGGGCCGCCGCCTCCAAGCGTCAGCCCGCCGATCGGCACTGGTTGCACGCGGTCTTAACCTACCACGGACGCGGTGCGCTCGGCCGGCGCCGAGTTCAGGTGCCGCGCCGCCGCCTCGACGAATCCGGCGAACAGCGGATGCGGCTTGAGCGGCTTCGACTTGAACTCGGGGTGGAACTGCACCGCGACGTACCACGGATGCGTCGGCAGCTCGACGATCTCCACGAACTTGCCGTCCGTCGACCGCCCGACGATGTCGAGGCCGCTCTCGGTCAGGGACCGTTCGTAGAGGCAGTTGAACTCGTAGCGGTGGCGATGGCGCTCCTGGATGACGGCCTCGCCGTAGAGCTCGCGCGACTTCGAGCCCGGCTTCAGCTCGCACGCGTACGATCCCAGGCGCATCGTGCCGCCGAGGTCGTCGACGCCGAGCAGGTCGCGCAGCTTGTAGATCACCTTGATCGGCGTGTCGGGGTTGCACTCGGTCGAGTCGGCCTCGGCGAGGCCGCAGACGTGGCGCGCGTACTCGACCGTCGCCCACTGGAAGCCGTAGCAGATGCCGAAGTAGGGAATCGATCGCTCGCGCGCGATCTGCGCCGCGCGCATCATGCCGCGCGTGCCGCGATCCCCGAATCCTCCCGGCACCAGGATGCCGTGCGCCCCGTCGAGCAGCTGTTCGCCGCCCGGCTGCTCGAGCGCCTCCGCTTCCACCCAGCGGATGTTGACGCGGAGCCGGTGCTTGAAGCCGCCGTGATAGAGCGCCTCGTTCAGGCTCTTGTACGAGTCCTCGTAGCCGACGTACTTGCCGACGACGTGGATCGTGACTTCCTGCTTCGGATTGCGGATCCGATCGACGAGGTCGACCCAGGCGTCCATCCGCGCTTCGGTCTGCGGCAGGTGCAGGCGCTGGAGCAGGATGCGGTCGAGCCCCTCGGCCGCGAGCACGAGCGGCACCTCGTAGATGCTCGAGACGTCCTTGGCGGTGATGACCGCTTCCTCGTCGACGTCGCAGAACAGCGCGATCTTCCGCTTGATGTCCTGATCGAGATAGCGATCGGTGCGGCAGAGGAGGATGTCGGGCTGAATGCCGATGGAGCGCAGATCGCGCACGCTGTGCTGCGTCGGCTTGGTCTTCAGCTCGCCGGCGGCGCCGATGAACGGCACCAGCGTCAGGTGGATGTAGAGCGTGTTCTCGCGGCCGACGTCCTGACGCAGCTGGCGGATCGCCTCGAGGAACGGCTGGCTCTCGATGTCGCCGACCGTGCCGCCGATCTCGACCAGCACGATGTCGACGTCGCCGACGGCGACGGCGCGGATGCTGTCCTTGATTTCGTTGGTGATGTGCGGGATGACCTGAACCGTCCGGCCGAGATAATCGCCGCGCCGTTCTTTCTGGATGACCGAGAGGTAGATCTTGCCGGTGGTCCAGTTGTTGTTCCTGGTCGTCGTCTGGTTGGTGAAGCGCTCGTAGTGGCCGAGGTCGAGGTCGGTCTCGGCGCCGTCGTCGGTGACGTATACCTCGCCGTGCTGATACGGGCTCATCGTGCCGGGGTCGACGTTGATGTAGGGGTCGAACTTCTGCAGCGCGACCTTGTAGCCGTGGCCCTCGAGCAGCGCGCCGATCGAGGCGGCGGCGAGCCCTTTGCCGAGCGACGATACGACGCCGCCGGTCACGAGGATGTACTTGACCGGTCGGCCGGTCCGGGATTCCGCTTTTACGTTGACGTCGCCCATGTCAGCTCGTGTGCTCCTTGCCTGGGGTCAGATCGGGGTCTGACCCCGGTCTGACCCCGTGCGTTTCAGTGCCGGTCCGTCGCCATGCCCGCGCGCTGCTGCTCGAAGACCTGCCGGACGCGCTCGAGATCCTCCGGCGTGTCCACGCCGATCGCGTCGTAGCGTGTCTCCATGGCCTTGATCCGGATGCCGTGCTCGAGCGCGCGCAGCTGTTCGAGCGCCTCGGATCGTTCGAGCTCGGTCGGCGCGAGCCGCGCCAGCCGCAGCAGGCAGTCGCGGCGGTAGACGTAGAGGCCAACGTGGCGCCACGCCCGCGCGGCCGGGCTCCCGGATCGAACGTGAGGAACGGGGGCGCGGGAAAAGTAGAGCGCGAAGCCCTGAAGATCGACGACGACCTTCGTGACGTTGGGATTCTGCAGTTCCGCGGGATCGTCGATGCGCCGTCGCAGCGTGCTCATCTCGAGCAGCGAATCGCCGGCGAACGGCGCGACCGCTTCGTCGATCATGGCCGGTTCGATCAGCGGCTCGTCGCCCTGCACGTTGACGATCAGTTCGCACGACAGCGTCTGCGCCACCTCCGCGAGCCGATCGGTGCCGCTCGGATGATCCGCCGAGGTCATCCGCACGTTGCCGCCGAACGCGCGCACCGCGTCGGCGATGCGCGCGTCATCGGTGGCCACAATCACCGAGCCGATCGTCCGCGCGTCGCTGGCGCGGCGATACACGTGCTCGATCATCGGCCGGCCGCCGATCGCGGCGAGCGCCTTGCCGGGGAGCCGGGTCGACTGATATCGCGCCGGGATGACGGCGACAGTGGTGCGAAGTGGGGAGGAAACTGTTGGCCCGGTGGACGAAACAGGGGGCACGGCAAATATTACCACAGCTGCACGGAACCGCAGATCACTGCTCGACGCTCGACGACCAGGAAGACCACGCGCCGCGAGCAGCCGGTCGGGCGCGTATGCTACGATCCCCGTACGGCGACCACCATGACTGCCAAGCGCGCGGCGGCCTATTGCGGCGGCGGGTTGCTCGTGCTCGCCGGATTGTCGTTCGCCGGCGGGCTCGGTCTTCAGACGCCTCCCGCCGCCGAGCCTTCGGTTTCCGTCGAGAGTGCTCGCGCCGCGCATCTCGGCGCCGAAGTGCTGGCGCAGACCGCGCGACTGCGATCGCGGCTCGCGCAGGCGCAGCCGGCGCCCGAACCAGTACGAAACCCCTTCACCTTCGCGCCGCGCGAGAGCGAGCGCCGCCCCGCG
>Ga0209382_10012910_pt1 | contig 10278 bp, 5 predicted proteins | sample SoiMetdeltSBSDD5_FD_187599 | JGI IMG/M metagenome (GOLD analysis project Ga0209382, IMG submission 187599) | Bulk soil microbial communities from a Populus tree surrounding site in Tennessee, USA - Soil MetaG P. deltoides SBSDD5 (SPAdes) (version 2) | ecosystem: Environmental > Terrestrial >...
CTGACTCAGATCGACAAGTCAAATGTAAACAAACTGACCTTGAAGTGGGCGTTCTCCATACCGCTATGGGCGCAGTTCCTTCCCGACACTCCCTACTATCGCGAGAACATGCGGTACTTCGGGCTCGAGACCGTTCCAATCGTGGCCGATGGAATCATGTACGTCACCGGCCCGAATCAAGTGTTCGCTCTCGATGCGAAGTCGGGCGCTCAGATCTGGCACTACTCGCGCCCGCGCACGCCCGGCCTCGTATCGGATCCATCTCTTGGTACTAATCGTGGCGTGGCCATCCTCGGCGACAACGTGTTCATGGTTACCGACAACGCGCATCTCATCGCGATCAACAGGATCACCGGGCGTCTGGTATGGGACGTCGTCATGCCGGACGAGCCTCAGCGCTACGGAGGAACCGTAACGCCGCTGGTCGTGAAAGATATGGTGATTGCCGGAGTGGCCGGAGGCGATTGGGGCATCCGCGGATTTTTAGATGCCTACAAGGCTTCCACCGGCGAACGCGTTTGGCGCCACTGGACTGTTCCGGCCAAGGGCGATCCGGGTTTTGAAACATGGCAGGGAACGTCGGTTCAATATGGCGGCGCCTCCACGTGGCTCACCGGTTCCTACGACCCCGGTACCGACACGCTCTTCTGGGCCACCGGCAACCCGTGGCCGAACTCCGACGATCGAGAGCGCGGCGGCGACAACCTTTACACGGACTGCGTGCTCGCCCTCGATCCTGCAACCGGAAAATTGAAATGGTATTACCAGTTCACGCCGCATGACACGCACGATTGGGATGCGACCGAGCCCAACGTACTCGTCGACGCGAAGTATCGAGGGCAGGACCGAAAGCTCCTCCTGCACGCCGACCGAAACGGGTTCTTCTATGTATTCGATCGTACGAACGGCGAACGTCTGCTCGCGGAATCCTTCCTACGGCGCCTCACATGGGCGAGTGGAATCGGTGCCGATGGGCGGCCAATGCGTCAGAGGGAAACGGACATCAGTTGCCCCGACCACGCGACAAATTGGAACGGGACCGCGTTCAGCCCGGTCACGCGGCTGTATTACGTCATCGCCATAGAAAAGTGCGTGGCGAAGCTCGCGCCTGGCAGTTGGAAAACCCAGCGCGCCCCTGCTCCTCCGGACCCCGGCACGAAGTATCTGCGGGCGCTCGACATCGAGACCGGTAAGATCGCGTGGGAGGTTCCGCTCGTGGGGCCGGTCGACGGCAAGCGAGTAGCCGGAATCCTTGGCACGGCTGGCGGGCTTCTCTTCTATGGAGACCCTAGCGGCTACTTCATCGCGGCCGATGAGCGTGATGGAAAGACACTCTGGCGCATGCCCTTGAATGCGACGATCAAGACCTCTCCGATAACCTTCGCCGTGGATGGGGAACAATTCGTCGCCCTTGCCGTGGGATCGAACATCATGTGCTTTGGGCTAACCCGGTAGCAGTTCCCGCTATACTGCCAGGGATGTTTCCTGTCATTCTGCTTGCCCTCTTCGCGGCCGGTTCTTGCGCCGCGCAAACCTTCGACTTGCTCCTCGTCAACGGCAGAGTCGTCGATGGCATGGGCAATCCCTGGTATCACGCCGACATCGGAATCCGCGACGGCCGTATCGCTGCCATCGGCTCTCTCCGTAATCGTCCCGCCGCGCGGACCCTGGATATTCAGGGACAAGTGATCGCTCCCGGATTCATCGACATGATGGGTGGATCGAGTTTCCCGCTGTTGGTGAACGCAGCTAGCGGGCAGAGCAAACTCCGTCAGGGAATTACGACCATCTTCGCCGGAGAAGGGAATTCGGAAGCGCCTCGCGGCGATGAGCCAGCCCAGAACGGTTATCGCTGGCGGACCTTCGCCGAGTACTTCGCGCTTCTGGAAAAGAAGGGCATTCCGCTCAACGTCGTCCACAACGTCGGTGCGGCTCAGGTGCGGCGTCTTGTCATTGGCGTCGAGGACCGCGCGCCCACCGCTGCCGAACTGGAGCGCATGAAGCAACACGTTGACCAGGCCATGCGCGACGGAGCTGCCGGTCTCTCCACGGCGCTCATCTATCCGCCGGGAACCTACGCCCGCACCTCTGAATTGGTGGCTATGGCACAGGTTGTGTCCAAATACGGCGGCATCTATTCGACGCACATGCGGAATGAAAGCAGCAAGGTGCTGGAAGCCATTGCCGAGTCGATGGAAATCGGCGAGAAAGCCCGTGTGCCCGTCCACATCTACCATCTGAAGGCCGCCGGCCAGGAGAATTGGCCTCTCATGGCGAAGGCGATCGAAAGCATCCAACTCGCGCGCGATAAAGGTCAGGATGTGACGGCGGACATATACCCCTACATCCGCAATGGCCTTGGCATCAGCGCACTCATTCATCCGCGCCACTTCGCTGCGGGCGCTGAAGCTTTCCTTGCCAGGCTCCCGGACGCCGCCGTGCGCGCGGAGCTACGGCGTGAAATCGAAACGACTTCGGATTGGGAGAACTGGTACCGCCATGTGGGCAGCGATTGGGAAAATATTCTGATCGCGCAAGCCTCCGACAAGTCCATCGAAGGGAAATCGGTTGCCGAAGCCGCGAAGTTGCGACGCGCGGACGAATGGACGACATTCTTCGAACTGGTCAAAACGGGCGGCGTAAGCGTAAATCCCAAGAGTATGGACGAAGCGCAAAAGCATCTCGCGCTGCGCACGCCCTTTGTCAGCTTCTGCACCGACGCCTCGGCCACGGACATCGAAACAGCGACGGGCGCACACCCGCGAGCATTTGGATCATTTCCGCGCGTCCTGGCCAAGTATGTCCGCGAGGACCGGATCATCGGGTTGGAGGAAGCCATCCGCAAGATGACTTCGCTTGCCGCCAACCGCCTCAGCCTGTTCGACCGCGGCCGGATCGCACCGGGAATGGCTGCTGACTTGGTAGTCTTCGACCCGGATCGCATCGAAGACACCGCTAGCTTTTCGCGTCCGTTGGCCTTCCCTGAGGGAATCGCACGCGTGCTGGTGAATGGCCAGATCGTGATCGAAAATGGCCGCGGCACGCCGGCGCTGCCGGGCCGGGTGCTGCGTCACGGCAGATAGGCCAGACTGGAAAAGTTGTAACGGCCCTCCAACAGTCTGCCGCCCCAACCCGCTCAAAACATGAGACGTTCCAGTTGGTCACCGGCGTGCTTACTGATAGTTGTCATGAGCAAACGGTCCAGGGTCGTCGTGTGGATAGTTGGCGGGGCGGTACTTGCTGTCTTCGCTTTCGTTCTGCTGGCGCCCGTTTTGGCAGGTCCGTGGGTGGACGAGTATGCTCGCCGCAAGATCTCTGAGCTTGGCAGGGACCGATTCTCAAGCACCGTAACTGTCGAGAACGTCCGCGTATCCATTCTTCCTCCCTCGGCCACGCTTACCGGAGTTGTCTTCACCCATAAAGATAGGAGCGACGTTCCTCCTCTGTTCCGCATCCGGCAAATAGATATCAGCGGCGACATGAGATTATTCGCTCCCACACCTCGAGCGTCCACTGTTCGTCTGCACGGATTGGAAATCACCGTGCCGCGCCGCAAGGGCCCTAGATCGGAGAAATCCGGCGATTCCGATTCCAGGAAGCGTTACTCCGGCGCCAGCTTTGCCGCCGCCGAAATCGTCGCCGATGGAACGAAACTGCAAGTCCTCTCCAAGAAGCCCGGACGTGAACCCCTTACCTTTGATCTGCGTCGCCTGAGGCTGCATGATGTCAGTCTGAAAGAACCCATGCGCTATGACGCGCAACTCACTAATCCCAAGCCCCCCGGTTTGATCCGCAGCAGCGGCGCGTTCGGGCCGTGGAACGGGGATGAGCCGAGCCTCACGCCGATGCAAGGCGAATACCTATTCACCGATGCCGATCTCTCCGACTTCAAAGGCATCTCGGGAATCCTGCGCTCCGAGGGCCGCTTCAAAGGCGTGCTCGAAGAAATCGTAGTCGACGGCGCCGCCGAGGTTCCGCAGTTCAAGCTCAACATCAGCGATAACCCGGTACACTTGCGCACGCAATATCACGCTATCGTCGACGGAACCAACGGAGATACGCGTCTGGAGCCTGTTTACGCGCAGTTCCTTCACTCAAAGATCGTTGCCGAAGGCGCCGTCGAAGGGGAAAAGGGCAAAAAGGGCAAAGCGGTCCGGCTGAACGTCAATGTTTCCGAGGCGCGCATCGAAGACATGCTCACGCTTGCCATGCGTGGAAAGAAGCCATTGCTCGTCGGCCCAATACGTTTTCAAACGAAGTTCGACCTGCCTCAAGGAGACCGCGACGTCGTGGAGAAACTCATGTTGGATGGCCGATTCAGTATCGACGACGGCCGCTTCCAGAAAAACAAGCTTCAGGATAAGATCGACTCACTCAGCCGCAAAGGGCAGGGAAACCCCGAGGACACGGTTGTCGACAACGTGACATCCGACCTCGCCGGCGGCTTTTCCTTAAGAGATGGTTTCATCCGATTTCAGCGGCTGTCGTTCCGCGTACAAGGCGCCGAGGTGGCGATCGACGGGAACTACGGATTGCGTAACGAGGACCTGGACTTTCAGGGCGAACTCCGCTTGGATGCGAAGGTGTCGGAGACAACGAGCGGCTTAAAGGCCCTGCTTCTTAAAGCGGTCGACCCCCTCTTTACGCGCAAGTCCAAAGGAAAAAAGCAGAGCGTATTGCCGATCAAAATTTCTGGCACGCGATCCCAGCCAAAATTTGGTCTCGACATCGGAAAGACGCTCAAACGCAAGGACTGAGCGCGAGATCCAATGCTGCTCCCACTTTGCTCGTATTGTTCCAATTGGTTCAAGCGCGTAGTCTGGAGTGACCACTCCGGGTGCCAATTCGATACCGTGATATTCCCAAAAGTTCAGCTCGTCGCCGACTGACGAGCACATCCGGTGCCTAACGACATGTAATCCGCCAGATCTTTCCCTATTCCCTCACGCAGCCAAGATCCTCTGTCGAACGATAACGCGGAAGGAATAGTGAGCCTGACTTCGCATGATGGTTTCCCCCACTGACGTCCGCCGCACGACGATTGAAATGCTCTACCGCGCGCGCGCCTCACATCTTGGCCCTTCGATGTCCGTGATCGATATTCTCTGCGCGGTATATGGGTTGGTCGATCTGCCCCGCATTCGAGCTTCGGCCGCCGGCCGCGATCGCGTCTTCCTGAGTAAGGGCCATGCCGCGGCGGGACTCTATGCCACCCTTTGGCATTTTGACCTGCTCGACATCGATCCCCGCCAACACTACTGCCGCGACGGTTCGGTTCTCGCGGGCCACGCCAGTCATGCCGTCCAAGGCGTCGAACATTCTACTGGCGCTCTAGGCCACGGTCTTCCTGTTGCCGCTGGATGCGCCTACGGCCTGCGCTCCAAAGGATTCAACGACGCTCGTGTCTATGTAGTCGTGGGCGATGGAGAGTTGCAGGAAGGTTCCAATTGGGAAGGGCTGATGTTTGCGCGCCACCACAACCTTTCGAACCTGACCGTAATTGTTGATGCCAACGGCATCTCCAGCATCCGCCCGACAAGGGAAGTAATCGACCTTGAACCCATGGGGCGCGTGTTCGCCGGACTAGGCTTCGCCGTCGAAGAGGTGAAAGGCGATTACGCCGCGATCGATACGGCGCTCAGAAAGCTGCATGCCCTGTCTCAACCCTCCGTCTTGATTGCTCGCACTACCAAGGGGCAGGGCATTCCCTTCGCGGAAAACCAACCCATCTGGCACTATCGCTCGCTGGACGACACGCTCTTCGCCGAAGCATTGGCTGCGTTGGACCGCGCTACAAAGGACGCCGTCCCGGAGGAGATCATCCCGTGAGAGCCAGCATTTTGGACACTCTGTTCGCCACCATGGCCCAGGATGAGCGAATCTTTTTCCTCACCGCCGACATGGGCATCTATCTTGTAGAAAGATTCGAGCAAGCTTATCCCAAGCGTTTCCTGAACGTGGGCATCGCCGAGCAGAACATGATTGGCGTAGCCGCCGGCCTGGTAAACGCGGGCTTCCGGCCATTCGCCTATACCATCTCGAATTTTCTGATTCACCGCGCGCTGGAGCAGATTCGCAACGACATCCTGCTTCATCAGTACCCCGTTGTGTTGCTCGGGACCTCAGCCGGTTGGGACAACGCTCCGCTTGGCCCTACGCACCACATCCTGGACGACTGGGGGACCCTCGCCGCGCTCGGGTCCGGCATCGACATCTACTGCCCATCGTCGAAGAATTACGCCGCCGCACTGGTGCCCCGCTTGATTGCCGGGGGCCGTCCGGCTTACGTGCGGATCGCAAAATCCTCCGCGCTCCCCGAGTCCCCGGAAGGCGACTTCTTTCATCTTGAGGGCGATCCCGCCGCCCCGCTCCTGATCGGCTACGGCACGACCACGGTCACGTTGCTCGAAGTCCACGAGCAGCGTCCGGAAACAGGCGTCCTCATCCTCCAAAAGCTCTCACCCTGTGATTGTCTCGACCTTGGTCCCATACTTACCCAATACAGCCGCGCCATCGTGGTCGAAGACCATTTCGCGCACTCCGGCATCCATGCCGCGCTTTGCCGCCAAGCTATGCAAAAAGGTTGGCCGGTGAAACTGGAAAGCGCCGCGCCCACCCACTACTCCCTCACCGTTTCACCCAACGAAAACGGTTACTTCGGACGCTTCGGAATGAGCGTTGAAGCACTCCGGGAAAGGGCGGCCCCAAATGTGATTAGCTAGGGCGATGAACTCGCGCCGAACCTTTCTTACGCAATCGGCATTCGCGCTCGCCTCCTCCGCCGCGGGCCAAACAGCGCCGTCCGGTGACTGGTATGGCCGCCCCATGCGCTGGGCACAGCTCACACTCGTCGAAGACGATCCCGGCAATTACGATCCCGCCTTTTGGCTCGACTACTTCAAGCGCACGCACTCCGATGCCGCCTGTCTCTCTGCCGGCGGGTGCGTCGCTTACTATCCAACTAAAGTCCCGCTCCACTACCGCAGCAAGTTTCTAGGCAGCCGTGACAGCTTCGGCGAACTCGTCGCCGGATGCCGAAAACTCGGGATGAACGTGGTCGCGCGAACCGACCCGCATGCCGCCCACCAAGACGTTTACGACGCCCACCCCGACTGGATCGCAGTCGAGGCCAACGGCAAGCCTCGCCGCCATTGGGCCGATCCCACTCTCTGGGTCACCTGTGGGCTCGGTCCCTACAATTTCCAGTTCATGACAGCCGTTACGCGCGAGATCATGAGTCTCTACCGCGTCGACGGCATCTTCAGCAATCGCTGGGACGGCTCCGGCATGTGCTACTGCAAGCACTGTCAGGCCAACTTCAAAGCGTTCGCCGGCCTCGAACTTCCGCGCACCGAGGACCCTCGGAACGAAGCCCGCCGCCAGTACATCGTCTGGCGTCAGGCACGGCTGTTCGAGCTCTGGCGCCTCTGGGACGGCGAGATCAAGAAGATCAACCCCAACGCCAGCTTCATCGCCAACGCTGGTGGCGGCGCTCTAAGCGACCTCGACATGAAAACTATCGGCGACCTTGCTCCCACACTGTTTGCCGACCGCCAGGCCCGCCGCGGCCTTATGCCGCCTTGGACCAATGGCAAGAACGGCAAGGAGTACGGCGCCACTCTCGGCGCCAAGGCCATCGCCGGCATCTTCAGCATGGGCGTCGAAGAACAGTACCGCTGGAAGGACTCCGTGCAAGGCGCCGGCGAAATCCGGCTCTGGGTCGCCGACGGTATTGCACACAACCTCCGTCCATGGTTTACCAAGTTCAACGGCAAAGTGATCGATCGTCGCTGGATTAAGGTCGTGGAGGATATCTACGGCTGGCACCACCGGAACGAGCGCTACCTGCGGAATGAGCGTTCGCTTGCGCGGGTTGCCATCGTCTATTCGCAACAGACCGCCAACTTCTACGGTGGCGAGCGCGCTCGGGCGAAAGTTGAAGACCATGCGCTTGGTTTCTATCAGGCGCTTGTCGAAGCGCGTGTCCCATTCGACATGGTCCACGATTTGCTCCTCGACCCCGATCGTCTCACCCCGTATCGCACTCTCATCCTTCCCAACATCGCGGCCCTCTCCGATGCCCAGTGCCGCCAACTGGCACAGTTCGTCGAACGCGGCGGCAACCTCATCGCCACCTACGAAACCTCGCTTTACAACGAGTGGGGCGTCCGGCGCAACAATTTCGGACTGTCCTCTCTTTTTGGTGCGGCCTTTGACGGCCGCGTCGACGCCCGCGTCCAAAACTCCTACCTCAACGTCGACAAGGACCCCCGCACCGGTCAATTCCACTCTCTCGTCCGCGGCCTTGAAGACGCCACTCGCATCGTCAATGGCGCCGCATGGGTCCACGCGAAACCCACCACTCCGCTCGACTCCGTTCCGCTCACCCTCGTCCCTTCCTACCCCGACCTTCCCATGGAACAGGTCTTCCCTCGCGTCCCTCGCACCAATACCCCCGGCCTCTACCTCCGCCAGCACGCCCGTGGCCGCGTCGTCTATTTCCCGTTCGACCTCGACCGCACCTTCTGGGAAGTCCTCGCGCCCGACCACGGCCTGCTTCTGCGCAATGCAGTCGCCTGGGCGCACAACGAAGAGCAGCCTCTCGTCGTCGAGGGCCGCGGCATCCTCGACGTCTCTCTCTGGATGCAAAAGGACTCCCTCGCCGCCCACCTCGTCAACCTCACGAATCCCATGATGATGAAAGGCCCCGTTCGCGAAATTCTTCCCTCGCCCCCGCAGCAGGTCCGCATCCGCGTGCCCGAAGGCAAACGCCCGCGCAATGTCCATTTCCTCGTTGCCGCGAAACCGGCGCCGCACCGCATCGCCAACGGTGTCATCAGCGTCGATGTCCCTCCAATCGGTGTCCATGAAGTCATTGCCGTCGATCTCGCATGAGGACCCTCATTCTGTCCGCTCTCCTCTTCGCCGCTTTCGCTCAAGCACAGGAAGGCTGGTGGATGAAGGAACCGATCCGCTGGGTGCAAACAAACTTGCGTCAAGTCGACGCCACCCTCGACGCTGCTCGCCTCGCGCAGCAACTGGCCGACATGCGCGCCAACGTCGTCCTGATGGGCATGGGCGGCATCGTCGCCTACTATCCGGCACAAACCGAGTTCCACTACCCCAGTCCGCAGCTGCCTCCCGGCCGCGACATGTTCGGCGATTTAGTTCGCGAAGCGCACGCGCGCAAGATTCGCGTCGTCGGGCGCTACGACCTCAGCAAGACGGCGAAAGCCGTCTTCGACGCGCACCCTGAATGGTTCTTCCGCCAGCGCAACGGCGAACCTGTCGTCTATAACGGCCTCTACTCCACCTGCATCAACGGCGGCTACTATCGCGGCCAGGCCATGAAGATCCTCGCCGAAGGCCTGGAAAAATACGACGTCGATGGGCTCTTCTTCAACATGTTCGGCAACCAGTCGCGCGACTACAGCGGCCGCTACGTCGGTCTGTGCCACTGCGACTCCTGCCAGCGCCTCTACAAGCAGCTCTACAACAAGCCCATCCCCGAAACGGCCGACGATGACTATCGCAAGTTCATGTTTACCGCCTCGCGCGAAGTGGCCGCCGCCATCGGCGACCTCATCCGCGCCAAACGCCCCAAAGCCGGTTACTTCAACTACATTCAGGAATCCACCGACGGCATCATGTCGGAATCGAACACGGCCCTCGCGCGCCCGCTGCCCCTGTGGCCCTACTCCGCCAGCGACCGCGTGAATCGCGCCCGCAACAGCCAGCCAACCAAAATGGCCGTCAACCTGAATATGCAGTTTGTCGACTTCTGGTGGCGGTTCGCCACCGTTCCCGCCGGTGAAATCGCCCTCCGTTCCTGGCAGAACGTCGCCCATGGTGGCGCGCTTACGTTCGAGGTCAACGGCACGCTCGACCTGCAGGACCGGCAGGCGCTCGAAGCCGTCAAGCCCATCTTCCAACGCGTCGCCGGCGACGAGCAGTACTACGTCGGCCAATCCAGCGCCGCGCGCGTGCTCCTGCTCGGCGCGCCTGCCAATACGGGACGCACCTACGGCGAGGAATCCTATCGCGGGGCCTTTCGATTATTGAGCGAGGGACACATTCCCTTCGCCGTCTCCGACAATATGGATTGGCTCGGCAAGCGCCAGTTCGATCTCGTCGTCGCCACCAATTGGGCCCCGCCTGAGCTCAAGCAGTACGCCGAAAGCGGCGGCAAAGTCCTCCTTCTCGACGCCACGCCGCCCGAGTTTGAACTCGCGCCCGTCGTCCACACCACGCCCGATCTTCGCGGCTACATCCGCGTCC
>Ga0209382_10012912_pt1 | contig 10277 bp, 8 predicted proteins | sample SoiMetdeltSBSDD5_FD_187599 | JGI IMG/M metagenome (GOLD analysis project Ga0209382, IMG submission 187599) | Bulk soil microbial communities from a Populus tree surrounding site in Tennessee, USA - Soil MetaG P. deltoides SBSDD5 (SPAdes) (version 2) | ecosystem: Environmental > Terrestrial >...
GAAATCGCCGATGGGGAGCAGGTCGTTCGGGCGCGCATAGAGCATCAGCGTGAAGAGATAAACGCCTGCGAACGCCAGCCAGTGTTTGCCGCGAAGGGCCCCGGCGCCGGATCCATGCGGGAGATCTCGACCGCCGCTCAGCGATTCGGCGTTAGACCTCTCTGCACGGCGGTTGAAAAGCGATCCGGCGCCGGGCGTGAGCTGGAGACTGATTTTGCCGCTCAGCGATTCGGCGTTCGGTCTCTTCGCCCGACGGTTAATATGCGCTTGTTGTGTTACCCTACCGCTCAATCGATTGTTGCGCCTGTCGCGCGTAACTTTTGCCGGGCGCGACTCCATCGTGACATGAAGCGCGACAGCGTGGCGCGAAATTCCATTTTCTCGGCGTCGGTGACGGCGCCGAACGCGTAGGCGACGAATACGTATACCGCCCCAAATACGGCGCCGCAGATAATAATCGTGACCGACTCGTGCGCCTGCTCAAGCGCGATCTTCACCGCGAATGCGGCGAGGGCCGCGGCGCCCGCGGCCAGAGCCGTCTTCAGCGCCGGCCTCAGATGGCGCAGGTCGCCGGCGACAAAACCTAGTCGCCGCCCGACAACCGCCAGGACTATCGCCGCTTCCAGCGTTTGCAGCCCGACCAGCGCGCTCACGGCGCCGACCAGGCCCGCCGCTTGAATGCCAGCGTAAAGCGCGCCGAACGTCACCGGCAGCAGCGCCAGGTGGAGTTTGAAGCGGAAGAATTTGAACTCATCGTACGCGCGTATCGGCGCCCCGGTCAGCGTCATCGGAAGCAGCGCGCTGAACACATAGATCCCGAAGAGGGGCGCCGCCTCAATGTAAGCGTCCGTAAACAGCAGCGTGATGATCTCGTATCGCAGAACGAACATCAGCGCGCAGATCGGGACTACCACCAGCGCCAGTTTACGCACGGCGTTCAACCAGATCGGAATAATGGCGCGGCGCTCGCCCGCCGCCGCCAGTCGCGACACTTCCGGAATCAGCGCGCCGGCGAACGAAGTCGTCAACAGCCCGAGCAGCGGCAGTTGAAACAACCCGGCCGAGTAGACCGCGAATCCGGCGGGCAGGAAGTAGCGCGAGACCATGAAGTTGTGCAAATCGCCTTGCGTGACTTGCGCAAAGCTGCCAAGTCCGTACGGCAGCGCGTTGCCGATCTGCGCCTTGAACAACGCCAGGTCGAATGCGCCGCGAAATGAACCGAAGCGCCGCCGGATATAGACGAACATAAAAAGGATTTGCAGTATTCCCTGAATCGCGGCGGCCCAGATCATGGCGCTGACGCTGTGGAAGGCGAGCGCCGCGGCGACGGTCAACGCCGATTTCGTCAGTTGAGAGATTACGATGAAGACCGACGACGAGCGGACATCGCCGAGCGCCAGCGGGACGACTTCGAGGTTCGATGACACCAGCCAGATCAAAATCGTGACGCCGAGCATCGGCATGTAAGCCGGCAGGTTGGAGCCTTCGAAGACGAGCAGCGCGCATTCTGGATAGAAAATGAAAAGCGCAGCTACCAGCGCGCCGACCGCGGCGTAAAACGCCAGCACGTTGATCGTCACTTGCAGCTTCTTTTCCGGCGCGCGAGGCATAAAGTAGTAGGCGGTGGAGGCCACCTGCAGATTAAGCGCCGACATCGCGGACGTCAGAATCTGGAACACCTGTTTGTACTCGCCGAACTCGGTTTGACTTAGCATCCGCACTAACAGGAGCGGCGCAATGAACGATAGCCCGAAGGCGATTGAATTCGCCGCCGTCAACCACGCCGCCCGGCGCGCGAAACCGCATTGTTCGTCCTGCTCACCTTGCTCTTTCTTCATCTCAATGCGCCAGCGCGAATCCACTCGTGTTCTTGACGAATCGCGTCAGGTCGTATTCGCCGTGTATACGACGCAGCGCCAGCGGGTCGGTCCGCCCGTAGTTCAGACCGACGTCGGTCGTCACGGCGAGCCGGTAGCCGGCGCGCGCGACCTCGCGTTGCGTTCGGGGGTCGTAATCGCCGTTCGGATAGCAGAATGTTTCGACCTTTCGCCCGAGCGCGTTCTGAATCCAGTCCCGCGATTGGGCCACCTCTTCGCGCAGCCGGGCGTCGCTGAGTCCGGTCAGAATCGGATGCGTCAACGTATGTGATCCGATCTCGACTCCGGCGTCGGCCATCTCCCGCGCCTGGCGCCAGTTGATTGCGCCATACTCTGCGGGCGGACGCCCAGGCGGCTTCACCCCCAGTTCAAAGGCCAGTCGCTCGATCAGGGCGTCCCTGGCTTCTTCCGAAAGCGGCTTGAGCGCGGCGTTGATCAGCCCCGCGGCCACCGCGCGCGACACGGCGCCGTTCAACTCCAGCCTCAAGTTGCGGCCCCCAATTCCGATCTCGAACGCTTGCGCCGACGCCGACGCCGTCAGGTAGCGCGGTTTGTCCGTCCAGAGCCAGGCCGTCCCTTCCACAAATTTGGTCACGACGAATACCGTGGCGGGCGCGCAATGTTCGCGCAGAATCGGGAAGGCTATCTCGTAAGCGTCGCGGTAACCGTCGTCAATCGTGATCGCCGCCAATCGCGGCGGAAGCTCTCGCTCTCGCAAACAGTCGGCCAAACGCGAAAGAGGGACGAGGGTGTAATGCGCCGCCAGGTACTTCACCTGCTCGGCGAAAGCCCGCGCCGAAATCCGCGCCCCGCCCTCACGCTCGCTGAAGCGGTGGTAAGTGACAATCAACGCCTGACGGCGATGCGCCCATCGGAATGGGGCGAATGCGCCGGTGATTCGCAGCAAATTGAGTATCGTTCCTTTCATCTTTCACCCGCGATGAATGAGAGAACCGGTACGCCGCCGCTCCCGGCGCCGACCGGGCGCCGGCATGAACGTTGCCGGCGCCGCCGTCAGCGCGTTGCTCCCCCGATGAATGAAAGAAAGCTTCCGAATCCGGCGAGGGACAGGATATAGGCCATCTTCTTCTTGGTGTTGCCGTTCACGATCACGGTGTCGCCGGCCTGCAGAGTGACGTTTTCCTCCACCCCGGCCTTTCCTTCGAGGATGCGCTTGACGTTGACCTTAAACGTTTGAGCGCGGCCGTCGCGCGTTTGGCGGAGAACAATCACGCCGGATTTGTCGCCCGTGTCTGCGACGCCCCCGGAAGCGGTGATGGCCTCCAGCACATTCATAGGCTTATTCATGACCAGAATGCCGGGGTGTATGACGTCGCCGAGCACGCCGATCTTGGCGCTATTGGCCTCGAGCAACGACACGCTCACCTTCGGGTTGATCAGGTATTCGCTCAGGTCTTTGGTCAGCAGTTTGGTCAGTCGCGGGACGGTCATCCCGGCCACTTCCATGTCGCCGAGCAGCGGGTGATAGACGCTTCCAGTCGGCGAGACCTTCACCCGCTCGAGCGTATAATCCGGCTGTCCGGCCACGCGAATCGCAATCTCGTCGGCGGGTCCGAGCCGGTACGTGTCGTAAAACTCCCGGTAGATGCCCTTGAAGAATTGATCGTCCTCTGAAGTCTGCGCGGCGGCGGGCGCCGTCTGCGCGGCGGCGGGCGCCGTAGTTTGCGCGAAGGCTTGTTGGCGCTGTAACGCGCACGCCGACACGATCAGCGCGACCGCCAGAGCTATGCGTTCCATATGATTTATCAATTTGCTTCTGTTCATATATTCCTCCGAACAACTTCCTCGCCTCAGCGCGAGAAACGCCCGAAGAGCACAACGCGCGCTGTTTCGAGCAGAATGAGAGCGTCGAGCATCGGCGATTGATTTTTGATGTAGTAGAGGTCGTACTGATGTTTTTCCCGCGCGTCCTCGAGCGAAGCGCCGTACGGGTAGCGGACCTGCGCCCATCCGGTCAGCCCCGGTTTGACCAGGTGACGCTCGGAGTAATAAGGAATTCGCTGTTCGAGTTGTTTGATGAAGACCGGGCGTTCGGGCCGCGGCCCGATCAGGCTCATCTCGCCGCGAATGATGTTGAACAGTTGCGGCAGTTCATCAACCCGCCGTTTGCGAATCCACCGGCCCACACGCGTCACGCGCGAATCGCCTTCGTGGGCCCAGACCGGGCCGTTCGCTTCTGCGTCCACCCGCATCGAACGGAACTTGATGATCCGGAATGTCGTGTTGTTAAGTCCGACCCGCTCTTGCAGGTAGAAGACCGGGCCGCGTGACTCGAGTTTGATCGCCAGCGCCGTGAGCAGCATCAGCGGCGCCGTCAGTAGCGCGATGACGCTCGCCAGCGTCAAGTCCAGCAGGCGGCGCGCGCGCCTGTAGAGACGCGCCCAGCGCGAGGCGTCGGCGAATACCAATCGCCACAGCCTAAGCCGCTCGGCGACGATCTTGCCGGTCAGCCTTTCGTAAAAGGCGTCGGCCTCGTCCAACGTCACGCCGTCGCGCACTTTCAGCTTGAGCAGCAGGTCGAGCGGCACACGTCCGCGCCGGTATGGCTTTGCGATGACGATTCGGTCGGGGCGATGCCGGCCGACGACCGCTTCCAGGTCGGACATCACCCCGACCACGCACGGATTGATCAGACTTTTCCCGATCTGGGCCGGGTCGTCACCGACAAACCCGATCACGTTGTATCCGTCTTCGCGGCGCGTGAGCATCTCTCGCGCGATAGTGACCGCGTCCTGCCCGACGCCCAGAATGAGCACGCGATGGGCCAACCGCGGGTCGTCGAGCAGGCGCCGGGCCAGGGATCGCCAGGCGACCATAAACGCCGACGTCAACACCAAGCTGAGCGGAAAGACGCCGCGGCCAGGCAGCAACTGCGGCCAGGCGTAAAACATCAGCGCCTGCGCCAGGCCCCCGACCGCCAGCGATTGCGAGAGCCGCAGCAGCAACGCGCCTCGGCTCTGGACCCTGCTAAGGTCGTAAAGGTCGAATAGGTAGAACGACGTGAGGACCGGGACGGTCGCCAGCAACGTCTTCAACCATCCGCCCTCGACCCCGAGAGCGTCGGGCGCATCGGCGCCGAACCGCATATAGATCGCCATGACGCCGCACGAATAAACAGCGCCCCTTCGAATGCCAACAGGGATAGTGGTCGAGTGAGATTCTTCGAGATCATCGTCAATTCCTGTTAAGTCGTTACGCGGTTGAGGATGGCGCCGAGGAGGCGCTCTTCATTGAGTAAAGCGACGGCTTTGGCCATTTGACTGGCGGAGGTGCGCCCCTGTCGTATGACGAGTAGTGTAGCGTCAGTGTGAAGTTCGAGCAGTCTGGCGTCGGCCGCCGCCAGCAGCGGCGCGGAATCGAACAGGACGAAATCAAATTCCGGACTCAACGTCCTTATCATCACGTCGAAGAAAGGCGAGGCAAGCAACTCGGCCGAGTTCTCGACCTGCGCGCAAGTCGGTATAAGGTTGAACCCGATCGGTTGCAGCCAGACCATCGCGTTGCTGGGAGCCAGGCCTTTCGCGACGGCTTCGGCCAGTCCCGTCGCCGAGTCAATTCCGAGCAGTCGCAAGGCCGAAGGCCGCATAAAATCACTCTCGACAACCAGCACGCGCTGTCGAGCGCGCGCGAGCGCCGCGGCCAGATTGAGCGTTACAGTGGTACGGCCGTCGCCGTTCTGCGCAGAAGCGATTAACACGCGCTTGAGTTTTCGCGAGGAGGCGGCGGAGATCAGGGAAATAACAAGCCGGTTGTACGGCGCGATGTCACGCGGATCGAAATCGTTAAACGCAACCAGGCGCGGGTCAAGCCGCTTCGGCCTCAGATCAACTTCATACGCGGGATAGCTCGTCTTACGAATTTGGACGGCCTCGTCATCCGCACGCTTGCTGCGATTCCGCTCCCACTCGAAGTACGGCCTCGTATGACGAAATGGGAGGTCTCCGTCATCCATATCGTCCAGCACTTCCGATTCGGAGATCTCCTCTGAGGCCGATTCAGGATCTAAGGCCGGTTCAGGATCTAAGGCCGGTTCAGGCCCCGCATCGGAGATCCCCTCCGAGGCCGGTTCAGGCGCCGCATAAGATTCGGAGACCTTCTCCGAGGCCGGTTCAAACGTCTCATAAAGCCTGACGTCGTCCAGCTTAGGTCCATACGCGTTCTGATGGCTGGCGCCATTTCTTTTGATTGTATCTTCAGGGAATTCTTCCATAGCTTGAGCCTTTCCATTCCACTAACAGTACAGCGCGCGACTGCTGCGCGGCCGTCCCATCAACCAGCCGCTTGCTTACGCCCGCAGTACTGTTTTTTTATCGCTTGAGCCTTTCTCATTCCGCCTGCTTACGCGCGGCGCCGCTTATCGGTTCGCCAGAATCTGAAAAACCTGAGCGCGGTCGATAACTACGACAAGGACCGGGATCATTGCGCCGAGTAGCAGCGCGAGTCCCGCCCAGCGCAACCCCCACAACACCCGGCGGCGGCCGCGCTGGTACGGCGTCAACATCTCGGGGATCATCGCCAGCACGGGAGCCCCCAGGTAATATTCGACATCGCGGTCGTTGTGAATCAGGAAGAGGCGCGGGATCTCCCACGCCGCCGCGATCACCAGCCCCAACGCCAGCGCGATTCCCGCTCCCATCAGCTTGAGCAACAGGCGATTCGGCCCGACCGGCGACTGCTGCGCGACGGGCGCGTCGATCACCTGAAACGTCTCTCCATTTCGACCGTCATCGCCTGACAGTTTCCGCAGCGTGTCTTGTTTATCCATCAACCAGTTGTATCGTCCCATTAAACGATCGTATTCGGCCTTCGCCTCATTGAGCCTGATGGCGGACGCGGTTTCCGTAGCGGCGTTAGGCTGCTCTTTGGGCAGTTCTTTCAAGCTCAGCGTTTTGCGGTTCAAATCGCGTCGCGCAACTTCCAGTTCGGTTTCGAGGCGCTGCAATTCGCGTCGCATCGCGCGAAGTTCACGGGCCTCGGGAGACGTCGAGGCGCTGGCCGCGTTTCCGTCGCTCGCTTCAAGCCGCGCGATCTCCTGGTTGATCGAGGCCAGTTGAGACTTCGCCTGGATCATCTTGGGATTCTTCTCGGTGGCGGATCTGGCGAGATCTTTGATCTGCCCTTCGACCTCGGCCCTCCGCGCCAGCAGAACGCCGTAAGCGCTGTTCGACGCAAACCTACTGGCGGGCGCGGCGGTACTGACCAGTTTCTCCTGTTCGGCTATCTGCCGCTTCTGCTCATCTATCTGTCGCGTGAGCATGAACTCCTTGTCGCCGAGCAAGCCGATCGAGTCGACGGCGGCAAGTCGCTGCGCGCGGACAGCCGCAGGGGCGTTGTTGAGGCTCCCGCTTCGGAGAAGCGCCTGATCGCGTTGCGGCGCGAGCCCTTGCAACTGCGTTTCGATCTCCGCGATCTGGGCGTGGAACCGTTCGAGTTGCGCCGCGGCCTGCCGCCGGATCGTGGCGTTCGTCTGGTCGAAGATCGAAATCAGGTCCGCCACCACGCGCTGGGCGATGGCCGGATCGGTGTAACGGTAACTGACCTTCAGTGACTCCGGCGCGTCTGGGTAATAATTGCGCATCTTGATATCGATCTTGATCGCTTTACGAAGGCGCTCAACCGCCACGCTCGGATCGGATACCGTTCCGGGAGCCTGACGGTAGAGGTCGTAACGACGGACGATCTCCGCCAGATTTACCTGGCTGGTCATCCGCTGAGTCAAAGCGGTCAGCGGGGGGCTTGACGGCAGACGATCATCGTTACCATTGCCCTGGTTTGAGATGGCGATCAGCGCTTGAGATTCGTAGACATTGGGAATGCGGCGGATGATCTGTATTGTCGCAATTGACACGGAAGCCGCCACCAGGAAAATCAGCAACTTCTTCCGCCACAGGATACCTAAATATTCAAACAGGCCTCGCGGCCTCAGAATTTCCATAATTACTTCGCACCTCGAACTACCTCTTGGTCCCTCCCCCCTTCTCGGTAATACCCACGGCTGTATGCGGACACACGAATCCCGTAGATTTGTAGACCATAAAGGAAACCTCGTGACGAGGCAGCGCACCGGTTTTCAGCAGACCCAGTATCAGTGGGGGCCGTTATTAGGTCGTGTCCGAATATGACGCGGATATCTATTTGTCCTTCTGGGACGGCAGAGGCAAGGAAAAGCTCTGGGTGCAGATCCTTTACCGCTTATCAATTATCAAGTTGAACTTTTTCTCTACCCTTACTTCTTAGCGATCTTGCTTCTTCCATAGTAATTAAGAAGTGATCGAACCTCTCGCAGGCCTGCAAGTATTGGGCAATCTTGCAAGCCGGCTTCCAAGTCAACTGAAATCGCTGTGACAGCGCCACGGTAAACTGTTGCGTAACAAATGGAATTATTAACATATAGTATTGCTAGCGCTCGCATTCCCCGCTCGGTCGGCCTATTCTGGTGTGGCTATCTGCAACACCGGATGTGGCCGGAATCCACAAAATCAATACTTAAATCACCTTCTTGCGCCAATTGATTATGGAAGTCGTTCATTTTACTTCTCATAAGCGTTACACTAGTTTCTTCAGAGATTATTTTTGCAAGAGATATGCCAATCGCTTTGGCGCCGAATCCGGTTATGCCTTGCGAACGAATAGCTAAGGCATAATCAAAGAACAATAAGGGCGCCACGTTTACTTGTGATGATGATTGCTGATTGAACATGACCGAATCTATTGAAACACTCTTCCTCGACTCGGGCGGGCCGAAGCTGGCTTATGACATTCGGCCGGGCGTCGGGCCGGTACTGCTCTGCGTTCATGGCAATTCCAGCCATCGCGGACTGTGGGGCCCGCTGCTAAGTAATCTCCCCGACTACGCGGCGTTGCGGCTCGATCTGCGAGGACATGGACAGAGCGGATGGGCGCGACCGCCGGCTTATTCGACGGCGGATTACGCGGATGACATTAAGGCGGCGGCGGATATTCTCGGCGGGCGAGAGTTCACACTGGTCAGTCATTCCAACGGCTCGCTCGCCTCTCTCTATTTCGCAGCTCATCTCGAGCCGAAGCCGAAAGCGCTGGTCTATATGGACGTCAACCCACGCATCCCCGACGATCAGCTGGAATATTTTCGTCAGCGCGCCGATTCCGTCGCCCGCGTTTTTCCGTCATTGAGCGGAGCGCTAAAGGGAATGCGTCAGGTGGACGACGCCGTGCCGGATGAAGCCTTCCTTTCATTCATCGAGCCCGGGATGCGTAAAAGCGCCGACGGCTTCCGGTTCGCGCTCGATCCCGAAACGTATCGGAGTTGGCGCCCCGCTGACATGTGGAAGGCGGTCGAGAAGATTCCATGTCCGATACTGATTCTGCGCGCCGAACGCAGCGTCGTGATGTCGCGGTCTACGGCGGAATCAATGGCGCGGAAAGCGCCGAATGCACGGCTGAAGGAGATCGGCGGCGCCGGGCATTTCCTGATGTTGGGGAAACCGGCGGAAGTGGCGAATGAGATTCGCGGCTTTCTGGAAGACCATTAGCCACAGAGGGCACAGAGAACACAGAGAAATCATTATATCCTCAGCGCCCTCTGTGTCCTCTGTGGCTGTTCATCCACATGAAAACCGCTGTAAATGATTGAATGGAGGATCCGATGACCAGGTTTCGCATTGCGCCATTGCTGATCGCGCTCGCGCTCATCACGGCCGGCGCCGGCGCGACTCAGAAAGGCGCCGCAGAATTACTGGCAAAAGTCGATCATCTCGTCTATGCCACACCTGACTTGAATCGCGGCGTCGAAGAGATCGAGAAAATCCTGGGCGTTAGAGCTACTCCAGGCGGTCAACACCCGGGGCGTGGAACGCGAAACGCCCTGATCACACTTGGTCCGGCGATCTATCTGGAGATCATCGCGCCTGACCCGGAGCAGCCGCCTCCCAAAACACCACGCCCCTTCGGGATCGACGGGCTGAAAGAGTCGAGGCTCGTCGCGTGGGCGGCCAAGGGCAGTGATCTCGCGCGTCTGAGGGATGAAGCCGCGCGCAAGGGGGCGCGCCTCGGGGAAGTAATGTCCGGGAGCCGGCGGCGGACGGACGGGATTCTCCTGTCGTGGCGCTATACCGATCCCCAGACGGTCTTGGCTGACGGACTTATCCCATTTTTCATTGACTGGGGACAGTCGCATCATCCCGCCCGTACGGCGGCGCAGGGCGCATTGCTGATCGCCCTGCGCGCGGAACACCCCGACGCGCAACGCGTTCAGCGCTTATTAAACGACCTCGAGCTCGATCTTACCGTGCAACCGGGGGCGACGCCTGCGCTCGTTGCGATCATTGACGGCCCGCGTGGCCGCGTGGAGTTGCGATAAAAACGTGTTTTAAAAGCTTCGATATGAGCCCGCGCACCGCT
>Ga0209382_10012913_pt1 | contig 10277 bp, 10 predicted proteins | sample SoiMetdeltSBSDD5_FD_187599 | JGI IMG/M metagenome (GOLD analysis project Ga0209382, IMG submission 187599) | Bulk soil microbial communities from a Populus tree surrounding site in Tennessee, USA - Soil MetaG P. deltoides SBSDD5 (SPAdes) (version 2) | ecosystem: Environmental > Terrestrial >...
ACAAACCGATCAGCAGGAGAACGCCCCGGTCGCTGACGCGGGAGGGCAGCCCGACTCGCTGGCCGTGGCGGTTCAGTCGCTCGCGAACGAGCTGCGGGCCTTGGGGAAAGAGCTCCGCTCGCTGAACATCCGCGGGCAGGCGCAGATCGAGATGATGAAGATGACGCGCGCCGAAATGCGGGTCGATTCTTGCGAGCGGGAACTGAGGCCTGTGCGCGACCGACTCGCCGCGATCGAATCCGACGAGCGGTTGCTGCAGCAGTTGATGACGCGCGAAGGGCTGTTGGCACAGACGGCCGGCACTCCGACCCTTAACCGCGAAGAGTCGATGAAGCAGTTGAGATATCAGCACGAGGCGCGCTACCGCGCCCTCCAGTCTGAGGAAGAACGTCTGCGGAAGCTAGAGGCCGATTTGACGGCGTCGCTCAAAATTTACCAGAACATCAGCCGCGAAACTGAACAGAAAATTCAGGAGGCTGAAGACACGTTGAAGAATATCGAGTCCGGCTCGCAGGGCGTTAAAAGACAATAGGGATTGCGGATTGCGGATTGCGGATTGCGGATTGATAGTGATGAACTGTCTCGCGCAATGGGCGCCGTAATAAAAGCAGGACCTTCGGAATCAATAAATCCGCAATCCGCAATCCGCAATCCGCAATCAAATTCCCAGGAGACACGAATGAGCCACGAGAATCTAAAGCGCAGAGATTTCATCAAAGGCGCGGCCACGGCGGGTTTGAGCGCTCCGTTGTTGGCCGGCGAGAGCCCGGCCGAAGTGTCACGACAAAATCAATTGTCCGCGTTGGGCCAGGCGCGTCCGGTGATTATCTCCAGCCCGAACGGCGCCAACGTGCCGAAACGCGGTGTCGAGCCGCGCGGAATCAGTTGCCTCGACCTCGCGATGCGGATGCTGAAAGAGGGCAGAGACACGCTTGAGGCGGTGGTCGCTGGCGTCAACATTGTCGAGGATGACCCCGACGACGACTCCGTGGGCTACGGGGGATTACCGAACGAAGATTGCGAGGTCGAGCTTGACGCGAGCGTCATGCACGGGCCGACACGCCGCGCCGGGGCGGTTGCCAACCTCCATCGCATTAAGAATCCGTCGAGCGTCGCCAAGATCATCCTGGAGCGAACGGATCACATCCTGCTGGTGGCCGATGGCGCGTTGCGCTTCGCGCTCAAACACGGTTTTAAGGAACAGGATTTGCTGACAGACGAATCGCGCAAGAAATGGCTGGCTTGGCGTGAAAGCCTGAACCCCAAAGACAACTGGGGGCCGAGCTGGCACAAGACCGCGCCCGCAGGCAATGTCAAGACCTCGCAGGTTAAGCTTTCGCCGGAAGAGATCGCCCTGAATAAACGCATTGAAGAGATCCTTCGCAACCGCCCGACCGGCACGATCAACTGTCTGGCTGTTGACGCCAACGGTGACATTTCCGGCGTGACGACGACTTCCGGGCTGGCGTGGAAGATACCTGGCCGCGTCGGCGACTCACCGCTGATCGGCTGCGGGTTGTACGTCGACAACGAGGTCGGCGCAGCTGGCTCGACCGGGCGCGGCGAAGAGTGCATCTTCATCAACGGCGCTCACACGGTGGTCGAGAACATGCGCCACGGGATGTCGCCCACCGAAGCGGCGATGGATGCGGTCAAACGCGTCGCGTCGCGCTACGGAAACAATAAAGAGGAGCTGGCTTTGCTCGGAGACATCAATTTTTACGCCGTAAACAAAAAGGGCGAATACGGCGGGGCCACGTTGTGGAAAGGCCAGAAATTCGCCGCGCATGACGGCAAAGAGGCGAAGCTCATCGAATGCGCCTACCTTTACGAAAAAAATAAGTGATTTTCAGGAAATCGTAGACAGGACGGTCGGGAACGGAGAAAATAAGGACGGCCAAAATGTCATTTTCTATCCCGAACAATCCTGTCTGAATAGGAGGCTAATTAAGTGGAAGTTTGTGTTGTTGGGACCGGGTACGTCGGTCTGGTGACGGGCAGTTGCCTGGCATATCTGGGGCATTCGGTGGTTTGTGTCGACATCGACGAGCGCAAAATCGAGAAGCTGCGCAAGGGCCAGTCGCCGATCTACGAGCCGGGACTGGATCAATTGATCGCGAGCGGCTTACAGCGTGGAAACCTGCAGTTTTCGACCGATATCTCGAAACCGGTCAAGGAGTCCGAGATCATCTTCATTGCGGTCGGCACTCCGCCGCTGCCGAGCGGCAAGGCCGATTTGTCCCACGTCAAGGCCGTGGCGCAGTCCATCGGGCGCGCGCTCGATTGCGAGCGGCGGCGCGTGATCGTCAACAAGTCTACGGTGCCGATCGGCTCTGGCAACTGGGTAGAGATGCTGGTCAAAGAGGGGTTGAACGAGAATCCGGCCTGGCTTGATAAACAGGCGAGCGCGGCCAATGCGCCGACCGCCGACCTGGTGGGGAACCGGCGTCCGAACGGCGGCAGGCCAGAGGACGTATTCCTCGTCGCGTCGAATCCCGAATTCCTGCGCGAAGGGTCTGCGATCAGTGACACGTTCTACCCCGACCGGATCGTCATCGGCGCGACGGACTCTTACGCGGCCGAGAGGTTGCGCGCTCTGTACGAGCCTATAGTCGAGCAGACTTTCACCCCTCCGGCCTCCGCGCCGCGCCCCGCCGACGGAACTGTGATACCCGTGGTGACGACCGACCTGGCGTCGGCCGAGATGATCAAATATGCGGCCAACGCCTTCCTAGCGACCAAGATCAGCTTCGCCAACGAAATCGCCAACATCTGCGAACGCGTCGGCGCCGACATCAAAGAAGTCGTGCGAGGCTTCGGTCTGGACAGCCGCATCGGGCCGAAGTTTTTGAACGCCGGCGTAGGCTGGGGCGGCTCCTGCTTCGGCAAAGACGTCTCGGCGCTGATCGACATCGCCAAAGAGTACGGCTACGAACCCGCGCTGTTACACTCGACCGTAGACGTCAACAAACGCCAGCGCCACGTGCCGGTGCAAAAATTGCAAGAGGCGCTGAAGATCATCAAAGGCAAAACCATCGGGCTGTTGGGGCTGGCCTTCAAACCAAACACGGACGACCTGCGGGACGCCCCCGCGATAGAGATCGCGTCTGAGCTGATTGAGATGGGCGCGCGGGTGAAGGCTTACGATCCGATCGCCAATGACGTCTGCCGCCGCCAGTACCCTGAACTCAAGATCGAGTACGCCGACGACGCGATGGCGCTCGCAAAAGATTGCGACGCAATCGTCATCGTCACCGAGTGGGAAGAGTTCCGATATCTGGACCTCAATCAAATCGGAGAGGTGATGAACGCGAAGGCGCTCATTGACGGGCGCAATCTGATAGACCCACAGGCGGTCGAAGAAGCGGGATTTAAATATCGAGGAATCGGGAGATGAAGACAGAGTGACGGAGGGACCGCAGAGACGGAGAGGGTTTACGTTATATCCACTTTCTCTACGTCTCTCTTTCCTTCCGCATCTCTTTCTTCGCAAATGGGAAGAAAAATGCGAATTCTTATCACCGGCGGGGCCGGTTTCATTGGCAGCCACATGGCTGACCGCCTGGTAGCCGAGGGGCATCAGGTGGTGGCGATGGACAATCTGGTTACTGGCGATCTGGCGAACATCGCTCATCATCGCTCAAATCCGAATTTTGAATTCATTCATCACGACGTCAGCAATCACATTCATGTGAGGGGCGATCTAGACTGGGTTTTACACTTCGCCAGTCCGGCCAGCCCGATCGATTACCTTCAACTGCCGATTCAGACGCTAAAGGTCGGGTCGCTAGGCACGCACAACGCTTTGGGTCTGGCGAAAGCCAAGGGCGCGAAGTTCCTCCTCACCTCGACTTCGGAAGTTTACGGCGACCCGCTTGTGCATCCGCAGCAGGAAGATTACTGGGGCAACGTCAACCCGATCGGCCCGCGAGGCGTTTACGACGAGGCCAAACGCTTCGCCGAAGCGGTGACGATGGCTTACCACCGCGTGCATAAAGTTGATGTGCGCATCGTTCGCATCTTCAATACATACGGCGAACGTAATCGCGTCAATGACGGGCGCGTCGTCCCGACCTTCATCAACCAGGCTCTGCAAGGCGAGCCGCTGACGGTTTTTGGCGAAGGGAGCCAGACGCGCAGCTTCCAATACGTTGACGACCTGATCGAAGGCATACGGCGGCTGATGGACGCGCAATTCAACAAGCCGGTCAACATCGGCAATCCGAACGAGATGACCATCCTCGAATTCGCGAAGCTGATCCTGCGGCTGACCGGAAGCCGCAGCGAGATCGAATACCGCCCGCTGCCTGTGGACGATCCGAAGACCCGCAAGCCAGACATCACGCGGGCAAAAGAGGTGTTGGGGTGGGAGCCACGCGTGCCGGTCGAAGAGGGACTGAAGAAGACGATCGAGTGGTATCGTTCAAAATAATCATGGCCGTCGAAATGAATGTTCCTCTTTTAGATCTGCGCGCGCAATTTCAGACGATTCGCGACGAGGTTATGGCCGCGGTCGAACGGGTGTTTGAAAGCCAGCATTTCATCCTAGGCCCGGAGGTCGAAGCTTTCGAGAGATCCGCCGCCGAATATTGTCGGGTCAAACATGCGATCGGGTGCGGTTCCGGGTCCGACGCGCTGTTGCTGGCGTTGACGGCTCTGGGCGTGGGGCCGGGCGACGAGGTCGTAACGGCCTCGTTCAGCTTCTTCGCCACCGCCGGCTCGATTACGCGGCTGGGCGCCCGCCCGGTCTTCGTCGACATCTCGTCTGATGATTTCAACATAGATCCCGACCTGATCGAACGCGCGATCACGCCGCGCGCGAAGGCGATCCTGCCCGTTCACCTCTTCGGTCAGTGCGCCGAGATGGACGCGATACGGAAGGTCGCCGAACGCCACAATCTGCCTGTCGTCGAAGACGCCGCGCAGGCCATCGGCGCCGGATATCACGAACTACACGCGGGCTCGATAGGCGCCGTCGGCTGCTTCAGCTTCTTCCCGTCAAAGAACCTGGGCGGCGCCGGCGAAGGCGGGTTGATGACCACTGACGACGATGATCTCGCCGAGAAGCTGCGCCTGCTGCGCGTTCACGGAATGCGACCGAAGTATTATCACCAGGTTGTCGGAGTCAACAGTCGTCTAGACGCCTTGCAGGCCGCCGTCCTCGGGGTCAAACTAAAATACCTCGACCGGTGGAGCGACGCGCGGCGTCGCAACGCCGAACACTACGACAGGCTTTTCGCAGAAGCCGGCGTCGAAGAAGTCGCTACGCCGTCCGTCCGCCCGAATCGCCGCCACATCTTCAATCAATATACGATCCGCTGCTCGCGGCGCGACGAGCTGATGGATTTCTTGAAGCGGCGGGGCGTGGGGTCTGAGATTTATTACCCCCTGCCGCTGCACCTCCAAGAATGTTTCGCCTACCTGGGTTACAAACCGGGAGACTTGCCCGTGACCGAGCGAACTTCGCGCGAATGCCTATCGCTGCCGGTCTACCCCGAACTGACAGAAGAGATGCGGCGGTACGTCGTCGAGACTGTCGCCGAATTTTATCGAAGCGCGTGAAGGGTTATACTATACCGGTTTTCAATGTGTGAAGACTGTTAGTCACAGATGGCGCCGCAGAACACAGAGAAATAATTATGTTCTCTGTGTTCTGCGGTATCCTCTGTGGCTATTCGTCCATATTAAAACCGCTGTAATCCCGCTCCTCGATTATCACCCACAAAGGAGATCCCAATGAAGGAATTGATTCATCGTCCACGGAGATTGCGCCGCACGGCGGCGCTGCGCGAGATGGTTCGCGAAACCCGCCTCGACCCCTCGAACCTGATCTACCCGCTTTTCGTCTGCCCCGGCGAGGGCGTGCGCCGCGAAGTCAAATCGATGCCCGGAGTGTTCAACCTCTCGGTCGACGAGCTCGTCAAAGAGTGCGAAGACGCGCGGCGCGCGGGCGTTTCGTCGATCATCGTTTTCGGACTGCCAGAACGCAAAGACGAGCGTGGAAGCGACGCGTTCGCCGAAGACGGCATTACACAGCGCGCCATCCGCGCCGTCAAACGCGAAGTCAAAGACCTGCTAGTCGTCGCCGACGCCTGCCTATGCGAATACACGTCGCACGGCCATTGCGGCGTGATCGAAGACGGCGACGTGGCAAATGACCCGACGCTCAAGATTCTCGTCCAGACTGCTATCAGCCAGGCCGAGTCGGGCGCCGACGTCATCGCGCCTTCAGGGATGATGGACGGAATGGTCTCGGCGATCCGCGCCGGCCTCGACGCCGCCGGATTCACGCACATCCCGATTTTGTCTTACGCAGTGAAGTACGCCTCGGCGTTTTACGGCCCGTTCCGCGAGGCGGCCGACAGCGCGCCGCAATTCGGCGACCGTCGGGGCTACCAGATGGACCCTCCGAATGTTCGCGAGGCCCTGCGCGAGGCCACGCTCGACGTCGAACAGGGCGCCGATATGTTGATGGTCAAACCCGCGCTGCCTTACCTCGACGTCCTCCGGGCCGCGCGGGAGCGATTCGACCTGCCGCTGGCCGCCTATCAGGTTTCTGGCGAGTACGCGCAGATCAAGGCCGCCGGGCGGCTGGGCTGGATTGATGAAGAACGCGTCATGATGGAATCTCTGATCGGAATCAAACGCGCCGGCGCTGATCTGATCTTGACCTACTTCGCCAAAGATGTGATTAAACGGCTGTAGGGAGTGGGGAGTGAAAAGTAGAAAGTGAAAAGTAGAAAGTGAAAAGTTCGATTCGGAGTCCCCACTTTCCACTTTTCACTTTCTACTTTTTACTCTACTTGACAACATCTCAACTTGGACTTAGTCTAACTACCAATGGCAAGATTGCTCAGACAGATAGTCGAAACGATGGCGCAATCGCGCGGGCTGAAGATGACCCCGCAGCGGCGCGCCATTATTGATTATATGCAATCGGCGGATCATCATCCTACTGCCGATGAGGTTTTGCAGACGGTCAACCGGGAATTCCCAATGACTTCACGCGCGACCGTTTACAACACGCTTAACTGGTTGAAACAGGAGGGGATGATTAAAGAGGTCTTCGAGGCGGGCAGCGTCAGGTTTGACCCGAACACGGATCATCATCATCATTTCGTCTGCCGTAAATGCGGCAAAGTCGAGGATATCGAATGTGATTTGATCGGGACGGTGGAGGTTTGCTCTTTGCCCGCGAGCCAGAAGGTGGAGTTTTTCGAGGTTACTCTTCGCGGCCTCTGCGCCATTTGCCAGAAGGAGAAATAGGATCGGAAATTGAGGGCGATCATTTGCCCTCAATTTTGTGTTCATTTGTTTAGATTAGTTCTAAATTTAAAATAGGTATAGGAGACATTAAATGCTGACGGTTGGAGAGAAATTTCCGAATTTCAAGTTGAACGCGGTAATTAGTTTGGAGAGGGATAATGAGTTTCAGGAGATCACCGAGAGCACGCACTTGGGCAAGTGGCAAGTGATTTTTTTCTGGCCGATGGATTTCACGTTCATCTGCCCGACAGAGATCGCCGAATTTGGTAAGCGCAACAAGGATTTTGTCGACCGCGACGCGCAGGTCTTGGGCGCGAGCACGGACACGCATTTCGTCCACCTGGCGTGGCGCAACAACCATTCCGATCTTAAGAGCCTGCCGTACCCGATGCTGGCTGACACGAAGCGTGAGCTTTCATCGGCGTTGGGCATCATCCATAGAGATGAGGGCGTGGCGCTGCGCGCGACATACATCGTAGATCCCGAAGGAGTCATCCGCTGGGTGACTGTCAACGACCTTTCGGTCGGACGCAACGTTGATGAAACCCTACGCGTGCTCGATGCGTTGCAAACTGATGAGCTTTGCCCCTGCAATTGGAAGAAGGGCGAAAAGACCTTGGGCAAGGCCGCTTGAAAATAAAATGAATGGAACTTACGGGACTTAAAGGACTTATGGGATTTTATATGGCCCATAAGTCCTTTAAGTCCCATAAGTTCCATTTATCGGAGAAAGAAATGAGGGAGATTGAAAAATTGCGTGAACGAATGCCGGACGCGGCGCGCGATATCAGGCTGAATTTGCAGACTGTCTTTCAGTCAACGACGTTGACGTCCGCGCAAACGTGGGGCGCGGCGCTGGCCTCGGCCATTGCGACACGCAACGGCGAGTTGGCGCGGGCGGTCTTCGTCGAGGCGCAGGGCAAAGTTGATGAAAATGTCATCGAAGACGCCATGGCGGCGGCGGCTTTAATGGCGATGAACAACGTTTACTACCGGTTTCGGCATCTTGTAGGTAAGGAGAGTTACGCGGCGAAACCGGCGCGGCTGCGGATGAATTGGATCGGCAAACCGATGAGCAATAAGGCCGATTTCGAGTTGTTCTGTCTTGCGGTTAGCGCGATCAACGGTTGTGAGGCGTGCATCCGTTCGCATGAAGAGGTGGTTACGGGAGGAGGCGTCAGCGAGGAACAGGTTCACGACGCGGTCAGGATCGCCGCCACGATCCAGGCCGCGGCCGTCTCGTTGGAGATTAACGGACTTGGCGCGATAATATCCGACGTAGCCGCCTGAAAGGCGCCCGATAAAATCGGCGGAAAGGCGCGTGGGGCGACTCTCATCTCGCCAACGCGTCTTTCGCCGTCTTTGCGGTCGATTATTTGAGAAGGAGGAAGGGTTATGAAGTTTCCTGAGAACGTTCGTAAAGCCCTCGACGCGCTGCCGCAAAGCAAACGTGATAAGGTTCAGGCGATAGTCCGCCGGCATGTGAACGCCTGCCGGCGAATGGGCGTGGAGCTTGAATTCATGGATCGCGTTTGGCTGGAAGCGATTGAAGCGGTCGAGAACGAAGAGAAGTTTAACGAGCCATTTGAAAGCGAACAATGGCCAGAATACGCTCCCGCGCGAAGCTACGAAGTCTACCGCGCTCCGCGAGTGGACTTGTAAGCTCAGACCAGGAGATAAAACAATTTGCCGCGTTGTGACGCGCGTTATAGTCGTCACAACGCGGCTTTTTTTTGCGAACCAACCGCCAAGACGCCAAGATCGCCAAGATAAAGACAGGAAGAAGGCCGCAGTAAATAATGAAAAGCCAGCGCATTGACGCCCTCTTGGCGTTCTGGGCGTCTTGGCGGTTAGCGCAGATCGCCGAACAGGTGCTGCGCCAGCGAGACGGCGACGATCGCGGCGGTCTCGGTTCTGAGAATCCTCGATCCGAGGCTTACGGGCGTAAAGCCGCAGGACGCGGCCTTCCGCAATTCGCGTTCGCTCCAGCCGCCTTCGGACGCCACACAGAGACTGAGTTGATTGAATTCTCGCAATTTCGCCGAGACCTCAGCGAGACTTCCCCCGCCTAGTTCGGAAAAGATCAGACATTCGCCGCGGGCCGCCGATCCGCAAAACTCGTCGAAAGGCGCCGGCTCGCAGATCTCGACCAGTCTTCGCCGCCCGCACTGTTTCAGGGCTTCGAGCGAGATCCGCCGCCAACGCTGCAACCGCGGCCCCGCCCGCTCTTCGGCGCGCCCTTTGACGGGCCCTTTGACGGGTTTGATGTCGCTATGCTCCGTGACGAGGGGGACGATTCGCGTCGCGCCGAGTTCGGTCGCTTTCTGAATCACCCAATCGAACTTGTCTCCTTTGATCAGAGCCTGCGCCAGCGTCAACTGGAGCGGCGATTCTACGACGTCGTCGAGCCGCCGCAGCAGGTTCAAATCGACCTCGTGTTTGGCGACGCGCGCGACTTCGCATTCGTGTTCGACGCCTTCGCCGTCGAACACGAATACCTGCGCGCCGGAACCGAGTCTCAGGACCCGCGTCAAGTGATGCGCCTCGTCGGAGTCGAGCCTGACGGAGGTCTCGGTGAAACTCGATGGCGCGGCGTAAAAACGGTGACGTTGCATCCCGACTACAATATCACAATCCGCATTTGACGAAGGTCTCGACTCGCAGGTCGTCGCCGTCGGTCGAGATGGTGATCGCGCCACATTCGCTGGTCCGCCAGACGCGAGCGTTCGTGGTTTGCAGTCGCACGAGCGCTTCGGGGTGCGGGTGCCCGAAGGGGCTGAGCTTGGCCACAGAGATCACCACGTGACGCGGCTTCACTTTCTCTAAGAACCCGATTGTCGAGGATGTCTTCGATCCGTGGTGCGCGACTTTCAAAACGTCGGCGCGCAGATCGCTATTCGATTCGACCAGCCGCGCCTCGGCTTCTTTCTCGATGTCGCCGGTCAAGAGGAAGCTGCGGGCGCCGAACCTGATTCGCAAGACCAGCGATTCATTGTTATCCGACATCAGCG
>Ga0209382_10012914_pt1 | contig 10276 bp, 6 predicted proteins | sample SoiMetdeltSBSDD5_FD_187599 | JGI IMG/M metagenome (GOLD analysis project Ga0209382, IMG submission 187599) | Bulk soil microbial communities from a Populus tree surrounding site in Tennessee, USA - Soil MetaG P. deltoides SBSDD5 (SPAdes) (version 2) | ecosystem: Environmental > Terrestrial >...
GACTGTATTTGTATCGACAACCAAATGGTAGACTTCTTTTTCATTTGCACGGATGACATCGCGTGGAGCACCGTCGGCGGGTAGATCAATAAGGGAATCCCACAATGCGCGATCAATCAAGATAGGATGGCCGCGCTGATTGTTATAGCTGGGCGCGACAATACGCCCCTTGCCCTGTGCATAAGCATTAATAACGTCTTGAATAGTGCTCTGCTGAATGGCAGGTTGATCCCCAAGCACAATAAGTGCTGCATCACTGGTATGCCAAATTGCTTCAAGCCCTACTTTGAGAGAAGCGAGCATTTCTGTGGTAGCAAAGCTGGGATTCGAAGTGATTCGGACAGACAAGTCTGCAAGTTGTAAGCGTATTTCTTGTTCCCAACGACCAGCAACCACAACCGTCTCATAAACTCCACTTGTAGCAATTTGCTGACAAACCTGATAAATAATCGTTGTGTCCTTCCAAGGCAGCAGGAGTTTCGGCTCACCCATTCGGCGCGATTCGCCTGCGGCAAGAACAATCGCGCCGATTCGTTGCCGCACTTCAAGTACAGGGTCAGAGTCTCGCAAACTCGCAAGGATCACGCGCTCGATATTAAGATCAGTAAGGACGTAGCGGGCAACCTTCCGAGCATCGGCAATTGTCCCTTCAGAGACTTTATTGATGAGCGGAACAATCCGTGCGCCTCTGGGAATACTCTTCAGTCCAAGCTGAGGATGCATTAATACTGCCGCTATCAATTCGGAAGTAACAGGCTCTTGGAGAGAGTGTCCCATGATACGATGTATAGATTCAGCCCCGTAAATATGCTGCTCGTCGAGAGGCTGACCCAAAGCGTCAATTCCTATAACTGGAACTACAATAGTCGCGCTCTCTGGCACTACAGGCTCATTCGGTAGTGGGGCCTTCATAGGCAGCCGCCGCGATCCATCAGCCTCTACAATCAGTACATCAAGATACGGTGCTTTGGATAGATTTTCATCTAGCCATGATGCTCGTACGCCCTTAACTTTCCCATCATTCTCAAGTTTGGTAAACACAAAGACATGATGATGCTGCTGAACCTGATCTGGTAATGTGTCAGGTAATCGCATTCCGTGCCCGAAACCCACATGCTGAGGTGCAAAGCGAAGTTCATCTTGTCCGATGCGCGTTGTTGTCGTTGTAATAACCCGCCAACCCTGTTCAGCTAGCTCATTCGCAAGCCGGAACATGGCGCTGGTTTTGCCTCCGGCCCCTACAAATACCACAACATCGTGCGGCTTCACTTGAAGTGCATCCGCTAGATTCATACGCTCTGCAACCGTTCTACAACCGCTCGGCTCGAAAGGATTGCCTCTAGCACGCCTCCTCCTACCGCTAGCGCCTTATCTGAAATAGTAAATGCGTAGCGTGTCTTGGCGCGCGGATCAAGATCACCGATTTTCATACCCGCGGGAACCCATGTCCCATCTGGAATCAAGCCACGAAGAACGCCAGGAAATGAGGCTGTCAAGGAATGACCTTCAACTTCAGCCAAAATCTCTCCCTCCTTTACCTGAGCACCAACACTCGCAATCGCTCGCACAACACCGCTCACGGGCGCACGAAGGACACGCTGCGATTCCTTATCGAGCACCTTCCCTGGAATATTACTATCAGGTTCAGCAGTCCCCTGCCAAATGACCCGTCCAAGATCATGCCCACGATTGGTTTCTATCACCGCATCACAATTCTCAGGCGCGCTGAAGCCAGGGCCGAGACCAATGGTAAATTCGGATTCAACAGGGGCCGGACCAGGTGCAGCCTTGAGCATACGTGCATCAACTAACACAAGAGGCTGATAACTAGCGAGCATCGTACCGTCAGGGTCAACGACTACCGGGATAACCCCCGCCAATTGATATTCTAGTACTTCCTCTAGAGAGTCAGCTCGATGGGCTGTTACTCCTTCAACCGATATTTTCTGCTCGAAGACAGCAGAACCAAAAGAAACTGCCCTTCGCACAAGCAGAGGATGTTCCAATTCAGTGATCAACGCAGGGAATCCGGCTCGATACAGCCGATAAGCAACGCCAGAACCAAGATCGCCGCCTCCCCGAATTACAACACGAATTGCGCTGAAGATCGTCACTTTCAACTCAGGGCTTGATGCCAGCTTTGCGGAGGTGGGTTACGACGCGCTCAGGGATGAGCGGAATGTCATCGATCCAGATTCCTACAGCATTATGAACCGCCGCCGTTAGCGCAGGCGCAAATGGTAAGTAAGGCATCTCTGCCATACCTCGAGCTCCCCATGGGCCTTCGGGGTCTGGATGTTCCAGAATAACTGATTTGATACTATGCGGAATGTCCAGTACTGTCGGAATCAAATAGTTACTGAGGTAGGGAGTTTTTACATGGCCTTGTTCCATTTGGAAATGCTCCATAATGGTGTAGCCATGTGCCTGTACGATAGCACCTTCAATTTGCCCTTTTACTAGTTGAGGGTTGATGGCCTTTCCAACGTCGATGCCGCATACTACGTTGATGACATCAATCTCCCCTGTCTCAATATCAACTTCTATTTCGACTGCTTCCGCGACATACCCATACGCAAAATTCGGTTCGCTTTTCCCTGTCTTGGGATCAAACATCGTTGTCTTGGGCGGACGATAGGTATACTGCCCAATCGCCGGGCGCTCCTCGTCTGCCCATGCTTTCAGTGCTGCTGCTGCTGCCCCGCGAATCGAATTTCCGGCCATGAATGTCATCCGAGATGCAGACGCGCTACCCGAACCGCCCGTATAGGCGGTATCCGAGAAGATCACATCAATTCTCTCTATAGGCACGCCTAATGCTTGTGCTGCCATCTGAACAAGAACGGTGTGCGCTCCTTGCCCTACTTCGGCTGCCGCATGGCGTAGTATTACCCGCTCAATTTCAGATGTACCGTGTAGCTCTATAATGGCGTCGCACTTCTCCGGCGCGCCGAAGCTGAAGCCCACATTTTTATAGCCAGCCGCAAAGCCTATTCCGCGTCGGCGGCTTAAGTTAGGCAGTTGAGTGTTTTTTGACATGTGCACCCATTTGCCGCTTTGCTTCCTCCAACCTGCTGTCTGTGCAGTAGCCTCGATAACTGGCCCGATTGTCACGGGGCTGGGGAGCGGTGTTCCAACTGAAAGCAAATCGCCGTCGCGAAGGGTATTTTTGAGCCGAATCTCTACCGGATCGATCCCTAATAATTCGGAAAGTTTATTGATTTGCCCCTCAGCAGCTAGTGCTGCCTGCGGCCCACCAAATCCACGAAATGCCCCGGTCGGGATGTTATTCGTATAGACTGCATAGGTATCTACATGAACGTTAGGAATCCTATAAGGGCCAGTGCACAGCAGAGTAGAGTTCCCTAGTACTTTTGTTGAGGTATAGGCATACGCCCCGGCATCACCTACGATCTCACATTCAACAGCCGTGATTTTCCCCTCTTTAGTAGCGCCCCACTTTGTTTTTATAGTAATTGGGTGGCGCTTGTGATGGCCCTTCATGGACTCCTCGCGGCTCCACAGAATCTTGATGGGGCGCTGAAGTTTCCATGCTGCAAGGGCAAGCACAATCTGCACCGACATATCTTCCCGGCCCCCAAAGGCTCCGCCGATTGCTGGATAAATCACCCGAATTTGATCATGGGGAAGATTCAGTGCATGTGCGATCTGTTCCTGATCTTCGTGCGTCCACTGACCCGCCGCTTCAACAGTCACACGCCCCTCGTCGTCAATATACGCTAATCCTGCTTCGGGTTGGAGATAGGCGTGCTCCTGCCATGACGTTCCATAACTGCCTTCCACGATAACATCTGCTGCTTGCCAGCCAGCGCCCATATCACCTTTTCGAATACGATAGTGAACAATAATGTTATCGGGCGTGTTTGGGTGAAGCTGAGGTGCGCCGGATTTCATTGCTTCATAAGGATCGAACACACCGGGGAGGTCTTCATAATCAACTTTGATCAGGTCACGCGCTCTTGCAGCATCTTCCTCCGTCTCTGCGACGATAATTGCAACATTATCCATCGTCGTTCGGACAATATCCGCGCCAAGTTTGTCGCTGCCCGGACCACATAACACGGGCTGATCAAACATAATTAACCCATACTCATTCACAGGAATGTCTTTCGCTGTGAAGATTGCTTCGACACCCGGTACTTGTTCCGCCACACCCAGATCAATAGCCCGAATGCGGGCATAGGGACGATCCGCGAACAGGATTTTCATGTACAGCATGTTTTCCATGCTCAAATCGCCGGGATACAGTGTGTTGCCTGTAACTTTTCCTTGGGCATCGATCCGGCGCACACTCTCACCGATGATTCGGGTTGTCATCGTGAATACTCCAACATTAGAACTTAACTGTGACGATCAATTCCTTGATGCAGAACCAGCATCAAGGAATAACTCATTTCATGATTGTTTATTCGTTGCAAAATAAACTCTAGCGGCGGCGTTTTCTGCTAGTCTTTTTCTTCTCGTTACGCAATTCTTGAAGGCTTACATCTGTTGGCCCAGATGGTGTTCCCATGACGATCAGCAGTCCAATTGTTGCGATCACAAATAGAATTAGAAAAATACCCAATGCGACGACTAGCTGAACTGTTGTGCTCGACCATGTAGCTGGGAAGTGCAATGGTAGGACGCTCCCGGTTGCAGTTGACCAACTGGTATGTGTTAGCCAGCTCACCACTCCGGGTGATATAACATAAGCAATACCACCTAAAACAACTATCATAATAAAGCCGATAATAGGCCAGTAAGCATCCCGCCCCTTCTTGGTATCTGCTTCAACGAAGTTCCGTGTCATATTTTTCCTCCTGTGTAATGAGTTCTGCGGCGCGCTCAAAGGCGCTTACGATTGTATAGTATCCTGTGCAACGGCATAGATTGCCGGTGATACTCTGCTGAATCTCCCATCGAGATGGGTTCTCGCGTTCTTCAAGTAGCTTTGCTCCCGCCATCAGAAAGCCGGGTGTGCAGTATCCACATTGAACTGCTGCCTCCTCAATGAATCCTTGCTGAATTGGATGAAGATTACCGTTTTGACCCAACCCTTCGACTGTAGTGATAGTCGCACGGTGCGCTCTTGGAGCGGCAACCATGCACGACATAACCGCAGCCCCATCCAGAAAGACCGTACAGGCTCCGCATTCGCCTTCGGCGCAGCCCTCTTTCGTCCCTGTCATACCTGCGTTTTCACGAAGCCAGCGTAGCAGTGTTTTCTGGCTTCTGCCCTGAACCTTAAGAGTTTGTTGATTGACAGTTGTTTCAATCACATCCTCTCTATCATGACGAAAACTCTTAGTGAGTGGCGAGACAACACGACCCTCATCCTGCCCCCATAACATGACAGGGTTTTCCGGCAAAGCTTCATTCTCTGTATGATTGTTGAGGGCAATGAGCGCACGTTTCGCAAGGATGCGAATCATCTCTAGCCTGTATTCGGCTGACCCGCGCACATCATCAATAGGTGTAGCTACCTGTGCAGCTAATTCTGCCGTTTGTGAAATCACATCCTCAGACAGCAGCTTCCCTTTGAGAAACTGCTCCGCTTCGGGGCTAAAGATAATGGTCGGCGCGACGCTGCCCTGTGTGATCCGTGCATCCGCAATGACTTCTCCATCGAACCGGAGTATCGCTGTTAGATTAACAACCGAGATTGCCTGGGCGCGGCGCAGCCCTAGCTTGAGAAAAATTCCTTGCTCATTTTCCAGCATCGGGGCGAAGCTAATATCGGTCAGAATCTCGTCGGCACGCATCACTGTCTTGCGCACGCCTTGATAAAACTCATTAAGCGGCACGACTCGTGTTCCCGACACAGAGCGGAGCGTGACCTGTGCATTGAGCGCCATAAGCGGCGAGATTGTATCATTTGCAGGCGAGGCCGTGATGACGTTACCTGCAACGGTTGCTCGATTTCGAATCTGAGGAGCGGCTTCAGACCATGAAGCTTGTACTAGAGGCAGCGCTAATTTTGTGAGCAGACTCGATCCGGCCACATGATTATGATTTACCAATGGCCCCAGATGGATCAAGCCATCTTCGCCTAATATGATCTCGTCCAGGCCAGGGATGCGGGTAATGTCGATCAGGATGTGCACATTTGGCCGCAAATTGCGCTCAAGCTCAATGATGATGTCAGTACCACCAGCGATGATTCGAGCCGCTTCTTTATGTTCCGCTAGAAGCTGGATCACCTCGTCGAGCGTTGCTGGTGTGAAGTACGTATCCCACATGGAGTTCACTTCGTCCTTTCAATGATAGTTGCAAAGTCTTACGAAGCGTGTGGTGTTGCGTCCGCCTCCTCCGGTGATCCCATCCATTTCATTGATTCCCCACTTCCACCCCGGTAATGGGCAATGATTTCTGCCATAATACTTACGGCAATCTCTCGTGGAGTTTCAGCATTGAGTTCCATGCCAATTGGTGCATGAATTCTATTTAGCTTCGCAACATCGACACCGCGATCTTTGAGCTTTTTTACCGCGTTTGCCCAACGGCGTCTGCTGCCCATAACTCCAATATATGGAGCCGGGGAATCAACCAGAGGCGGCAGCATTTCAGTATCCAAGGCTACCCCTCGCGTGACTGCTGCAATATACATCCGATTATGAATAGTGACAGTTTTAGCCAATTCACTCGCTGGAACAACCAGATACTCGTCAGCATCAGGAATCACATTTGGATTGCATAAGTCTGCGCGATCATCTGAGACCAACACGCGGAATCCGAGCCAATGGGCTAAATCAGCGAGCGCCTGTCCGCAATGACCACATCCTATTACAAGTACAGTAGGGTTAGGAAGAATAGGCTCCATAAAAATATCTAGCTGCCCTCCGCATACTCCGGGATCATCGCGTGAAGGATCGACCAACTCGTGGTGAGACATCTCTGCGACACCGCTCGCGTGGACGCTGCGTGCCTGCTTTATGACTCGACTTTCCATTTCGCCGCCGCCGACTGTTCCTACTATCGATCCATCGGGGCGAACAAACATCTTTGACCCGGCATGGCGAGGCACTGAGCCTTGATCATGGACAATGGTTGCAAGTACGCCGCCCTGACCGTTGCGCTTTGCTTCCAGAAGCGCCAGAAAAACCTCAGTATCAGACAAACCGAACTCGATTCTAAAGTAGTTATGGCCTTCGCTGAAATCTGGCGGAACGATTCAACGATGGCTGAGCGGCCCCTTATTACCAAAATATTCTTCTACGCGTGGGCCGCTTCGTTGTGCTTGTTCGAGCGCTTCTGATAGCGCGTTTCTATCTGCGGCAATATCACTAAGGATTTCAGCGCCCTCGATAGAGAAAAGCGGAGTTGGCCCTCGATCCAGCTTGATTATCCAGAATTCTCGTTCACCTTTAGTCAGATTTCCAGAGTCATCGAAGGCGGAAGGTCGGCTTGTGTGCGAAACTGCCCACACCAGCGTATTCCCCCATTGAGTAGGGCCATCGACTGTATATCGCTGGATAATCTCAGGTCGGCTGAACAATCCGCGTCGAATCTTTTTAGGGGGCCACCTCTGATCACCCAACGACCGCAGCATCTCATAAACAGTTGAAGACCATTGTTCAGCTAATCCTTGAAGTTCTGGCTCACGGATACGCCCCATGATGCTCTATTCTGATCCTTCTATAGCTGCTGCTTCTGCTTGAGCGCACGCCAGACTTTCTCTGGGTATAGCGGCCCATCCTTGATACGAACTCCTACCGCATCGTACATAGCATTAGCAATGGCTGGGCCTGCCCCGTCAAGGGGAATCTCTGCGACTGCTTTTGCACCAAATGGCCCACTCTCTTCATAGGTTTCAACGAAGATCGTGGTAAGACTCGGAACATCATCTGCGCGATAAATCCAATACGGCCCGAAGCGCGGGTTCAGACCACGACCTTGCTCGTCAAAAGCCAGTTCTTCGCATACTCCGTAACCGGCTGCCTGCACCATGCCACCTTCAATCTGGCCGCTTGCCGTCACCGGGTTAATTATAACACCGGAGTCTACTGCCATAACTAGCTCATCTACCGTGACCTGTCCTGTTTCTGTATCAACGGTAACCGTCGCAAACTGAGCTGCGAAAGGCGGCGGCGATTCTGGGGAAACGTAGCTTCCGGTAGCCATGATTTGATGCTGCATTTCAAGATGCAATGAGTTCAAACCAATCTCTCGATGTGTCACACTGCGTCCATCAGGCGACCATGCGGCTCGGTCGTGCAGAGTAATTTCTTCCGCGCTGACGGTTTCTCCATCTTTCGAAAACATACGAGCCGCGACTTCCTTCATTTGCTGGGCAACCTTTTCGGCTGCAACAACCGTTGCTCGCCCTGAGATGTAGGTCGTGCTGCTGGCATACGCCCCTTTATCAAATGGCGTGAAGTCTGTATCCGATGAGTAGGTGATGAAATCTTCTGGTGGGCATCCAAGCACTTCCGCCGCCATTTGTGTCAATACAGTATCGGAACCTGTGCCTAGATCAGTCGCTCCTATCAGCAGGTTAAATGAGCCATCATCATTCATTTTAATGCTGGCAGCGCCCATATCCAGATTTGGAATCGCGGTTCCCTGCATCACCGTTGCTACCCCGATTCCCCGTCGGAGATGAGGCTGGCCCGAAACAATATGCCAGTCTGGATTATTGAAGCGATCATGCCAATGGATTACCGCTGCCCCTTGATCAATGCACTCTGGCAGCCCACACGAATTAATGTGCTCAGCAGCACCCTCCCGACCTTCACTCCATATCTTGCTAACTGGGTGCTCGTCACCTGCTTTGATCGCATTCTTGAGGCGAAACTCTAGTGGATCAAGTCCTAGTGATCGGGCGATGTGCTCCATATGAAGTTCAACAGCCCAAAAACCCTGCGGCACGCCGTATCCACGATATGCGCCCGAAGGAACTTTGTTCGTATAGACAATATCCGCGTGGAACTTGATGTTCGGTGCGTTATAGAGAGCCATCGCCTTATGACCCGTATTCCCTGCGACAGTCATCGCATGGCTGCCATACGCTCCTGTATCCGAGATGGCGTGGAGTGCATTAGCAACGATTGTGCCATCCTTCATCACACCCGTTTTCACGTGAAGATGCATATCGTGACGGGTGCGACTCGCAAAGAATTCCTCGGCGCGAGTGTATTCCATATGCACAGGCCGCCCAGTCACAATGCTAAGGTGCGCGCAGATATCCTCAAGTAGCACTTCCTGCTTCACGCCGAACCCGCCGCCGATACGCGGCTTAATCACACGGATACGCTTCTCAGGTAAACCAAGAACCGGGGCCAGAATACGCCGTACATGGAAGGGAACCTGCGTGCTTGTACGAATGATCAGGCGATCATTCTCGTCGAACCACGTAACCACCACATGTGGCTCTATGGGCGTCTGCTGTACCTTTGGGCTGTAATAGGTATCCTCGAAGACATAATCGGCGGTTTTGAAGGCTTCTTCGCAGTTGCCTAATTCCCAATCAATAACCGCAGCCAGATTGCGATTCTTATCCTCAATCCGCCAGCTTTCCGGTTCATCATGCAGGATCGGAGTGTCCGGCTTCATAGCGTTGCGGGCATCAAAGAAGGCCGGAAGAATTTCATACTCAACTTCAATCAGATCGAGCGCTTTCTGAGCAATCTCCTCCGTTTCTGCTGCAACTGCCGCGACCCGATCTCCGACGAAGCGCACTTTGTGATCAAGACTAAAGTTGTCATGCGGGCCGGGTTCAGGGTGCGATTGTCCGGCGGTAGTATATGCGACGCGTGGAATATCCTTATGGGTTAGTACAGCATGGACTCCCGGAAGTGCATGTGCCCTGCTTACATTGATGTGCTTGATCAATGCGTGAGCATGCGGACTCAAAAGTAGCTTGCCTACTAACATCCCCCGCATTTCGATGTCGTCTGTAAAAGCCGGATGCCCCTGAACTAGTTTGAGGGCATCAACTTTGACTTCTGGTTTACCCACGTACTGCCGATCAGCCTCTCTCTCAGTAACAACCATTGTAGGCATCGGCGTCGTTTTCAGAGCAGTATGCCCGTTTCCGCCAGCAAACTCTGGGAGATCGAAATCAGCGTTTTGCTGACGCGGTGTGAATAAACCAGGAGGTGCAGGGATAGCGCCGTCAGCAGTGATGAGAGGCACATCTTCGCCGCGTAGCATCGCCGCAGCGCGAAGAATTGCCTGCACAGGCTTAAGATACCCTGTGCATCGGCAAAGAACGCCTGTGAGCGCCTCACGCACTTGCATTTCAGAGGGATTAGGCTGGCTGGCAAGCAGCGCG
>Ga0209382_10012917_pt1 | contig 10274 bp, 4 predicted proteins | sample SoiMetdeltSBSDD5_FD_187599 | JGI IMG/M metagenome (GOLD analysis project Ga0209382, IMG submission 187599) | Bulk soil microbial communities from a Populus tree surrounding site in Tennessee, USA - Soil MetaG P. deltoides SBSDD5 (SPAdes) (version 2) | ecosystem: Environmental > Terrestrial >...
CTCGCGCGCGTATCCCTCCACCGCGTTCGCCTCGATCCCGCGCCTGGCCAGCTCGTGGTCGAGCAGCACGCGCGTGCCGGCGCCGCGCTGTCGGTTCACGTAGCGCAGGCCCGGGCGTACGAGATCGTCGATTCCGGTCAGGCCGAGCGGGTTCCCGGGCGCCACGATCAGGCCCTGGTCGCGGTGTGTGAGCCTCACCACCGCCACGTCCCGGCCCGGCAGGAGCCGCTCGATCCAGGGCAGCGTGTACTCGCCGCTGTCCGGGTCGAGCAGGTGCGAGCCGGCGAGGTGGCAGAGGCCGTCGCGCAGTGCCGTGAGCCCGCCGAGCGACCCGACGTTCGACGACGCCAGCGCGATCCGCGGGTCGCGCCGGCGCAGCTCCGAGGCGGCCAGGTCGAGCACCAGGTCGTGCGAGCCGGTGGCCACGATCGTGCGCTCGATCTCGCCCACGCCGCGCAGCAGCAGCACGTCGACCTCCTCGCCGGGGTGGTGTCCCTCGAGCGGCGCGGGCACCACCACCAGGCCGTCGGCGCGTACGAGCGAGGTGAGCACGCCGGCGCCGCGGGGCAGGGGCGTGGCCACGAGCCGCTCGCCCACGCGGCCGAGGCGCACCCGCACCCAGTCGTCGGTGCCCATCGTGGAGGCGAGCTTGCGGGCGAGCGACGCGCGGGTACGCGGGAGATCGGGCGGCGGCGCTCCCTCCAGCCGCGCGAGCAGCGGCGCGGCAAAGATGTGGAAGGTGAGCGCGGCCGAGACGGGATAGCCGGGCGCCCCCAGCACCGGGGTGCCGGGGGCCGAGTCGGCCACGGCGGCGCCCAGCACCACCGGGTGGCCCGGCTTGACCGCCACGCCGTGAACGGCGAGCACGCCCACCTCCTCGACCACCGCCGCTGTGTAGTCGTCGCGGCCGGCACTCGAGCCGGCGATCACGATCACGAGGTCGGCGCCGCCCGCTGCCGCGCGCACGGATTCCACGATCCGCTGCTGCTCGTCCGGCACCACCTTGTGGCGCACCACGTCGCAGCCGGCGGCCTCGGCCTGGGCGGCGAGCATGAGCGAGTTGGTGTCGGGGAGCTCGCCCGGGCCGAGCTCGGCTCCTACCGGCCGGATCTCGTCCCCGGTCGGGATCACCGCCACCACCGGGCGGCGGCGCACCGTGAGTCGGGCCGCCCCCGCGGCCCCCGCGGCCGCCACGTCTACCGGGCGCAGGCGGTGGCCGGCCGGCAGCAGCAGCTCGGCCGCGCTCACGTCCTCGCCGATCGAGCGGACGTGCTGGTACGGAACGGCGGCGGCGCGCAGCTCTACCTCACCGCCGTCGCGCTCGTGCACCTCCTCGCGCATCACCACGGCGTCGCGGCCCTCCGGCATCGGATCGCCGGTGTCCACGATCTCGTAGTCGGACGAGTCGAGCTGCACGGGCGAGGTCTCGCTCGCCTGGCCGGTGTCCTCGGCCCGCACGGCGATCCCGTCCATCGCGGCGGCGTCGAACGGCGGCGAGGAGCGCGTGGCCCAGACGGGCTCGGCCGTGACCATGCCCACGGCCCGGTCGAGCGGCACCTCGATCACCTCGAGGCGTTCGGGGCAGCCGGCCGTGGCGCAGGCCTCCACCCAGGCCGCCAGCGCCTCGGCGGCCGGGATGTCGTGGATGAAGGGGGCTGGGCGCGCCATCTAGCGGTAGAGCCGGACCTCGACCTCGCTGCCGGCGGCGAGCCCGGTGGCCGCCTCGGGCACGACGAGGTAGCCGTCCGCGGCCGTGAGCACCGACAGCAGCGAGGAGCTGCCGAACAGCGGCACCGCCTCGTCGCCGTCGAGCTCGACCTGCACGATGTCGAGCCGCCCGGTCGACGAGGGCAGGTCGCGCGCGAGCCGCGCCCGCACGGTCGGCTCGACCGGCGGCTCGCTCCAGCCGCCCACCGCGCGCACGATCGGCATCCCCACGAGCCGGAACACCACCAGCGCCGAGCGCGGGTTGCCCGGTAGCCCGATCACGGGCACGCCCTCGCACTCGGCCAGGATCGTGGGCTTGCCCGGGCGCAGCGCGAGCCCATGGCACCAGATGCCCGGCTCGCCGAGCGCGGCCACGGCCGCCGCGGTGGCGTCGCGCGCGCCCACCGACGAGCCCGCCGAGACCACCAGCACGTCGGCCCCCGCGAGTGCCGCCCGCAGGGTGCCCGTCAGCGCGTCGAGGTCGTCGGGCACGATGCCCGCGAACACGGGCACGCCGCCGGCCTCGTGCACGAGCGCGGAGAGCGCCGTGGCGGTGGCGTCGCGCACCTGCCCGGCGCCGAGGTCCGCCGTGGTGGCCGGCACGAGCTCGTCGCCGGTCGAGGCGATCGCCACGGTGGGCCGCGCGCAGGCCGGCAGGGTGGTCACGCCGGCGGCCGCCAGCATCCCGAGGTCGTGAGCCCGCAGCGGCCGGCCGGGTCGCGCCAGCACGGCCCCAGGAGCGGCGTCCTCGTCGGCACGCACCAGCCCCTCGCCGGGCGCGACCGGGCGCAGAACCTCGATCAGCTCCTCGCTCGCGGCATTCGTGTGCTCGACCTTGACCACGGCGTCCGCCCGCGGCGGGACCGGCGCCCCCGTGGCGATCGCCACCGCGCCGCCCGGGCGCAGCTCGACCTCTGGCTCCTGGCCCATCGCGGACTCGCCGCTGAGCTCCAGGTAGGTGGGCATTCCCTCCGACGCCCCGTAGGTGTCGGCGGCGCGCACCGCGTAGCCGTCCACGGTGGCGCGGGCGAAGCCGGGCAGCGGCGCGCCTGCCTCGATCGCCTCGGCCGGCACCCGCCCGAGGCCCTGCTCGAGGGGGATCCGCTCCACGCCCGTGCGGCGCGCCGGGCGGAAGCCCTCGAGCGCCTCGGAGACCCTCCGCACGGCGAAGAACTCGCGCCCCTGGCGGGCGGCCACGGCCCCTAGCTCCCGTCGCCGCCGGGGTCGCCGCCCTCCTCCTCGGGCGACGCCTCACCGCGCGGGTGGGTGCGCGCCTCGGTCCCGCCGCGCTTGAGGCCCACCACACTGATCACCGGCCCGAGCGCCACCTGGCCGAGGCCGCAGATCGAGGTGAGCCGCATCGTCTCCTCGAGCTGCACGATCCGCTCGTCCACGTCGTCCGGTCCGCCGCCCGACTCGAGCAGCTCGGTAAGGATCTCGTGCGCCTTGTGCGATCCCACCCGGCAGGGCACGCACTTGCCGCACGACTCGTTGCGGAAGAAGCGAAGGACGTTGGTGGCGGCCGCCAGCAGGTCGGTGCCCTCGGCGATGACCGTAAGCGCGCCTGAGCCGAGCATCGAGCCCGCCTCGGCCAGCGAGTCGAAGTCGAGCGGCACGTCGAGGCCGTCCGGGCCGAGGAAGTTCGAGGAGGCGCCGCCCGGCTGGATGGCGGCGAGCTCCCCGCCGTCGCGCACGCCGCCGGCGCGCTCGAGCAGCTCGCGGCCTGTCGTGCCCATCGGAACGCAGTACACGCCCGGGCGCTCCACGTGCCCCGACACGGCGAAGAACTTGAGCCCCGTGGAGCCGTTCGCTCCCTGCGCCTTCCACCAGTCGGCGCCGCGCTCGAGGATCACGGGCACGTGGGCGAAGGTCTCCACGGAGTTCATCAGGGTGGGCTTCCCCCAGAGCCCGTACACGCCCGGGAAGGGCGGCTTGTTGCGCGGCTCGCCGCGGTGACCCTCCATGCACTCGAGCAGCGCGGACTCCTCGCCGAGGATGTAGCCGCCCGGCGAGGTGAAGATCTCGAGCGAGATGCGGCGGCCGCTGCCGCCCGCGTCCTCGCCCACGAGGCCCTCGGTGCGCAGCGCCTCGATCTCCTCGCGCAGCACCTCCTCCTCGGGGCCGTACTCGTGCCGGATGAACACCCAGCCCTCCTCGGCGCCGGTCACGACCATCCCGAGCAGAAGCCCCTCGAGCACCAGGTGAGGCTGCTCGGCCATGATCTGGCGGTCCTTGAAAGTGCCCGGCTCGGACTCGTCGGCGTTGCAGATCGCGTATTTCGGGGTGGCCTCCTGGCCCGCCACGAGCTCCCACTTCTTCCCCGTCGGGAAGCCCGCTCCGCCCATGCCGCGCAGGCCGGAGTCACTGAGCGCGGCCACGATCTCGCCCGGGTCGAGCGCGCCGCGGAGCAGGGCGCGCAGCAGCCGGTAGCGCTCCTCGCCCGGGGCGTAGGGGTCGTTCGGCCAGGGCTCGTCGCGCGTCCGGACCGCCGCCCGGCCGCTTCCCTCGCCGGCGCGCGCGGCCGCCACCAGCTCGTCCGCCTCGGCGGCCTTCGCGGGGCGCTCGTCGACTGCCACCGCCGGAGCGTCGTCGCAGCGCCCGAGGCAGGACACCTCGACCAGCTCCACCTCCACGTCGTCGCCGTACCGGGCGCGCAGCTCGGCGATGCGCTCCTCCGAGCCCGACAGCCAGCAGGACAGGTCGCCGCACACGTGCAGCGCCACCGAGCGCGGCGGATCGGTGCGGTAGTGGGGGTAGAACGAGATCAGGCCCTCGATCTCATACAGCGGGCGGCGCACCTCGCGCGAGAGCTGCACGAGCTCCTCCCGCGGCAGCCAGCCGTTTCGGCGCTGGATGGCGTTGAGGGCGGGGATCAGGCTGGGCCCGGGAAACTTGCCGGCCCGGGCCTCCACTCCGGGAACGGTGCTTGGTGTCGCCGCCATCAGGCCGGCTCTACGCGCACTGCGCAGAACTTGAACTCGGGGATCTTCCCCATCGGGTCGATGGCGTCGATCGTGAGCAGGTTGGCCGCCGCCTCGCGGAAGTGGAACGGGATGAACACGTTCCCGAGCGCCTCGCGGTGGGACACCTTCACGGCCAGCTCGATCGAGCCCCGCCGCGAGCTCACGCGCGCCATGCCGCCGTCCTCGAGCCCGAGGTTGGCGGCGTCGGCGGGGTGCAGGTAGACCTCCGCGCGCGGCTCGATCGCGTCGAGTGCGAACGAGCGGCGGGTCATCGAGCCGGTGTGCCAGTGCTCCAGCAGCCGGCCCGTGTTGAGCACGAACGGGAACTCGTCGTCCGGCAGCTCCCTGGGCGGCAGCCACTCGGCCGGCACGATGTGAGCGAGGCCGTCCTCGGTGTTGAAGCGCTCGGTGAAGAGCACGATGGTGCCGTCGCTGTGCTCGGGATCCGGGTTCGGGTAGAGCTTGCCGCTCGGGCCGAGGTTGTCGTAGCTGAGTGTCCCGTAGCCCGTGGTGAGCTCCGCCATCTCGTCGAACACCTCGCGCGGCGAGTCGTAGTCCCAGTCGAGGCCCACGCGCTGGGCCACCTCCTGCACGATCTCCCAGTCCACCCGCGCGTCGCCGGGGGCGTCGAGAACCTTGCGCCCGAGCTGCACGCGGCGGTCGGTGTTCGTGTAGGTGCCGTCCTTCTCCATGTACGAGGAGGCCGGCAGGATCACGTCGGCGAACTCCGCAGTCTCGGTAAGGAAGATGTCCTGCACCACCAGGAACTCGAGCGCGGCGAGCGCCTTGCGGACCTTGTTCACGTTCGGGTCCGAGAGGAACGGGTTCTCGCCCATCATGTACATCCCGCGCACGCCGCCCTCGAGGATCGAGCCGATGATCTCGGTCACGGTGAGCCCGCGCTCGGGGTCGAGCTCCGTCTTCCAGGCCTCCTCGAAGCGGTCGCGGATGTCCTCGGCCTCCACGCCCTGGTAACCCGGCAAGAACATCGGGATCAACCCCACGTCCGAGGCGCCCTGCACGTTGTTCTGGCCGCGCAGCGGGTGCAGCCCGGTGCCGTGGCGGCCCACGTTGCCGGTGATCGAGCAGAGCGCGATCAGGCAGCGCGCGTTGTCGGTTCCGGTGGTGTGCTGCGAGATCCCCATGCCCCAGAAGATGACCCCGGCGCTCGCCTCGCCCCAGACGCGCGCCACGCGCCGGATCAGGTCGGCGTCGAGCTCGCAGATCTGGGCGGCGCGCTCGGGCGTGTACTCCGCCACCGTCTTCTCGAGCTCCTCGTAGTTCGAGGTGCGGCTCTCGATGAAGTCGTGGTCCACGAGGTCCGTTCGGATCAGCTCGTGCATCAGGGCGTTGTAGAACGCCACGTCGGTGCCCGGCTTGATCTGGCAGAAGATGTCGGCGTGGTCGGCCACCTTGCTCGCGCGCGGGTCCACGTAGATCACCGTGGTGCCGCGCCGGCGGGCCTGCTTGAAGAACGAGGAGGCCACCGGGTGGTTGGCGGTGGCGTTGCTGCCGGTGATGATCGCCACGTCGGCGTTGATCACGTCGCCGTAGGTGGTCGAGACCGCCCCCGAGCCGATCCCCTCGAACAGCGCCGCCACGCTCGAGGCGTGGCAGAGGCGCGTGCAGTGGTCCACGTTGTTGGTGTGGAACGCCGTCCGGATCAGCTTCTGGAACAGGTAGGCCTCCTCGTTTGAGCACTTGGCCGAGCCGAAGCCGGCGATCGCCGGCGGGCCGCCGTCGGCGTGGATCTCGGTCAGCCGGCGGGCCACCAGGTCTAGCGCCTCGTCCCAGGTCGCCTCGCGGAAGTGCGGCAGCACCTCGTTGTAGTCGACGAGACCGCCCGGCTTGCGCCTGCGCCGCCGCCCCTCGCCCTTCACATCGGTGCTGAGCGGGCCCTTCGGATAAGACTCGTCGACCCGGATCAGCGGCGTCCTCAGTCGCTGCGGCGACTGCGCGTAGTCCCAGCCGTAGCGGCCCTTCACGCACAGCCGCCCCTTCGAGCCGGGCTGCTCGCGCCCGTCGGCGTAGGCGATCGCGTTGCGCTCGCGATCGACGTTGTAGGTGAGCGCGCAGCCCACGCCGCAGTAGGGGCAGACCGTCTCGACCTGCTCGAGATCCTCGCGCGGGCGGATCGGCACGTCGCGGATCGGCTTGTTCACGAGCGCCCCGGTGGGGCACGCGGCCACGCACTCGCCGCAGGTCACGCACGAGGACTCGCCCATGGGGTCGTCGAGGTCGAAGGCGATGCGCGCGGTGTAGCCCTTGCCGGCGCGGCCGATCACGTCGTTGCCCTGGATGTCGTCGCAGGCGCGCACGCAGCGGTCGCAGAGGATGCAGGCGTCGTGGTTCACGGCGATCACCGGGTTCGACAGGTCCTCGCCGCGCGCGAGCTCGCCGCGCGGGGTGGGGGCATCCTCGCCCTCCTGCTCCACGCCGTAGCGGTACACGAGCTCCAGCAGCTCGTTGTCGGCGGTGGTGGTCTGCTTGGGGTCCTCGGCGGTCGCCGGCTGGTCGGCCAGCAGCAGGCTCGTGAGCGTGGCGCGCTGGCGCTCCACGTCGTCGGTGGTCGTCTTCACCTCCATGCCGTCCTCGACCGGTCGCACGCAGGCGGCGGCGTACACCCGGCCGCCCACGTCCACGACGCACATGCGGCAGACGCCCACCGGGTCGTAGCGCTCGTCGTGGCAGAGCACGGGGATCTCGATGCCCGCGTCGCGGGCGGCCTCCCAGATCGTGACTCCCTCGCGCGCGCTCACTTCGCGCCCGTCGATCGTCAGCGTGACGCTTCGGGTTACGGGCGGTGTGCTGATCGCCACGGCCTCAGAGTACCTCCTGAACAAATAGGCTCAAGCCGAGCTCGCGGGTCGTCTCCGGGATCGGCTCGCCGCCCTCGTCGAGGCCGCGGCCGGCGTAGTAGGCGTCGATCATCGCCCGCAGCCCGTCTGGGGTGAGCTCGGCGCGCCGGCCCGACTCGAGGTCGAGGCCCTCGTCGAGGAAGCGCTCGGGCAGCCAGTCCTCCGCCGGCGTCCAGCCCTCGCGCAGGTTGAAGAGCCGCTTGGCCACCACGATCCGGCGAGCGGTGCGGCGCAGCTCGGAGCCGTCCACGTCCCAGCCGGTTACCGGAGCGAGCAGGCCCGCCCAGTCCGGGAACGGGTCCTCGAACACCCCGCGCAGGAACTTGCAGAGGATGAGCGAGTCCATGATCGCCGCGCGGTCCTCGGTCTCGATCGCGGCAGCGGCGTGCGGCTTGCCGCCGGCGAAGCGGTCGAGCTCCCCGGCGAGATCGGCCTCGTACGCGCCCGAGCGGTTGTGGTCGGCCCCGCGCGCGTTGACGGCCAGGCCGAGCGCCATCGCCTGCAGCGTGCGCGGCTCGTAGCCCGGCAGCTCGAGCCCCTTCACGTGCGGGGCAAAGGCCTCCGAGCCGCCGCCCACCTCGGCGGCGGCGCGGCGCGAACCGTCCGCCAGGAGCGACCCGAGCTCGCCCTCGCGCGCGGCGATCTCCTCGAGCGCCCGGAGCAGCGCGGCGGCGTCGCCGAAGCGCAGCCAGGGAGCGTCGATCAGGCCGCGCTCGGCGCACTCCATGGCCCAAGCGATCGTGCCGCCGGCGGAGATCGTGTCGAGGCCCAGCTCGTCACAGCGCCCACTCGCCGCGAGCACGCCGTCCGGGTCGGACACCCCGCACAGCGGCCCGAGGGCGAACACGTTCTCGTACTCCACCCGCACCCGGCCGCCGTCTCCCGCGGCGTAGATGTGCTCGCAGCCGATCGTGCAGGACGCGCAGCCCGTGCGCGCCACGCCGCGCAGCTCGGAGAGCTGCTCGGCGGCGAGCGCGGGCGCGCCCTCGAAGCTCGCGGAGCTGAAGTTGCGCGAGGGGAGGGCGGCGATCTCGTTGAAGGCCAGCAGGTTGGCGAGCGTGCCGAGCTCGCGGTACTTGGCGGTTGCCGGTCCGAACGAGAGCTCGCGCAGCTCGCGCGCGGCGGCCCGAACCGCGTCGGGTTCGGCGAGCGGCGGGCGCTTGCCGGCGCTACGCACGGCCACCGCCTTGACGTTCTTCGAGCCGAGCACCGCGCCGAGGCCGCCGCGGCCGGCGTGCCGGCCGTCGTGCGACACGGTGGCGTAGCGCACGAGCCGCTCGCCCGCAGGGCCGATGGCCGCGGCGCGCCAGCCGGCGCCGTGGCGCTCGCGGAGGCGGCGCTCTGCCTCGTCCGCCGGCAGGCCCCACAGCTCGCCGGCGGGCTCGAGCCGCGCTCCCGCGCCGTCCACGAGCAGCACCGAGGGCTCCGCACACGCGCCGCGCACCACTATCGCGTCGTGGCCGGTGAGCTTGCCGGCAATCGCGAAGTGGCTCGAGGCCAGGGCGTCGTTCAGGAAGCCGGTGAGCGGCGACTTGGCCACCACGGCGAACTTCGCGCTCGTGGTCAGCGGGGTGCCCACGAGCGGGGAGAACACGAACGCGAGCGGCGCCTCGGGTCCCAGCGGGTCGACGCCCGCGGGCGCGAGCCGGTGCATCAGCCAGGTGCCCAGCCCCGCGCCGCCGATGCAGTCGCGCAGCACCCGCTCGGGCAGCTCGATGCGCTCGCTCGAGCCGTCGCTCGCGTCGACCACGAGGGCGCGTCCGAAGTAGCCGCCCGGGCTCACCGCGCGCTCCCCACCGCCTGGTCGCGCAGCATCCGCTGCAGCCGGGCGGCCGTGTCGCCGCCGCTGCGCTCAGCACCGTCGAGCCGCGCCTGGGTCACGCCGCTCACAGACGAGGTGAGGAAGATCTCATCCGCCGCCGCCAGGCGCTCGAGGTCGATCCGCTCCTCGCGCGCGTCGAGCGCCGAGGCGAGCAGCCGCTCGCGCACGATGCCGGGCAGGAGCCGGCCGTCGAGGGGCGGCGTGACGAGGGCCGCGTCCTCCACGATCCAGACGTTCGCCATCGCCGCCTCGAGCACGTCCCCGTCGAGGTCCACGAGCAGTGGCAGCGCGCCCAGGCGACGCTCGAGCTCGGCGACCAGCCTGCGGTCGCGCCACTTATGCGCCCCGAGCCCGCCGGGCAGCACCGCCGGGGCGAGCGTGGCGGTGGCCGGCCGCGGCTCCGCGGCCAGCGGACTGAGGTCGAGCTCCGGCGCCGCGCCTGCCGAGGCGAGCACCCGCAGGCGGGCGAGCGCGTGGTCGGAGGCGGCGTCGCGCACGCGCGCGGCGAGGCCGGCCGGCAGCCGCTCGCCGTACAGCGCGCTCATGCTCTGCGCGAGCCGGTCGAGATGGCGGCCGGCGTCGATCGCTCGGCCGCGGCGCACCAGCATGGTCGAGAAAACCCCGTGCGCCGGGTCGGGCCGGTCCGCGCCTCCGGCGAGCGCCTCCGGAGGGTGGGCGGGCCGCTGCGCCGGCAGCGTGCCCGGCTCGTCGATCCGCCCTCCCGCCGCGGCTACCACGGGTCGCCCCTTCACGAAGCACTCCTCGAGCTCGCGCTCGGGATCGGAGTCGGCCACGATTCCACCGCCCACGCCCAGCCAGACGCGGTCGCCGCGCAGCTCGAGCGTCCTGATCGCCACGTTCAACTCGAGGCCCGCCACAGGACTCACATACCCGAGCGCGCCCGTGTATGCCTCGCGGCCGGTG
>Ga0209382_10012920_pt1 | contig 10273 bp, 9 predicted proteins | sample SoiMetdeltSBSDD5_FD_187599 | JGI IMG/M metagenome (GOLD analysis project Ga0209382, IMG submission 187599) | Bulk soil microbial communities from a Populus tree surrounding site in Tennessee, USA - Soil MetaG P. deltoides SBSDD5 (SPAdes) (version 2) | ecosystem: Environmental > Terrestrial >...
ATCTTCCTGGATTTCCTCCGTGAGATTGCCGGTCCGACGGTCGTCGAGCGATTCCGGAAGATGGCCACGGCGCACATCGACCGCGGCTGGTACGACATGACGCCGGCCGAGCGGCTCGATCGCCGGCCCACCCGGCCGACGTGGTGGGGCGAGCCGTGCAACACGCTCGACCGCGCGACCGCGATGATCCCGAAGCTCTTCTACGAGCGGCTCGACGATTTCGGGATCGACTTCGCGATGCTCTACACCTCGCTCGGCCTCTTTCACATCGCGAACCCGGACGAGGAGCTGCGACGCGCCATCGCGCGCGCCGTCAACAAGATGAACGCCGAGATGTTCGCGCCGTACAAGCACCGCATCGCGCCGGCGGCGGTGGTGCCCGTGCACACGCCGCAGGAAGCGATCGAGGAAGCGACCTACGCGGTGCGCGAGCTCGGCATGAAGGTGATCATGATCGCCAACCACGTGCGGCGGCCGGTGCCGGCGTTCGCGCGCCAGGCGTCCGATCCGACGCAGGTGCGCCACTTCGTCGACTCGCTCGCGTACGAGAGCGCCTACGACTACGACCCGCTCTGGGCCAAGTGCGTCGAGCTGAAGGTGGCGGTGACCGCGCACTCCGGCAGCATGGGCTGGATGGGCCGCGAGTCGGTCAACAGCTTCGTGTTCAACCACATCGGCCATTTCGCGACGGCGAGCCACGCCTTCGCGAAGGCGCTGATCCTGGGCGGCGTCGTGCACCGCTTCCCGATGCTCCGGTTCGCGATGCTCGAGGGTGGCGTGGGCTGGGCGTGCAATCTCATCACCGATCTCATCGGCCACTGGGACAAGCGCAACGGCCGGGCGATGGAAGCCAACACCCGTCCGACCAATCTCGACAAGCAGGGGCTCAAGGACCTGTTCACGCGGTTCGGCGGGCGCGCCTACGAAGAGAAGATGGACGAGTTGATGAGCGGCCTGAGCCTCGTGCCGCCGTTCAAGTCGGCCGAGGAGATGACCGAGCGGGAGTATCGGGAGCAGCTCGACGACTTCGCGGCCGCTCACGTGAATTCCGCCGAGGAGCTCCGCCGGCAGTTCACCGACCATTTCTACTTCGGCTGCGAGGCGGACGATCCGACGACCGCCTGGGCGTTCGATCGCCACGGCAATCACCGGCTGAACCCGATCTTCAGCTCCGACGTCGGCCACTTCGACGTCACCGACATGTCCGAAGTGCTCGAGGAGGCTCACGAGCTGGTCGAGCACGGCCTGATCGACATGGACGACTTCCGGCAGTTCGTCTTCGGCAACGCCGCGCGCCTGCACACCGCGATGAACCCCGACTTCTTCAAGGGCACGGTCGTGGAAAGCGCGGTCGCCAAGGAGCTTGCGCGCTGATCGACACGGTCCGGAAGTGGATCGATGAGTCGCGGTCCCTCGTGGCGCTCACGGGGGCCGGGATCTCCACGGATTCGGGGATCCCGGACTTCCGGGGGCCCCAGGGCGTCTGGACGAAGAACCCCGAAGCCGAGAAGCAGTCGACCCTGCAGAACTACGTGGCCGATCCCGAGGTGCGAAAGCGCGCCTGGCAGAGCCGGCTCACCTCGCCGGCCTGGAAGGCCGAGCCCAACGACGGCCATCGCGCCTTCGTCACGCTCGAGAAGCGCGGCAAGCTCGATACGCTGATCACGCAGAACATCGACGGCCTGCACGTGAAGGCGGGCTCGTCGCCTTCGCGCGTGATCGAGATCCACGGCACGATGCACGAGGTCGTGTGCCTGGCGTGCGGCGAGCGAGCGGCGATGGAGCGCGCGCTGGCCCGCGTGCGCGCCGGTGAGGACGATCCGCCGTGCCGCACCTGCGGCGGCATCCTGAAATCCGCGACGATCTCGTTCGGGCAGGGCCTGGTGCAAGAGGACCTCTACCGCGCCCAGCAGGCGGCCGCGAATTGCGATCTCATGCTCGCCGTCGGCACGAAGCTCTCGGTCTACCCGATCGCCGGAGTCGTGCCGGTTGCCAAGCGCGCCGGCGCGCGCGTCGTGATCCTGAACGCGGAGCCGACCGAGATGGACGAGCTGGCCGACGCGGTGCTGCGCGGCTCGATCTCGACCATTTTGCCCAAGCTCGTGGAGAAGGCCTGATGCCCGTGACCCGGTTCGACGTGAGACTGCGCCGGCCGCTTGCCGGCGGCGCCCCGTTCGGCGAAGTCGGCGCGTACGAAGAGCTGAAGGGCATCGTGCGCTTCTCGATCGATCCGAAGAACGCGGCCAACGAGCGAATCACCGACGTCGGGCTGGCGCCGCGCGATCACTCCGGGCGGGTCGAGTTCGAATCCGACGCGTCGATCCTGCTGCCGGTCGATCGTACGCGCGCGAGCGGTCGGGTAATGCTCGACGTGGTGAACCGCGGCAACACGGTCGCCATGCCGAATTTCAATCGCGCGAGCCGTCCCACGTTCGTTCCGGGCTCGAATCCCGATCCGCCCGTCGATCCGGGCGACGGCTTCTTGATGCGGCGCGGGTACGTCGTGATCTCGTGCGGTTGGCAGATCGATCTGCCCGAGGTGCCGGGGCTTCTCGGCCTGCGTGGACCCGAAGCGCTCGACCCGAGCGGCAACCGGATCAGCGGCCGCGTTTACACGCAGCTCCAGACGCCGTCACCCGCCACGCATCTGCTGCTCTCGGACCGCGGTCACCGCCCGTACCCGGCGGCCGATCTCGACGAGCGCGACGCGGTGCTGCTGGTGCGCGATCAGCCCGACGGCGACGCGACGACGATCGACCGTCGCCGGTGGCGGTTCGCCCGCGTGGCCGGCGGCGAGGTCGTGGCCGACCCGCGCTACATCTGGCTCGAGGGCGGATTCGAAAAGGGGCGCCTCTATCAGGTGGCCTACACGGCGATCGGCGCGCCCGTGATCGGGCTCGGCATCGCCGCCCTGCGCGACGCCGCCGCGTGGCTCAAGCATGGAACCGCGCGCGAGGACAACCCGGCGCCCGGCGTGCTCCGGCACGTGTACGCGTACGGCCGCTCGCAGACCGGGCGGCTCCTGCGCACGCTCGTCTTCAACGATCTCAATCTCGACGAGCACGGACGCGAGGCGCTCGACGGGATCATCGCGAACGTGCCCGGCGGCCTGCGCGGCGAGTTCAACCAGCGGTTCGGTCAGAACTCGAAGGACCGGCCGCACATGATGGACTACGTCCAGCCGGCCACCGACCAGGACGTGCACAAGAGGCTCACCGCGCGCGGCAGCGTGCTGAAGGTGTTCTACACGAACAGCTCGGCCGAGTACCATCGCGGCGACGCCTCGCTCGCGCACACGAACGCCGAGGGCACGCGCGACGTCGCCAACGGCCCCGGGGTGCGCGTCTATCACTTCGCCGGCACCGAGCACGGCCTCGGCGTCTGGCCGCCGACGTGGCAGAAGCTCGCGCCCGCCGACCCGACGGAGCCGTCGGAGAACTCGCAGAACTTGAGGAACACGATCGACTACGCGCCGCTCTTGCGCGCCTGTCTCGTCAATCTCGACCGCTGGGTGGTCGAGGGCGTCGAACCGCCGCCGAGCAGGCATCCGCGCCTGGCCGACGGAACGGCGGTGCCGTTCGAGGCACTCCACGCGGTGTTCGATAAGATTCCGGGCGCGAATTACCCGCGCCATCACGCGCGCCCGTGCCGCCTCGATTTCTCGACCTTGCCGCCCGGACCCGGGCCCGCCTGCGGCTCGCTCGTCTCGGCCGTCGACGCGGACGGCAACGAGGTCGGCGGTATCGCGCTGCCGGAAGTCTCGGTGCCGCTCGGCGCCCACACGGGATGGACGCTCCGGCACGCCTCGATCGGCGGCGAGGCCCAGCGGCTGGTCTTCGCGGGCGCGACGATTCCGTTCGCGCGCACCCGGCGCGAGCGCGAGGCGGCCGGTGATCCGCGGCCCTCGATCGAGGAGCGCTATCGGTCGCGCGAGGACTATCTCGAGCGCGTCCGCCGCGCCGGTGCCGCGCTCGTATCGCAGCGGTACATGCTCGAAGAAGATATCGAGCTCGAGGTGGCGCTCGCCGCCCGCGCCTGGGACCACTGGACCGCCTGAGCGGAGGTCGATCATCATGGCTGTCACACGGAAGAACATGCAGCCGGAGGCGCTCGCCGCTCCGGTGCGCGGCGGTCACACCCTGTATTCGCACGTCGTCTCGGTCGAGGGCAAGCGGATGATCTTCGTCGCCGGCCAGCTTGCGCGCGACCGCGCCGGCAGCGTCGTCGGCAAGGGCGACATGCGCGCGCAGATCCGTCAGGTGGGCGAGAACATCAAGGCTGCGCTCGCGGCCGCCGGCGCGACGCTCGGCGACATCGTCAAGACCAACACCTACGTGACCGACATGGACGAGTACTTCAAGCACGTCGACGTGCGCATGGAGTACTTCGGCCCAGCCATGCCGACCAGCACCACCGTCGAAGTGCGACGCCTCGCCCATCCCGACTTCCTGGTCGAGATCGAGGTCGTCGCGATGCTCGGCTAGCCCGCCGCCCGGCGGCTTCGCTTCACGCCACAGGCTCCGGACCCAACCGGCTGGCGAGCGCCATTCCGCGCGCGCACAGCGGGCACTCGGCCGGCGCCCAGATGTTGTTCGGTAGCGACGCGAGCGTCTCGAGCGCGACGGCGCTGTCGGCGGCGAGCCGCGATGCCGACGAGCCCAGCACGAGCAAGGCGCCGATCGCCACCGGGCGCGCGGCGCACGCCTCGAGATCGGCGAGCGTGCCGCGCACAGCCGATCCCGCGTTGATCACATCGTTCACGACGGCCACTCGCTTGCCGCGGACTTCGGCCCGCAGTGCGCGCGGCACCCGATAGTCGACCGGGAACAGCGCGCGGCGCTCCGGATTCTCGAAGCGCTCCGTGTAGGTGAACGGCACGCCGAGCTCGGACGCCACCATGATCGCCACGAAGGCGCCTTCCACCAGCGGGCCGCAGACCGCCTCGACGTCGTGTAGCGCCAGCCGTGCGGCAAGGCGGGCGGCCAGCTTCCGGACCGGATCCGGTCTCAGGCACAGGAGCTCGAGGTCGAGCCACAGATCGCCGTGATGACCCGACTCGAGCAGGAAGTGCCCGCGGCGAGCCGGCATCAACGCGAGCACGTCGTCCGGGATCGCCGAGCTCATCGCCGGCCGACGGCTCTCATGCGCGCGGGGGTCGTGGCCATGGTCCCATCACCGCCGAGGACGCCGCGCACCCAGAGGCGCTGGTCCTCGGGGTCGGGCGTCCAGATCAGCAGCACAGCCATCGCGCCGTAGATGGGCAGGTGCCCCAGGAGCTCGTGCCAGTTGAAGACCGTGAGCGTCATGTTGATGAAGAGCCAGGCGGTCACGATGATCACGCGCGGGAAGAGCCCGAACACCAGCCAGAGCCCGATCAAGAGCTCGACGCCGCCGGCGCACACGGCGAAGATGTGGTCCGACAACGGGAGGCCGAGCCACCGTGTGAAGTTCAGCGGATACTTTTCGAGAAAGGCGACCGCGAGCGCCTGATTGGCGAGCTTCTCGGTGAGCGCGACCGCGACCAGGCTTGCTCCGGTTGCCACGCGCACGGCCGTCATCGCGCACTTCGCCAGCCCCGGCGACGGCTCGAGCGCCGGAAAGAGCAGGCGATCGACCGCGTAGGGCCCGCGCCCGGTCATGAAGAAGAACGCGGCGAAGCCGAGCACGTGCACGCTCTCGAGCATCGGCTCGAGCCCCATCACGCCGGCGCCGGCGAGCCAGAGGCCGGCGAGCGCCAGGCCGGCCAGGCGCGTCAGCGCGCCGTACAGCAGGCTCACGCCGATGCCGATCTGCACGACGCCGAACCAGTAGAGCGCGGCGCCGCGCAGCACGTTGCTTGGCGAGAAGAGCGCGCCCTGGATGCCGAGGACGATCAGCGGCAGTCCGACATGGATGCCGACGATGAACGGCACCAGCGCGTAAAAGCGCGCGCGGCCGGTCTCGTCGGCGCCGAGGGCCTGGGGCCCGGGAATCAGGTCGCGAGCGCCGCAAGCCCGCCACAGGAGCCAGGCCGCGATCGTGACGGCGACGGCGGCCGCGATCGCGGCGCCGGCCGGGAGCGTGAGCGCGGTCTCCCACCGCGTGGGAAACGGTCCCGCGTCGTAGAACCACTTCTCGTGGGCGTGGCCCGTGCGCGCGAACGCGCCGACGCCCGCCATGGACACAACGAAGAATACCGAGGCCCGTCGCGAGCTCACGGTTGCCTCAGACGCTCGATCCGTCCCCTAGCGACTCAGGGTTGAAGACGCGTGGAGCGCCACGCGCCGCCGGTGAAACCCGAGTCGCTGGACGCGAGCGAGCGCGTCCACAGCGCTCGATCGTGAGCGCGCCCCGGCTGGCCGACCCACAGCTCGACGCGCTCGGCCCACACCCGGTAGCCGCCCCAGCGCTTCGGTCGCGGGATATCGTCGGTGCGTTGCGCCTCCTGCTCGACCTTGGTCAGAAACGCCGCGCGCGACTCGATCGGCCGGCTTTGATCGCTGGCCGACGCCGCCGCGCGCGCATCGCGCGGTCGCGAGCTCCAGTAGGCGTCGGAGTCCGAGTCGGGCGCCCAGGTCACCGGGCCTTCGATGCGCGCCTGTCGCTCGTGCGCGTCCCAGTTGAAGACGAGCGCCGCGTAGGGATTGACGTCGAGCGCCTTGCCCTTGGCGCTCTCGCGGTCGGTGTAGAAGACGATCCAGCCTGAGCGCACGTCGATGCCTCGGCAAATCACCATCCGCGCCGACGGCCGACCCTCCGGGTCGACCGTGGCCAGCGTCATCGCGTGAGCGTTGCGGATGTCGGCGAACGCTTCCTTCAGCCAGCTGTCGAGAAGCGGCAGCGGGTCGGCCGGCAGATCCGTGGGGAGGGTTGGCTTGGGAATGGAGGCCTCCTGAGGGTTTATATCGTACTTCAGCGCTCTCGAGGCCGCCCGCGATTCACCAGGGTAGCGACCGCGTGCACGATGTCCGTCGGGTCGATCGGCTTGCGCAGATACACGTCGAACCCGGCGGCCCGCGCCTCGCGAACGCCGAAGCGCTCGGAGAAGAACGTCACGGCGATCGCCGGCACGTCGCAGCCCGTCGGGAGCGCGCGAACCGAACGAATGAACTCGAGCCCGTTCTCGCCGGGCAGCCCGAGGTCGCACACGATGACGTCGACCTCGGCGCCCCTCAGGATCCTGCCGCGCTTCCGCTGCGGAGGCGGCAGAGACGACGCCCACGCCGAAAGGCTCGAGGGCCGCGGCGAGCAGCACGACGGAATCGCGATGGTCGTCGACGACCAGGGCCTTGATCCCGAAAGTATCGGCATTGGGTCACCTCGCACATCGTCCCGGAGTTCAGTCAGTCGATGGGCCGTGCGCGAGGTTCAGCGAGGCCGACGTCGCGGACGGCTCGGCTAACGAGCGAGCGAGGCGAGACTCAGTGGTCTTCGGACGAGTTCGGACGGGCCGGTGAAGAGGCCACGGCGTACGATCGCGGCGAATAGCGTCTGACCTGCGCGGCCGAGCGCGGCGCCGTCGACACGCGAGGCATCGGCGGCGCGACCACGTCGCGGACAGGCAGCACGCCACTCAGCGCCGGCGACGCCACCTGCGGCATCGCCGGCCTCGCCTCGGTGCTATCGACGAAGTACGAGTCGGTCTCGAAGAAGAACACGCTGGGAACTGACGGGTCGCAGTAGTCCGCGGTCAGCTAGAGCGTCAGTAGCCTTCCTCGTCGAGAAGCGGAAACGCGCTGGTCACGTGCGCCGGCCTGACGGGTGACGCCGCGTGCAAGTACGACGAGTCGAGCGCCGAGAGGCGGTTGACGCCCAGGAGCCCCATGCAGATGCGGATCTCCTCTTCCAGGAGCTCGAACACGCGCACGAGACCGGCCTGGCCCGCGGCGGCGAGGCCGCAGCAGGTGAGGCGCCCCATTCCGACGGCCTGGGCGCCCATTGCGATCGCCTTGACGACGTCGGTCCCGCGCATGAAGGAGCCGTCCACGATGACCGTCGCGCGCCCGTTCACCGCCGCGACGACCTCGGGCAGCACGTCGGCGCTGCCGCGGCCGTGGTCGAGCTGGCGGCCGCCGTGGTTGGATACATACACGCCGTCGACCCCGTGCTCGCAGGCGAGCGACGCATCCTCGGCGGTCGCGACGCCCTTCAGGATGAGCGGGATGTTGTGCAGATCCTTGAAGCGCTTCACGTGATCCCAGTTGAGCGCGGCCTGGAACTCCTGACCGGTCGCGCGCGCGCGCCACGGCTTGACGAAGCGGCGCGCCAGGTCGCGCTCGCGGCGGCTATACATCGCCGTGTCTACCGTCAGGCAGAACGCGGCGTAGCCGTTGTCCTTCGCGCGCTTCACGTGCTCGTCGACCCACGCGTCGTCGCCGCGGACGTAGAGCTGGAAGATGCGGAAGTTGTCGGCGGCGGCGGCGACCGCCTCGAGACCGGGATTGCAGACCGAGCTCAGCATCTGCGGCACGTTGAACTCGGCCGACGCCTTGGCGGCCGTCGCGCCGCCGCCCGGCTCGAACGTCTCGACGGACCCGACCGGCGCGATCATGACCGGAATGCGCACCTTGCGTCCGAACAAGGTGGACGTGCTGTCGATCTTGGCGACGTTGCGCAGCACGCGCGGCCGGAACGCGATCGAGTCGAGCGCCTGGCGGTTGCGCCGCAAGGTGGTCTCGGTCTCGGTGCCGCCCGAGAGATAGTCCCACGGCCCAGGGGCCAGGTGCAGGCGGGCGGCGCGGACGATTTCGTGGAGGGTCTGGAACCGTTCCTCGAGGTTGGAGGGCATGGCCGGTCCTCTAGAGCGCGGGGTGGCGTTTGTGCCAGTCGGTGGCCTGCTCGTAGGTGTGGCCCACGCGCAGCACGGTGGTCTCGTCGAACGGGCGTCCGGTGATCTGCAGCGAGATCGGCAGACCCGAGGTCGTGAAGCCGCAGGGCACCGCCAGCGACGGAAGTCCGGTCATGTTGAACGGACCGGTGTTGCCCCGCGGGAAGCCGTACTCGGGATCGTAGACCTGGGTGAACGTCGGCGCCGGCTTCGGACTGGTCGGCGTCGCCAGCACGTCGACCCGGCGAAGCGCCGCGGCCATCTCGGTCTGGAGCCGCGTGCGGATCCGCTGCGCTTGCACGTACTCCGAGGCCGTGATCAAGCCGCCCGCCAGCAGCCGCTCGCGCAGGAGCTCGCCGAAGCGCTCGGGATGCTCGCGCAGATCGCGCTCGTGATACGCGAACGCCTCGGACAGCATGATCGCCATGAAGGCGCCCGCCGACTGGATCGTCGGGATCTGGACGTCCTCGACGGTCGCGCCGAGCTGGCGCAGGGTCGCGAGCGCCTGCTCGAATCCCTTCTCGACTTCCGGATCGATGCCCTCGAAGAAATAGTCGCGAACCACGCCGACGCGAAGCCCGCGGACGCCGCGCCCGAGCGGCGCGACGTAGTCGGGCACCGGCTCACGGCTCGACGCGGGATCGGCCGCGTCGTAGCCCGCGAGAGCTTGCAGGAGATACGCGCAGTCCTCGACGGTGCGCGCCATGGGCCCGGTGTGGTCGAGCGTCCACGAGAGCGTCAGCACGCCCGCGCGGCTGCAGCGGCCGTACGTGGGCTTGAGCCCCGCGATGCCGCAGAACGACGCGGGCCCGCGGATCGAGCCGCCGGTGTCGGAGCCGAGCGCGCCGAAGGCGATGCCGGCCGCGAGCGCCGCACCGGAGCCGCTCGAGGAGCCGCCGGGCATCCGCTGGAGGTCCCAGGGATTGCGCGCCGCCTCGTAGCGGTGGCCGGGGAACTGGATGCCGAACGCGAACTCGTGCGTGATCAGCTTGCCGAGCATCACGGTGCCGGCGCGCTGCAGCCGTACGCCGCACGTCGATTCCTCGTCGGGGATCCAGTCCGCCAGGAGCGCGGAGCCGCCGGTCGTGAGGATCCCGCGCGTGGCATAGATGTCCTTGTAGCCGATCGGAATGCCGAGCAGCGGGCTCGAGATGTCGCCGCGGCCGAGCGCCGCCTCGGCGGCCTTGGCGTCGGCGAGCGCACGGTCGGCGGTGACGGTCACGAACGCGTGAAGCTTGCCGTCGAGCTGGCTGATGCGCTCGAGATGCGCGCGGGTCAGCTCGACCGGCGAGAGCGCGCGCCGTCGGAACCGCGCACCGATGTCGCGGATCGTCGCGTAAAAGAGCTCCTCACTGGCCACGGTCGCCTCGCGAGCGAACGGAGTCGAACGTGACCGCGGGCTCGAGCGTTCGGTTGGCCCGCGAATCCATCGCATGAATGGGCCGGAGCGCGTCGGTCAGAAGCCGG
>Ga0209382_10012921_pt1 | contig 10273 bp, 10 predicted proteins | sample SoiMetdeltSBSDD5_FD_187599 | JGI IMG/M metagenome (GOLD analysis project Ga0209382, IMG submission 187599) | Bulk soil microbial communities from a Populus tree surrounding site in Tennessee, USA - Soil MetaG P. deltoides SBSDD5 (SPAdes) (version 2) | ecosystem: Environmental > Terrestrial >...
GACACAGGCCACTTGTCGCTCTCTGCATTGAAGGGAAACTCTCGCACGTACACTTCGGGACGGCCGGTTTCATCGGAGGTGTAAGCCACCCAACGGGGCGCCCCGGTTCCGGACTCCGGAGAAAATTGTGCCTCACCCTCATTGAATTCCCGCCTCTGGAACGGCGCGGACTTCCGTTCCCCTCCGCCGCCACCGAGATTCGACATCGCCCAGATGTCCTGTTTTGATTGAGCATTCGTCTCGGTGTAGAGCAAGAAGTTTCCGTCTGCCGAGATGCTGGTGGGCACTTTATCCTGGTCGGATTTCAACAGAACCTCGTCCTTGGCGGACTCGTTGGCGGCCTTTCGGTACAGGTTCTTGGGACCCTCTCGAGTGGAGGCAAAGACGATATATCGCCCGTCTGGTGTCCAGACGGGGGCGTTGGCCCTGCCCTTGTGGAACGTCAAACGAGTACTGTTTTCCCGCGTCGTTTCCCAGAGCCAGATATTCTGATCTGCACTCCCGGAGTCTTGCCGGACCAAGGCTGCCCGCAGTCCATCCGGCGAGAGGGCCATCGCGCGGATACGCCCGGGTTGTGCTGGATTGCCAACAAAGTGTCCCTTGCGGTTCCACCAGTGAAGGCGCGTTTCCTGACTGGATGCGCTGGGCCGGTACACCAGGGCTCTTGCGGAAGCGGAGAAGAATCCGGAGGCTACGAACGAGCCGACCTGCTGCACGACGGTCACGGGGTCGCCCACGATCTGCGTTCGCTGCTCATCGAAAACATACGCCACCACATCGCCATCACGCATGACCAGCAAGTAGCCGCCGCTCCCGTCGGCGTGCCGCACATAGACCGGCGCGAACGTTGTCGCGACCAGGCGCCTGGAATCCTGGTCCTCGGGCTTGACGCCGAGTGCTCCAACGTACACGCCGCTATTCTCGGGACTCGAGGAAGTGCGCAGGTACAAGAAGCGCCGGTCGTCGGCGAGGAACGTAGGGTAGGCATGACGGATTTCCCGACGCGAGGTGTCGAGTGCAGTGACCGGGGAAGGGGCTCCTCCAGCCGCGGAGACCCGCGTCAGACCGGCGCTCCCGCTGCCGAAGATGATCACGCCGTCCCTGTTCCACGAGCCGCCTGGCGCATTCGGTCCCTTCGTCTCGCACAGCGTTTCTGGCGGACTTCCGGCCAGGTCCACCTTCTTCAACCTCGCGCCCTCGGCGGAATAGGCGATAAACCGGCTATCGGCGGACCAGAAAAAAGGTGGCGGGTTTGGTGTGGTCTCGGTTCCTGGCAAGGCCCGGACCTCGAGCGAATTCATGGAACGCACCCACACTCGCGCGACCCCATCCGGCCCAACAGCGGACAACGCCAGGGTGCGACCGTCGGGGGACAGGCTGAAGTTGCGGCCAGCGGCATTCACGTTTTCGGGCAGGTAGACCTGCGTCTGAATCGTTTCGGGATTGGAAGGGGCCGTACGCCAGGGTGCCCACAGTGCGATGCCCATTGCCACCGCGAACAACGCCGCTACCGCCCAAGGCAGCCTGCTCCTCGGGACCGGCGCCGCTTCCGTGTCGACGTCCTCCAGCAGCAACCTGGCGTCAGCAATGTCGCGCAGCCGATCCTTGGGATCCTTCTGTAAACAGCAGCGCACCAACCGGCGCACGCTGGTCGGAACCTGATCCCATTTCGGTTCCTCTTTCACGACGGCAGCGAGGGTATCCGTGACGGTATCGCCCCGGAACGGCCGATCCCCCGCGATCAATTCGTACAGCACCACACCGAATGCCCAGATATCGGTGCGCCTGTCCACCGGCCTGCCGCGCGCCTGCTCCGGCGACATGTAGGCGGCCGTCCCCAGGATGACTCCTGATTCGGTTGCGGTGATGCGCCTCGGTGAGTCCTCGGGTTGCGTCGCGACTGCACCATCGACCTTAGCCAGCCCGAAATCCAGCACCTTCACTACGCCGTCCGGTTTGATCTTGATGTTGCCCGGCTTCAGATCCCGGTGGACGATGCCCTTTTCGTGCGCTGCTTCCAGGGCCTGCACAATCTGTCTGGCGATTCGGAGGGCCTCCTGAAGCGGAAGCGGGCCTTTGGGCGAGTCACCTTCCACCAGCTCCATGACGATGTAGTTCGGACCCACATCATGCAGCGTGCAGATATTGGGATGATTCAGCGCCGCCACGGCCCGCGCCTCGCGCTCAACGCGCTCGCTGAAACGCTCCGTTGCGATCTTGATCGCGACTTCGCGCCCCAGACGTGAATCGCGAGCGCGATACACCTCACCCATCCCGCCGATCCCGAGCCGGCTCAGGATCCGATAGGGACCCAGTTGCCGGTCGACAAACTGAGCACCAGTATGCGCAGTCGGTGCAGCGTTCAGAAGCTCCAACGCGGGACTTTCGAGAAAGTGACCCGCGCCTGCGTGGTGCTCGAGAAGAGATTCCACTTCGTCACGGAGCGCCTCGTCGCCTGCACACGCCTCGTTCAGGAACGCGGCCCGCTGATCGGGCTCCCGTTCGAGCGCGGCACCGAGAAGACGATCGACGAGCGTCCAGCGCTCATGCTCCATGGTGTTCTTGCCCTACCGACGCCGCGGAGCGCCGGGCGACCGGCGTGTCACCTCGCGGTGCAGCCAGGCACGCGCCTTCGCCCACTCACGGCTCACGGTGATCGGCGCGACGCCGATCACTTCCGCAATCTCTTCCAGATTGAGGCCTCCGAAGAATCGCAATTCGACAATCTGGGCCTTCCGTAGATCGCGCTCCGCCAGCCCACGCAGGGCGTCATCAAGTGCCATAAGGTCACGGGCCCGCTCGTGCGCAACGTGCTCGGCCGCTGCGATATCGACGATGCGGATGCTGTGCCCATCGGCACCCTTCGTTCGCCTCCTCGCGATATCTACGAGGATATTTCGCATCAGGCGTGCCGCCATCGCGATGAAGTGCGCTCGGTTCTGCCAACTGACGTCCTGCCACTTCAGCAATCGGACGAACGCCTCGTTCACCAGCGCCGTTGTCTGCAGCACATGTCCTGCACGCTCACGTCGGAGATACAGGCGAGCAAGCCGGCGAAGCTCCCCTTCGATGAGCGGGACGAGCTGATCAAGAGCCGAACTGTTTCCGTCTCGCCACGCGGCGAGCAGCTCGGTGACCTGCGGAGGCGTTCGTGCCGTTGCGGGCTGGGATGACAAGGTTTGCCCCGGCTCTTCGCCTTAAGGTTATGACGACGGGTTTGCGGCGCATTCTACCAGACTCGTCCTTTTGATAAAGCCGGCCCAGGTACGCCTGGACGATGCTTCCAAGGAGATGCAGCGATGATCCCGCAATGCCAACTGGCCTGGAGAAGCCTTCATGTCGTGGTCGCCGTTCTCGTCCTTACGTTGGGATTGCCGAGTCGCGCGAGCGCAGACATTACAAGAATCGTCATCACGAGCATCGAGTCGCCGACGTTTGAGGGCGTGTCGTTTGGCGAGGTGGGTCAGTACGAAAAAGTCAGAATGCGTGCGTTCGGCGAAGTCGATCCGAACGATCCGCGCAATGCCGGAATCGCCGACATTCAGCTGGCGCCGCGCGACGCAAGGGGGATGGTCGAGTATTCGATGGACGTCTTCGTCCTGAAGCCGGTCGTTCTCGCAAACGGCAATCACCGACTCCTGTACTACATGAACAATCGGGGAAACCTCGACAGCGCGCTTTTCCCATCGATTGGCGTTCTGAGCGTATTCAACGATAACTCCGGCGGCAACGATCCGACGACTGCCAGCCACGCAGGTAACGGTTTCCTCATGCGCCGGGGATATACGATCGTCTCCAGCGGCTGGGACGCAGGCGTAGCTCCCGGCGGCAACCGGCTCACGATTAGCGTCCCGGTCGCGAAGAGCCCGGACGGATCGCCGATCGTTGGTCCATCGCTCGAAGAGTTCGTCATCGACAATGCAACGACGATCGCCGCCGGGCTCACGTATCCAGCTGCGACTCTGGACAAGTCACAAGCGAGCCTCACGGTGCGCGTGCATTACGATGACCCGCCGGTGACGATTCCCGCCACGGGCTGGGAGTACGGGAACAACCGGACTATCAGACTGCTTCCGGCAGGAACTGCGTTCACGCAGGGCAGGCTCTACGAGTTCATTTACCCGGCGCGGGATCCGATCGTCGCCGGCCTCGGATTCGCCGCGACACGCGACCTCGCAGCTTTCCTGCGTCACGCAGACGAAGACGACTTTAGCCAGCCCAACCCACTCGCTGGAGACGTTGGGGCCATCTATGCGTTCGGCGTCTCGCAGCCCGCACGCTACATGCGCGATTTCGTGCATCTGGGCTTCAACGAGGACGAGGCCGGACGGCGAGTTTTCGAAGGCATCCTCAACTGGGAAGGCGGTGCAAGCGGAATCTTTCTCAACTATCGCTTCGCGCAGGCGGCACGTACGCACCGTCAGCACGTTGGCCGCTGGTATCCCGAGAGAGAGTTCCCGTTTGCCAATCAGGTGCTTTTCGATCCCGTCACCGGCAAGACCGACGGACGCCTGCGGCGCTGTCAGGCCAGCAACTCGTGCCCCAGGATCTTCGAGGTCAACTCCTCAAATGAATACTGGGTCAAGGCGAGCTCGCTTCTGCATACTGATCCCCTTGGCAACGATCTTCCTGATCCACCGAACGTCCGCTTCTATCTTCTGTCGAGCCTTGCGCACGTAGCCAGCACGGGACCAGGCATCTGTCAGCAGCCCGGGAACCCGATCGTTCCGAACGTGGCCTTGCGCGCCCTGCTCGTCGCGTTGAACGAGTGGATCAGCGAGGACAAGACTCCACCTGCTAGTCGCGTCCCGCGACGCGCAGAGGGCACGCTGGTCTCGTCACTGCCGCGGGAGACAATGGGGTTCCCCTCCATCCCCGGCGTCACGTACAACGGGCTGATGACCACGGGAGACCTCTTTGATTTCGGCCCCTTTTCGAACGACGGGATTCTCACGACCCTTCCGCCACTGTTCATTGGGTCGCCGTATCCGGCCTTTGTTCCGAGGACGGACGCCGATGGCAATGATGTCGCGGGTGTCCGTCTTCCTCAGATAGCCGTACCGCTGGCAACGTACACCGGCTGGAGCTTGCGCGCGGCCGCGTTTGCCGGCGACGATTTGTGCGATGCGTCCGGCCAGAAGCTGGCCTTTGGCCAGACCCAGGCCGGCCGGTTAGCGATGGGCGACACGCGACTTTCCATTCAGGAGCGGTATCCGAGCCATGGCGCGTATGTGAGCGCTGTGGCACAGGCCGCCAACAACCTGCGTCAGCAGCGATTACTCCTCGGCGAGGATGTCGAGCGGATCGTCGAGGCAGCAGGAGAGAGCGCGGTGGGAAAATGGAAATAGCCTGCACCCAAGGGGCCGTGCACGCTCATGCGGCGGCCCAGCAGAAGTCCAAATTCAGCTGGTTGCGAGCCCCCGCAACCTGCCGAACGGCAATCTGCCTTGAGGCGTTCGCCGCTGAATCGGTTGCGCCTGGGTTGCAGCGCCCTGCCTCGGAAGGGCACGTTCTGCAACCCCGTCGCGCAGAATAGCGCAATAAATTGAGCTATTTCGCCCGTCTTGAGCGTCTCTTAATCTGCGGGTTCTCGGTTCGATTCCGAGGCGGCTCACCACAAAACCCTCAATAAATCAGGCACTTTTCGCAACGTCGACGACGGCCGATTCTTCGTCTGACCCACAGTTTGACCCGCACACCGCGGCGGACCCACCGTCAAGGACGTCAACAAACCGCTCTGTCGGGCCTGGCAACCACTTCGCGTAGTGGTTCAGGGTCACCGCTGCGCTGCTGTGACCGAGCTGGCGGCTCACGTAGAGCAGCGGCGCGTTCTTCGAGAGGATCAGTTGCGCCGCTCGATGCCTCCCACCGGCGCCGGAATCACTGTCTTGGGAACGTTCCGCGGATGCTTGGGCGTGCCGTCGCGATTCAGGCCGAGGACTCGGCGCCAACGGCGACGAAACTCTGGTCCGGGGCACAATCCCTGAGGCCGCGATGCCGGTAGCCAGCGCCAGGCCTTCGATGTAAGTCTCTGCACTGCCGCGATTTGGACACGCCGCGCCGAACATCGTCAGGCGGCATCAGCCTTGCTGTCCAACCGATCATCCACCATGCCTGCGAAAGCGATGCTCTCAGATACACCACCACTCTCAGCTACACCACTCTCAGCTACACCACCCTCTGCACCGGCCCGCCGCCGCCGTCACGGCGTGTCCGCCGTGGAAGTTCTCGCGATCGTGATCTTCACCGCAATGGTCACCATCGTTGGGACGACGAAGTATCAACGCGATGCCGATCCGGTGATTCAGGAACTGAAACGGAGCTACGGCCCCGATCGCGTGACCCAGTGGCACGAGGAGTGGATCATTCGCGACTTTTTCAAGGACCGCAAAGGCGGTGTATTCCTCGACGTCGGCGCCAACCATTACAAGACGCGCAGCAATACCTATTTCCTGGAGAGCCGGTTGGGATGGTCGGGGCTTGCCGTCGACGCCATCGAAGAGTACGGCGCCGACTACAAGACGCACCGGCCGCAAACGCGGTACGTGGCGATGTTCGCATCCGACGTCGACAGCGGGAAAGTGCGGTTCTTCATCGGCGAGAACGCTCTCGTATCCTCCGTGGATCCCGAGTTTGCGAAACGGAACGGCGGCGTTCAACAGACGCGCGAAGTGCCGACTGCAACCCTGAACACGCTGCTGGACCAGGCCGGCCTCATCCGCATCGATTTCCTGTCGATGGACATCGAGCTCGCCGAACCGAAAGCGCTCGCGGGGTTCGACATCGCCCGCTTCAAGCCCGAGCTGGTGTGCATTGAGGGGCATGCGGAAGTGCGACAGCAGATCCTCGACTACTTCGGGCGTCATGGATACGTGCCCGTGGGCAAGTATCTCTGGGCCGACCAGCACAATCTGTATTTCCAGCCGCTGCGCTGAGCTCGTCGGTCACATCTCAATGCGCTAGAGAGCCCTGGTAGGGTGCCGGAGGCTTGTTACCATGCCGTGGCCGAACACGGCTCAGTCACCGTGCGCCATTGATGTTTGACACACAGTTCTGACACACAAGCCGATGGCAACCGGCGGAATGCACGGACAGCAGTGGATAGCAGACTGCCGGTTTTCCCTAACGAAACGACGCAGATGGACGCCAGTGAACGCCGCAAAGGCAACTCTTAATCTGCGGGTTCTCGGTTCGATTCCGAGGCGGCTCACCAGAATCCCGGACAAAATCGAGCATTTTGGTGGTGGCGTTCCGAGCTGAACGCCGTTTGACAGCCATTCTGACAGCCAATCCCCGCATCAAGCTCCCAACACCACATCCATCTGTTCCGCCGCCTGACGACTGACCGACGGCACCAGTGTCGAATACGTATCCATCGTCAGACTGATCTGCGAGTGACCCAAAATCGACTGCACGGCCTTGGGGTGGACGCCCTGCGCCAGCAACAACGTCGCGCAGCTGTGACGCAGGTCGTGGATACGCATGAGGCGTCCCCCCCACGAGGTTCGCAGGGTTGGTAGTACTCCTGTGCCTCGTCGCCGCGTTCTCAACATTCGGGTCAGCCCCCAGCGCCTGGGCAGAAGACAGATCACGGTACCGATGTTTTTGGATGTGGCGCCGCCGAAAGTTGGGGCTGGCGGCTTCGTCGAACCACGGTCGAAAGCGCTGGACGATTCATTTCGGGACGTGCGGACGCAGCTAGTCAAACTGAAGAATCTCAAGCTTGTCAAGTCAGCTGCGGAGCCAGATTTGGTCTTGACGTTGACGGGCCGCCCCGTCCAACGTTCCGGGCCTACCGGTAGCACTCACGTCCCCACAATCCTCGGAGACTCTTGGAAGAACCTCTATCAGGTCTATTCTGTGGTTGAAGGGGTCCTGAGTGCAGGTCAGTTTCGGAAGGAGCTGATGGGGTATAGCTACCAGGAATCCAATGTTCCAGGAGTGGGGAGTATGGGGGGCGGCGGCGGAGGCACTCGTAAATCTGGTTATCGAGTATACGAACGCAAACCTCACAGCCATTCAGGCGAACCGAGGTCAGCGCACACAGAACACCACTCCGTCCCCGAAGGGACACCACGGGATTTTGAGTTCCAGGGCGCTCCTCACAGTCCGAAGCAGGAGTCCCACAGAAGGCCTCTTTGCCGACGCGCGAGCAGAACCACACGGGCACGACCTCTTCACCGTGAGTAGCTTAGTCCTGGTCCACCGACCAGACCCGCAGACCTACCGTTACATCAGCGGGATTCACTGGAACCGTCCAGCCAATAGTCCCATTACCACCGCCAGAAGGAATAGTACGCCCACGACGAGCGCGATCTGCTTATCTTCGCACTTACTTCTGGCATGCTCTAGGTAACGGCCATACTCGTACTGAAACAGCCTCTCTGGCTTCGGACATTTGCAGAAAGGTGACCCGACGACGATTACCTCTGGCCTGTTCTCCCTCTCGGGTTTACCACAGTGCAGGCACCACCGCTGTTCGTCGAAGTCGCCGTCCCTTCCCTGCCCCGGTGCCCTCATCGCTCTTTTGCGGGTAGTGGAAGCGACTCTTTACCCCACCAGTTAAACAGTGATGGGCCAACCCACGTGACGTTTACCGCCACGATGCGTGACCCCATGACGATCACGAGAAGGCCCAAGCTCGTGTACCATCTCGGCTCCAAAATGGGCCGGACACGAATACAGCTCACCACGTGCACCCACATGGCCACCTGGAAACTGACGTTTCTCATCGCTTCCTCGCAGCGCCGCGCAGGTCGGCCGGAAACCATGGGAAGTCGTCTTCTTCGCCACGTCATCACTCTCCGTCGACAGTCCGGGTAAGAAGCCGCACCCGGTCGTAGCCGAACGATCAGTGCCGCATCGAACTGTCCCAGATCACGAGCCAGCACACCAGCGCGCCCACGATCAGGTAGAACACGGTCCTCCAGATCGCGTCACGACGGGCCTGCTGGTCGACGGCGTCAGCCAAGGCCAATGGGCTCTGGAGTGAACGCTGGACGAACGCCAGCATCCGACGGTCGAGTTCTTTCCACTTCTCCTCGTCGTCATCGGGGAAAGGCGAGAGATCGACCGAGCGCGCCACCCGCACCGCCGCGGCGATAGTCAGCCCACCGCGATAGTAATTGGCGATCGCAACCCGCGCCACCGGCAAATCCTTCGCAGCGACCGGCACCTGGGCCAGCACCGCGTCGATAACGCCTCTTCGGGTAGTGGCGGCCTGCGCAACGGGGCCGTCATCGCGGTTTCACTAAAAACGCGCGCCAGGTCGCGGCCACCACGAACTTCAGAGATGGTCTCCCTCATCGTCATCTCCTCTCGGCGGCCTCGAGCCTGCGAACACTCCAGCGCACGGGTCATAGGTCAGAACCAGCACGACCGCGGGCCAGAACACCAGCAGGATCACGCGTGGATTCCAACGTGCTTCATGACCAAACGGTGCGATTGCCGCCAGTCACTTTCTTATACGCCTCGCGAAAGAGAAGGCGGTCAGCGACGATCCCACTTACAACGTGCAGCAGCGCGTATAGCCAAGCCGCGAACCTCAGAGCGTCTGGAAAGTCGGCGGTGATGGTGTAAACAGGGCGAATCGCAAACGCGAGAAACAAATATCCGAAACCAGCAGAACGCAAGCCCCTGTGAAAAAACCACCACATCGGAACCAACGCAGCGGACCAGTTCCACGTCAAGCCTGAGAAGGCGGTGCCGCGTTCCAAGGCCTTCAACTGCTCAAGAAAGATCGCTTCGTAATGCGACTTCCAGTTGGCTCCCACGTACCGTTCCAGCCGACAGGCGATGTCCGGGACAGGTTCAGAGGTCAGACTCTCTGCCTTTAGTGCCATCCGTCGCCGCTTCTCTTCGGAGGTTCTTTCCCGAAAGGCTTTACCGCAGTGTTTGCAGAGAGCGGCAATGGCTGGAATCTCCGCCTTGCACGCGGGACATGCCACCGTATAGACAGCCATTGGCGATCCTCTCTCCCGATCCCAGACCGAAGTACGCGGTAGGACACCCCAGCTCGGGACGACGAATGTCGAAGATTTGACGCGGATTGACGACGGCTCCAACCTGATTGTGATCTTGCGGACCACAACTCGGACAGAACTCTCCGTTTCTCAGGTGTGTGCTGGGGGGTGAAGTCGAGTTTACCCTCGGTGGACACCCAAAGCCGGCCATTAATGGACAGCTGAAAACCGGCCATTTCGAGTAGCGGCTCGAGGCGTTGACGCCGACGGGGAACGCAGCGTTCCTACGCGGCATGAGCAACGTCTTGGCT
>Ga0209382_10012924_pt1 | contig 10271 bp, 9 predicted proteins | sample SoiMetdeltSBSDD5_FD_187599 | JGI IMG/M metagenome (GOLD analysis project Ga0209382, IMG submission 187599) | Bulk soil microbial communities from a Populus tree surrounding site in Tennessee, USA - Soil MetaG P. deltoides SBSDD5 (SPAdes) (version 2) | ecosystem: Environmental > Terrestrial >...
GTGCTTTCCGGGGCGCTCGAGGCTCTCGGCCGGGATGTCCGCGCCGCCGCGGAGGCGCGCGCCGCCCGCGAGGCCTTCGCGCTGCTCGGCGGTCCGCCGGCCGGGCGTGTCGCCGACGAGCTCAGTCCCCGCGAGCTCGAGATCCTCCGCCTCGTCGCGCGGGGGCAGAGCGACGCCGAGATCGCGGAGCAGCTGTTCCTCAGCCCCCACACGGTGCACCGGCACGTCGCCAACATCCGGACGAAGCTGCGCACGCCGTCGCGCGCGGCGGCGGTTGCGCACGCCACCCGCCACGGCCTGCTCTGAGACCTCGCTGGCCGGTTCCGGCCAGAGCGCAGGATGGCCGGTCTTGGGGAAGTCGCGGCGAGAGCCCGGCGGGACGCTCCCCGCATGCCCGAGACCAGCCTCACCTCCAGCGTCGACGAGCTGCGCTTCCGCCTGCAGGGCGGGCTGCACGAGCCGGGTGACGCGTCCTACGAGGACACCTGCACGCTGTTCAACACGATGATCGACCGCCGACCGCGCCTCGTGGCCGAGTGCGTGGCGGCTGACGACGTCATCGCCGCGCTGGCCTTTGCCCGCGACCAGGGCCTCCCGATCGCCGTGCGCGCCGGCGGCCATTCCGTCGCGGGCCTGTCGCTGTGCGACGACGGCGTGGTGCTCGACGTCCGCGGCATGGCCGACATCGAGGTCGACACCGACCGGCGTGTCGCACGCATCGGCGGCGGGGCCATCTGGGCCGACGTGGACCGCGCCACCCAGGTGCACGGCCTCGCGACCACCGGCGGGCGCGTGTCGACCACCGGCGTGGCCGGGCTGACCCTGGGCGGCGGGTCGGGCTGGCTCGAGCGCAAGCACGGCCTGACCTGCGACAACCTCGTCGGGGCAGAGCTCGTCACGTGGGACGGGCGCATCGTCCGCGCCACCGCGCACGAGAACCCCGGGCTCCTGTGGGCGCTGCGCGGCGGCGGCGGGAGCTTCGGCGTCGTCACCGCGCTCGAGCTCGCGTTGTACCCGCTCGGGCCCGAGGTCTTCGCCGGGCTCGCCCTGTTCGACGCCGAGCGCGCGCCCGAGGTCGTGCGGGCATACCGCGACGTCATGAACGGCGCGGCCGACGAGCTGTCGCTCGCCTGCGGGTTCATCACCGCCCCCGAGGACGACGACGACGTCCCCGCCGAGCTGCGCGGCCGCCCTGCCGTCGTGATCCTCGGTATGTGGGCGGGGAGCGTGGCCGGTGGCGAGCGGGCGCTCGAACCGATTCGCGCGCTCGGCCCGGACGCCGACTTCTTCGGCACAACGCCCTATGCCGACTTTCAGTGCTCGGTCGACGACCCGCCCGGCCACCGCAACTACTGGACGGCCGAGAACGTCGTCGACCTGCCCGACGCGGCCATCGACGCGATCGTCCGCCGGGCGCGCGGGCTGCAGCCCGGCCCGTCGCAGCTCTTCATCGTTGCCTGGGGCGGCGCGGTGCCCCGGTTCGGCGCCGAGCACTCGCCCCTCGCCGGCCGCGAAGCGCGCTTCATCGTCCACCCCCTGCTGATGTGGGAGGACCCGGATGACGATGAGCGCAACCGCGCGCTCGCCCACGCGTTCCGCAGCGACCTGCAGCCCTGGTCGATCGGGGCGACGTACCCGAACTTCCTCGGCGACGAGGGGGGCGCACGGATGCGTGCGGCGTTCGCGACGAGCGCGGAGCGCCTCGCGGCGATCAAGGCCGAGTGGGATCCGCACGGCGTCTTCCGTACCCACCAGGCGATCCGCGGCGCCCGGGCAAATGGTGCCGCCGTCCGCCTACCCGTCATCGAACACGGCGACGCCGACGGCGTCCCGCTGGTCCTGTTGCACGGGCTCAGCGACTCGGGCGGCTCGTTCGAGCCGGTGCTTTCCCACCTGCCGCCCTCCGTGCGCGCTCTCGCGGTGACCCTGCGCGGCCACGGCGATGCGCCCAAGCCGGAGGCCGGCTATGACGTCGCGCAGCTCGCCGCCGATGTGGTGGCCGTGCTCGACGATGCCGGCGTGCAGCGCGCGGTGGTGGCCGGCCACTCGATGGGCTCCCTCGTGGCCGCGCGGCTGGCGCTCGACGCGCCCGAGCGGGTCGCGGGACTGGTCCTCATGGGGTCCAAGCCCACTTTCCGCGACCCGGCGCTCGACGATCTCGTGGCCGCGATGAGCGAGCTCGAGGACCCGGTCGACCCCGCGTTCGTCCGCCAGTTTCAGGTGAGCACGCTTGCCCGGCCGATCCCGCCCGCGATGCTCGACCGCGTCGTGGCCGAGAGCCTGAAGCTGCCGGCGCGCGTCTGGCACGCGCTCATCGAGCCGACGCTGCGCGTCGACTACTCGGCGGAGCTCGAACGGATTGCGGCGCCGACGCTCGTGGCATGGGGCGACCGCGACGACATCTGCACGCGCGCCGACCAGGACGCGCTCGTGCGGGCCATCCCCGACGCCCGGCTGATCGTCTACCGAGGCGGGGGCCATGCTTTCCACTGGGAGGACCCGTCCGCCTTTGCGGGCGACCTGGTCGCCTTCGTCGACCGTTGGCAGGATTGATGGGGTATTGGACCTAGGCGCCAGCGGGGATTCGCGCGACTATGCACGCATGCCCCGCACGCGCCAGATCCTCGTCCTAGCCGTCGACGGCTGCCAGTCCCTCGACGTGCTCGGCCCGGTCGAGGTCTTCGACCACGCGTCGCGCGAGGTGCCCGGCGCCTACCGCGTCGAAGTGGTCGGCCCGACGGAGAGCGGCTCGGTGACGATGAGCAGCGGCGTGCGCCTCGGCGTCGCGCCGCTGCCCGAGCCGCCGCAGCGTCACCACACCCTCGTGGTCGCCGGCGGTGAAGGAGCCCGCGCCGCGACCGGAGATCCGGCTGTCGTCGACTGGGTCGCGCGCGCGTCGCGTCGCGCGCATCGCACTGCGTCGATCTGCACGGGCGCGTACCTTCTCGCGGCCGCCGGCCTCCTCGACGACCGCCGGGCCACGACGCACTGGGAGTTCTGCGATGCCTTCGCCGACGCCTACGCGAAGGTTCAGGTCCAGGCGGATCCCGTCTTCGTCCGCGATGGCGACGTCTGGACCTCGGCCGGCGTGACGGCCGGTGTCGACATGGCGCTGGGACTGGTCGAGGAGGACCTCGGCCCCGATGTCGCCCTGGCGGTCGCCCGCCAGCTGGTGGTCTTCTTCAAGCGACCGGGCGGCCAGTCGCAGTTCAGCAGCGCGCTGTCGGCCCAGCAGGCGGCGCGACCGGCGCTGCGCGAGCTTCAGGCCTGGATCGCGGGCCACCTCGACGAGGATCTTTCCGTCGCCGTGCTCGCCCGGCGCGCGACGATGAGCGAGCGCTCGTTTGCCCGCGCCTTTCGCCGCGAGGTCGGCCAGACCCCGGCCGCCTACGTCGAGACGCTGCGCATCGAGCACGCGCGCGACCTGCTCGAGGACGGCGCGCCCTCGCTCGAGGGGGTCGCACGGTCGTCGGGCTTCGCCAGCGCGGAGGTGCTGCGCCGCGCGTTTCACCGCCGCGTCGGCGTCTCGCCGGCCGACTACCGGGCGCGCTTTCGACTTGTCACATGAGCAGTCGCTACGAGAGGAGAGGTCACCCATGACACCTATCAAGCACCCCAGGCGCCGCTTTCTCCGCCACTACGTGGAGATGGTGGTCGTGATGTTCGGCGGCATGGTCGTGCTCGGAGCGCCGGCGGGTTGGCTCTTCAGTGCGCTCGGCACGAGCTGGTCCCGACTGTCGCCGGCGCTGATGCTGTTCGCGATGGCGGTCACGATGACCGTGCCGATGGGCGCGTGGATGCGCTACCGCGGGCACGATTGGCGGCCTACCGGCGAGATGGCCGCGTCGATGTTCGTCCCGGCCTTCGTGGCCATGGTCCTGGTCTGGGTCGGGATCGCCGGCGGTACCGGCACCCTGATGGTCTTCGAGCACGTCGCGATGCTCGCCGGCATGCTCGCCGTGATGCTGCTGCGTCGCGACGAGTACTCCGGCTCCGCCCACGCGCACCCGGCGACTGCCTAGGCAGTCGCCGGTCCGCCATCATGGCGGGGGTCGATGCACGTACTGGCTGCCCCCTCGCCGCGCAAGAAGCACGCACTCGCGTTGTTTGCCGGCCTCCCCGGCCACTACGACGCGATGGGCGCCGCCCTCAGCTTCGGGCAGGACCCGCGCTGGCGCCGGGCGCTTGTCGGCACGATCGACGTAGGGCCCGATGCCACGGTGCTCGACGTGGCGACGGGAACCGGCCTCGTCGCCGCGGCGCACGTGCGGCGCTCGCACTGCCGCGTCGTCGCGCTCGATCAGAGCCCGGAGATGCTGGAGGGCGCGCGGGCGCGTCTCGCTGGCGACCCCGAGCTGCGCGAGCGCGTCGAGCTCGTCGAGGGGACCGCCGAGCGGCTGCCCTTCGACGACGGCACGTTCGATGCGCTCACCTTCACCTACCTCCTGCGCTACGTGGACGATCCCGACGCCACGCTGCGCGAGCTCGCGCGGGTGGTCAAGCCCGGCGGGCCGATCGCCTCGATCGAGTTCGGCGTGCCCGGCGGCCTGGCCCGGCATGCGTGGTGGCTGTACACGCGCGTGGGCCTGCCCGCGCTTGGGCGGATCGTGTCGCGCGACTGGTTCGCGGTAGGACGGTTCCTGGGACCGAGCATCGACGACTTCTACCGCCGCTACCCGCTTGCGCGGCTCGTGCAGGGGTGGCGGGACGCGGGCATCCGCTCGGTGCGGGTGCGGCGCATGAGCCTCGGCGGCGGCGTGCTGACGTGGGGAATCCGGGATGGCGGCGGCGGATCCCAGCCGGGTTGAGAAGCCCGCCTTCTACGCGCTGCGACCGGGCGGTTGGCGCGACCTGGTCACGCTCCTGCACCCGCCGTACACGGCGTGGCACCTCAGCTACGTGGCGCTGGGTGCCGCGGCGGCGCCGGTCCTTCACCTGGACCGCCTCGCCGCCGCGCTCGGCGCCTTCTTCCTGGCCGTCGGCATCGGCGCGCACGCGCTTGACGAGCTCAACGGCCGGCCCCTTCAGACCCGCCTGTCCGACCGCGTGCTGATCGGCCTGGCCACGGCGTCGGTCGCCGGCGCGGTGGCGATCGGCATCGTCGGTGGGATCACCGTGTCGGCGACGATCTTCCCGCTCGTCGTCGTGGGCGCATTCCTCGTCGTCGCCTACAACCTCGAGCTGTTCGGCGGCAGGCTGCACGGCGACGTCTGGTTCGCGCTGGCATGGGGTGCGTTCCCCGCGTTCACGGGCTTCTGGTGCAACGCGCTCGAGCTCACGGTTCCGGGCGTCGCGGTGACCGCCGGCTGCTATGTGCTCAGCGTGGCCCAGCGGCGGTTGAGCACGCCGGTCCGGGAGCTGCGAAGGCGCACCGTGTCGGTCCGCGGCGTCCAGCAGCTCCGCGACGGCCGCCGCATCGCGTTGACCCCGGCACGGCTCTCGGCCCCGCTCGACGGGGCGCTGTCGGCGCTGTCGCTGGCGGTCGTCCTCCTGGCCTGCTCGCTCGTCGTTGCGCGGCTCTGAAATCGGGTAGGACAACCAGCGATGACGCTGCAGGTTCGCACCGCGGGCACCCCCACGCTCGCGACCCTGCACATCCGGCGCAGCGTGGCGAAGCTGACGCCCGCGATGCTGGCCGACCTGCGCGCCGCCTTCTCGAAGGCCATGGCCATCGACGACGACCGCGGGTTCTGGTACTTCGCCGGTTGGCACGGGGAGCCGTTCAACTGGTGCCATCACCACGATCGGTTGTTCCTCCCCTGGCACCGCGCGTACCTCTACTACTTCGAGCTGGCGCTCCAGGCCCAGCAGCCCGGCGTCAGGCTGCCGTGGTGGGACTGGAGCGTCCTCGATCACCTGCCCCACGCGTACACCGCCGCGACCGCCGACGGCGCGGACAACCCGCTCCTGGTGCGCAAGGTCCGCGTCTACCGCTCCGGCACCGACCAGCCCGCGCCGCCGCGCGCGCCGGGCGGGCCGCAGTCGCAGGGCATCCCCCCGCCGCCCTACAAGGCGCGGCTGCGCCACGCCATGCGGGCGACGAGCTTCACGGAGTTCTCGCGGCGGTTGGAGGCGATCCACGACGACGTCCACGTGTGGACGGGCGGGATCATGCAGAACATCGAGTGGGCCGCCTACGATCCGATCTTCTTCGCCCACCACACGATGGTCGATCGCTGCTGGCGGATCTGGCAGCACCGCAACCCCGGCGCGCTCCCTCCGCCGCACCTGCTCGACACCCCCCTGCGCCCCAACGGGATGACCGTCCGCGAAACCCTGGACGTGACCCAGCTCGGCTACGAGTACGCCGGCACCGCGAGCCATGCGCCCGGCCCGACCGCCTGATGCAGCGCTGGAGCTCGCAGCCGATCCCCGTTCCCGCCGTCGACGATGCGCCGTGGGAGCGAGCCGACCTGGAATTCGAAGGGGTGGAGCACGACGGGCCTTCGTACGCGGTGGCGGTGTTCCTCAACAACCCCGACGTGGCCGACGACGCGGCCGACGACACGCCCGGCTTCGCCGGCCGGTTCACCGTCTTCGCGCACGGCGACTGCTGGGGGGACGCCGGTCATTGCGAGCCGACCGGCGAGCCGATCTCGGCCTTCGACCGGCGCCCGTTGCACCCGCTGACGCCGATCGACATCACGGTCGAGATCACCGAGGCGCTCCAGGCACTCGGCGCCGTCGACGAGGTGACGGTCACCGCCCTCGCCTGGTCCAGCGAGCCCGACAAGCGCGAGGACGTGCTCCGCTTCGCCCGCCTGACGCTGATCACCTACGATCCGCCGGCAACGCTCTAGCGCGGCGCGCATGAACGAGAGCCGTCCCCCCTTCCCGCCTTTCACGGCCGAGACCGCGGCCCAGAAGGTCCAAGCCGCCGAGGACGCGTGGAACACCCGGGACCCCGAGCGGGTCGCCGGCGCCTACAGCGAGGACTCCGCCTGGCGCAACCGCGACCAGTTCTTCACCGGTCGCGAGGCGATCGTGGCCTTCCTGACCCAGAAATGGCAGCGCGAGCTCGACTACGCGCTGCGCAAGAACCTGTGGGCCTTCGAGGGCAACCGGATCGCGGTGCGCTTCCAGTACGAATCCCACGACACCGAAGGCAACTGGTGGCGCTCCCACGGCAATGAGCTGTGGGAGTTCAACGACGCCGGGCTCATGGTCCGTCGCGAGGCCTCGATCAACGACGTCCGCATCGACGAGAGCGAGCGACGCATCTTCGGGCCGCGCGGGGACGACGAGCGCGGCGTCGTTTCTCCACTGCGCTAGCGCGTAGTGGCTGAGGGCTCCGCGCGCCCGGTGCTGGGCGCGGCCGCCTCCGGGCGGCCCTCGTCGCCTCTGCCGGCCTTCCGCAGCAGCCCTTGCTCGATCTCCTCCAGGCTGCGCCCCTTCGTCTCGGGCACGAGCTTCGCGACGAAGACGAAGGAGATCACAGTGATCGCGGCATAGCCCAGGAACACCGGGCCCGGGCCCCAGCTGTTGAGCATGATGGGGAAGGTCTGCGACACGGCGAAGTTCGCCGCCCAGTTCGTGAACACGGCGACGCCCATGGCCGCGCCGCGGACGCTCAGCGGCAGGACCTCGGGCAGCATCACCCACACCACCGGACCCCACGTCGCCGCGAAGGAGACGATGAAGCCCGCGAGGCACAGCAGCGTGATGATCGCCGCGGGGTCGCTCGCCGACGTGGGCTGCGACAGCACGGCCGAGCTGACGCCGAGGATGGTCAGGCTCGCGCCCATGCCGACCAGCCCACCCAGCAGCAGCGGCTTGCGGCCGAGCCGGTCAACCAAGCGGATCGCCACCACGGTCGCTACGACGTTGAGCGTGCCGATGACCAGGTTGGCGTAGATCGCGGCGCTCGAGCCGAACCCCGCGTTGGTGAGCGTGGTGGGCGCGTAGTAGATGATCGTGTTGATCCCGATGAACTGCTGGAAGGCGGCGAGGCCGATGGCGACGATGAGCGCCGGCCGCAGCCAGGGCGCCGACAGCGCGCGCAGGCCCACCTTCTCCTCGCGCTCGTCGGCCTCCTTGATCTCGCGCACGCGCGACTTCGGGTCCTCGTCGGCGCCCACCTCGTCGGAGCGCACCTCCTCGAGGACCTCGTGCGCCTCCTCGTGCCGGCCCCGCCGGACCAGGAAGCGCGGGGTCTCCGGCACGAAGAACGTGCCGATCAGGAGCGCGATCGACGGCACGGCGGCCAGCCCCAGCATCACGCGCCAGTCGCCCGAGGACGCGAAGATCGCGTTGACGATGAACGCGAGCAGGATGCCGAGCACGATCATCAGCTGGTTCAACGACGACACGGCCCCGCGAATCTCGGTCGGGGCGATCTCGGACAGGTAGAGCGGCACGACAAGCGCAGCCGAGCCCACGGCCAGGCCGATCACGAAGCGCGCGATGATGAGTACCGCGGTGGTGGGCGCGGCGGCGGCCAGGATCGCCCCAACGGTGAAGGTGATGCCGGCCACGATGATCAGCGGCTTGCGTCCGGTCCGCTCGGACACCGGGCCCGCGAGGGCGGCGCCGGTCATGGCCCCGAGCAGCAGCACGGCGACGACCGCGCCCTGCCAGAAGGGAGAGAGGCCGAAGTCGGTCTTGATGAACAGGATGGCGCCCGAGATGACGCCGGTGTCATAGCCGAACAGGAGTCCACCCAAAGCACCGAAGAAAAAGATCCTTCGGCCGTTCACCTTTAACAGGTTCATCTTCGACCTCTCTCCTCCGCGTTGGCAGTCAACGCGAACAGTTACCCCGTGACCTCACGCTCCCTAACGCGAAGTTCACGGCGCAGGATCTTCCCGGTGACCGTCTTGGGCAGCTCGTCGATCACCTCGACCTGGCGCGGGTACTTGTAGGCGGCCATGCGTTCCTTGCAGAACGCGACCAGCTCGTCGGGCTCGGCGCTCGCATCCTCCTTGAGGCTGACGAACGCCTTGACCGTCTCGCCGCGGTACTCGTCGGGTACGCCGACGACCGCCGCCTCGCGCACGGCCGGGTGCTCGTAGAGGACGTCCTCGACCTCGCGCGGCCACACCTTGTACCCGGCGGCGTTGATCTGGTCCTTCTTGCGATCGACGAGGTAGAACCAGCCGCGCTCGTCCATGAACCCGACGTCGCCCGTGCGCAGCTCTCCTTCGGAGAACGCGTACTCGGTCTCCTCGGGCTTCTCCCAGTACCCGGGCACGACCTGCGGACCGGACGTCGCGAGCTCCCCGATCTCTCCGGGCGGCAGCTCCTCGCCGTTCTCGCCCAGGATGCGCACGACGGTGTTGAACACCGGCACGCCGACCGACAGCGCTCCGGTGTTCTCGTCCACCGGGCTACGGTTTTGCAGCGGCGTGAAGTGCGACGGCGAGTTCGTCTCGGTCAGGCCGTACGCGATGAGGATCGGCGACCCGAAGCGCTCCTCCCACGCCTGCGCGACGCTCGGCGCGACCGGCGCCCCGCCGCTGTAGACCTTCTTCAGCGTGGCGAGCTTATCCGGCGTCACCGACCGATCGTTCATCAGGGCGATGAACACGGTGATCGAGGCGACGGTGAACGTCGCCTTCCACCGCTGCACGAGATCGGCCGTGACACCCGGGTCGAACCGGTAGGACAGGACGAGCGGCATCGTCGTGAGCAGCCCCACCCCGATGTGTCCGATCAGGCCGGTGATGTGGAACAGCGGGGCAACGGCGAGACACACGTCGTCGTCGCCGATCTCACACCAATCCCGGTAGGTCTGCGAGTTGAACACGACGTTGCCGTGGGTGTTCATCGCCCCCTTGGGCGGGCCGGTCGTGCCCGAGGTGTAGGTGAGGAACGCGACATCGTCCGCGCTGAACTCGACCGGGCCGGGCGATGCGCCCTCGTGAGCGGCGACGAGCTCGAGCAGGTCGAGCGTGCCCACCGCCCGGTTGCGCTGCACGCCTTCCAGCAACGATGGCACGCCGTCGAGGTAGTCCAGCTCCGACGTGGTGACCACGACATCCACGTTCGTGTCCGGCACCACCTCGGACGCGACGTCGTCGTACAGCGACTCGTGGGTGACGAGTGCGCGGGCGCCCGAGTCGTCGAGCAGGAGCTTGACCTCGCGCGCCTTGTTCATCGGATTGATCGAGACCATGATCCCGCCGGCCTTCCAGGCCGCGAGCATGGCGATGACGAACTGCGGCACGTTCTGCAGGTAGACGGCGAGGCGGTCGCCGGCCTTGAACCCCTGCTCGAGCAGGCCCACCGCCAGAGCGTCGCTCTGCCGGTCGACGTCGGCGACGGTCAGGCTC
>Ga0209382_10012925_pt1 | contig 10270 bp, 6 predicted proteins | sample SoiMetdeltSBSDD5_FD_187599 | JGI IMG/M metagenome (GOLD analysis project Ga0209382, IMG submission 187599) | Bulk soil microbial communities from a Populus tree surrounding site in Tennessee, USA - Soil MetaG P. deltoides SBSDD5 (SPAdes) (version 2) | ecosystem: Environmental > Terrestrial >...
TGTCCCTACGGCAACGCTACGCTTCGCGGTTTCTCGCGGGTAGCGGTTTCGTCCCACGAATTCTCGTTCTCCATCACGCGGGCCATCTTCGGCTCGGAATGACACACCCCGACGGCTCAGAATGACACAGGCGATTCCGAACGTTCCCCGGTTCCATCGGAAAACGGGACACGCCATCGCTCGGCGTTAGGCAAGCCGCGAGCCAGGCGCTGGCAGCGGGGAAGGAACGGGAATGCCACCAGGGAACAGGGTTAGGCGTACCTAACAAAATTCGTGCGCTGCTGTGACCGCCGTCACTCCGGCGAAGCCGCCACGGCGACACATTTGGTATCACAATCCATGCTTCGATCGTCACACAACGGCCGGCGCGTCTGAAAGGAACGCGTCGCCTCGATCGATCTATACGAGCACCGACCAGCACCACGTGGAGAACCGAATGAACCGACGCATCTTCGCTCTCGCTCTCGCCGCGACGGCGGTCGCGTGCAAGGAGCAGCCCCGTCGCAACGCCGACGGTAGCCCCGCACTCAGCTATGCGGCGCAGGATTCGCTGCTGAAGGTCAAGGACAGCGTCATCTCCGAGAAGACCCGTCAGCTCAGCGAGCAGAGCTCGATCATTGGCGACGCTGCAACCAGCGCGCGCCTCATCAGTGAGATCGACAAGGATCTCGCCAACGTTCGGCTCAAGACCGGCAAGAAGGCCGAAGTGACCAACGTCGCCGAGACCGAGGCGAACGCGTCGAGCAAGCTCGAGACGATCCAGGCAAAGGTTGGCGTGCTCATCGCGCGCCTCAACGCGTCTGAAGCTCGCGTGCGGAAGATGCGTGCGGACCAGCTCGCACACTCGAAGGTGGATTCGGAGCAGGTCGCTCGTCTCGCCGAATACGAGCGGTCGATCCAGGACATGAAAGAGACGGTCGAACGCCAGCAGGCCGAGATCGCTTCCCTCACGCAGCGCGTCGACAGCCTGACGACCGCCAACACCGTGCTCATCGCTCGCACGACCGAGATGGCGGCGCGTGAGGACTCGGTCTTCGTCGCGATCGGCTCGGAGAAGGACCTCATGAATCGCGGCCTGATCAAGAAGGAGGGCGGCACCAAGCTGTTGTTCGGTCGCGGGAAGACGATCGTCGCCGCTCGCCACCTGGAGCCGGCGCAGTTCCAGATGATCTCGAAGCAGAAGGACCTCACGATCAGCCTGCCCGATCCGAGCAAGACGTACCGCATCGTCACTCGGCAGGATATGCACTTCGCCGAGCCGCAGGATCCGAAGAAGGGCATGGTGAAGGGCTCGCTGAAGATCTCCGATCCGAACGCGTTCTGGGGTGGGTCGAAGTATCTGATTCTCGTGGAGCAATAAAGCCGGGAAGCAGGATAGGGAGACGGGAGACGTAAAGCCCTCGGGAGGCCTCTCAACCAGAGATGAACCTCCCGAGGGTTTCCGCATCTTACCCGTCTCCCGTCTCCCGTCTCCCGTTCCCGCTCACTCCTTCATTCGTTCATACGCCGCTCGCGCCGCCTTGGCCGTCAGCCCCAGCTGCGCGCACGCCGCGGCGAGCGCGAGGGGAAGCGCGTCGAGCACCGCCAGCAGGATGTGCTGGGTTCCCGCCCGGCGATGGCCGTCCTTGCTCGCCTCCAGCAGTGCGCTGTCGAGCGCATGCTGAGTGTCTGGCGCGAGCTGCAGCGGCTTGCGTTCGCCACGCTCCTCCTTGTCGGGCAGTCGCTCGACCAACGCTTCGGCGACGCGCTTGCGCGAGCCGACGACCTGATCGAGCACCACGACCGCCATGCCGTCCTCGCGGGACGCGAGAGCAAGCAAAACGTGCGAGAGCTCGACCGCGGCGTGATCGCGGGCATCCGCTTCCGCGTACGCGGCACGCAGCGCTTCGCGGGCGCGACCTGTGAAGTCATCCACCAGCGCTACGCCGTACTGGCTGCGCGAGCGCGCGTAACCTGGGGCCGCAGCCTGCGCGATGAGGTGATCGGCCGGTCCAATGTGACCGCCGGACGATCCCACGAGAGCACGCGTCTCGGCCCGCGCGCGCTCGGACGTCACACCCAGGGAGCTCAGCACCTGCGCGCCGATGCCCGTCTGCTCGGCGATGAGGCCGAGCAGCAGGTGCTCCGTCCCGACGTAGTCGTGACGCAGGAGGCGCGCCTCGGCCATCGTGAGCTCCAGCACCTTCTTCGCGCGCGATGTGTAAGGCAGGTCCGGCCCGACGCGGCGTTCGGGGCTCCCCGGCGTGACAGCAGTCCGGACGCGCGCGACGACGTCATCACGGCGCGCGCCTAACGCGTCGAGCACGGTCGCGGCGGGCCCGTCCGGCTCCATCGCGACGGCGATCGCGAGGTGCTCCGTACCGACGTACTCGTGGTTCATCTCGAGCGCGACTTCACGCGCCCGCCGCAAAACCTGCCGGACGCGATCCGTGAAGTTGTACCCCGGTCGTGCCATGAGGCGCCTGACGTCAGCGGTCGTTGCGGTACACGCGACCGCTCTTCATCACGAACCTCACTCGCCGCAGGGCCTCGATGTTCCGCGATGGGTCGCCCTCGACGGCGATCAGGTCGGCGAGCTTCCCGGGGGCCACCGTACCTAACGAGTCCGCCATGCCGAGCGCCTGGGCGTTGAGCGACGTGGCCGAGATGATCGCGTCCATGGGCTTCTGACCGCCGTCGCGGACGCGGCACACCAGCTCCTCGACGTTGCGCCCGTGCGCCCCGGCGACGGCGTCGGTGCCATACACGACGTTGAGCCCCGGCGTCGTGATCGCCTGCCGGTACATCTTCGCGGCGAGCGGCAGCGCGCGTTCCATGGATGCGAAGCCGGAATCGTTGTAGTTGCCGATCCCCTGGTATTTCGCGCGATTGTCGAGGTAATTCCGAAAGACGAGGCACACCTGCGGGTCGAAGTACACCTTCCGCTCCGCGAGCAGCTTGAGCACCTCGGGCGTGGCGAACACGCCATGTTCAATCTGCGAGCAACCGGCCATGGCGGCGGCGCGCATGCTCTCCGCGCTGTGCGCGTGCACGACCGATCTGAGCCCGACCGCCCTCGCTTCGCCGCACGCGGCGATGAGCTGGTCGTCGGTCATGGTTTGCCCGCCACCCTCCCGGATGCTCTTCGACGCGAAAAGCTTGATCACGTCCGCGCCCTGTTCCTTTCGCTGGCGGACGAGCTGACGGAGCGAGTCCGGCCCGCCGCTGCGCTCGGTGAGTGGGCTGAGCGATGTCAGGAGTCGCGGCCCGGGGATCTGATCGCTCGCGATCGCGGCACGAAGCGGCTTGTCCTCCGGCGAGCCAAGACTCTGTGAGGTGGTAATGCCACCACGCAGCGTGGCATTCGCGTTCCCGGCGATGGCGAGTGCGCCCTCGAATTCCGTCTCGCCGTCGTCGCGGCCCCCGTGATAGCGCCCCTGCGGGTTGAAGTGCCAGGCGAGGTGATCGTGAGCGTCGATTAACCCGGGGAGGAGGGTCAATGATGAGAGGTCGTAAATCCGCGCGCCGGCCGGAGCGGCCGCGTTAGGTCCGACCGATACGATGCGCGTGCCGCGCACGACGATGGTCGCGTTGGGAATGGTTTGCCCGGTGCCGTCGAGCACGCGTGCGACGCGAATGACGGTGATGGAGTCCTGAGCGCGTGCTTCGGCGCGAATTCCGAGGCTCAGCCACGCGACGGCGAGGAGGCGGCGGAAGACCATGAGCGGCTGCGGGTTGGAGTCGCCCATAATCTCTCATCGCGCACCGAAACTACAAGGCAGCGATCTGGGTCACTCCTCCGGCAGCGTCACCTCGGGTCGACCCATGCTGGCTCCGCGGACGCGCAGTGCAGCCGATGATTCGCCGGTGGGGAACGTGTGCGTTAGGCGTGATCTCGCCCCACCGGACCCTGCAGGATGTTCAGCTCAACTGTGCTCGACCGGAATGCCCGGAGTGGGCGTGTTAGGCGGGAGATCGATTATCCGGACGGGCGGGTCACTATGGTACGGAACCGGGTCGGGTCTCGGGTCAGGAGTGGGGTCGGGGTGGGGATCCGGCTCCGGCCAGGGGTGAGTGTCCGGGGAATGCGCACGCATGGTTGGGCCTCGAACGGATGTGGCAATGGGCTCGAACAGGACTGGTTCCGGGATCCGTCCCGCAAACATCGGGCGCGATTCACAGCTGGCGGACAGCGGGTTAGGCGGTGGTTAGCTGATCGGCCATATGGTGTTATCCGATTGTTACAGAGCGGGTTGCGACGCGCATCACGGCCGGAAGTGGCGATTCCAACACACAAAGAAGTGACGGATGCCTCACTCGCAAGTCGAACTGGTAAGACCTCGATCCGTTGGCCGACTGGGCGATCCACGCCCTCGCTCGGGGTGCGGTGAAGGGTTGCGAACTCCTGCGGTCAAGGCCATACGTATACGCGTGGGGGGATTTTATGCGCCGCCGGTGGTCTTTCTCGTCACCGACGACGAATGCGGCTAGCGGTTCATCAATCTGGCTCGCTCGTCGCAGCCACCGTTCGTTGTCTCAAGTGGGCTGGGTGACGTGACGCTCACACTCTACGAGAAGGTCAGTCTCAATTTCGGCTCGGGTGTTGTCGCGGTCGCGCTGATCGGGACGCTGTCGTACGTGAGCCTGGGCAAGCTCGCGCTCGCGACGCGGAATGCCGGGGATACCGAAGCGGTCCTCGAGCAGCTCGAGACGCTTCGCTCGAGCATCGACGACGCCGGCACGGCGCAGCGTGACTACCTGTTGGGTGGCCGGTCAGACGACCTGGAACGATTCGAGAGTGCGCGCGAGAGCGCGCAGCGTAACCTCACGCGTCTGCAGGCGCTCGCCGACGGGGATCTCGGTTCAAGGAGCCGAGTCGATTCGCTTGCGCCGGCGCTGGGGACGCATCTGGGGGAGCTCGAGCGCGTCGCCGTCCTGCGAACGCAGCGCGGCCTCGAAGCCGCGGCGGTCGCGCTGCATGACGAGGACGTTGCCGCGACGCACGATCGCGTCAATTCGCTGCTCGGCGAGTTTCGCGACGATCAGCGACTGGTGTACGCGTCGCAGTGGCGCGAACAAGCCGCGCGGGCGAGCGACGCCGGTATCGTCCTGGCCGTCGGAATGCTCGTCTCCTTCATCGCGGCGGCATTGGCCCTCGCGAACATTCGGCGGTATCTCGCGGATCGGCGGAAGCTGGAGCTTCAACGAACGGCCGTTCTCGAGCAGGAGCAGGCGGCGCGCACGGCGGCCGAGGAAGCGAATCGCGCGAAGACCGATTTCCTGCGCATGATGAGCCACGAGCTGCGTACGCCGCTCACCGCGATTCAAGGGTATCTCGAGCTGCTGGAGATGGGCATCTACGGCGGCATGACCGAGGAGCAGCTCTCGATTCTGCGCCGCATTGAGTCGAACGAGCGGCATTTGCTCGCGATCATCAACGACTTGCTCGATTTTGCGCGTGTAGACGCCAAGCGGGTGGAGCTCCGGATCACGGCGCTCCCGGTACGCGACATCAGGCTGGCGGTCGATCCGGTGTGCCGCCCGCTGATCGACTCGAAGCAGCTCAACTACGCGTGGCACACACCCGGTGACCAGCAGATCGTGCGCGCGGACCGGGAGAAAGTGCGCCAGATTGTCGTCAATCTCGTATCGAACGCCTGCAAGTTCACGCCACGAGGTGGCTCGATCGACGTCGAATGCGTGTGTCTCGACCGGTTCGTCGAGTTACGCGTGATCGACACTGGCCCCGGTATTCCGGCGCACAAGCTCGACGCGATCTTCGAGCCGTTCGTGCAGCTCGACAACGGCCTAACGCGGGCGACCGCCGGCACGGGCCTCGGACTCGCGATCAGCCGCGAGCTCGCGCGCGCCATGGGCGGTGACCTGGCCGCCACGAGCACGTTCGGCCACGGCTCGACGTTCACCCTGATCCTGCCGCGCGGAGACGTCGAGGTCGAGGTGCTCCCCGAGCCCGCACCGTCGTCGGAGTCGCTTTGGGGAGCGGGCTCGCGCTAGGAAGCGCTGAGGAATCGAAGCGTCGCAAAGGAAATCAAAGGGGTCAGAGTCGTTTGAAAATCAAACGACTCTGACCCCTTTGATTTCCGCGCGGTAGCTCCGGCCAAACGGCCGGCGGCGCTGTTATAGTTGGTGGCCACAGGGCGTCCTGGTCGCAGGGGCAGGGAGGGTATGAACTCGGCACTGACAGTGGATGACATCCCGGCGAGGGCCGCCGCGGCGCGAACGGCTACGCGTTTCGTCGCGGATTGGATGACGCTCGGCGCGCTGATCATCGGTGCGCTGGCGGTCGTGTTGCTCTCGCTCCCCTACAAGGCGTTCGATCTCGACCGCTTCTTCGTCCCGAAGGAGCTTGCGCTGCACGCGACGGCCGCGGTCTCCGGGCTCATCGTCCTCGCTCGACGCCGACAGCCCACGCTCTCGCGGGTCGATACGCTTCTCGTCTCGTTCCTCGCTCTCAGCGTCATCTCGGCGCTGTTCGCCGAGAATTGGTGGCTGGCCACGCGCGCGCTGGCGATCACGGCAAGCGGACTTACGGTGTTCTGGGTCGCTCGAACGATTTCGGCGGCCGGGTACGAGCGGGCGCTAATCGCGGGTCTCGCGACCGCGATAGTGATCGGCGCGATGACGGCACTCCTGCAGGCATACGGCATCGAGCCGGAGTATATGAGCCTCAGCCGCGCACCCGGCGGCACGTTCGGAAACCGCAACTTCATGGCGCACCTCTCGGCCATCGGGACGCCGATCATCCTCCTATGTACCCTCGAGGCTCGACGCTCGTGGGGAGCGGCACTCGGTAACGTGGGTATGGCGGTTGTCGCCGCGGCGCTCGTGCTGTCGCGATCGCGCGCGGCGTGGCTCGCGCTCATGACGGGTGGTGCGCTGATGGTGCTGCTCTCGTGGCGAATGCGAGACGTCTGGACCGACGCCATGCGGAGGCGTCGCCTGCTCGTGTTAGGCGGTGCGGCGCTCGCCGCCGTGATCGGCGCGCTGGTGCTCCCGAATGCCCTCGAATGGAAGAGCGATTCGCCTTACCTCGACTCGGTACGAGGTGTCGTCAACTATAAGGAAGGGAGTGGAGCGGGACGTCTCGTGCAGTACCGGAACTCGCTGAAGATGGCGGTTGCGCACCCGCTCCTGGGAGTCGGCCCGGGTAACTGGGCAGTGGAATACCCGAAGTTCGCATCACGTAACGATCCATCGCTGAACGATGAGGGCATGACCTCCAACCCGTGGCCGAGCAGCGACTGGATAGCGTTTGTTGCGGAGCGCGGCGTTGCGGCGGTCGTGACCTATGCATTGGGGCTGCTCGCCCTGCTCGTCGGCGCGTGGATGCGTGCGCGCGGGGCGACGACGGCGCACGATCGGCTCGGTTCCGTTGCGCTGGCGGCGACGGTCGTGATCGCGGCGATCGTCGGCGCGTTCGACGCGGTGCTGCTCATTGCCATCCCGAGTCTTTTTCTCTGGACGATCGTCGGAGCGCTGTCTCCGGCGGGGAAGGCTCGAGTCAGGCTTCCATCGACCGTTCGCGGTCCCGTGTTAGGCGCGGCAGTGGTCGTCGCGGTGCTCGTGGTTCTTCGGTCCACCGGCCAGATCGTCGCGATGTCGGTTTACACGTCGGCTGCCACGACCGGTCAGGCGGCGCGTGCAGCGCTGTTCGATCCGGGCAACTTCCGGATCAACATGCGGCTCGCCGAGTCCTACGCGGCGCGAGGAGATTGCAAGCACGTGCGTCAGTACGCCGGCGCGGCGCGGGAGCTGTACCCGAACGCGGCGGGCCCGAAGCGGTTGCTGCGGAGGTGTCCGCGTTAGGAATGGGGAATGGGGAATGGGGAATCGGGAATCGGGAATCGGGAATAGAGGTTCCCCGTTCCCGGTTCCCCTTCGTCTCCGGTCTCCCGTCTCCCCTCTCCCGTCGCCAGCCGCCAGCCGCCAGCCGCCCGCCGCCCGCCGCCCGCCGCCCGCCGCCCGCCGCCCGCCGCCAGCCGCCTCACCTTCCGGCGCTCGACTTCTCCAGCTGCCTCAGATCCCGCCTAACTGCCTCCACCTGCGGCCTGAGCGCAGGATCCGGGTCCCAGCGGAGCGCGAGGTAGTGCCGGTAGGCCCTGATCGCTTCTTCGCGTTCACCGGCGAGTGCGGCGAGACGCCCCTGTTCGCGCAGTTGCGTCGCGAGATAAGGGTTGTTCTCCGTCCACACGTCCGTGCGCCTGCGCGCTGCGGCCAGGGCGTCGCGCGTGTCGCCGACCTTCTCGAGCAAGCGCGCCGCGATCAGGTTCTCGAGCGACGTCCGGCCCGGGTTGGCAGTCGCGTAGTCCATGGCGCGCAGAAGAGAGTCCAGGCGCAGCGCGATGGCGCGGAGGTCCGGGCTGCGGACGAGGTCCGCGTGCAGTGCCTCGATCGCCACGATCTCGACCTCGGCCTCGGTTCGACGCGCGCCGGTGAGCGGCCTCGCGATCGCGCGAAGGCGATCGATGCTCCGCCTCGTCTGCGACGTATCACCGTGCGCGAGACGCCACGGCTCGAGCACGCGCGTTGCGGCTCTCTGGTTGGCACGCCGCGCCGAGTCGCTCGCAACCGGTCCGACCTCCCAACGGGCGAGAACCCGGACGCCGTCCAGCGCGGCGGCCGTGTCCCCGTCGGCGATGAGCGCGTCCCGAACCTTGAGGACCGAAACGTTCATGTCGTTCGCGCTGTCCGCCGACGCAACGAGGTGAGCGAGTGCTGCCGATGGGCGCCCTGACACGAGCTCGAAATCGTGAGCGAGTCTCTCGATACCTTGGCGCTGCGCGTCGTCGGTCACTCGCTTGAGTGCTGTGTCGATCGCTCGCCTGACGTCGGGGGCGCCGGTCCCGTCGTAGAACGCGATCTGATCCATCCCGTAGACGCCCTCCGAGAGATCGATCGAGTCGGCGATCGCGCGACCGCGGGCGGAATCGCCGAGCGTGTACGCCTTCTGCCAGCGTTGCAGGACGTACCAGAACCGCGATGTGTCCGATGCGAGTCGTAACCGCTCGAAGCGCCGAGCGTCTGCAGTGTCGCCGAGCGAGAGCGACAGCGGCAGCGCGTGGACGTAGCCGACGACGTAGCTCGAGTCGATCTCCGACGCACGCCGGAACGACTCGAGCGCGCGCTCTTCGGGGTTGGGCACGTTGAGCACCCACCCGTAGTGAAAGGCGTGGTCGCCTAACAAGTACCAGGCATCCGCGCGGTCCGGTGATAGCTCGACATATCGCTGGCGCGTCTGAAGGAGCTCCTGCGCGGTGGGAGCCTCCGGGTAGCGAGGCCCCGCCACGGCGAGCAGCGCCGCCTGGTCGCGCTGGCTGAGCCGGGCGCGTTCGCGCCAGGCGATGTCGAGCCCGCGCTGCTGCAGCGTTGCCTCACCGTACCAGGAGCTCGCCATCCGCAGTCCGAGCGCGGCGAGTGCGAACGTCGAGTCGGCGTCCAGCGCGCGCTCGAAGTCCTTCGCGGCGCCGACCACGTCCACCCGCCGGATCTTGGCCTGGCCGTCGAGATACGCGCGCAGCGCAGGCAGCGACGTGCTCGTTAGGCTGGTCGACCGGGCGGCGCCTTCGGCGGACGTCTCGGCCAGGAGCCGCGCGGCGAGATGATCCACGAGCCAGGCGAGGCTATCCGGCGGCCCCTCGACGCTCAGCTTGGCAATCGAGTCCCCATGCGCCGAGCCGAGCAGCGACGCGGTGAGCACGATGCGGTTCGGCGTGCCGACGACGTCGCCCAGCAACAGACGTCCTGCGCCGAGGCGCCTCGCGAGCGCCAGATCGTCATCGCGAGACAGCTCATCCGATTCCGATCCCCCGGCCTTGCGCCACGCATCGAGGAGCTGCCGCGGGTCCGTCGCGCGAAGTCCGCCTTCGCCGGTGAGCTTCGCCGCGAGAAGGTCGAGCATTCCTTCGCGGAGATAGTAGAGCGCGGGATCGGCCGACGCGACGCGGAACGGCACGACGGCCACCGTCGCGGGATCGGGTGCCGGACCGCGGTGGCGAACGCTCTCCCAGATCGCCCATCCCCCCGCAGCAATGGCGATCACCGACGCGGCGATCACTGCGATCGTGCGCCGGCTGATGCCGGGCTTCCCGGCAGGCGGCAACGCTTTCCAGTCACTCGAGAGGTCGACCCGGTCGAGCGCGCGCACGATCTCGTCGGCGGTCTGCGGGCGGTCGGCGGGGTTTTTCGCGAGGCACTTCATTACGAGCGCCGCCAGACCGGATGGCACTTCCGGCCCGCGAGTCTGAAGTGGTACGGGCTGTTCCGTCAGCTG
>Ga0209382_10012926_pt1 | contig 10270 bp, 9 predicted proteins | sample SoiMetdeltSBSDD5_FD_187599 | JGI IMG/M metagenome (GOLD analysis project Ga0209382, IMG submission 187599) | Bulk soil microbial communities from a Populus tree surrounding site in Tennessee, USA - Soil MetaG P. deltoides SBSDD5 (SPAdes) (version 2) | ecosystem: Environmental > Terrestrial >...
GAACCGACGCAAGATCCCGAAAAGGCGATGAGAGAAATTCTGCTAGGCTGAAGTGATCGAGCTTTTCAAGAAGCTGGCGGGCGCCGGTCCGCCTCTGCGCACTAAGGTCCGCTGTCGGAATGATGCGCGCTAATATCTCGCGCATCGAGGCGCCGAAACATCGCCACCACCCTCGAGACCTTGGAAAGCATCGATCTTTTCCCCCGCTGATCATTAGCGCGCAGGGTAGCTATTCCAGAGTGAATTTGGGCCGCGCGCGATAGAAGCAAAGATGGCAAGGGAAAGAACTCTCGAAAATCGGATTGAAAAAGATTGCGCTACTAGACAACTGCTCCCGATTGGAGTAAGAGGCTTTCATATTTCGCTGGCTGTAGGATGGATCGAAGGTAAGCTCTCTTAAGGCGCAGCACGCGGTCCTGTCAACCCGTGTCGACCTGGGATTCCGTCTCCAGTTAATGCACGCCTTGCCCGAAAGGCGTTGCACAATCCGGGTATCAAAAGCCCCGGAACTCCTAGCGCTCGATGCCCGCATAGTAAGGTTGGCGGGCAACGCCTGCCGGTGCAGGAGGCATTAATGCAACGGTATATCGCGAGAAGAGCCCTCCAGAGTCTGTTGACTATCTGGGTGATGACCCTCATCGTGTTCACCCTGGCGCGCATCAGTGGCAACCCCCTGGACGTAATGTTGCCGCTGGAGGCCGGGCCCGAGGAGTACGCGCGGGTCTCCAAGCACTGGGGACTGGATCAACCGCTCCACACCCAATACTTCATTTTCCTCAGCAAGGCCGTTCGCGGCGACTTCGGGGATTCCTGGAAGTGGCACGGCGAGTCGGCCATGGGTCTGGTGGCGCAACGCTTGCCGGCGACCCTCCAGCTCGCCGGCTTCGCTCTAGCCATCAGCCTCGTGATCGCGCTGCCCATCGGTGTGCTGGCCGCGGTCATGAAAGGCAACGGCTGGGATACCGCGGCGAAGATCATCGCCCTGCTCGGCCAGTCCCTGCCCCCCTTCTGGTTGGGGATCGTGCTGATGTGGATCTTCGCCGTGCACCTGGGGTGGTTCCCGACGTCAGGGCGGGGAGGAATCCAGTACATGATCCTCCCGGCCATCACGCTCGGCTGGTTCCAGGTGGCCGTCGTCATGCGGCTGCTCCGCTCGTCCATGCTGGATGTGCTGGATAGCGAATTCGTGAAGCTCACCCGCATCAAGGGCCTCGCGGAGTGGAAGGTGATCTGGAAGCACTGTTTGCGTAATGCGTCGATCACTCCCCTGACCGTCTTCGCGATCATCGCCGGGGGACTGATGACCGGCGCGGTGGTGACCGAGAGCGTCTTTTCCTGGCCGGGCACCGGGCAGCTCGTGGTGGATGCCGTGAGGGCCAGGGACTTCCAGGTGGTCCAGGCCGTCGTGATCGTGTTTGCCGGGATCTTCATTCTTACTAACCTGGTGGTCGACATTCTCTATGCCTATCTCGACCCACGCATTCGGTATCAATAGAGACAGTAAAGGAGTCCGATCATGGCGACAGAAACAATAAGAACCCTCCCCTGGTATGCGCCGCCCAGAGTTGCGCAGGCAATGGGCCAGGTCAGACGGTATCCTCTGGTGCCGCTCGCGCTGCTCACGTTTCTTCTGGTGATCCCCGCATTGTTCGCGTCGCAGGTCGCGCCTTACGACCCCTTGCAGGGGTCCCTGTCCAAGCGATTGAAGCCGCCTGCCTGGCAGCAAGGAGGCACCCTGGAGTATCCCCTGGGCACCGACAAGCTCGGACGCGACATGCTGAGCCGGATCATCTACGGCGCCAGGGTCTCCCTCATGGTGTCCCTGGTGGCGATCTTCGTCGGTGGGATCATCGGCACCGTCCTGGGGATGATCTCGGGCTACTTCGGAGGTTGGGTGGACGCGCTGCTCATGCGACTGGTGGACATCTCGCTGTCTTTGCCGACGATCTTGCTGGCTCTGGTCCTGGTCGCCGCGGTGGGCCCGAGCTTCGGCACGGTGATCACCATTCTGATGATATTTCTCTGGGCGCGCTATGCCCGGCTGGTCCGTGGGGAGACCCTCGCCATCAAGGAGCGGGACTTCATCGCCAGAGCACGGGTAGCCGGGGCGTCCCACATCCGCATCATGGCCCGCTATATCTTTCCCAACGTCGTCAATTCCCTGGTCGTCCTGGCGACGCTCCAGGTGGGGTACGTGATTCTCCTGGAATCAACCCTGAGCTTTCTCGGGGCAGGGCTTCCCCGTCCCACCCCGGCGTGGGGTCTCATGATCGCGGATGGGCGCGAGTTGATCGTCACGGCGTGGTGGGTGTCGATGTTCCCCGGACTGGCCATTATGTTGACCGTGTTGTCCCTGAACCTGTTGGGTGATTGGCTCCGAGATCACCTGGATCCCAAACTCAGGAATGTATAATAAAAGGAGGTACGCGATGAAACCAAGATTTGTTTCACTTGTGCCGGGACTGCTGATGGCGCTGGCATTGACCCTGGTTACCACGCCAACACCAGGATTGGCCCAAGCGACCAAGACCGACCGACTGGTGTTTGCCTCCGCTGGGTTCTCTGAGAGTAACCGTTACTGGATGGTCTCCCGTCCCGACCACCTCCAGTACGACCCGTTCCTGGAAACCCTGCTCGAGGTGGACCCCAAGAGCGGCGAGTACACCCCTCGCCTGGCCGAGAAGTGGTACCCAAGCTCCGACTACAAAGAGTGGACGTTCATCCTGCGCAAGGGCATCCCCTTCCATTTCGGATTCGGCCAGTTCACCGCCAGAGACGTCGTTCATTCCCACTCCATGATGATGCGTCCGGAAGCGACTGCGACCCTAGCCGGGTTTTGGCGCCAGGTGGAAGAGGTGAAGGCCGTTAACGACCACCAGGTCGTGTTCCGTTTCAAGCAGCCGACGACCGTCATGGATTACGGCGCCTCGCGCGCCGGCGATCTCAGGATCGTCAGCAAGGCGCAATGGGACAAGGAAGGAATCGACGGGTTTGACAAGCGGCCGGCCGGTACCGGCTCCTATCGCTATGCCGGACGGCAAGCGGGCTTGTCTATCAGCTTCGAGCGGATCGACAACCACTGGCGCGGGGAAAAGCCGGCATTCAGGCAACTGGAGTTCAGACTCGTCCGTGAGGAGTCGACACGGCTGGCGATGCTGCTGTCGGGCGAGGCCCACATCGCCGACCTGCCCCGCGAGCTACAGAAGGACGCGCTCAAGCGGGGTATGAAGATCTACTCGTCGTCATTTCCCGTGGACTGGATGACAATTTACCTGGGAGGTATGTACTTCATGCCCGGGGATTCGGCGTTCAAGGCCGATGTGCCCTGGACCAACAAGAAGGTTAGGCAGGCCATGAACATGGCCGTTAACCGCAAGGAGCTCCTCAACACGGTGTTCGCCGGCAAGGGGACCTACACGTACGTGACCGGCTGGCTTCCCCAATCAGAGGGCTGGAATCCGGAGTGGCAGCGGCGGTTCGACGGGATGTATGGCTACAATCCCGCGAAGGCCAAGGAGCTCCTGAAAGAAGCCGGCTACGGGCCGGGCCAGCTCAAAATGAAGATCCTGGCGTTCACCGAGCCTGGGGAGTCGGAAGGGCCGCAGGTCGCCGAGGCCCTGGGGATCTACTACAAGGACGTGGGCATCGAGACGGAGATCGAGGTGCTCGACTGGGCCAAGGTGCGAGAGATGTTCCGCAAGAAGACGATCGGCTGCTGCATCTGGCCCAACATCATTTCCTGGAGGCCGTCGGAGGAGTCGATCCGGACGTTTAACTACAGCAAGGGACCGAACCACCACTACGAGAACGAGTTTATCGACAAGACCTACCTGGCCTGGGCCCAGGCCATAAAACCCGAGGAACGGCAGCGCCATGCCCGGGCGATCGCCGACCATCTGTTCGAGGAATTCGCCGACATCCCGCTCTTCTGGTTCGCCAACGAGGTCGTCGCGAACCCCAAGGTCGTGGGAGACTGGGTCTACCCGGGTCTCGGTGCCGGGCGGTCGACGCACTTCCATCTCGTGAAGCCGCCCGCGAAGTAAGTACGAGCCAGCGAGGCACCAAGGCATCAAGGGGAAGGCGATCTTCCCCTTGATGCCGCGCCATATCCGACAGTAGGTGTGCATGCCCAGACAGATCGGCGACGTCATCTTGGAAGTCGAGGACCTCCACACCTATTGCTTCACCCGCTGGGGCGTGGTGAAGGCCGTGGACGGGGTGAGCTTCTCTTTACGACAGGGGGAAGTTCTGGGCATCGTAGGCGAGTCGGGCTGCGGGAAGACCATGACCGCCCTGTCGTTGTTGAGACTGGTGCCGCGGCCGGCAGCCCGGATCGTCAAGGGAGCCATCCGCCTCGAAGGGGAGAATCTCCTCGAGAAGAGCGAGCGGGAGATGCGGAGCATACGGGGGCGACGCATCTCGATGATTCTCCAGGACCCGCAGACCTCCCTCAATCCGGTGTTTACGGTCGGCAACCAGCTGATCGAAGCCATCAAGATCCACCACAGAGACGGTCATCGATCGCTGGTGCAGCGGGCGATCGACAGCTTGAAGCAGGTGCGGCTGGCGGCCCCCGAGCGCCGGGTACAGGATTACCCGCACCAGATCAGTGGCGGCATGAAGCAACGCGTCGTCGGTGCCATCGCCATCTCCTGCGAGCCGAAAATCATCATCGCCGACGAGCCCACCACCTCGCTGGACGTGACCATCCAGGCTCAATACCTGCGCCTGCTCCGGGAGATTCAAGAGGAGACGAACCTCGCGCTGATCTTCATCACCCACGACTTCGGCATCGTGGCGAAGATGTGCGACCGCGTCATGGTGATGTACGCCGGTCGGGTCGTGGAAAGCGGCTCGGTGCGGGACATTTTCAATCATCCGTCCCATCCGTATACGCAAGCTTTGTTGAACTCCGTCCCCAGCATGGACGAGGATGTCGAGCGGCTTTATTCGATCACCGGCCAGCCGCCAGCGCTCTGGGACCTCCCCGCGGGGTGCCGGTTTGCCGCCCGGTGCCCCCATGCCGATGACCGTTGCCGGCAAGACTATCCTCCGCTGTTCACCGTAGGAGACGGCCACACCGCCGACTGCTGGCGATTGGAACACGCATGTTAGCCACGCCCATCCTCCGGGCCGAGGAGCTGAAAAAACATTTTCCCGTCACCCAGGGGCTGCTCTGGACGAAGGTCATCGGCTGGGTCCAGGCCGTAGATGGCATCAGCTTCTCGATTCCACAGGGGGAGACGCTCGCCCTCGTGGGCGAGTCCGGCTGTGGCAAGACGACGACCGCCAAGCTCATCCTGCGTCTGGAGTGGCCGACCGCCGGCCAGGTGTTCGTCGATGGGAAAGACGTCCACGCGTTGAATGGCGACTTTCTGAAAGAGTACCGGACGATGGTCCAGGCGGTGTTTCAGGATCCCTGGTCCTCGCTGAGTCCCCGCATGCGGGTGCAGGAGATCGTGGCCGAGCCGCTGGTGGTAAACCGGCGGGTGTCCTCTCAGGAGGTCAAAGAGCGCGTCGCCGAGATTCTGGGCGCCGTCGGCCTGCGTCCGCAGCAGGCCGAGCTCTACCCACACGAGTTCAGCGGTGGGCAGCGCCAGCGCATCGCCGTGGCCAGCGCCCTCGTGTCGAATCCGAAGCTCATCATCCTGGACGAGCCGGTCTCGGCCCTGGACGTTTCTATTCGGGCGCAGATCATGAACCTCCTGGTGGATCTCCAGAAGCAGTACCACGTGAGTTATCTGCTCATCGCTCACCACTTGGCGACGACCCGCTATATGGCCCACGAGGTGGCGGTCATGTACCTGGGAAAGATTGTGGAGAAAGCCAAGACGAGGGAACTGTTCAGGAATCCGCTGCACCCTTACACCAAGGCGCTCTTCTCCGCCGCCCTTCCAGCGCACCCGGACATTACTCGGGAGGAGATAATCCTGGCCGGAGAAGTCCCCTCTCCCATCAACCCGCCCTCGGGTTGCCGCTTCCATCCCCGCTGTCCCTTCGCCATGCCACAGTGCGCGGAAATCGAGCCGGAACAGAAAGAAATCGCCACCGATCATCTGGTGGCGTGTCACCTCTATTGACGCGGAGAAACCGAGCGCGGCAGAGCCGCAACCAAAGCAGTAAACCTTACTTCACCGCAGAGACGCGGAGTTCACAGAGATCGGAGTAATTGTTGATCAAGAACTCTTTGCTCTGCGCCCTCAGCGCCTCAGCGGTGAGTTCTCTTCTGGATCGATACTCGCCGGCGAAGAACCCACGCCGCTCATGCCCGAAGATCACGAAAAAGCGATCAGACAAATTCCCCTGCTGGCCGAAAAAAAGTGCGGCGGTAAGCTTCTGTGGCGTCGGATTATGTCACATGAGGACAACGTCATCGGGGTCATCGCGAGAGCGTGTCATTCAGGATAGGGAGGGAAGAATCTTAGAACGGTCTTTTTGTTTTCCGGATACCAGAGATTGCCGACATGTCCGCCGTATGGATAGAGCGTCACTTGGTTGCCCAACGCCTCTTTAAGCGCTTCGATGGATTTTCTCTCGGCCAAGAAATCATCGACGTTGTGCAGGATGTGCACTTTGGGATTGTTACGCAGCCGATCCATGATGGGTGCTAGGGAGCTTCGTTGGAGAAGGCTTTCCGGGTCCGCCTGGGTATCTCCCGACTGCTTTTGCCATAAGGGCACAGCGATCTTCCAGTAATAATCGACAAGCGTGAAACTTTTGGCTTCCTGCAGTCGTTTCCTCATGTCGTCTTTCGGCATCGGCAGAACATTTTGATCTTGAATGACTTGGGTTACATAGATGAGCTCGTAAAGCTGGCTTTGCAAACTCTCGGCGATGAGGTATTGGAGCTCTTCGGTCGTAAAGCCGGCGAGCTTCTTTGCCAATCGGTCGATGACCGCGGGATCGTCCGGCGTTTCATCGGAAAAGGAATCGACGATGGCAAGCGCTTTGGAAACGAGTTCGCGAGATCTCTCCGGTCCGAATTTTTGTGCCAACCTGGTCCATTCATCGGTTTTTTTCAGGGCGTAATGGAGATCGAGAGGCGGGTTGATGAGAAGATAATTGGCGATGCCGATCTTTCCCTCGTCGGCGTCGATCACGCTTAGATAGGCGCCTTCAAGGGCACCCAAACTGACTCCCAAGAAACGGATCACCGTGGGCTTGACGTCATAACGATCTCTCAAGGTCGTCAGGGTTTTTTGCATGACATCATATAAATCCCGCGCGTCGGCTGGAGCGTAACCCGGCGCGCCGCTGCGGCTGGCCGACAACGCAAAATTCCAGTTCATCGGAGACGGCAAGATGACCACATGGGAGCCCGCTCGATAGAACAAGCTCGCCAAATACGGGCCGACGCCGAAGTAGGGGTTGGATCCCACGCCGGCGAGAATGAAGAGCAACGGCGCCGCCTGGTTCTGGCGATAGAAGGCAAGACTTACGTCGCCGCGTCCTTCGAGGCTAGGCAATTTATTTCTGCCGGGAAGCCCCGGCACACGCAAGATATTCGACTCGACGCGCGCTGTGGCTTCATCGTTGCCCAAAATAACACTTGTCGCGGTCGCCAAGTAGGGGTCGCGATAGGGATAGTTATAATCCGCGGCTTCAATGGAGCGCGTCAAAAGACCCAAGGCGGCCAGCACGGCCAGAGCGAAATGAAAGCGCATGTAAAGAACTCCTGTCGGTCTAAGTTTTTGCATCATAATCCGTTGCTCTACCGGAAAGCGTTGCTCCGCCTTCGTGATCAGCAACGACCGCCGGGGCAATTTGATTGTTTGCTGAAATCTGCGCGGGGCGGCTTGTCTCATAACACGGGCCGCGACGCGCGAGATCGGGCCGGCAGCAGTTGCTGCTCGCTTTTTACATCTTCATGCTAGAACTTTTGCGCCGGTGGCGCTAGGCCGACCCTTCGGCGAAGCGGCACGGCAGTACACGAAGATCACAAAAAGGCGATCAGACAAATTTCCCGCGAGCCTGAAGTGATCGATCTGGTCAAGAAGCTCGTCGGCGCCGGTCCGCTTCCGCCGCACTAGGGTCTGGGCGGGCGGGCGCATGCTCACGCCAATCGGCGTCCTCATGATTTGCCCCGTCCTAATTTTGAGTTAAGAACTTAGGCAAGTCAGGCACCGGAGGATTTTCCTTCTAACAGTGCTAACAGTGCTTGAAGATATTGCAGTAGAGTTTTTGGTATTCTTCGTAACGCGGGCCGATCTTGTTCGGCTCGACGACCAGATACTCCGGCGCGTTCAATTCAGGGAAGATATCCTTGTAACCGGTGCGCGGGACACCACGGCCTAACTCTTCGGCAAATATTTTCATGATGCCGTCGCGCGACAATGCCCAGTCGAGAAAGAGGGCGGCGCTATGAGGACGGGAAGAGTTTTTCGCCAACAGCAAATAAGTCGGCACCGACAGTACCGGTCGAAGTAGGTTTATCTCAACCGGCGCGCCTTCGCGCTTCATCGCCAATGGGCGATAACCATAAAGCCATGGGGCAACGTGGACTTCGCCGGCGCCGAGGATCTGTGCTTGCAGTGTCTTGCCTCTGCGCATGGACGGATCGTTGTCCGCCAACTTGCGAAAATAGTCTGTTCCTTTTTCGCGCCCCCAATATTCCAGCATTGCGCCGAACAAGTGAAAATCGGTCTGGTCGATGGACATTCTGGTTTTCCACTTGGGATCGAGTAGATCATCGTAACTCTTCGGCGCCTCTTCCTTTTTGACTTTTTCCGTGTTGTAACCCAAAGCCACGGTCAGATGATAAAAGGTCGTCCAGTACCCTTGCTTATCCATGAATTCGGCGGCGATGCCCTTTCGGCTCGGAGAAAGGTAGGGATCGACCAATCCTGCTTTGGTGACGGCGAACACTTCGCCTGGTTCCAGATCGAAGACATCGACTTCGAATCTTTTGGCGCGCGCTTCCGTCGCAATCTTGTTATAAACGTTCACCGAGCCGCTGCGGTAGTCGGCGGCCTCCATAAAAGGATATCTTTTTTTGAACTCTGCGAAAACGCGCTGGATATGGTCAACGGCGGTGGTGCCGTAGTAGACGAGCTTACCTTCGCGTTTTGCGCCTTCGAGGATTTTACCTTCTCTTTCTTTGTCGGCGAGTCGGCTGTAATCGCCAAGAATTTCGCCCGCAGTTCTGCAGAAACCGGATAGAGGAAATGAGAACAATGCTGTCAGCACGAGCAGCAGGACCCGAGGCAGATCTTTTCGGCCGCGACGATTCTCAGTATTCATGGTCGCCTTGGACGGTGCATTAACCAGAATCGCTGCAACCATATCGCGGTCGGAAATTGGCTGTCAAGGCGAACCCCGGCTCTGTGTTGTAGCAAAGTAATTATGTCAGGGGTTAATGCAACACTGCCGCGTTAGAAGCACTTATGCCTAAAGTGCTCACACATAAACTCCGAGTACAAATATCGCGGCGAGGTATTCAAATACGTTGTGGCGCATTACGGGCATGGCAAACTTTGGGCCACAAAGCGAGAGGTTCACGAGGAGTTCAAAAAAAGGCAAGAAAAATCATCGATGATAGACTCGGGCCAGTAAAGCGGGCGTAACCAAAAAAGTGTTGGCCAAGTAAGGCAAGATCAACGACGAGCGAAATTTTGGAAGGCACCTGGCAAGATTACGCGCCGTCGCTGCAGAGAAGCCCGGGACCCTCGGTAAAAGCGATTCAGTTTTTACTCGATGACCAGTTTCCTAACAAACAGTCGCCACCCAAACAGGAGCAGTTCGTCGACTCATCGCTCGCCGAGCAGTTGGAAAAGAGCGGGCTATCAACTCGTTGAATAAATAGCCGCCGGCTAGCCGCAAAGAATCACCGAATGGTGAACAATCCGGACCTCAGCGACGGAAATTGGGCACCGGATCTGGAAAAAGAAGGCCGATGCAATTTCTGTGAATCAGGGCTTGACCTCCAGGTTGTTGACCACGCTCTTTACGCCGTCCACCTTGCGCGCGATTTCTTCGGCTTTCGCTTTCTTCTCCGCCGAAGACACCTTGCCTTTGAGCTTGACCACACCGTCGTCGACATCGACCGTGACCGCCTGCAAGGTCGCTTGATCCTCCCGCGCCAGTTGAGCTTTGACGATCGCGGTCAATTTGGCGTTTTCAAATTCCGGCCCGGAAGTTTTTTCCCGGATCGTCTGGCAGCCGTTGAGTATGCAGATCAGTAGGGTGATTAGCGCGAAGATTTTGCTCATAACCAAGATTCCCTCCTCGATCTGAAGATTTCACTTGGCCCGCTCCACCTGAAGCTAATTAG
>Ga0209382_10012928_pt1 | contig 10269 bp, 8 predicted proteins | sample SoiMetdeltSBSDD5_FD_187599 | JGI IMG/M metagenome (GOLD analysis project Ga0209382, IMG submission 187599) | Bulk soil microbial communities from a Populus tree surrounding site in Tennessee, USA - Soil MetaG P. deltoides SBSDD5 (SPAdes) (version 2) | ecosystem: Environmental > Terrestrial >...
TTGAACCGTGGATAGCCCGGCGTGTGTCCGTTCCTGACGCGGCCGAAGAACGCATTGAAAGTCTTATCGACGCGGCGCAATACGTCCTGACAGCAAGAGTAGTTGGCGAGGGCCAAATCGCCGGTGGCGCGAATATCCTTCAACTGATTGGCCTGATCGTAATAGTTGATCGATTCGCCGGTTATCCGGTAGGCGTCACGGCGCTCTTGAAGGGCGGCATTGTAGAGACGGCAGGCTTCCGCCAACTGGCCGTCAAGGGCGACAGTTTGAGCGACGGTCGGGTAAAGCCTGTATTTGAAGTTCTTCCGCAATTATCGCCCCTTTTGATTCTTTATGTACTTCCTGACAGTCGTCTCGGACACGTGGCCCACCGAGCCGATGTAATAACTCCGGCTCCAAAGAGACGGGAGCCTCGATTTCAAAAAAGGAAATTCTTCACGCAATATGCGGGAAGTGAAACCTTTGAATTGCGCCGCAATGTGCGCCGGGGCCAGCGTCGGATCTGATTCGACGAACATGTGGACGTGATCCGGCATGATCTCAAGCGCGTGTATCTTCGCGTCCAGTTCGGCAGCCTTCTTGTATAACAGCTCTTTCAAGCGTTCGGCCACCGGGGCGCCGAGGATAGGCTTGCGGTATTTCGGACAGAAGACGAGGTGGAATTTGAGAGTGAAAACCGCGCCGGCGTTCTTTCTATAACGAGTGTCAACCATCGAAAGCATCTTAAAAGACCGTTAGATACTTTGCAGCCGGCTAACTCGGAATTTCAAGAGGGGATCGCGCTACGTTCCACTCCGCGCGATGCGAAATTCCCCGGTCGGCTATAAGCCGACAGTCCCCTTTCGCGAAACTAATGGCTGATACGGTCAGTGTTGTTTCCTCACGGGTTACCTCTTCAGTGGGACAGACTGATGGTCTTTGACTGTTAAATCCGGCCACTCCAAAGACGCCACGGCCTCGCACCGTGGCGTTTCAGGTTGGCAGCTACACCAGCAGTTGTGGCCGGATTTAACAGTCAAAGACCATCGGTCTGTCCGTGGGGTAAATTGCAGGCGGACAGACGCCACTCTGTCCCACTCCTGCTGACAGACCATGGTCTGTCCCACTCCTGCATTGATCCATGGTTTGCGGATGGGGTTTGCAGACGGTCCGGCAAACCATGAATGTCATTTTTCACGCCCCTTATATTCAAGGAGCGTGCCGAAGTTCGCTTCCGGCCCCACAGAGTTACTAATTCGCGCCGGCGCTGTGGTTTAGGATATTGTCGGTAGTCTTCGCCCTGTCAGTCAGCTCATCGCTTGGTAGTAACTCAGTTACCACCGACAACGCGTCTTTCCAGGTAAAATATTTCCCAATTCAATGATCTTGACCGACTTAGCCAGGTAGCAACTCAGTTACCAGTGACTGGTAACTGAGTTACTACCTGGTTCCCAGACTCTTGTTCGCCTTCTTCAAACCCAGTAGGCTCATCCTCAGTCCTTCGGCGGCCTGGCTCAGGTTACCGCCAGGTTCATTCAGCGCGTTGGCGAAGAGTTTGCTAAAGAGTTTTCTGGTCATAGTCGGAATGGACTGCCAATCGTCCACATAGCCGGTTGTGATCATCACTCCCGGCAACTCGCCGCAATCATTGATAGCAATGCGGACTTTGAACCCAAAGAACCAGCCGGTGTTACGTCGAAACACGTTAAACTAAATCGAACCAGGCGCCATAGGCACACTACCAGGAGCGGGAGCGGCAGCGACCGTATGCTTGCTGAGAAGGCGCTTCGAGAACGCCCGGTCGCTACCACCCCTGGTACTGTACCGTTGCGCGTACAAATGGCGCCTGGTTCGATTTAGCTACAGGCCGTTGAGATTAAAATCGAGCCTGTAGCATTTGTGCTTTCACCTATTACTCCGAAAAAGAGCAAAAACATGTCGGTTTTTTTTTGGTAGGGATAATTTTTTTTTACGACACTCGGAAGAAGTATCGGTCGATCTCTTCAATTTTACCGTCTGCGGTCTGGCCGAGAAGGATGAGGATGTAATCGCCCTTGGTGAGTTCTCCGGCTTTGACCGGCAGCGTGGCGAACGCCCGATCTTTGCCGAACCTGACTTTACCAATCCGGCTGCGGAGGATTTCCCGCCCTTCGACGGTTTGAAGGATTACCTGATAGTTCGCGTAATCGTTGTGGTCCAGTTCCATCAACAAACGCGCTTTTCCGGTTAAGAGAGGGATAATCGACTGAGGAGTGGCTTTCTCGCCGCGTTCTGGCGCGGGCGTCAGCAGAAAAGAAAGAATTGTTGGCGCCGCGGATTGCCGCCGCTGGCGCAATTGTTCAAGCTCCGCCTTCAACTGCTCGTTGCGTCGGCTCACATCGGCAATCTGCTTTTCAAATTCTTGATTTCGTGACGCCTGTTCCCGCTCACGTTGTTTCAAGAATTCGCGTTCGGTCTGCGCCTCCTTTTGTACGTTGGCGATCTGCCCGGTTAACCGAACTCTTTCAATGAATGACCAGACCAGGCCAAATGTGAGCAAGAGAGCCATGACCAATACCATGCCAAAGACTGGGCCAAAGACCGGGCGCGGAGAACGTAGGGGAAACTTGCGACGCCTGGGGACAAGGGGTTGCTTTTCGCTTACTCCAACCGTCTCTCCGTCCGCCTGATCGATGTTTGTGAGAAACGACTCGGCTATCGCTACGCGCTCACGATGCAATGGGGAGGCAAGGTAGTGACTTTCAAATCGTTTACGGTCGGCGCGAGACATCTCGCCACGCACGTAACTGTCAACCAGCTCATTCTCGACGGCCCACACTCGGTCGAATTTGCCCCGGTCGATCAGAAGTTCCTGTTCAAGAGCGGCCTGGTCCGCCTCCGCCAACTCGCCGAGCAGGTATTTCCGGATCAATTTTTCGCTCTGATCAATTTTCATTACACTGGTCTTCCGGGCGTTGATCATCGTTTCGGCCAATGAGACAGAAATTGGAACCGCGGATTCTCACGGAGCCCACTGATTTTCACGTATTATCCGTCCTGATCCGCCGCATCCGTGAAAATCCGCGGTTTCTGTTAGTGGCCGAACCGATGATCAATGCCGTCTTGCGGCTTATCATTCGGGAGGCGTTCGTTTCCATGCCGATCGCAGATTATGATCTTTAAGGCGCCGCCTAATACATCGCTCCAGTTTGTCTCTGATGCGTTGGGCGCGACCCCGTAACGCGTTCAGCGGGATTCCCAGTCTTTCGGCCATCGCTACCCGGTGGTCGATCTTCTGCCGCCCCTCTTTCCGGTAATACTCGATTATCAACTCCCGATTTTCGGCCGGGAGGCGCCCCAGGCAATGATTGAGACATTCCTGCCGCACGTCGGTCACGTCCGGCTTCGGGATCGCGACTATTGATAGTTCTTCAAGCTCGACTCGTTCATTGCCGTGGCGCTCCCGCGATTGAAGGAAGACCAGGCGCGCCACGCCATGGCAATAGGTTGGCACGTCACGGATCGTTTCCCCTTCTTCCAGCTTCCGTGTCACGCGATTGAAGATCTCATCTACCATCTCTTCAGGGAAGAGAGCCCCCCGCCAGTCGAGGAATTTCACCAGCGCCTCGCGTAGCGCCTCATATTTCTCCCCTGCGCGCGACGGCTCGGGGTCCAGGCAGGCAAGGAATTTCGCAAACGCCTCTTCAGTTAGATCCCAATCTATATGTGATTGTCTAGCGCTGCCTGGCAATGGTTACTCCTGCGGAAAAATAGTAGGGCAAACTGGCAGTTTGCCTGGTCTTCCCGAATGACCGCATCGAAAGAGTCAAGGCGAACCTCCTGGGAGCGCCGCCCATCCTTGCCTGCATGCTTCGGTCAGTCGGTAATTGCCGGACCCCAGCAGGCAGGGATGCCTGCGCTCCCAGGAAGTTTGCCCTACCCTCGCGCCGTGGTTTTCATTCTTTCAGGACTTCGCTACTCAACATGAAGGCTCCTTAGCCGATCCCGGCGGTCAATTATTTCCACTCTCCATGCAACACAAATCCGGCCCAGAAGTAGGGAGACGCCCAGCGTTTCTGTCTGGACATTTCAAGCTGAGCCGCTCGCAGCGCCGCCCCCGCCGGCATGCCGTCTTTGAGCATGCGCTGATAAAAAAGCTTCATCAGTTCCGCCGTCGCCAAATCGTCGACATTCCACAGACTCGCGACCACGCGCGGCGCGCCGGAGTACATAAATCCGCGCGTCAGCCCGATCAATCCCTCGCCCTTGATCTCTTTGCCCAGTCCCGTCTCGCACGCGCTGAGCACGATCAGATCGGCGTTGAGCTGGAGGTTGTAGATCTCATGCAGCCGCAGAAATCCATCCTGCGGTTTCCCCTCCCGGTCAATAAGCGAGAAGACCAGCCCGGAAAGTTCAGGGCGCTCGCTGTTGAGCAGACCATGGGTCGCAAAATGCAAGATGCGGTACTCACTCAATTGCTGGCTCAGGGCCAGGGCGCGGCTGGCGCTGAAATCAGTCGCTTTGAGCCCTTTCCCTTTCGGAGTCAGCGCAATGATGCTCTCGGCTTCCTGGCGCGAGAAGGCGAGTCGCGTGAAACCGGCGCGGGCGTCGGAAAAATTCATAGTCCTGATCGCGCGCGTCAACCCTGAAAGTTCCTCATCAACCGCCGGGGCAGCCGGCGGCTCTCCGGAGAGGTTTCCGTTTTTAGCCGACGTCAGGCGCGGGTCGCTCGCTTCAAAGACGGGGTCAGCCAGGACGGCGACCGTTTTGGTCGCCCGCTGCCGGCCCGTCATTTCACAGCGGACGATCGATAAGACCGAAGCGGAAGGAATGCTCACGATCTCATGCTTCGCGACCAAGGGCTCATAATCTCCTGCCGGTCGCTTCTTTTCTTCCGGCGCCGGCAGTGCGGCGAAAGGCAGATAAGATAGCGCGCCCGGCGCTACAACGACCAGGCGTTTGCCGCCGAGTTGCGGAGCCACCGGGCCGAGCAACATCCTACTGAGCGTCGTGGCCTGAGCGATCAATTGCGGATCGGGAGGAGTCCCGCGTTTCGGGCGCACGGTGAGTAGTTCGTAACCCCGGCGGGCGGCGGCTTCGACTTCGGCGCGAGGAGGAAGTTCGTAGCTATCGATGGAGCGCGGCGAAACGAGCCAAAGGTAACTGCGCTTTTCGCCGAGCGCATACTCGAGCAGCAGTGTATCTTCATCAAGCATCTGCTGTTGAATTTCCGTCAATCTCAATGGCTGAGGCTGGGTCAAGGCGGCATATCGGGGGCTGCGCTCGCGAATTTGCGCCATCAACTCCTCGTACTCGGTAGTGATAGCTGCTATCCCTTTGGCGGCGGCTTCAGCTTCCGCGGGAGTGTGTTTACGATTCAAGAGGGCGAATTGCGCCGCAGCCTTCGCATTGAGCAGTTGCTGCAGGTAACGTTCGCGTTCCAGGAGGGAACTATCGACGTCTTGACGGATATCGATGTGTGATTCCCTAAGCAGTTCGAGCAGAGATCGCGCGCGGGCGCGCTCGCTGACCTCAAACGCCACAGCGTCGCCCCCCGCGACAGGATTCTGTTTATGTTGCTCCATCAAGATGTCGATATAAGACTCATAGTACCCCTGCCGTGAGGCCAAGTAGGAAGCACGGAGTCCCTGGACGTGGATATCGGCGCGCAGAGACTCGACGATACCTATAGCCTGCTCAATGGCCTGGCGAGCCTGTGTCAGGGCGCCGCGACTTTGTTCGACTCTGGCAATGCCCAGCAAGCTACTGGCTTCTCCGTCGCGCTCACCTATTTCGCGTCTTATATTTAGAGCCTCGCTGTAATTTTCCAGCGCCTTTTGCGTCTCCCCCAAAAGCTGATGGACCGCGCCAATGTTGTGAAGCTCGAGAGATTCAGTGCTGCGATATCCTGTGCTACGAATGAGGCGTAGAGCCTCAGTGTACTTTTCCAGAGCCTTCTGCAAATCCCCTGAATATCGATAGACGCTGCCAATATGGTTGAGCGCAACACTTTCTCCGCTGCGATTGCCTGTCGCCCGTCTGATAGTCAATTCATTGTTAAAAGTCTCCAGCGCCTTCTCCCATTGTTTTAATGACAAGTAGACAGCGCCGACGCCACCGAGCGCCTCAGCCTCTGAGCCGCGATCGCCTAACTCACGGGAGAGGAGCAGAGCTTCGCTATATTTTTCCAGGGCTTTCTCCCACTCTCCTAATTCTCGGTAAAGCAAACCGACAGATGCAAGCGTGATAGCCACTCCATTGCGATCATCTACAATACGGGAGATCCGCAGAGCCTCGTTATATATCTCCAGAGCCTTCTGCCTCTCCCCAAAGTTAGTATAGATATGACCTATGTTATGTAGCGTGTCACCTTCTCCGCTACGGTCACCCACTGCGCGGGATATCCGCAGAGCTTCATCATATTTTTCCAGCGCCTTATGCAGTTCTCCTAACACATGGTAGATCACTCCCATGTTATTGATATTCTCGGCTTCTCCGACACGATCTCCTACAGCCCTACTTATAGGTAGAGACTCGCTAAACTTCGCCAAAGCCTTCTGCGTCTCTCCAAGTGACCAGTAAACCGTGCCAATATTGGTGAGTGTGATCGCTTCTCCGTTGCGATCGCCTAATTCCAGGCAGATAGATAAAGCCTCGTTGTACCGGTCCATCCCTTTATGCGGTTCACCTAATGACATGTAAACCATGCCCATATTATTTAGCATGTTAGGGATTCGTTTGCGTGTGCCGGCTTTTCGATACAATTCAACCGCTTCTTGATACTTTTCGATACTCTTCCTTTTATCCTTCGCCGGTCCATTTTCTAATTGTTTAGCTTCTCGAAAGATAATATCCGCCACAACATGATACTTATCCTCGGCAGTCGCCATTTTCAGCTTTTCTATCTTGATCTCATAACGACCGGCCCAAGCCGTCTTCTCCGCAGAACGCACTTCGATCCTATATGCGCCTGTCGCCTCAGCGATCGCCGATATCGTCTCTGACCTCGCAGTCGCCTTCTCAATATCCGCTTCACCGACCTTCTTACCATCGGGCGTGAACAGCGCTACCAGTGTGTCTATTCCTTTCTGACTGACGATTACCTGCAAGTACTGGCCGGAGGTCATGGTGATCTTGTAGAAGTGCGATTGACCGCCGGAGAGTTCTCGTTCGACGGGTTTACCGGGTTCCAGCGAAAGCTCCTCATCAGCGCTTTGCGCCGCGCCGCGGGCGCTATTGCCAGCCTGCGTTGCCAGTGAATCTGGCGGCGGCCATGCGGCGACAGGCAAACTGATCCAGACGAGCAGGATGATCATGAGAATGGCGGGGCGGGCAGTTTGCAAACCCCGCATCTGCGTGGTTGAGATTGGCGTGAGTTGATTGAACACAGCGATGTCTCCGTGGAAATTCTCTTCCCATCACTGTCCTGACGAAAGCGCGTAACTTTGACTGTCGCTCCCTGCTACAAGACATGCAGCAAAAGACTGCACATCTTGATCCGCGCGAAAAGCGACCCCGGTTCTCCTTGCGCTCTCAAATGACGTTTGATGATTCAATCGGCCGGCCTTGAGTATTCAAAGGTGTGAAGACAGCCGGCGTAACTGGTGACATTATAGAGCGTTGCATTGAAAAGTTGACCTGCACGGAGTAAGTACCGCGAGCGGTAGCGAGTGAGGCTCTATCAATAGGCCTATTGATAGAGCCTCACTCGCTACCGCTCGCGGTACTTACTCGCGGACACGCCGTCCGGGTTAACTTTTCAATGCAATGCTCTATATCTAGATGGGGCTTAGGTCTCTCTTCAGCCGCGAACCTTGAACACTCTTATATCTTTGGCTTTCAGGTCGTGGCACTTTTTGCAGGATTGAGCGTCGTCGCCGCTGAAGACCGCGCGTCCGTAGTGTTGCTTACCGTCGTGGCAACTGAAGCAGCCGCGCCCTCCGGTTTGCGCGGAGGTGTTGTGTTGTTTGACTATGGGCGAAGATGGCGAGATCTGGTTGTAACCTCCCTGGATCGAATGGCAGGCTCTGCAGTCCATGTATTTGACATGCTCGACGTGCGAGAACTTGGCGCCGTATGCGCGGCTCGCGAGTTTGGCGTCGAAGGGTTCCGCCTGAATATCAACCAGACGCTGCGTGTGACAGATCACGCAGTTGCTTTTCACCTTCGCCTTCTCGTCGAAACTCCCCGGCGTGTGGCAGACGTAACATTCGGGATGCGAGCCGATGGTCACGGCCAGAGTCTTCTGGGTCGCCTTGTGGCAGTAGGCGCATTCCATTTGTTTGCCGTCGGACAATTTATAACTGACGTGCAATTCGTGCTGTTTGGCGTCGAAAAACGCGTTGAAGTCGTAGCGCTGCGGGAAGTCCCGCTGCGGCGGGCGCGCGATCAGCCCCTGCTGGGTGTTGTGGCAGATGACACAAGTCTGCTGCGGCTTCGTGGTGAATTGAACGACGTGACATTCGATGCAGGCTTTATGTCCTGGGAATTTCAGACTCAGTTGTTTGTTGCGGTCGGTGGTCGGGACTATGTTGTTTGCGATCTCCCTGTCGCTGGGCCGCTCGTGGCACGACTCGCATTTCAGGTCGCGTGCGAAATTGGTGTTCGGGACTTTTATCCGTCCCAGGTGCGTTTGGTGAGTGAAGCGGTTGTAGTCTACAGGTTTCTTCGCGGGCGGCGGCTGGACCGTGGCGGACGTCATTTTGTCGCCCGATTGCTTACCCGCCTGCTGGCCGCGCGCGGCGAACGGAGCGACGAGGATTGCGAAACAAGCCAGCGCGAGCGCGAGCTTCACTATTTTCAACCAGATTGCCAGGGGCAAGATCGTTTTCAACATTTTCGGATTCTTCCAGTGTTTACAATCCCGCCGCTGATGGTCTTTGAAAGACAAATGCAACGACATGTGTGGCGCGGTTTGTTTAATCGCGCCGCCCTCCGCTGAAGCGGCGGGATTCTTGCTTCACAGGGCTTTGATCGTCGTTTCGACCATAGTGAATGATTTAAGAAATCCGCAGGTCCGCATTTTCCTCTCCTACATTTTCCTGTTGGCAAAACCAAAACAGGAAAATGTGGGAGAGGAAAATAAGAGTGGACGATTTCTCAAATCTTCCGCCGATGGCTGAAACGATGATCATGGCTCTTCATAGCTAATAGCTTATTTCACCGATGATAATTCATCACTATCTCGACAACGCCATCGCGGGCGCGCGCGAACTCCTCATCCATTTGGTCAACGCGGCTATATTGGTCGTAACCCAATCATCGAGCCGCGGGCGAGTAAAGCGCGGGTCGAGGCGCGCCGTCTTCTCCGTATGACAACCGGAGCAGGGCGACTTGATCGGCGCCTTGGAGTCCGGATTCTTGTCTTTGTAGCGTTTGTGGCATTCGATGCAACCGGCCTTTGGAACCTTTTCGCTGTCGGCGACGCCGTGATAAGCGTCCTCCGCGCTGACGCCTTTACCTTTATCCGCCGTGATCGGGCTATCAGGACTCTGGTGGCAGTTTAGGCATGCCAGCACCTCTTCCACCTTGGCGTCTTTGTTGGTGTGATGACAATCCTCACACTTATCCGAGTATTTCGGCTTAGTGTGATCTGTATGATTGAAGTTTGTGACGACGCCCCACTTGGAATGTTGTCCCCACTGGTCACCGAATGGCTGACGAGACGTATCGCCTAAAGGAACCGTGCCCATCGGCTCAGGTTTCCTGGTCCCTGAAGACGCCGCGGCCGGAGTCGGCGCAGGCGCGGGAGTCGGTGTGGGCGGCGTCGGGGTCGGCTCAGTCTTGGCCGCCGGCGTCGGCTCAGTCTTGGCCGCCGGGGTCGACGGCGGAGGCTCAGTAGTTGTGGTTGTCTCCTTCGGCTTAGGCGCCGGCCCTGGCGTGGGCGTGGGCGGCGTCGGTGGCGGCCCAGCGTCCGGCTTTACAGGCTCCTCCTGCTCCGGCTTTTTCGCATCCGGCGTTGGTGGAGGCGGCTCAACCGAAGGCGTGGGCGGCGGTGTGTTCTTCGCCAAAGTGTCTGCCATGGCCGGGGCGCGGAAATGGCTCGGCGGCGGCAGCGCGACGCCCTTGGCCGAACGCGCCTTGATCGTTTGTAGCGAATGACAGAAGTTGCATTTCGCGGTTTCGAGCGTCACGGCGCCGCCTATGGTCTTCTGCATCTCTGCTTTGTGGCAGGGGATGCAGCTCCCCGCGCTCGGTTGCCTGCTCATCGTCTTCTTGAACTCGCCGAAGAAGTCCGAGCGGATTTTGGCGGTCTTGCCGGTCTCGTGGCAGATCATACAGCTCTGCGTGCCCTGGCTGAAAGGCTTTTTG
>Ga0209382_10012929_pt1 | contig 10269 bp, 4 predicted proteins | sample SoiMetdeltSBSDD5_FD_187599 | JGI IMG/M metagenome (GOLD analysis project Ga0209382, IMG submission 187599) | Bulk soil microbial communities from a Populus tree surrounding site in Tennessee, USA - Soil MetaG P. deltoides SBSDD5 (SPAdes) (version 2) | ecosystem: Environmental > Terrestrial >...
ATTTGACAGTACAGGGGCCGTTTTGGCCGTCGGGGCAGATTGTTTGGGTCGTGGTATTGCCGAAGACGGTCGGCCCGTAGTTGAACGACACCAACACGCTGGCGTCTTTGTACCCCGTGAATAGTTGCTCGAAGAAATCGCCCTTGGTCGCGACGATGGCCCCGTCCATGTCGAGCCCGTCCATGTGGGCCCCGGTGAAGTCGGTCCCTCTGATGTCGGCGTTAACGGTGCTCGCGTCGATGCCGATAGAGCGGATCGACGGAGTGAGCTCGGTGGCGCGCGTGCCATTGTTCTGGAAGGAGGTGCCAATCAAATGCGCGTTGGCCAAGTTGGCCCCCGAGAGCTGCGCGCCGTTGAAAATCGCTCCAGCCACCCAGGCGTCGTTGAACTTGGCATCGTTCAGGTAGGCATTCACGGCGCTGGCGGATTTGGCGGTGGTGAGGCTGGTCGAGAAGTTGGCACGGGAGAAATCCACCCCGTCGCAGTGCGCCTGATCCAGGACGGTGTTGAACATGAAGGCGTCGGTGAGGGAAGCCGCTTCGAGCTGGTCTACCGGCGTTTTCGGTGTTGCGGTTTCGACGATCAGCCAGGCGCGGCTCAGATCTGCCATGGTCAGGTTGGCCCCGTTGAGCCGGGCGCCTTTAAGCAGCGCATCGGTCATCGTTGCCCCCTGCAGGTTGGCGCCTTGAAGCTGAATGGCGTACATGCGTGTCCCCCGAAAGGTGGCGTTGGTGAAGTCCACACCCTGCAAGTTCTGTTGGTCGGGGAGCAGCGCCTCGTCGGCATTCAGGCTGGTCAGGCTCTGAGGGATGTCCGTGATGGTCGCGCCTGTCAGGTCGAGATAGGACCAGTTCAGGCCCAGGCTTGGTGCCGGGACGGTTGCGGACCGAAACCGGGTCCGCGTGTCGGACGAGGTTCCGAACTTAGGCGCCGAACCGAAGACGGTAGTACTCAGGTCGCAATGGTCAAAAATAGCGCCGGAGAGAGGGGCACCGGTCAGAATCGTGCCTGCCAGGGTGGCGCCGGTCAGGTCCGCGCCGGTCAGGTCGGCGTTGCTCAGGTCAGCCCCGGTCAGGTTCGCGCCGGTCAGTTTCGCCCCCCTGAAGTGGGCACCAACAAAATTGATATGGTCCATGGTGGCTTTAGTCAGGTTCGCATGGTTAAAGTTCGCAGCCCCGTAATTAAAGTTAGCGCCGAGTGGTTTGCCGTTACTGAGCGTTGCTCCGGTTAAGTCCACCGGTTTCTCTTGCTCAAGCGTTGAAAAGTCGATCCCGGTGACCCCGTTCGGATCGACGTGACTCAGATCGGTGTGCGCAAGATTGGCGCTTTTCCAGGTCGCCTTGTTTAAGTTCTGCACCCCGGTGAGGATCGCGCCAGTGAGGGTCGCGCCGTTGAATTTGCAGGAGGCGACGCTCAGATCCGGCAGCGTGCTCAGGTTCGCATTTGTCAGGTTCGCGCCGGTAAAGTCGGTGTCGGAGATGGAATGGATGTAGCCGCCATCCGCTAAATTCCACCCGGTGAGATCCAAGCCAACACCTGAGCCGGAGATCAACAGGATGTAGAAATGGGGTTGCCCGGTGTTAAACGTCTGATTCGCATCCGGAGGCCCTCCTACAGGGAAAATAATATTGAAACACCAGTCGTACCAGTTATCATATACGCTGAGGTAGTTCCCTTGATATTTGATCGCAACGTAACCGCCTCCCAGGTTCTCAAGGCCAAATGTACCTTCGGGCGTGATGGTCTCGTCGCCGGCCTGCAAACCCGTGAATGTTGGATTGTTCCAGAAAGACGCAAAGTAGCCGGCGAGCGGGCCATCGGCGTTCTGCAGCGCGAACTGATCGTCGCCAACCCACCATAAATTGAAATTATATGTGCAAAAAGTGACCCCCGAGACGACATAGGTGAGATTCCAGACGACGGGGTAGAAACCATCGCCAGTCTGCACTTGCGCAAAAGGGATAAATGTATTCGCGTTGCCGGTCCCCCACTGCGAGGTCCCCAGATTGACGGGATAGCTGATCTTGTTTGTCTGCATGTCTTTGCCTTTCTTTTTCTAAGCTCCTTTATGTCCCTGCTATAGCATTGCGGTCGCCTTATGCCTTCGGCGTCGAGGGGATCCATTCGCTGATCGAGGGCTCCGGGCGGCCGCCCGGTCCGGCGATCTGTTGAAAATTGAGCGTGTAGACATTGCGCCAGAGGTCCACCGCCATCCCGCCCGCTACGAGTCGCTGCTGATAGAAGAGGTGCTTGCCCGTGGGGGTGTAGACATCGAGGTTGAACTGGGCGGCGTCATAGCCGTCGCCATTCTGGCTCAGCACATACACGTAATTGGCGACGTCTACGCACATGGAAAGGTAAACCACATTGACATTGGATGGCGCGTGGGATACCAGCGGGATCCAGTATGGCGTGTCGCTCCCGCTGAATGCCGGGACCGGGTGCCCGCCGCGGCTGAACGCCTGAATGCGTTGATTCCCTGCCTCCAGCACCAGGATCGTCTGGTCAGGTCGAATGGCCACCAGGGCTGGGACCAGGAGCCGCCCCGACGCCGTGCCCGGTTCGAGTGGAGCCGATGCCCACGGTGCATCCTTGTCGGGTGAAGCCGTCGCCGGGAGGGCGAGGATCAGCATGGTGTCGCAGCTCGGATTCACCGCGACCACGTAGCCGTTGGAGTGAATCGCCATCGCCGTGGGAAGCATCGCGAATCGCCCCCAGCTCGCGCCCGTGGCGAGGTCGAACTGCCGTCGAGGGTCGTCCATGAGCACCGCCGGGTCAGTCACCGGCTTGACCTCGCGCAGGTGATAGCCCGTGTCCATGTCACCGCTGGGATCGAGATAGAGAAACCGCGGCGCGGCCGCACCGGCTCCAGGGGCGGTGCGCACGTAGAGCAGGATCGGCGGCCCGGAGTACCCCTCCGGCGCGGTCATGTATCCCGCATCTGGCCAGTACTCGGGATCGCCTCCCGCGATTGGTTTGTATCCGATGTTATCCATGGTATAGAGTTCAGGGGTGCCCCCGCCGCCACCTAAGGGTGGTGGCATGCCCGGACCCGATGCCTCCCAGACATACCCCAGCACGCCGAGATCGTCGCTCAGCGTGATGTTCCCCAGTTCTTCCAATCCGCTGTCAGGACCCGTGCCCAGGTTCTCCCTGGTCTGGGTGGGCGCCTGTGTCTCCGGCACCCACTGATATCCCTTGTGCCCCTCGTTGTATTGGAGCAGTTGGCTGTGTTTGTAGGTAGTCTCTGCGGTCAGCGGATAGAGCTCCTGCTTGACAGTCACTTTGGCAGTGAAGATCGTCTGTCCGTGGAGGAGGTTCTCGAACGGGCCCGCCTGGCCCTTGCCCACGCCCCATCCGTTGCCATCGAACATCGCCACCACGAAGCTGACCTTGCCGCCCACGGGCACGTCTTTCCAGTCCACGACGATGCTCTCCACCTTCTCAGAGGGCATGGTGCCGAGATAGGTACGCGTGGTGTTTCCGGTGTACTGTGCCGTGATCGTGTACGATTTGGCCGTTTGCGGAAACTCGTTGCCTGTGCTGGAATCGGGCACCAATGTGATCTGTGCATCCATCGTCACCGTGAGGTCGAATTCCACCACCCGCGGCGAGCCCACGACCTCACCCACCGTCTGTCCGAGCTGCAGCACCGTAGCCGCCATGGCCACCACCTTAAAACCCCAGCCCACGAAGGGGATGGACTCCTCGGCCTCTTCAAGACCGAAGTACCCTGCCAACATCCCGAGAATGTCCGGCTTGGTCAACACATTTTTGACGAGGGCATTGCTGAGCGTTAAGACCAACGAGGAGATGTCCTTGCCCACCTTGGACGGGTCCGTGAAGAGATCATTGACCGACGTGTACACGCTGCTGGCGATGGGGAGCAGCAAATTCACGTCCTTGAACATCTGGTCAAAGACGGCGTTCGTCTCTACGCCCGCCGCGAGGAGCAGCGCGAAAGTGGGAACCGCCAGGTCGATCAGCGCGGTCAGCGACAAACCGAACCACGCGGCAGTCGGATCGCAGTCGTTGCCGGAGCTCACGCCAAGGCTGCCCACCAGGAGGCGAATCTTGCCCACCGGGCCCTGATCATCCGGCGGGAATCCGAACCGAAAGTCGACGTTGGTCGAATTGACCGGGACGCCCAGAAAGGTGCTCTCTGCGCCCACCTTGCCGAGAAATTTGAGGATCTCGCCCCCCAACCATACAGGTTTCTCAGAAGCAAAAAAACTCAGACACGCGTTGACGAGGGGCCAGCAGGGGCTGTTCGCGAGCAGCTCGAGCCAGTCTTTGTCAGTCACTGTCATGGGAGTGACGCCGTCGGCCTTTAAGAAGCTCACGAAGACCGACGTGTGCCGGATGTAGCTGTTGTTGATGGTGAGATCGATGATGAAGTTGCCGCTGCCTCCGCTCAGGCTGTTCACCTTCACGGAGACGCCGAAGTTCGGACCGCCGTCCTGGATGGCCACGTGGTAGCCGTCGGGGCCCCCAGGCATCCGGGCGTCTGCGGGTCCGGTTGGCTTCGCCGCGCGCTGCGCCGCCGCGTCGTTCTCGGCATGCATGTCGAGCACACTCACGCCCGGAAGGAGTTTCCAGCGCGTGCCCTGGAGTGACGCATCGCTGTAGATCAGAGCCTTGCTCTGCTGGCTCGGCGTCGCGCTCGCGTAGATCACTTCCGGGTCCAGCTCATAGGTGTAGAACTGCCTGCCGTCGGGCTTTAGGACGGGCTTGCGGGCGTCGTCAAAAACTCCCGTCGGCTGGCACCACTGGGATCCCTTGAATGAGATCACGGCCGACAGCGGTTTGATAATGTTGTTGCTGCCGATGTGGCCGAGCACTGTTTGCGCTGAAGCGGTGGTGAGCATGGTGAGTGTGGGATTCATGAAGACCACGGCCTTCGCCACGTCGTCGACTGAATAGCTGCCGGCGTCGTCCGCCGTGTGGATGGCGACGGACGCCAAGGTCGGGAAACCGTCGGGGGTGTTGGGGCCGGTGACACGGAGGAGCTGTGGTCTGTCGGCCTGCACCGCCACTCCCTTCGCGACGTGAGTGGGCGAGCCTGCCGCCAGCGTTTCCCCCGTGTGCCGGGCCAGAGGATGCCGCCGGTCGCCGATGTGCAGCGTGTACGCCTCCGTCTCATGGGTCGGACCCAGCCATCTAAGGTCGAAATGCAGGTCACGGTTTGGCGGCCGCGAAGAAGCTTGGCTCATTTGATTCACCTCTCTCTTCTATCCGGGAGTTGAAACAGTCATTGGGGATGGATCAGGTGCGATAGTTGAGCGAAGAGGAGGGAGTTAACCACGGGGAACACAGGGGCAGTGCCATGAGCTTGAGCTGGCCCGTGTTCTCCGTGGTTAACTCTTCCTGATCATTCATCTGATCACAAGAAGGCTGGCCAGGTAAAGAGTAATCTAAATCGAGCCACATATGACCATTGGGACAGGCAATGACTTTCTGGTAAGTCAATTTGTGAGCAAACAAGTTGAGAAACCGAAAGTCACTGCCTATGCCCAAGATCAAGATACTTGAAATTTCGACCCAGCAACAAGCCTGGATGCTCTGCGAAGTGCGCCCCTGCCGCTATGGTCATCTGCTCGCTCTCCACATCCTGCTCCTGCTCGCGCGCGGTAAAAGTCCGACCGAGGTCGCCGACTTCCTGCTGTGCTCGCGGGCTAGCGTCTACCGTAATCAGGCCGCCTGGGAGCGTGGTCAGTTGTCGGCCCAATGGTGGCCGACCCAGCCCGTCCGAGAGGTGACCGGGAGATCGCCCCTGACCCGCTTCCAGCGCATGCTGCGGTGGCTACTGCAACAGCCGCCGCGGACCTTCGGCTGGTGCCGGACGCGGTGGAGTTGCGCGGCGCTGGCCCTCACACTGACCGCCCGCATTGGCCTCAGTTACTCGCGCGAGACGGTGCGCCGGGAACTGCACAGCCAGGGCTACGAGTGGAAGCGCGCCAAGCTCAAGGCCAAAGACGATGACCCGGAGAGGGCACGCAAACTCGCACGGACTGGCACCACCATCGAGCGCTTAGGCCGTGATGAAGCCTTCTTCTGGGTCGATGAACTCGATATTCATCTGCTGGCCAAAGTCTGTTACCAATGGATGCTCAAGGGTACGCAGGTCGAAATCCCAACGCCGGGGCAGAACCGGAAGCAGTACCTGGCCGGGGCGCTCGACCTGCGCACGGGTGAGATTCATTACGTCATCGGGCCAGGCAAAAACAACCTGCTCTTTCGCCAGTTGCTCGCACTGCTCGAGGAGCGCTGCGGCCCGCAGATCAGACGCCTCTATGTGGTCGCCGACAACTACAAAATCCACAAGGCCAAGGCCGTCGGCCAGTGGCTGGGGAGACACCCGCGGGTGGAGGTGCTCTGGCTGCCGAGCTATTGCCCGAAGGCGAACCCGATTGAGCGCGCCTTCGGTGATGTGCATGACAAATGCACCCGCAACCATAGGCGGAAGCGGTTGCACTGGTTGATCCGGGATGTCAAACAGCACCTGGCCTCCCACGGCCCGTGGCAATACAAACTCCCGGAGTTGTACTATGAACCGGAAGTCGAAGCTGAGCTAGCCAAGTTGTACCTCGAAAGAAGCTTAAGAATAGCTGCTTGAGTGTCTCAATCTTGGCTGTTTCGATTTAGGGAGACTCACCCCTGATTTTCGCAACGAAACCACGCTCACTATTGATGATGGCTATGACACCACCTGAGCTGATGAACTTCAGTCCTTGTCGCTCTCCGCCAGAATCCGGCGATAGATCTGCCGCGCGTGCTCGTATGCGGCGGCGGCCTCCGCGCGTTCTTTCGCCGCGATCATGGGCACCTTTTGGCTCCAGCATTGATCTACCGCTTTGAGCAACCATTCGGCGCTCTTTTGTGAGACACGGACTGGCTTGCCGCCCACCAGCACAAAGATCGGATTGGTGTGCGCGGCAGGCAAAATCCGCAGCGCCACCCAACTGCTACGTTCAATCGGCACCTCGAAAGCCAGTTCTTGAAGTGAGCCGTCGGCGAGGATGTTTTTCTTGACTACCGGCTGGCCGTTGACAATGACCTCCACCGGCACCTCGCGTGTGTTACCGATGCGCGTCCGTTCCACGTCCCAATAGGGCTGCTGGTCGTAACGTCGCGCGCGAATCGTTTCGTTCGGCTGCTCATCGAGCCGCGCCGCCACATTGGCCGTCACGCGCACGGCCTCTGGCTTATCCAACTTGAGTTCGCTCCCGCGGGCGCCGACCAGTAGGCCATTGATGCGAAAGTCCATCAAGTGGGTCTTGCCGTCTGAGACGTAAGAGCGCCCGTCGCGCAAGCCTTCAACCCACTGATTGAAGTCCAGCCGCCCATCCAGCTTGACGTAGCTGCGGCCCATCCCCAGGCGCTCTCCATAAACGCATGGGAAATCGGTCTCGCCGCTGATGCGAGTGCGGAAGCCGGCGTTGAGCGTGTGATACCAGACGTTAAGCTCCCACACGTAAGGCGTATCAACGGCTGAAATCAGATCCACCGCGCCGTGCGTCACATCCACGACGTATTCGTTAGCGCCGATCCCGTTAAAGAGCGGCATTTCGTAGTTCGGCAGTTCGTCGGTCTTGACCGCCAGGCCAAAGCCGGAATGAGTAAAGCCGACCACCGCACCCTGCGCTTTGGCCCACTTGAGAATCGGCAGATTCCAGGAAGGCCAATCCTCGATCACTTTCGTGCCGGGATAGTCCTGATCCTTGAGGCCCAGCAGCATCAGGTGGCCATTGTGGCTTGATGGGAAGCCTGAAACCTCGATGTCATAACGCATGAGGCTGTCGGCAGTGGAGAGCTTGTTAACTTTGGCCTCAAAGAATTGCTTCTGGTAGTAATAACACGGCCCCCAGGTGAGCACACTAGCGACATTGAGCGATTCCCCGAGGATGTGGCGGATCATATCTTGCGGCAAGACGCCCTGCGTAGGGGTCTCGTAATGCTGACAGCCCGCGGCGTGAACGTGGTGATCGCCCGAATACCAGCCGAGCCTGGCCGCATCAATCCACCGCTCCAGGCGGAAGGTCGCAGTCTGCGGCTTGCCCGCGATCACTTTGAGCGACTGCCGCTTGACCAGGTATTCCGGCCCGCGCGTGAACTCGACCGTGTAGTCGCCGGCCGGGAGTTTGAGCTTCTCGCCATCGGCGCGATAGACCTGCGGGTGAAAGCCGAAGTCGGGCGCGAGGCGCTTCGATTGCGAAGGATAGGTATGACCCTGCGCATCGCGAATGATAAAGGAGCCGGTGGTCGGCCTTCCTTGCTCATCCAGGACGCGCAGTGTCACCTCGGTTGAAGGGTGGCAGGTGAAGAGGATGTCTGCCTCGTTGCGAAAACCGATATCCTGCGTCCCCTGGCCGACGTTGAAGCCGAGCTTGGCTTCGCGCTTGCCAGCATCGCGGCTGTAAAGTTGCAAGATACAGTATTCAAGTTCGAGCCCCGAAAGCTGCTGTCTCATCGGCGGTTTAGTAAAGATGCTGGCTCCGAGCCAGCGATTGGCCACATCGCTCTGCGTGATGCCTGGCTTGGGGCTGTGCGAGAGCGGGCTCTGGGGACTAGCCTTCGAGCGGGCATAAACAGGCAGGGCATGCGGGCTTTCGATCTCGAGTGGCGCGGTCACGCCCGCTTCGTTGCGGACTTTGATGAGAAATGTCCGCCAGCCGTGTTCGACGAGTTCGGGCTTGGCAGTGCCTTGCGTCACCTTGACGCGGCTTTCCGGATTGATGTGGATGTCAATCAGGCGGTATTTGTCGAGTACCTCCTGAATCGCGCGGCTGGCCCGCGCCGCGTCTGTCTCAGTAAATGCCTTCTCCAACGCCCGTTTGTCGGCGGGGCTGAGCGGCGTGCCTAAATAATCCAGCGCTTCGACCAAACGCTTGACCTGCGCCGTCAACGGTTGCATTTCCACGGGCTCAGGCTTGGCCGATTGCTGCGCCGCAACCGAGGCAGTCAAGAGGATAAACACGAGCCAGCACGCGTTCGCGTGCGAGCAGACTACAGAAACAGGCTTAAGATTTCTCATTTCTGTCTCCTCGCATCATGGGGATTGGTCAAACCGAGTGCTTGTCACACCTTGATGATCCGATTCTCCCGCATCGCCTTGTTCGCCAGGTTGGCGGTGCGCGCGGGTTCAATGCCGGCGCGATCGTGCTCACTGGGCGTTTTCCGGCTGCGGATACAATCCAGCCAGTTGGCCAAGTTGCTAATGGTTCTATCGCCGGTTTTCTTCACGGCAATTTCGGGTGGAGCCTGGTATGAACGCTGATTTTATGTGATGAAGAGCGCCTCGGCCAAGAAAACCGCAGAGAATTTCTGGTGGCCAAAACCTGCCCAAAAACAGCTTTCAAAAAATCCAGCAAAGCCATTGATTTTCAGCAGGAGAATCGGCCTGGCCGGAATCCAAAGTTTTTGAACACTAGTGGGTCAATTGACAACTGCATAGCCATTTAGACCGATCCTAGTTTACACTCCCTCGCGGAGGTCTACGATGAGTCGGCGCCAGAAGGACCCCTTACGTGCTCTCACGGATGATGAACGCTTATGGCTCCAAAAGATTGCTCGTTCCAGGCGTGAGCCGGCCAGCCATGTCGCACGAGCCAAACAACTACTGGCCGTCGCTGAGGGCCACAGCTACACCGCAGCGGCTCAAGCTGCGGGTCGAAAGTCCGGTGATGCCGTGGCGCAACTGGTCGCCGGCTTCAATCGTCAAGGATTGCAGTCAGTCGAGCCGCGCAGGGGCGGGGGCCCCAAGCCCAAGTATGGTGTGCGAGAACGTGAACGCATCTTAGCAGAGGTACGACGGCCTCCGGACCCTGAGCAGGATGGCACCGCGACGTGGTCGTTGATGCTGCTACGACGTGCGTTGCGCCGAGCACCTGATGGACTGCCTGGGGTGAGCACTTCCACCATTCGCGCCATCTTGCAGGAGGCCGGCTTGAGCTGGCCACGCACCAGGAGTTGGTGTCAGACGGGCTTCTCAAAACGTAAGCGGAGAAACGGCGAGGTCGTCACCGTGGTCGATCCGGATGCGGAGCCCAAAAAAAGCTGATCGAGCGCGCTTATCTCGAAGGGCCGAAACTCGGCCTCGCGGTCTGGACCGAAGATGAGGCCGGGCCGTATAAGACCGCGCCGGTGGCGGGCCATAGTTGGGAGGATGGGGGGGCGCGCAAGCTGCCCCATGAGTACCGGCGCGATGGGACGGCCAAGCTGCTGACCTTGTTTCATCCGGCGAGTGGGCAGGTGCGGGCTCGCGGCGTG
>Ga0209382_10012930_pt1 | contig 10269 bp, 8 predicted proteins | sample SoiMetdeltSBSDD5_FD_187599 | JGI IMG/M metagenome (GOLD analysis project Ga0209382, IMG submission 187599) | Bulk soil microbial communities from a Populus tree surrounding site in Tennessee, USA - Soil MetaG P. deltoides SBSDD5 (SPAdes) (version 2) | ecosystem: Environmental > Terrestrial >...
CCCCTGGCCCTGGACAGCGCCAAGGCCCAGGGCGCCATCCAGCAGGTCCAGTCTGCGCTCGTGCCCCGGACCTTCGCGGAGGGTGGCGCCGGCGGGGACGGCTACGTCCCGCTCCAGGTCAACCAGGACGCGGTGGGCGGCCTCCACGTCCGGATGCAGCGGACGTTCGAGGGCACCAAGGTCTTCGGCGAGCAGCGCATCGGCCACCTGGACCGCGGCGGTTCGCTCACCGACGTGACCGGCGAGGTGGAGGCGATCGAGCCCGGGCTGGCGGAAGGCGTGAAGCTCTCCGCCGAGCAGGCCGAGTCCGCGGCGCGCCAGGCGCTCGGGAAGACGCCGGACGAGAAGCCCTCCGTGGAGAAGGTGATCTTCCGCGACGACCAGGGGAGCTACCGCGCCGGCTACCACGTGGAGCTGGCGGACTTCTCCGGGCCGGGGCTGGCCAAGCGGATGAACTACCTGGTGGACGGCGCCACCGGCGAGGTCGTCAAGTCGTGGAACGCGCTCGGCGGCTTCGAGATGCCGCACGGCGACCACGGCGCGCACGGCGGGGCCGGCGAGCAGCACTCGGAGGCCGCCGTCCCGGGCCGCCCGTTCCCGATGCCCCCGCGCCCGTCGCCGTTCCCGGCCCCGGGCGGCGGCACACCGGTGAGCACGGGGGCCGACGACCGGACGCTTTATTCGGGCATCGTGGACCTCAACACCACCCGGCTGCCCAACGGCCAGCACGCCCTCCGCGACACCACGCGCGGCAACGGCGTGGAGACGCGCGACGCGCAGAACCGGCAGACCGACGCCGGATCGGTGCTGATCACGGACAACAACGGGCACTTCGGCGAGACCACGGACTCGCCCCGCCAGCGCGCCGCGGTGGACGCGCAGTACGGCGCGCAGATGACGTACGACTTCTACAAGGACGTGCTGGGGCGCAACTCCATCGACGGCCGCGGCGAGAAGCTGGTGAGCAACGTCCACCTGGGCCGGAACTGGGTGAACGCCCAGTGGACCGGGCAGCAGATGGATTACGGCGACGGCGACGGCCGCACCTCCGGCCCGCTCACCACGCTGGACATCGCCGGCCACGAGATCACCCACGGCCTGACCCAGCGCACCGCCGGGCTGATCTACCAGGGCGAGTCCGGCGGCCTGAACGAGGCCTTCAGCGACATCATGGGCACCGGCGTGGAGTGGTACGCCTCCCAGAAGAACCCGAGCGTGAAGTTCGACTGGACCATCGGGGAGGACGCGTTCAAGCAGGGCTCCGGCGGCTTGCGCTTCATGAACGACCCCTCCCGCGACGGCCGCAGCGTGGACCACTACTCGCGCTACCGGCCCGGCATGGACGTGCACTTCTCGTCCGGCATCGCCAACAACGCCTTCTACCTGCTGGCCAACGGCGGGACGAACCGGACCTCCGGCCAGGGCGTGGCGGGCGGCATCGGGATCGAGAAGAGCCTGAAGTGCTTCGCCCACGCGCTGACCAACTACATGACGCCCAACACCAGCTTCTCGCAGGCCCGCGCGGCCTGCGTCCGGGCGGCCACCGACCTCTTCGGCGCCAGCTCGCAGGAGGTGCAGAAGATGAAGGCCGCCTGGCAGGCGGTGGGGGTGCGCTGACCTCGCTTCCCGCGGAGGCCGGCTTGTCAGGGCGCCTGCCGACCCTCAGGCGCCGTGATGGGTCGACCTACCCAGGCCCTCCAGGCCGGCCTCCGCGACGTCGTCCGCCGGGTCACCGCCCAGCCCTCCCAGCTCCACGCTCTGGCGGATGATGACCTGGCGGACGTCGTGGATGAGGCGCTCGCGCTCGTCGGGGCCGTACTTCGAGGCGTCGATGGGCGCGCCGATCTTCACCTTGATCACGCCGGGGGTGATGGTCCACCGGTTCTTGGGCATCACCTTGTGCGAGCCCTCGATGGTGACCGGGCACACCGCCACGCCCGCCTTCATCGCCAGCGCGAAGGGGCCCTTCTTGAAGGGGAGGATGCGGCCGTCCTCGGACCGCGTACCCTCCGCGTACATGATCAGGCTGATCCCCTTGCGGATCTGCCGGGCGCCGCGCTCCAGCGAGGCGATGGCCTTGGCCCGGTTGCCGCGGTCCACCAGCACGTACCCGGCGATCAGCATGTACCAGCCCACCAGCGGCACCCACGCCAGCTGCTTCTTGGCCACGATGCGCAGGTCGCACGGGATGGACATGAACAGCACCGGGATGTCCGCCGCCGACTGGTGGTTGGAGATGTAGAGGGTGGGGCGCCTGGGGTCCACGTGCTCGCGCCCGTGCGCCTCCAGCTTCACCCCGCCCGACCAGAGCAGCACCGGGGCCCACACCCGCCGCGCCCACCAGATGGTGATCGCCGCGTTCAGGGTGAGGATCATCGACCCCATGGCCAGCGGGAAGCAGATCAGGGTCCACATCCCGGTGACGAACATCACCCACAGGTTCCGGGCCCGGCTCATGGCTTCTCCCCGAGCGCGGCGGCGAACGCCGGGTCGTCCGCCAGCGCTGCGAACGCCGGGTCCTTGCGCACCTCGCCGGCGCTGAAGCCCGACTCGGGCGCGGCCCGTTCGCGCGCCTGCCGGAGCAGGTCCAGCGCGCCCTGGCGGTCGCCGCGCGCCATGGCCACCCTGGCCTGCCCGTACGCCCACAGCGGAGACCGGGGGTGGGCCTGCTGGAGCAGCCGGAACGCCTCGCCGGCCTCCGCCGGCTGGCCGGCGGCCAGGAACGCCAGTCCGCGCGTGTAGAGGACCGCCGCGTTCTTCTGGTCCACCAGCATGGCCTGGGCGGTGTCCTGGAGCGCCGCCTCCGCGTCCCCGGGGCGGCCGCGCTTGACCTCCAGCTGCGCGCGGGAGAGCAGGGCGAAGAGGTTGCCCCGCTGCCCCTGCAGCACCTCCCCTAGCCCGGCGATGGCGTCGTCCAGCTTGCCCTCGGCGGCGTCCAGCCGGGCCAGGCCCAGCCGCGCCTCCAGCGCCTCGGCGGGCTGGACCTGGAGGGCCTGCTGGTAGGCGGCGCGGGCCTCGGCGTTCCGCCCCCGGTCGAACAGCACGTGGCCCACCAGCTCCAGCGGGCGGGCGCTCCTGGGCGCGGCGGCGGCCGCCGCCCGGTACGCGGCGATGGCCTCCTCGTGCCGCCCGCGCGAGGCGAGCACGTTCCCCCGGGCAATTTCCGTGGTGCCCGGCTCCGGGCAGCCGCCGAGCGCCAGCGCGCCCGCCGCCGCCACCGCGATCGTGACCAACCGTCCCAAGGCCGACCGGTTCTATCGGTCGCCACCGCCGCGCGCAAACGCCCGCGAATGGGCTAAAGGACCGCTGCGTGGTGACGCGCAAGAAGTTCATCGCCATCGCCGGGAACATCGGCGCCGGGAAGACGGAGCTGACGTCCTTCCTTTGCAAGAAGTACGGGCTGAAGCCGTTCTTCGAGCCAAACGACACCAACCCGTACCTCGCGGACTTCTACCGGGACATGCGCGCCTGGGCCTTCCGGTCGCAGATCTACTTCCTCACCCACAAGTTCCGGCTCCACCGCGAGCTGGAGAAGGAGGACGGGACGGTCATCCAGGACCGGACCATCTACGAGGACGCGGAGATCTTCTGCAAGAACCTCCACCGCCAGCGCTTCATCGACGCGCGCGACTTCAAGACCTACCGGGAGCTGTACGCGGCCATCGTCAAGGTGCTGCAGCCGCCGGACCTGATGATCTACCTCAAGGCCCCGGTGCGGACGCTGAGGCAGCGGATCCACCTGCGCGGCCGGCCCATGGAGCAGACCATTCCGCTGTCGTACTTGCGCCGCCTCAACGCGTTGTACGAGGAGTGGTTCCAGGACTACAACCTGTCTCCGGTGCTGGTCCTCTCCACCGACAAGCTGGACTACCTCACCGATCTGGTGGACCGGGTGGACCTCTTCCGGCAGATCGAGAAGCACCTGTGAGGGAGATCTACGTCCTCGCCACCCCGGCCGACGCCCCGGTGTCGATCGAGGCGTTCCGCTCGTCGTTCGAGTCCGAGGACGTGAAGGTCGCCGCCGAACCGGACGGCCGGACGTTCGTCCTCTCCGCGGAGGAGGTGGAGCTCACCGTCCGCTTCGAGACGCGGCAGGAGCCGCTCGGCTGGTCGCCCGACCTGATCACCGGCTCCGAGGAGGCGAAGGCGGCGCTGGAGCAGGCGCGCGGCTTCTACCGCCTCTCCTTCGAGCCCAGGGGCGGAGGGCCCCAGCCCTCGGTGGCGGTGTTCGAGGCGCTGTGGTGCGCGCGCACGCTGATGGAGCACGTGGACGGGGTGCTCCTGGACGTCACCGCCTTCAAGCTGCACGACGAGGGGGACGTCACCGAGATCACCGAGCTGGACTTCGACATCCGGGACCACCTCAACCTCCACGCGGTGGAGGCCACCACCGGCGAGACGCCGCTGTGGGTCCACTCCCACGGGATGGCCAAGTTCGGCCAGCGGGACGTGGAGATCTTCCACCTGGCGGAGGCGGACCTGCTCCCGGCGGAGGCCTTCCTCCACGAGCTGTGCACCGACATGGCCTTCGGGCAGGCCCCGCCCGAACGCACCGTGGTGGAGACCTCCAACGGCGGCGGCTTCATGCTCGTCCCCTCCGACGAGGCGCGGGGGAACCTCATGGGCCTGGAGCTGGAGCTGTTCGAGGGCCACGAGGGGCTGTTCTTCACCGTGGTCTCCCCCGAGGGCCGCCACAACGTCTCCGAGCTCCTCCGCCCCTACCGCGAGCGCTTCGAGGACGAGGACCCGGAGAAGGCGGAGGAGCTCAAAGGCCAGGCCCAGGCCCTGCTCCCGGCCTTCAAGGCGCGCTTCCAGCGCAAGGGGCTGATGGAGCCGATCACCTTCCTGGTGCGCGGCCCGTTCCTCGTCCACCCGGAGGGCGAGGCCATCGTCGAGCACCTCTGGGCGGAGGTCGTCCACTGGGAGGAGGGCAAGGTGATCGCCAAGCTGGTGGACGGCGCCATGCACACCACCGAGTGGCGGAAGGGCGCCCACGTGGAGATCGACGAGTCCGACGTGGAGGCCATCGCCGTGGGCCGGGACGGCCGCACGCTGGAGGAGGAGGAGATGATGGACCTCCTGGTGGCGGAACGTCCCTCGTGATCTGGCTGGTTTGGCTGGGGCTGCGGGGCCTTGCAGGTCAGACCGTTTGACAGATGTAAAGAAGCTTCTATCCTGCCCGCCCGCATGCCCTCCCTACTGCTTTTGACGGGTCCCTCCGCGGGTCGTCGGTACGAGCTGGGCGCGGAGGCGGTGCTCGGGCGTTCGCCGTCCTGCGAGATCCCGCTGGACGACGTGAAGGTGTCCCGCCGGCACGCGCGGATCCTGCTGGCGGAGAACAAGGCCGTCATCTCCGACCTGGGCTCGCGCAACGGGACCATGGTCAACGGGGAGAAGATCTCCACCGAGGTGTCGCTGGTCCCGGGCGACCAGGTGCAGGTGGGCGACACCACCGCGCTGTTCGACCCGCCGACCAAGGCGGTCTTCACCGAGCGGGAGATCCAGGACGTGAGCCGGGTGCTGATCGACCACCTGCTCCCCAAGGCGGGCAGCGAGGCGGCGCTCTACCAGCTCTCGGTGGCGCTGCTCTCGGCGCCCAGCGAGGCGCGGGTGCTGGAGTGCGTGACCGAGGAGATCGCCCGCGACCTCCAGGCGGACAAGGGGGCGGCGCTGATCGCCCAGACCGAAGGGCTGCTCACCGCGTCCGTGTTCGGCGCCCGCACCGCCGAGGTCCCGCGCACGCTGGCGCTGGCGGCGCTCAACCAGCGCGAGGTGGGGATGGGCTCGGGCGCGCTCTGCGTGCCGATGATCGCCTCCGGCGGCGTGGTGGTGGGGCTGATCTACGCGGAGCGGGAGAAGGCCTTCGAGGAGCCGGAGCGCGCGCTGGCGGTGGCGCTGGGCCGGATCGCCGGCGAGGCGCTGAAGTCGGTGCGGGGGCGGGCCGGCGGGCGGCCCTCGGGCACGGTGCTGGTGGGCGCCTCCAAGACCTTCCGCAAGGCGGTGGAGGACGCCCGGCGCGCCGCCGCCGCCGAGGGCGCGGTGGTGGTGATCGGCGAGCTGGGCACCGGGAAGACCGCGCTGGCGGAGACCATCCACGGCCTCTCCGCGCGCGCGCTGTCCCCCTGGATCGTGATCGACTGCCGGCAGCCCAACGTGGAGGAGGAGCTGTTCGGCAGGCAGTCCGCGCCGGTGGGCACACCGCTGCCGCCCAACTCGGCGCTGGTGCGCGCCAACGGCGGGACGCTGCTGCTCAAGCACGTGGACTCGCTGGCGCGGTCCTCGGCGGAGCGGCTGGGGCGGTGGATCTCCAAGAACGCCACCGGCCAGCAGACGGACGAGGAGCCGCTGGTGATCCGCTTCCTCGCCACCTCGGTGCAGGCGCTGGCCGGGCTGGCGCAGAAGGGGCAGTTCGACCCGGAGCTGGCGCGCATCCTCTCCGCCACCGAGATCGAGATCGCGCCGCTGCGCACCCGGTCCGCGGACGTGGGGCCGCTGTTCGACCACTTCGCCCAGGCGGGGGCCAAGCTCGCCCACATGGCCCCGCCCACGCTCACCCCGGAGAGCAGGCGGTTGATGGCCAGCTACGCCTGGCCGCGCAACGTGCGCGAGGTGAAGCTGGTGGCGGAGCACCTGGCGCTGCTGTACCCGGGCGCGGAGATCCCGGCCACCAAGCTGCCGCCGGAGATCCAGCAGGGGTCGGTGGAGAAGGTGCGCAGCCTGGACGAGATGATCGCCACCCTGGAGCGGGAGGCCATCTCCGAGGCGCTGCGGGAGGCGCGCGGGAAGAAGATCCGCGCCGCGGCGATCCTGGGGATCAGCCGGCCCACGCTGGACAAGAAGATCGAGGACTACGGGCTGGTGGTGCAGAAGGTCCGGGGCCAGGCCCGCGGCCCATCCAGCCCGGCCGGAGGCTCGTGAGCCCTTTTCAGGCGAGGTGACGGACGATGCGGCTGGTCCTCGGTGAAGAGGTGAAGCAGGCCCGGGACCGCGGCGCGCCGCTGGTGGCGCTGGAGACGTCGGTGGTCGCCCAGGGGCTCCCTCCCCCGGAGAACCTCCAGGCGGCGCGCGCCTGCGAGGAGGCCGTCCGGCGCGCGGGCGCGGTCCCCGCCTCGCTGGCGGTGATCGACGGACAGGTGAAGGTGGGCCTCTCCGCCGAGGAGATGGCCCGGCTGGCCGAGGGCGGCGAGCGGGTGTTGAAGATCGGCGCGCGGGACCTGGCCCCCGCCGTCGCCTCGCTGCGGACCGGCGGCACCACCGTCTCCTCCTCGGTGGAGATCGCCGCGCGCGCCGGCATCCGGGTGTTCGCCACCGGCGGCATCGGCGGCGTCCACCGCGGGGTGACGGAGACCATGGACGTCTCCCAGGACCTGCTGGCGATCTCCCGCTTCCCGGTGGCGGTGGTGTGCGCCGGGGGCAAGTCCGTGCTGGACCTCCCCAAGACGATGGAGGCGCTGGAGGCGCTCGCCGTCCCGGTGGTGGGCGTGGGCACCCTGGACCTCCCGTCCTTCTACTGCCGCACCTCCGGGCTCTTGCTGGAGCAGCGGGTGGAGGGGCCGGAGGACGCCGCCCGGCTGCTCACCGTCCGCTTCGTGGATCTGCAGCAGGGCGGGCTGGTGCTGGCGCTGCCCCTGCCCGCGGACTCCGCGCTCCCGGCGTCCGAGCTGGAGAAGCACCTCGCCGCCGCGCTGGCGGAGGCGGACGCGCGCGACGTGCACGGCAAGGCGCTCACCCCGTTCCTGCTCGCCCAGCTCAGCCGGCGGACGTCCGGCCGGACCCTGAAGGCGAACCTGGCCCTGCTGGAGAACAATGCCCGCTTCGCCGGCCAGCTGGCCGTCGCTTGCGCGGCGCTCGCCGGATGAGGAGCATCCGCGGCGTGCGCTCCCTCCTCGCGGCGCTGGCCCTGGCGGCGGCGGCCCTCCCGGCCTGCGCGCCGCGCTTGACGGTGGCGGGCGGCCGGGTGGAGCTGGACCAGGGCCAGGTGGAGGTGGGGCCGTTCGAGGTGGACCAGCACGCGGCGACGGCGGAGGAGTACGGGCGCTGCGTGGAGGCGCGCGCCTGCGAGCCGGCCCGCAGCCCCGATCCGCTGTGCAGCGTCCGGGACCCGCGCGACCCCCTGGGCTGCCTCCGCTGGTCGGACGCCGCCGCCTACTGCGCCTACCGGTCCGCGCGCCTGCCCACGGACGCGGAGCGCTCGCTGCTGGAGCGGAGCGCCACCGGCGAGCCGCGCCGGCAGCCGTTCTGCCGGGGCCCGGGGCGGGACAACCCGTTCGGCCTCTGCGACGTGGGCGGCATCTTCACCTGGACCACCAACGACGCCCTCAGCGGCCCCTCCGGGCGCGCCACCAACTCGCCCGGCGACCGGGTGCCCACGCTGGGCGCGCGCTGCGTCCGGTCGCCCAGCGTCCCCGGGGTGAGGTCGACCGGCGTTCCCAAGGCCCTCCAGACCGGGGTGAAGATCATCCAGGTCCAGCCGGCGGACTGAAGCCGTGGCGCCTAGGCGCGCGCGGCCTGCTGGAGCGCGGCCCAGACCTGCTCCACGTGCTCGCGGCGGGTCTCCTCGGCGCCCACGGAGACGCGGATCAGCTGCGCGCCCTTGACCACCGCGGGGGTGACGTAGGCGACGCCGGAGGCGTTCACCCGCTGGGCGATGCCCAGGTTGTGGACGTCCACGTCCGCCGCGCCGCGGTCGGGCAAAAGGTGCCTCAGGCAGACGGTCTGCAGCGGGACCGGCGCCATCCGCTGCCAGTCCTTGGCCGCGTCCACCTGCGCCTGGAGCCAGCGCGCGTTCTCCAGGTCCCGCCGGATCCGCGCCTGGAGGCCCTTGACGCCCTGGTCGTGGAGGAGGAACCACAGCTTGAGCGCGCGGAAGCGGCGCCCCAGCGGGATGCCCCAGTCGCGGAAGTTCTTCACCTCGCCCTCGTGGGCGGTGCGCAGGTAGCTGGGGTTGGTGGACATCACCCGGACCAGGTGCTGCGGGTCGCGGACGTAGTAGGCGGAGAGCTCGAACCCGGTGCCCATCCACTTGTGCGGGTTGAAGACCACCGAGTCCGCCGCCTCCACGCCCTGCCACAGGGAGCGGCACTCGGGGAGGATCATCGCCGTGCCCGCCATGGCGGCGTCCACGTGGAGCCAGGCGCCCGCCTTCCGCGCCACCTCGCCGATGCGCGCCAGGGGGTCGAAGGCGGTGGTGGCGGTGCTCCCCGAGGTGGCCACCACCGCGCAGGGGCGGATGCCGTGCGCGACGTCCTCGGCGACGGCGGCCTCCAGCCCCTCCACCTTCATGGCGCAGTCCGCGTCCGACTCCACCGTGCGCACCAGCGCCCGCCCGAACCCGGCCAGCAGCGCCGCCTTCTCCACCGAGCTGTGCGCCTGGTCCGACGCGTAGACCGCCAGCGGCTGCTTCACCTCCTGGAGCCCGCCCCGGGTCTGCGAGAAGTCGGTGGTCCGCTCGCGCGCGCAGAGGAGGGCCACCAGCGTGGCGGAGGAGGCGGTGTCCTGGATGACGCCGGTGAAGGTGTCCGGCAGCGCCACCATCTGGCGCAGCCACTCCAGCACCACCTCCTCCAGCTCGGTGGCGGCGGGGCTGGTCTGCCAGCTCATGCACTGCGGGCCCAGCCCGGCCGCGGCCAGGTCCGCCAGCACGCCCGGCAGCGTTCCGTTGGACGGGAAGTAGGCGAAGAAGCGGGGGTGGTTCCAGTGGGTGATGCCGGGGAGGACGTCGCGCTCCATCGCGCCCAGCAGCTGCTCCAGCGGCGCGCCCTCCTGGGGCGGCTCCTTGGGGAAGCGGGCCCGGATCTCCCCCGGCTTCACCTGGCTCATCACCGGCAGGGACTCCAGGCCGGTGCGGTAGTCGGCGATCCAGTCGATGAGCGCGTGGCCGGCGCGGCGAAACTCGTCAGGGGTCATTGGACCCTCCCCATCCTGCCGCCAGCCATAGCACGCCTGGCGAGGAGCTAGGCACCGGGGCCCAGTTCTGCTTGAACGGCCGGATGAACCAGACCGTTCGGGCCGCGCTGGCGGCCGCCGTCACGCTCGCCCTCGCCGGGTGCCAGACCGCTGCTCCGAAGCCGGACCTGGCCGAGAAGGAGTCGTCCGAGGAGGCCGCCGCGCCGGCCGTCAAGCTGGAGTGGCCGCTGCCGGAGGGCTGGAAGGCGGAGACCATCCCGTTCCCGCTGGGGTTCGCCCCCGACATCAAGCTGGAGGGCGTGGAGGAGCTGCGGTTCGCCCCCGGGATGTTCAAGGCCGACCAGCCGGGGTACTGGTCCTACG
>Ga0209382_10012933_pt1 | contig 10267 bp, 4 predicted proteins | sample SoiMetdeltSBSDD5_FD_187599 | JGI IMG/M metagenome (GOLD analysis project Ga0209382, IMG submission 187599) | Bulk soil microbial communities from a Populus tree surrounding site in Tennessee, USA - Soil MetaG P. deltoides SBSDD5 (SPAdes) (version 2) | ecosystem: Environmental > Terrestrial >...
TTGCGCGCCAGCAGCCGGCCGACGTAGCCGATCCTCCGGATGTTGGTGTCCCGGTCCTCTTTCGAGAAGCCTAGCCCTTTGCTCAGATTAGTCCGCACCTCGTCGCCGTCCAGGACCTCGACGCGCGCCCCGCGCGCGAGCAGCTCCGGCACCAGCGCCTCCGTCAGCGTCGTCTTCCCCGCCCCCGAAAGCCCCGTCAACCACAAAGTGAACCCCGTCGCCATCAATTCCTCCCTATATCGAACCGAACATGTCAAAGCTCAGGCTCTCTCCCGGAGCCCGTCGATGAGCACCTGCGCGACCTCGGGCCGCGTGAACTCGACCGGCGGGACCTCGCCCTGGGTGAGCATCTCGCGCACGCGCGTGCCGCTCAGGAAGACGTGGTCCTCCGCCGGGTGCGGGCAGGTCTTGCTCGAAGCCATGGCCCCGCAGCGGCGGCAGTAGAAGGTGTTGTCAAAGAACATCGGCCGGATGCCCACTTCGCCCGGAGCGAAGTCGCTGAAGATGCGCTGCGCGTCGTAGGTCCCGTAGTAGCTCCCGACCCCCGCGTGATCGCGCCCGACGATGAAGTGCGAGCAGCCATAGTTCTGGCGGATGAGCGCGTGGAAGACGGCCTCCCGCGGCCCGGCGTAGCGCATGGCCGCGGGCAGCACGGCGAGCAGCGTGCGCGCCAGCGGGTAGTAGTGCTCGATGATCACTTCGTAGGCGCGCAGGCGGACCGGGGCTGGGATGTCGTCCGCCTTGGTCTCGCCGACGAGCGGGTGGAGCAGCAAGCCGTCGACCACCTCGAGCGCGCACTTCTGGATGTACTCGTGCGCGCGGTGGACGGGGTTGCGCGTCTGGAAGGCGACGACGCGCCGCCAGCCGCGCTCGGTGAAGAGCGCGCGCAGCTCGCGCGGCGGGTGACGGTAGGGCGCGAAGTCGTGCCGGTTCGGGTGCTCCACCAGACTGACGCGCCCCCCGAGCAGATACTCGCCCTGCGCGTAGAGCGCGCGCACGCCCGGGTGCGCATCCTCGGTCGTCAGGTAAACCTCCCTGGCCTCGGCCTCCCGGTCATAGCCGAAAATCTCGGCCAGATGCAACACGGCGAGCAGCCGCCCGTCGCGCGCCCGCAGCGCCACGTCGTCGCCGACGCGCACGCGCGCGCGCTCCTCGGCGGTCGCCGAGAGCGTCACCGGGATCGTCCAGACCAGACCGCCGGCCAGCCGCCTCCGGTCGCGCACCGCGAGGTAGTCGGCCTCGCCCATGAAGCCTTCGAGCGGCGAGAAGGCCCCGTTGGCGATCAGCTCCAGGTCCGCCTCCTCGCGCGCGTTGAGCTCCAGCGCCGGCATCCGCGCCGAGTCGCGCAAGAGCGCCTCGCGCTCTGCCCCCCGCGCCTCCCGATCAATCAGCCTGCCCCCATGGGGCTCGATCAAACTCATGTCGATGACTCCCATATGTCTCAAATCTCAAAGTTCACCCTTGAGACTAAGACCCGGTTAAAGTCCGATGGGACTCTCCCCGAAATTAATGACGTTAATTGATTAGTGAGAAGTGCTGCGGATTAGCAGCAACAACAGGAGCAACAACAGAGGGTCATGCGGCGGGCGGGCGCGGAGGCGGAGGGAGCGGGGGTGGATGAGCTGCTACTAGGCAGCCCAGGGTCAGGTAAGCGTCGCAACCGTTCAGTTCGTCTCATGGCTTGGCCTGCTTTCTGCAATCAAAGTTAATAATCCCACGGGAGTTATACACGGCCGCCTCTAACTTGTCAACCGCCGGCGCCGACGCGCCGCCAAACAGTGGACTCGCCTTCCGCGCGAATGCGGGCAAGCACTTCCCGGTAAGCGGCGGCGTAGAGCGCGCGCATTTCCGCGGCCGAGGCGGGCCGCGCCAGCCTCCGCTCCAGTTCGCCGCGTGAGAGATGGAGATCCGTCTTGACGCGCGCGAGCGCGGCGCCTTCGCCGGCGACATGCGCGGCCAGCCCTTCCGCCAGCCAGCGCGGCGCGCGCCCGAGCGCCTCGATGACCGTGTGCGCGTATTCGTGCCGGAGTGTCGTGGCCAGAGCGCCGCGGCGGCGCAGCGCGCCGAGCGGCTGGGTCTCAATCCGCAGCCCGCGGGTCACCGCCGCGACCCAGCCCGGCTGCCCGGTGGCGGCGATGAAATCCGCCGTCGTCTCGTGCGCGAAGAGTTCCACGACCCCCGGCTCGTTCGGCCGCATCCCCGCTGCCGCCAGTCTCCCCCGCAGATCGGCCCGCGCTGCCTCGAGCGCGCGCAGCGCCTCTTCCACCGCCCCGCGGTCGGCCCCGGCCGGGAAGCTCGCGCGAAAATGCTCGCTTGCCAAACTGAGGCGGCCGTCAGCACGGGGGGGACGCATGACCACGGGTCTGATCCATGCCGATCCGTCGCGTCCGACCGATCCGTGTTCTGCCCCTCCCTCCTCATTCCCCAGGACCGTGCCGGGGTAATAATGACTCAGAATCTGCTCGTAGCTCGCCCCGCGCCGCGCCAGGACGTGCGCGCCCTCCTGGCAGAGCCCGAGGCCGTGGCCGAAGCCGCTTCCGCGGAAGACGAAATCCGCGCCCGCGCGCGCGACCTCGAAGCGCGAGCTCTTGAGCACGTCCCAGCCGAGCGCGCGGCCGACGATGATCTTGAAGTCCCAGCCCCGCAGCAGCCGCCGCCGCTCGCCTTCGAGCGCAACCCACTCGGCCCGCCCGCCGGCGTCGCGGTGGGCGACCACGATCCGGTCGAGCCGCGCGCCGACGTCGCTCCGCGCGTCACCCCGAAGCGCCGCCGCCAGTCGCGCCTCCGGGACCACTTGCTCCCAGCGGCGGTGCGGCATCGTCGCGCAACTGTCGTCCGTGACCCCGCGTAGGTAAGGCGGTGCCGCCTCCCCCCAGAGCGCCTCCAGGTCCGCCGTCGCGCCGCCGCAGGCGGCGTGAAAGTAGGCGTCGACGAGCTGCCCGGCCCGGTCACGCAGGACCGTGCCCGCCGTCCCCCCCGCCGCGCCCCTTCCCCGCTCGCCCCGCGCTGCGACGTACCGCTGGCAGTGCGTTGTGCTGCAGAGGTCATAGCCCTCGCGCGCGTGGCGGCCGAGGTTCCTCAGCGCAAAGGTGCGGCTCGCGACCGCCTGCGCCTTGAGGGCCTCGGCCTCGCCCTCGGCTCCCGCCTCAGCCGCGAGCACCCCGGCGATATATTCTTCGAGCGGCAATTGCTCGGTCACCGCCTCGCTCACCCGACGCACCTTGACCACCGGTTGCCCCTCTTGCCCCTGTGGCCCCGCGACCGCCGGCCCCAGGCCCGTGTAGGCTTCAAAGATCGGCCGCGCGACGGCGGCGCAGTCGGACCCGTGCGCCCGCCTGAGGAAGACGAGCACGGCGAGGCGGCCGTCCTCCGTGAAACCGACGAACCACCCCTGGGTCCGGTATTGATCGCTCGCCGTCGACGTTCCGGTCTTGCCGAAGACCCCTACGAGACCGGCGCCTGCCGCGGTGCCATACCCGACCGCGCTGCGCATGCCCGCGAGCAGCAGGGCGCGGTGCGCCGGTGAGATCGGCAGCCGCGCGCGCTCCTTCTCCGTCGGAGCCTCGCCCTGCCGCGGCCGGTGAAGGCGCCCGCCGTTGACGAGCGCGGCGTAGGCCGCGAGCAGTTGCACGGGCGTCACCAGCAGTCGGTCGCCCTCGCCGAGCGCCGCGGCCGGCCCCCACTCCCCCGACGGCAGACCCCCCGCCGCCTCGCCCCCGGCGTTGACCCCGGTGCGCGCGCCGAAGCCGAAGGACGCCAGCGTGGCGTGGAACGCGCCCTCGCTCAGCCGCTCGCCGAGGTGGCCGAAGTAATCATTGCAGGAATAGGCGAGCGCCCGGGGCAGGTCAAACGGCGACGCGCTCCGCGGGTGCGAACAGGCGATCTCCGTCCCTCGGCCCGCGTACCCCCCGCGGCATGCCCGGCGCGAGTCGCGGTCGACGAGCCCGGCCCGCAGCGCGGCGAGCGCCGTGAACGGCTTGATCGCTGAGCCCGGAGGGAACGCCTGCTCGAAGGCGAGGCGCGGGTTGACCACCGCGCGCAGGCGGCCGTCCTCCGGGTCCATAACCAGGACCGTGCCCTCGCGCCCGCCGAGCGCTCGCTCTGCCGCCTGCTGCAGGCCCTCGGGCGCGGGGCGTGGCGGCGGCGCGCAGGCGGAGGCGAGCACGCCAGCAAAGAGCAGGAATCTGAGATTTGAGATTTGAGACTTGAAAGTCACTGCTTGCCGCGCTGCGCGTCGATCTCCGCGAGCGCGCCGAGCGTGAGCAGCCAGCCGGAGAAGATGGCGATCAACGCCAGGGCGAGGCGCGCCCCGAGCAGTCCGAGTTCGACCCAGGCATTCCTCACCGGGGTCCGGGTCGAGATCAGGAAGTAGGCGATCAGCCCGGAGACGAGGAGGCCCAGCGCGTAGGTCAGGACCGGCCCGGGCGCGAAGGCCCGCGCCAGGCTCCGGCCCGCGCCCCTGAAGGCGCCCGCCACCCCCTCGCGCGCCGCGGCCATCCACCAGTGGATCGCGACGAGCGGCAGCGCCAGACCGAGCAGCAGCCAGCGCAGCGCCGTCACTGCGACCCCGCCCCCCAACTTATTGAAAAGGTAGCCAAGCAGCCCGCCCAGCAGCAGGAGCGGCAGGCTCATGACGAATAATTTCCAGAAATCGGCGACCGCCCGCCGCAGCAGCGCCCCGGTCCCCCCCTCACTCCGCGCGTAGCTCACCCCAAGCGCCTGGAGCACGAAGAACAGGGCCACCGCGACCGCGGCGAGCAGCAGCGTGAGCATCAATTGCCCGACCGTCGCCTCCCGCGTCGTGAAGAAGAAGTAGAGCGCGCCGAGCAGCGCCGCGTAGAGCCCGAAGGCCACGAGCAGCGCCGGCCACTGCGCCGCCAGCTTCCGCCCCGCCGCGCTGATCGCCCCCGCCACCAGCTTGAACACCGCCCCCCCTTATCGAATCTCAAATCTCAGCTCTGAGATTACTTCTTATCGAAAATACTTACCTTTGCGTTGCCCGTGTTCGACTGCACCGTCGGCTGGTACATGAGCTCGGCCCGCGCCGGGGCGGCGCGGAAATCGCCCGGCACCTCGACGCGGAGCGCGTACTGGAACGTCGCGTCGCCGTCGAAGTCGTCGACGAAGAGCGCTGTCTTCTGGTCGCGGAACTCGCGCGAGCTGTACCAGTCGCTCCAGCGCCCCTCCCGGTAGCTGAGGTCGATTCCGCTCAACCGCTCGACCTGCTCGCACCCCGCCGGGATCGGGTCCTCGATCATTAGGTACCGCGCCCGCGCGCCCTGCACGCGCAGCCGCGAGACGATCAGATCGCCCGAGCGCAGCTCGCCCGAGAGCGGCTCGATGGCCCACTTCGCCTGGCCCTCCTTCTCGGTCACCCGCAGCCGCAGGTACTCGCGCGTCAGCTTCAGATTCCCCGACGACCGCGGCGCGACATCCTCCTCCTGTGTGAAGTAGTCGAGCGTCGACGAGAGGTAGAGCACCCCGCCCCCGCGCTTGACTACCCGCACCTGATTCGCCGCGGGCAGCTCGCCGCCCCGGCGCTCGACGACGAAGGTCTGCGCCCCCGCCACGTCGGCCGCCGTCACCCGCCGCGTCACCGCCGGCTCGCCGTTGAGGTAGACCTCCAGCGTGTAATCGGGCGAGAGCTCCCGACTCACTTTGAGGTAATCGGTGAGGCCGAAGATGGCGAAGGCCGTCTGCTTCGTCGTCTGCCAGCAGTAGCCCTGGGCACGATTGGCGACCAGCCACCGCGCCGCCTTCGGCAGCAGCGGACTCTGCGGCGCGATCCGCGCCAGCGCCTTGAGCGCGAGCGCTGTCGCCTCGGTGTCGTTGACCTCGGTGAAGTCGAGCATCGGGCGCCGCTGCGACTCCCAGTGCGCGTCGAACTCGTTGGCCTTCGCCGCGCGCTCGAGCTCGCCCGCCACCTCCCGCGCCCGCGCCTCGTCTCCGCGCCGCTTGAGCGCGAGCGCAAGCAGCGCCCGCCCGTAGGGCTGCAGCTCGCCCCGCCGCGCGTACAAGTCACCCACGTAGCGCGCGTCGGCCTCGCCGCTCTCCCCGAGCGCGTAGACCATGTAAGCCCGGTCCTCCGGGTTGACCGGACGCCCCTTCTCGGTCTTGCCCGCGTCGATCAGCGCCTTCAGCTTCTTGCGCCCCTGCTCCAGCCGCCAGCTCTCGACCGGGAACCCCGCCGCCCGCGCCAGCGCCAGCCCGTCGATCACGTAGGCCGTCATGAAGGGGTCGGTCTGGTCATCCTTCCACCAACCCCAGCCGCCGTCCCCGTGCTGGTGACTGTAGAGCCGGTCCAGCCCCCGCTGGACCTTCTTCCCGAGGTCGTTCGAGGCGCGGAGCGACGCCGTCTTCACCTCCTTGAGCGTCTGCGCGACGATCACGTTCGGCAGGAAGCTCGACATCGTCTGCTCGGTGCAGCCGTAGGGGAAGCTCGTCAAATAGTCGAGCGCGCCGAAGAGCGTGCCCGCGATCGAGGGCGCGGCCTCGATCCGCAGTGAGCGCGCCTGCGCGCTGGCGTTGGCCGGGAGGTCGAAAGTGAAGCTCTGCTCCGCGCTCGCCTCGGCAATCGTCGTCGCCCCGCCCTTCGTCTGCCGCAGCCCCACCGGCACGACCGGCAGCGGCAGCTCGACGCCGTCCGACTCGGCGTCGGTCAGCGCCTTGGCGAGCAGCTTCACCTCCCCGACCTGTGGCGCGACCACGCGCCAGTCGACGCGCTGCTCGCCCTGCCGGGTCACTGTCAGCGTCCGCTCCGCCGGGTCGAGCAGCCGCGCCCCGCTCACCTCGAGCTGCACCTTGGTTACCTTGTCGGCGTCGAGGTAGTTATGCACCACCCCCGAGAGTGTCACCGTGTCGCCCTCGGTGAGGAAGCGCGGCGTCTCCAGGCGGAGGATGAGGTCTTTGCGCGCGAGCACCTTGGCGACGCCCGACCCGATGCGCGTCTCGGCGGTCACCGCCCGCGCCGTCGCCCGCCACGTTGTCAGATTGTCGGGCAGCGTGAAGCTCACCGCCGCCTTGCCGTCCGCGCCGGTGACGGCCCCCGGCTGCCAGAAGGCCGTGTCCTTGAACTCTTTGCGGATCATCGGCTCGGCGTACTGGCTCTCGTTCTTGACGTCGGCGAGGTGGGCAGCCCGGCGCCCCCCGGCGAGCCTCACCGCCTTGTCGCTCGAATAACCCAAGAAGCTGTAGGAGGTCGCGAAGTTGGTCTGGACGCGGTTGTACCGCCGGCCGTAAAAGGCCCGGCGGATGTCGGGGGCCGCCTCGGGCCGGATGCTGTAGACCGCTTCATCGACGACACCGACGCTGACTTCGGCCCCCGGCGCGGGCGACCCGTCCGCGTGGCGCGCGAGCACGGTGTAGGACGCCGTCTCGCGCGGCTTGTACTCCTTCTTGCCTGGGATGATCTCGAGGCTCAGGAACTTGTCGCGCGCCGGCACGGCGAGCATCTTGTCCGACGAGTACATCTCGCCATCCCGGACGAAGGCCACGCTCAGGTAGACGTTTGGCGCGTAGCGCTCCTCGATCGGCACGTCGATCATGACCGCCCGCCCCGCCGCATCCAGCCGCTGCACCGTCATCACCGACATGAGCTCCGTCGTCACCAGGAGGTGGGCCCCGTCGACCGGCAGCATGGCAAGTACATGAGCTGTCTCGCCCGGCCGGTAAGTTTGCTTATCCGGGACCAGCTTGACCGAGTTGGTGTCCTCGAAAGCCACGTCCCCCCATTGGTTACTCCGGTCGGCCACCCAGAGGTAGCCGCCGAGCGAGACGACCTCCTTCCCCCCTTCGCGCACGATCGTCTTGATGTAGATGTTCCCCGCGGCTGCCGCGCGGTAGTCGTAGCCCGCCTCGCCCTGGGCGTTGGTCGTGACCTCGGCCGCGGACAGCTCCCGCTCGCGCAGCTTGTATTCGAAGCGCTCGTACTTGGCGTCGCCGCCCTTCTCGACCCGGTCCCAGGTTCGCAGGATGAACTTGAGCGTCACCCCTGCCGCCACCGGCCTCCCCTCGTAGTCGGCCGTCTTGACCGCGATCCGCGCCGTGTCGCCCTGGTAGTAGACGTAGCGGTCGGCCCGCGCGTAAGCCACGACCTTGCCCCGCGTGCCGACGAAGCTCGCCCGCCCCTCGATCACGCGCCGCGCGGCGTCGGTCACCTGCGCCTCCAGCCGGTAGGTATAGTCCCACGGCTCCTTCTCGTCCGGCGGGGGGACCTCGAACTCGACCTCGAACTTGCCCTGCGCGTTGAGCCGCCCCTCGCCGTCCTTGACCATGTCGTTGCCGTAGCCGTAATACCCCCCCTCCTCCTCTTCCTCCGCGTCTCCCCCGCCGACTACGTCCACCTCCTCGCCGCGCCACCACCAGTGGCGGTAGCGCGAACGGTAGACGTAATATTTGACCTCGGCGTTCGCCACCGGTGCCCCGAAGAAGTAGTTGGCCTCGACCGCAAACTTCGTCTTCTCGCCGACCGGGACGAACTGGCGCGGCGTCGTGACGCGCACCTTGTACTCCGGCTTCTTATACTCCCGGACTTCGAAGTAACTGCTCGCCTGCGCCTCGCCTACCTTGGCGACGACGCGGTAACCGCCGAGCGGCGCCCCCCCGGCGATCTCGACCTCGCCGCTAAAGCTCCCCCGAGGCGTCAGCGTCAGCTCTTTCTCAAACAGCTTCCCGTTGTTCGGGTCCTCGACCGTGACGCTCACCGTCCGCCCCGCGACCGCCTCGTAGCCCGCCTCGCCGAGTCGCCGCAGGATCCCCTTGAAATAAACCATCTGCCCCGGCCGGTAGACGGGCCGGTCGGTGTAGATGTAGCCCGTCAGGTTGCCGACCTCGTCGTCCCCATACCACCCGAAGTAGTACGGCTCCAGGTCGGAGATCGCGAACTGGCCGCCACCGCTCGCCATGACGAGGTAGGAGTCGCGGCCGACTTGGCTGCGCGCCTCTTCGGGGTCGACGTCCTCGGGGCGCGGAGTCGGCCGAGCCTCCGGCTGCCGGCTGATCCCGGTCTTGAGCACGCCGTCGCGGCCCGTGTGCCCCTCGGCTAACGTTTTCCTCCCCTTGACGACCTCGACGCGCACGTCGGGGCGCGGCTCGCCCGCTTTGCGGTCGACGGCGTAGACGAGCATCTCGCCCCCCGGCGACGTCTTGCTCACCATGGTCAGGTCGGTGACCACGGCGATCGTGTAGGCGCGCAGGTCGCCGTTGACCGCCTCGACGAGGTAAACGCCCGGGTCACGCTTGCCGATCGTCACGACGCGCGTGTCGTACTCGTTCTCGAGCGGCGCGAGCCGCTCCCGCCACGTCGTCACCACCTGGTCGGGGTTGAGCAGCGGAACGCGCGCGTAGTCGGCCACATTGAGGGGCTGCCGGTCGCCCTGCCGGAACTGGTCGTTGAAGGCGACGCGCGAGTCGCGCCGCAACTGGCCGCGGAAGTACCGCTTGACCGAGTTGTTGACCGAGGCCTTGAAGGCGCGCAGCCGTTCGAGCGACGAGGGCCGCCGCCGGTAGTCGGCCGCCACCTCGCTCTTCTCCGCCTCCCCGATCTGGTGCGGGTCATTGAGCTGCTTGAAGAACGCGACCGGATCTTTGACGCGGTAGACGCGGAAGTCGAGCTGGTCAATCCCCTGGTAATTGATGTAGACGCGCGGCCGGTCGCCGGTCCCGTAGGTGCGGTTGGTCGAGAGCGAGAAGGAGGGCTTGGCCGGGACTGCCGGCTCGGGTGCCGCCCGCTGCCCCTCCGGCGCGCCCTCCTGTGCGCCCTCCTTGGCGCGAGGCTGCAGTGAGGCCAGCGAGAGAATCGCGGCCGTGACCGCCAGGTAGACCGCGGTGACCGCCAGGTGATGACGCAGTTTCATAATCGTCAGTGCCTCCGCTCAGTCGAGAATCTTGAGGCGGTAGAAACCCAGGAAGTGGGGGTTGTGCGCGACGGGCCGCCACCGCGCGTCCGGGTGCCCGTCGAGCGCCGCGAGGCTCACCTTCTTGACCACGCCCTCGTCGGTCGGCGACGAGCCGGTGTGGTAGACCACCGAGTCGGCCGCGCCGAGGAAGACCATGACATGGTAGGGGTACTTCTGCACCCAGGGCTGGTGGAAGAAGAGCAGATCGCCCGGCCGCGCCTGCCGCCGGTCGCGCCCGAGCAAAACGCAGTTGTAATTCTTGAGCGTCCGCGCGTCGGCGAACTCGGAGAATTTCCCCGCCTCGAGGTCGGTCTCCCGGTACGACCCGAAGTCGGTGCGGAAGAGCTTTTCGCCGAGCGGGCCGCGCCCCA
>Ga0209382_10012934_pt1 | contig 10267 bp, 7 predicted proteins | sample SoiMetdeltSBSDD5_FD_187599 | JGI IMG/M metagenome (GOLD analysis project Ga0209382, IMG submission 187599) | Bulk soil microbial communities from a Populus tree surrounding site in Tennessee, USA - Soil MetaG P. deltoides SBSDD5 (SPAdes) (version 2) | ecosystem: Environmental > Terrestrial >...
CCTCGCATGTGAGGGCGTCTCGAAGGCGTTCGGCGCGGTACAGGCCCTGTACCGCGTCGACTTCGAGGTGCAGGCCGGTGAGGTCATGGCCCTCGTCGGCGACAACGGGGCGGGGAAGTCCACGCTCGTCAAAGGCATCGCGGGGATCTATCCCTTCGATGAGGGGCACGTCAGCGTCGAGGGCCGGCGGGTCGCCATCCACAGCCCGCGCGACGCTGCCCGCCTCGGCATCGAGGTCGTGTACCAGGACCTGGCACTGGCCGACAACCTCGACGTGACCGCCAACATGTTCCTGGGACGGGAGCGGACGCGCCGCGGCTTCGTGCTCGACGAGTCGAGCATGGAGCACGCGGCGCGCGAGACCCTCCAGGGCCTGTCGGTGACCACGCTGGGGTCCGTCCGCCAGACCGTGGCCGGCCTGTCCGGCGGCCAGCGCCAGGCCGTGGCCGTGGCCAAGTCGGTGATGTGGAACTCCAGGCTGCTGATCCTCGACGAGCCCACCGCGGCGCTGGGCGTGGCCCAGACCCGCCAGGTGCTCGACCTGGTCCGGCGCCTGGCCGACCGTGACCTGGGGGTGGTCATCATCTCTCACAACCTCCACGACGTGTTCGAGGTGGCGGACCGGATCACGGTTCTGCGCCTCGGCCAGCGGGTGGCCGTGCTCCACCGGTCCGAGACGAGCCAGCAGGAGGTGGTGCACGCCATCACCGCCGGCACGCTCGACCATGTGCCGGGCATGGCCGACGCGGCGGGGGTCGAGCCGTGACGGTCGATCCCCGCACCGCGCCCGACGTGGACGCCTCCGACGTGATCGGCCCCGAGGACGAGCTCCCCCCGGCCGCTCCCGCGGTGAGCTTCGACAGCACGCCCGACACCTTGGGCGGCTACCTGCGCCGCTGGTGGCAGGGGGTCCGGGCCGGTGAGCTGGGCTCGCTGCCGATCATCGTCGGGCTGATCATCATCGCCATCGTGTTCGGCACGCTCGACAGCACGTTCTACGTCGAGCGCAACTTCACCAACCTGCTGCTGCAGATGGCGGCCACCGCGACGATCGCCATCGGCGTGGTGTTCGTGCTGCTCATCGGGGAGATCGACCTGTCGGTGGCCTTCGTCGGCGCGGTCGGCGGCGTGACCATGACGCTGCTGCTGCGGCCGGACGGGGCCCACTGGCCGTGGTGGGCGGCCCTGGGGTTCGCCCTGATCGTGACCACCACCATCGGGCTGGTGCAGGCGCTGGTCATCACCAAAGCCGGTGTCCCGTCGTTCGTGGTGACGCTGGCCGGCCTGCTCATCTGGAACGGCGTCGTGCTGATCCTCACCACCCAGTACTCGACGTCGGGCACCATCCGCATCCAGGACGAGACCATCGTCGGCATCGCCAACGACTTCCTCAGCGACTTCTGGGGCTGGGTGGTCGCCGGCGCGGGGGTGGCGGGCTATGCCCTCGTCCAGCTCCAGACGGCGCGCTCGCGCCGCGCCCGCGGGCTCGACGCCAAGCCGCTGGTGGTCATCGTCCTCCAGGTGATCGGGCTGGCGCTCGTGGTCGGGGCAGCCGTGTGGTACGCCAACCGCGACCGCGGCATCCCGTCGGTCACGATCCTGGTGCTGGCGATGTTCCTGCTGTGGTCGTTCGTGGCTTCCCGCACCCGCTTCGGCCGGCACGTCTACGCCGTCGGCGGCAACGCCGAGGCCGCTCGCCGGGCCGGCATCAACGTGGACCGGGTCCGGATCCTGGTGTTCATGATCGCCGGGTTCATGGCCGGGCTGGGCGGGGTCATCCTCGCCTCCCGCCTGCGGTCGGTGGCCACCAACACCGGCGGCGGCGACCTGCTGCTCAACGTGATCGCGGCCGCCGTGATCGGCGGCACCAGCCTGTTCGGAGGGCGCGGCCGGGTGGTCTCGGCGCTGCTGGGCGCCCTGGTGATCGCGTCCATCAGCAACGGCATGGGCCTGCTCAACCTGGCCACCGGCACGAAGTTCGTGATCACCGGCCTGGTGCTGCTGGCCGCGGTGCTGGTCGACTCGCTCTCGACCCGGCGCCGGGCTGCTCGCGGCGTGGTCTAGCAATGTGGCGGCGGCGGCACGCGGGGGTGGTCCTGACCGCGGGTCTGCTACTGGCCGCCTGCACGTCGGGCTCGGCCGGGGACGGCAACGACGCCGCCTCCCCGGCCGAGCCCGGCGTGCCCGCTCCCCCGCCGCCCGGCGAGCTGCGGCCCGGGCCGGGGCCCATCGGGTTCGTGAACGTTGCGCCCGAGGCGGGACTGGACTTCCGCCAGGGCGCCTTCCGCTGGGGGGTGACCCCCGACCCCGTCTCCATGACGGGGTCGGGGGTCTGCTGGCTCGACTACGACAACGACGGCTGGCTCGACCTCTACGCGGTCAACTCCTACACCAACGAAGAGGCCTCGCAGTGGGAGGACGAGGGCGGCCCGCCCCGCAGTGCGCTGTTCCACAACGAGGAGGGATCCTTCGTCGATGTCAGCGAGGGCTCCGGTGCCGACCTCGACGGGCGGGGCGCGGGCTGCGTGGCCGCCGACTTCGACCGGGACGGCCGCACCGACCTGTACGTGACCGGCGCCGACGCGGGGGCGCTGCTGTGGAACGAGGGCGGTGGCCGCTTCCGCGAGGGCGCCGAGGAGGCGGGGGTGCCCGCGATCGGCTGGTACGCGGGTGCCGCGGCCGGCGACGTGGACGGCAACGGCTGGCCCGACTTGTTCGTGGCCGGCTACGCCAACACCGACAGCCCGGTGGCGAGCGCCACGCAGGGCTTCCCCAACACCTACACCGGCGTGCGCGACCTGCTCTACCTCAACCAGGGCCGCGATGACGACGGCGCCATCAGCTTCCGGGAGGTGGGCCAGGTGGCCGGCCTGGAGGTGGGCGTGTTCGACTACGGGCTGGGTGCGGTGTTCTCCGACCTGGAGGGCGACGGCGACCTCGACCTGTTCGTGGCCAACGACACCAAGCCCGACCGGCTCTACGACAACGTGCCTTGGCCCGGCGGCGTGGCCGCCGACCCCGAGGGCATCGGGTTCCGCTTCGAGGAGCTGGCCGCCCGGGCCGGGGTGGCCGATCCCGGCGCGGGCATGGGCGTGGCCGAGGCCGACTACGACGCCGACGGCCGCGACGACCTGTTCGTGACCAACGCCCGGGGCCAGGTCCACGGCGTGTTCCACGGCCAGGAATCCGAGCGGGTCGACCCCTCCTTCGCCGACGTCCGCCGGACCCTCGGGCCCGACCTGGGCGCCTCCACCGGCTGGGGCGTGGCCTGGGCCGACCTCGACCTCGACCGCGACCTCGACCTCGTCATGGCCAACGGCGCCGTCCCGGTCACCGACCTGGCGGCCGACGCCGAGCCGTTCTCCGTGTTCGCCCAGGGCGACGGGGCGGTGTTCTCCGACGTCGGCGCGGCCGCCGGCCTCGGTGCTGTCGGTCCCCTCCTGGCGCGAGGCAGCGCGGTGGCCGACTACGACAACGACGGCGACCTCGACGTGGCCGTGAGCACCGTGGGCGGCCCGCTGGCGCTGCTGGAGAACCAGGCCACCACCGGCAACTGGCTGGAGGTGGACCTGGGCGGGGTCGTCCCCGGCGCGGTGGTCAGCGTGACCCTCGACGACGGCCGCATGCTCACCCGGGAGCTGCACGCGGGCAGCAGCTACCTGTCGTCCGAAGATCCGCGCGCCCACATCGGCCTGGGCGACGCCGCCGAGGCCCGCCGGGTGACGGTGACCTGGCCGGGCGGCGGCGAGACCCGGGTGGACGGCGTCCCCGCCAACCAGCGGCTCCTGGCGGAGCGGCCGCGATGACCCGGGCCGGCCTCGCCGCCCGTCGCCCCCCGGCTGGCGTGGCCCGCGGCCGCGGGGCGCTCGGCGGGCAGCGCCCCGCGGCACCACGGGGAGTGCCGGCCCGGGCCCGCGGCTTGCGCCTGCTCGGAGGAGCCCTGGCCCTCACGCTGGGGGTGCTGCCGGGCTGCGCGTGGGGCTCGTCCGGGAACGACACGGCCGCCTACATGATCGACGGCTGCCACCGGGAGGACCTGGGCGGGCGGTCGGTGGCCCGGGTGTGGGACGAGGCGTTGCTCGACGCCATCCGCCGCGATGTGCCGGCCCCCACGGTCCACGCCCGCAACCTGTTCCACACCTCCGCCGCCATGTGGGATGCCTGGGCTGCCTACGACCCCAACGCCCAGGGCTACTTCGTCGACGAGAAGCACCGGGCCGGCGAGGTGCAGCCGGCCCGGGAGGCGGCCATCAGCTACGCGGCGTACCGGTTGCTGCTCCACCGCTACTCGATGGCGGCCGGGCTCCAGGCCACCTTCGACGAGCTGGCCGCCACCATGGAGTCCCTCTGCTACCGGATCGACTACGTCGACCGACAGGGCGACTCGCCCGCGGCGCTGGGCAACCGCATCGCGGCCACGGTCATCCAGCGGGGGAAGGAGGACGGGTCCGACGAGGAACGCCACTACATCGACACCGACTACCGGCCGGTGAACCAGCCGCTGGTGGTGAAGGACCCCGGGGCCACCATGAGCGACCCCAACCGCTGGCAGCCGCTGGCCCTGGCCCGCGCCGTGGCCCAGAACGGCCTGCCGGTCCCGGCCGGCGTGCAGCGCTTCGTGGGCTCCCAATGGGGCCACGTGGCCTCCTTCGCCATGCCGCCGTCGGACGACGGGCTCCCGGCCGATCCGGGTCCCCCGCCCCAGCTGGGCGATGACCCCGCCTCCACGGCCGCCTTCCAGGGGGCGGCGATCGGCGTCATCCGCGCCAGCGCCGAGCTCGACGCCACGGACGGCGCCACCATCGACATCGGCGCCGGCGCCATGGGCGACAACCCGCTCGGCACCAACGACGGCCACGGGCACGCGGTCAACCCCGACACCGGCGAGCCGTACACGCCGGAAGTGGTGCCCCAGGGCGACTTCGCCCGGGTGCTGACCGAGTTCTGGGCCGACGGCCCCGACTCGGAGACCCCGCCTGGCCACTGGAACACAATCGCCAACCAGGTGTCCGACACCCCGGGGCTGGCCCTGCGCATCGGCGGCGACGGCCACGAGGTCGGCCGGCTCGAGTGGGACGTCAAGCTCTACTTCGCCCTGAACGGCGCGGTGCACGACGCCGCCGTGGCCGCCTGGGGCGCCAAGGGCTACTACGACTCGGCCCGTCCCATCTCGATGATCCGCTGGATGGGCGGCCGGGGCCAGTCCAGCGACCCGGCCGGCCCCGCCTACGACCCCCAGGGGCTCCCGCTGGTCCCCGGTCTGGTCGAGGTGGTCACGCCCGAGTCGAGCGCCCCCGGCCAGCGCCACGAGAACCTCGCGGGCCACATCGGCGAGGTGGCGGTGCGGGCGTGGCGGGGCAACCCCGCCGATCCCGAGACGACCGCCAGCGGAGCCGGCTGGATACGGGCCGTCGACTGGGTCCCCTACCAGCGCTCCACCTTCGTGACGCCCGCGTTCGCGGGCTACGTCTCCGGCCACAGCACGTTCAGCCGGGCGGCGGCCGAGGTCATGACCGGTTTCACCGGCAGCCCCTACTTCCCCGGCGGCCTGGCGACCTACACGGCCGCGGCCGGCTCGCTCGGCGTCGAGGCCGGCCCGACCCAGGACGTCACGCTCCAGTGGGCGACCTACTACGACGCCGCCGACCAGGCCGGGCAGTCCCGCATCTTCGGCGGGATCCACATCACCGCGGACGACTTCGCCGGCCGCAAGCTGGGCTCCACCTGCGGCCAGGACGCCTGGGCCCTGGCCCAGCGGTACTACGCGGGCGACGCCCCCTAGGGAGCCGCGGCCTGCGCTGCTACGACACGACGGCCAAGGATGACGCAAGGTGCTGGACAGTGTGCGCAGCGAACTCGGCACCACCTGCGCAATGTGCGCTACGGTGCCGCCGACTGGGCAGACAGCTCGTTTCCATCCCCCGCGACAGCGATGTTTGGGGCGCCCGGGCAGCCGGGCGCCCCGAGCGTCGCTTCCTCAGCGTCCGGGGTTGGAGTCGAGGTCGTCGAAGCGTCGGTGAAGAATGTGTGGAGCACCACCATGTCGAAGGCCCGGCCGGCCAGCGCCAGCGTGCGCGGCCCGAAGGCGACCAGCCCGAGCGGGATGTCCTCGTCGAAGTCCGAGTCGAGGTGCAGGACCGGGTAGGACCCGGACGGCCCGTCGTGACCGAGCACGAGCTCGCCGCGGAACAGCCGCCGCAGCAGACCCGCCACGTCCTCCATCTCGGCGGTGGTGATGCGGGGGATGCCATAGGCGTCGAACAGCGGGCCGATGCCCCGCCCGAGCCCGAGGGTGAACCGGCCGCCGGTGAGCCGGTGCATGGTGGTCGCGTACGAGGCGAGGACCGCCGGGTGCCGGGTGTTGTGGTTGGTGGCGGCGGTGGCGATGCCGAGCGTGCGGGACGCGGCGCCCACGGCCCCCGCGCTCGTTCAGCTGCGACATCGGGCCTTCCTTCCCCCAGCTAGTTTCTGAAGATGGTTGGGAAACTAGCGCTCGGCGGGGTCGCGCTCGCGCTGGCGGCCACGGCCTGCTCCGGCGGGGCCGAGCCGGATCAGGACGGACCTGGCCGCCCTGCGCCGGCGCCAGTGACGGGCTGGCCGACCGCCGGCGGCGACCTCGCCAACACGCGCGCCATCCCCGGCGCGCGCCTGTCCCGCGACACGATCGGCGACGCCACCGAGCTGTGGCGGGCGCCGCTACCCGACGCCGGCGCGCTGACGACCGTGCCCCTGGTGGTGGACGGGACGGTGTACGTCCAGGGCGGCACCGGGCAGGTCGTGGCCGTCGACCTCGCCAGCGGAGCGGTCGAGTGGGCCAGCGAGCCGTCCGGCGGGAACATCGGGCCGTTCGGCGTGGCCGTGGACGGCGACCGGGTCTACGCGCTCGACGGGGCCGAGGGCGTCCTGGCGCTGGACCGGAGCGACGGGACCGAGGTGTGGTCCACCGACGTGACCACCACGCCGAGTCTCGGCATCGACATCCAGCCCGTCGTGGTGGACGGTCTCGTGCTGGTCAGCTCGGTGCCGGTCAGCTTCCGGGGCATCTATGCCGCCGGCGACCGGGGGGTCATCCACGCGCTGGACGCCGCCACCGGCGCGATCCGCTGGAGCTTCGACACCGTCGAGGGCGACCTGTGGGGCCATCCCGAGGTCAACTCGGGTGGCGGCGCCTGGTACCCGCCGGCGGTGGACGAGGAGCGCGGCGTCGCCTACTTCGGGATCGCCAACCCCGCGCCCTTCCCGGGCACGCCGGAGTACCCCAACGGGTCCAGCCGGCCGGGTGACAACCTCTACACCGACTCCGTGGTCGCCCTCGACCTCGCCACCGGTGAGCTGCGCTGGTACCACCAGGTCACACCCCACGACCTGCTGGACCGGGACCAGGTGCACGTGGTGCTGGCCGAGGTCGACGGCGAGCGCGTGGTGGTCAGCGCGGGCAAGTCGGGCGTGCTCGTGGGACTCGACCCCGATGACGGCAGCCGGCTGTGGGAGCGCGCCGTAGGCCTGCACCAGAACGACGACCTCGAGGCGCTGGACGGGCCCACCGAGGTGGCACCGGGCACCTTCGGCGGCATCCTCACCCCGCCGTCGAGCGCCGGCGGCGTCGTCTACGCCGCGGTGGTCAACGCGCCCTCGACGTTGGAGCCCGGCCAGCCCGCCTACATCGGGGCCGAGCTCGGCCAGCACGACGGCGACGTGGTGGCGGTCGACGCCGGCAGTGGCGAGGTCCTCTGGTCGACGGCCGTGCCGGGCGATCCGCTGGGCGGGACGGCGGTGGTGGGCGACCTCGTGATCACGGCGCTGCTCGACGGCACCCTCGTCGCCCTCGACCGCGAAGACGGCGAGATCGTCTGGACCGGCGAGGCGGGCGGCGGCGTGAACGGGTGGCTGGCCGCGCTCGACGATCGGCTGATCGTCCCCGTGGGCAACGGCGACCCGCCGTCACTGCTGGCGCTGGGGCTGCGTCCATGACGACGTAGCGGACGTGCGGCCGGGCAGATGTCATCCGATGCTGGTGGCCGGCCACTGGATCCTCCCGGGCGACGCGGGCCGCATGCTGGCCGCCGCGGCCGAGGTCGCGTTCGATCCCTGAGCTAGAGGCTGCCGCAGCTTGCGGTTGGACGTACACTCTGCGTGACCCCGCCGCGAGGACGCTCCCCGCATGCGCAAGGCCATCATCGACTACCGCGTCGCGATCGACACCGCTCTGATCGTCGCGGCCCTCGTCGCCCTGCGCGGCGTCCTGTTCGCGCTGGGCATCGACGGCATGACCCTCAGCCCGTTGACGTCGAGCATCGTGGCCGGCGGCGTGTTCGTGATGGGTCTGGTCGTCGCGGGCACGCTGTCGGACTACAAGGACGCCGACCGCGCCCCGAGCGAGTTGGCGACCGAGCTGTACGCCATCCTGCGCGAATGCGAGTCGATGCACACCGTCTGGGGCCGCCCCGACATGGCCAAGCTCCGCCGGCGGCTCATCGCCGTCGTCACCAGCCTGCGTACCGACATCGACGCCGGCGACACCCGCCAGTGCCAGGAGGCGATCGAGGCCCTGTCCGAGTCCTTCCTGGAGCTGGAGAACTCCGACGTCCCCGCCAACTACATCGTGCGGCTGCGGCAGTCCCAGTCGGGGCTGCGCAAGGCGATCATGCGGGTGTACCACATCCAGCGCGAGGAGTTCCTGCCCTCGGCGTTCGCCATGATCATGAGCTTGGTCGTCATCATCCTGGCCGTCGTGGTGTTCACCGACTTCGACGGCGTGGCCCAGTCGCTGGTGACCGTCGGGTTCCTGTCGTTCTTCTTCACCTACCTGCTGCGCCTCCTCCGCGTCATCGACAAGCCGTTCAAGGTGGGGCGCGAGCGCACCGACGACGACGTGAGCCTGTTCCTGCTGGTCGAGTTCGTCGTGCACGCGAGCGCCGCCGACGAGGGCGTGGCGGCCGACGAGGTGGTCGAGCAGGCGGCCGAGGTGGAGGAGTACCTGGCCGACACCGAGGCCCTGGCCGACGCCGACGGCGGCTGACCGGCAATCCGTGGCAGGCTACTGCCACGAATTGGGGTGAGGGGGAGGTCGGGCGGCGTGCCGGCACACGGGGATCTGATGGCCGAGGCCGTCGCCCAGACGGGGCTGGACGACTTCGGGGACGACTCGTTCCGGGAGGGGCTGGAGCTCCTGGTGCGGGCGCTGCGCGACGAGGCGCGGCTGAATGCGGCGGGCGAGGCGTTCCTGTACCCGCGCCTCGTCGGGCACCTGGCTCAGCGCCTCCAGGTCGAGGACTGGTACCGGCGCCATCCCGAGATCGACGACGTGCCGATCGAGGCGCCGCTCATCGGCCTCAGCCTGCCTCGCACCGGCTCCACCGCGCTGTCCTTCCTGCTGGCCCAGGACCCGGGCGTCCGCTACCTCCGCCAGTGGGAGTCCTCGCAGCCGTGCCCGCCGCCGTCGACGGTCGCGGGGCGCGACCCGCGCGTCCCCCAGGGGGCGGGCGAGGCGGTCGGCAGCCGCGCCCACGTCCCCAACGACCCGGCGGGGCCGATGGAGTGCCTCGACCTGATGGCGCTCGACTTCAAGACGCACATCTACCAGGCGTTCGCCCAGATCCCGTCGTACTCGGCCTGGCTGCTGGACGCCGACCTCACCTCGACCTACCGCTACGAGCGCCGGGTGCTGAAGCTGTTGCAGTGGGGCGAGCCCGCCCGGCCCTGGCGGCTGAAGACGCCGGCCCACGTCCTCTTCCTCCCCTACCTCGACCGCGCCTTCCCTGATGCCCGGTTCGTCATGACCCACCGGGATCCCACCGACGTGATCCTGTCGGTGGCCGGGGTCTACGCCGACATCGCCGGCGGGTTCACGGATGACCTCGACCTCGCCTACCTCGGGGCGCTGAACGTCGAGCACTGGTCGGTGGGCATGGACCGGGCGCTCGCGTTCCGCGACGGCGGGGCCGACGAGCGCTTCTACGACATCGACTTCCGGGCCATGCAGGCCGACCCGATCGGCGAGGTGCGGGGGCTGTACGCCTGGCTGGGCGAGCCGGTGAGCGACGAGTTCGAGGCGGGGATGCGGCGCTGGTGGGCGCAGAACGCCGAGAACCGCGAGCCCGCGTCCGCCGCCGGTCCGGCGACCTTCGGGCTGGACCTCGACCAGGTCCGTCCCCGGTTCGCCGACTACGTCGCCCGGTCGCACGACTGGACCACCAGATGACTGCGAGGCACCCGCGTGAGTGTTGATCTGACCGGCGGGCTCGACCCCGCCCGGGAGAACATGTTC
>Ga0209382_10012935_pt1 | contig 10266 bp, 8 predicted proteins | sample SoiMetdeltSBSDD5_FD_187599 | JGI IMG/M metagenome (GOLD analysis project Ga0209382, IMG submission 187599) | Bulk soil microbial communities from a Populus tree surrounding site in Tennessee, USA - Soil MetaG P. deltoides SBSDD5 (SPAdes) (version 2) | ecosystem: Environmental > Terrestrial >...
AAAAAGTCTTCGGAGGAAACCATGAATTGCCGCGGTTGGAATCCTCATCTCGCGCTTTATGTGGAAGGCGATCTGGAGCAGGACCTGGCGCAGCAGCTCGAAGCGCATCTGGCCATTTGCGACGAATGCCGGGAGTTTGCGGAGATATTGCGCGAAACGCAAACGGCTTTCCGGCAAGTTCGAAACGACATCATTGAAACAGCATCCCTCGATCGGATTCGTGGAAACGTTTTGAGGCAGGTGCGGGCCATCGAAGAGCGGCGTGGATGGATTGACCGTCTCGGAATGATGTTGTGGAGCGGTTGGAGCTGGCGGTATTCGGTGCTGGGCTGCGTCGCGCTGGTCTTGGTGTCTGCTGTTGTATGGCGGTTGACGCGGATAGCAAACCCGATCGAGTCTCAGCCGCGTGTCGTCGTTAGTCCGAAACCCGATCCTCGTCCGGAAGAAGTCCCGGCGGCGGTGGCGGAGGAAAGCATGCCGGCCATGCCACAACCACGACGTGTCGCTCAACCGGCTCCTGTTGCACCTGTCGTCATAGCTGAAGAAACTCCTGTACCTCAACCTGTCCCGTTTGAGACCGTCATCGAAGAACAGTCCAAGGACAGCATGGTGCAGATGTTTACCGATGATCCGAACATTGTTATTTATTGGTTAATTGAACCCAACGGAGGTTATTAATGCGCGCCTTTCTTGCACTCATATTGATCGTTATCGTTTCGTCCGTCACTTTTGCGCAAACGCGGCCGACAGCGCCGGCGACGACGGCACCGCCGAGCACAGCCCAACCACAGAATCAACCGTCAGTTAAGCCTCCGCCGGATCCTACTTGGCCGACGCGCGTTTATTCGATTCGGTATGTGGACTATCGGTATATCTGGAACCTCCTCTCCCCCATTGGAGTCCAGGTTGCCGGCGAGCCCAATCTGAATGCGATTTCGGTCCGTGGCCCGTCCGCGATGCTTACTGCCGTCGATGACATCATCAAGCGATTCGACGTACCCGGCAACGCTCCCAAGAATATCGACCTGACGGTCTACGTTGTGCTCGGATCGTCGGAAGGTGAGGACAACGTGCCGACTGCCCTTCGCGGTGTGATCGAGCAACTCCGGGGTGTCATGACGTACAAAACCTACCGCGTGGTGGATACGATCATTGCGCGGGGAACGGAAGGATCGAACGTCCAAACCTCTGGAGCGATAGCGAAGTTAGCCGAAACCGACAAGAACCAGGCGACGTACGACTTCCGGCTTACCGGTCGCGTAGCCGGTGAAGGCGCGGATGAAACGATTCATCTGGAGAATCTGCGATTCACGCTAGCCGTAGTGACCATGGACGGCCAGCCGCAGTCTTTGAACATCGGCACTTCGCTCGACGTGAAAAAAGGCCAACAGGTCGTAGTTGGTAAAGCCACCATGCGCGATCGCGCCGTGATCCTGGTCCTGTCCGGAAAAGTCGTGGATTAAGCGATTGGCGCGCGAAGCACCGCCCCTCTCCCTTTGGGAGAGGTCGCCCGAAGGGCGGGTGAGGGTTTGTACGTGCCGCACTTTCAAACCCTCACCCGGCGCTTCGCGCCGACCTCTCCCAAAGGGAGAGGGGCGCTGCTTCGCGCGCCAATCGCGTGCCCGAAACATTTTGCGCCGCCGCTAACGCGGCATAAGAGTCCCATCCAAATTCTCAGTCTCATCGTAGTGCCTGGTGATGAGACTGAGAATTCTTACTGCACTTGCCGCACTGCTGCTTGCTCCACTCGTCGCGTTTGCCCACCCGATGGGCAATTTCAGCATCAACCATCACTCGACGATTCGCGGCACCGCCAACCGCATCACGATAGGTTACATTCTCGACTTCGCCGAGATCCCGACCTTTCAGATGTTCCCGGGCGGGCGAGCGGACGCCGAGAGGTTCGTGCAAGGGCTTCGGCTCGAGCTTGACGGTATTCCGCAATCGCTACGACTCGACGCTGTTCGATCACAGACGAGTCCCGGTGCCGGTGGGTTGCCGACGTTCAGAGTCGAGATGGATCTTTCGGCCGAACTGCCCAGCTCGCCGGCATCGCTGCGCTTCTCCGACACGAACTTTGCTGAACGGATCGGTTGGAAGGAAATCGTCATTCCCGGCTTGACCGGCTTTGAGACCGATCGCAGCCACCGTTTGACGAATTATCCTGCGGACCTGCTCTCGACGCCGCCTGATGTCACCGATGTAACCGTCCGCATCCCGGCCGGCGATTTGATGCGGAATTCGTCGTCGCCTGTACCAAGCGCGACGACATCCAATCGAGACAAAGATCTCCTCACGACGGTACTGACTGGGGACGATTTGTCGCTCCGCATGATCCTCGTCGGAATGGCGATCGCATTCGTGCTGGGCGCCATGCACGCGCTGTCACCCGGTCACGGCAAGACGCTCGTTGCGGCTTACCTGGTTGGAAATCGCGGCACGGCGCGCCACGCACTGTTTCTCGGCGCGGTCGTCACGCTGACGCACACTGCCGGCGTCTTTCTTCTCGGCATCGTCACGCTGTTTCTTTCCGGCTACGTCGTTCCCGAGCGTCTTTATCCGTGGATGGGTTTTATCTCCGGGCTGACGATCCTCGGCATCGGCATTAAGCTTTTCCAACAGCGCCTCGGTAAATTCGCGGCCCACCATCATCATCACGACCTGAGCCGTCGCAGTCTGTTCGCGATGGGACTAAGCGGCGGAATCGTCCCGTGCCCGTCCGCGCTGGTGGTTCTGTTGAGCGCGATTGCGTTGCATCGCATTCAGGCGGGCCTGCTGTTCATTGTTGCGTTCAGTCTCGGTCTGGCGTCCGTTCTTGTCGCGATCGGTGTTTTGGTTGTTCGCGCCGGGCAGTGGCTGTCGCGATTCGATTCGCATCGCGGCACACTGCAATTGCTTCCGATTGCATCCGCAGTGCTCGTGACCATCATCGGCTGCGCTATATCGCTGCAGTCACTGGTTGCGACCGGACTCATTGCCGGCGGCGCCACGATGACTGGCGGACTGATGGCGGTGCTCGGCTTCGGCCTGTTGCTCGGTCTCAAGCATGCGACCGATCCGGATCACATCGTCGCCGTCACGACATTCGTAACCCAAGAACGAAGTCTCTTACGCAGCTGCTGGATCGGTGCATTCTGGGGCGCCGGCCACACGTTGTCGCTGGCCGTGGCCGGCGTGATCGTGATCTTCCTGAGGATCAACATCTCGGAGTGGCTCGCCGCGCGCCTGGAATTGCTGGTCGCCGGCATGCTGATCGTCCTCGGCGGCCGCGCCGTTTTCGAGGCGCTTCGCGACAAGTGGCAGAAACGGCGAGACACGATACTGGCGAGGCTAGTCCCCTCCTTCGCGAAGGAGGGGTGGCTGCGCCATAAAGAAAATGGCCCCATTCCTTTAAAGGCGCAGACGGGGTGGTTGTTTCAAGCCACCACTTATCCAGACACGTCCGGGATCAATAAGCGGTTGCTTGAAACAACCAATCTTTATGGCTGCGCCCTATCGAGCTTGCGCGCTCCCGCGCGCCCGTCCGCTCCACTAAGGGGGCTTTGCAGCATTTTCTTTAGGTCGCGTCCACCCCTCCTTCGCGAAGGAGGGGAATGCGCAATAAGCAAATGGTCGTTCACACGACCACTGCTGGTCGGCGTCGTTCACGGCGCCGCAGGCAGCGCAGCGCTCATGCTGCTGGTTCTTTCGACGATCCGATCGCCGTTTGAAGCATTCCTCTACATCCTCGTGTTTGGTTTGGGAAGCATTCTCGGAATGCTGGCAATCAGCTTCCTGCTTGCTCTCCCGCTGCAGTGGGCCAAGGGGCGAGTGGTCACAAGTTACAAACCCATTCAACTGATGGCCGGTGTGTTTAGTTGTGTGTTCGGCCTGTATCTCGGCACGCACATTTGGATTGCGCTGCCGTAATCAGGCTTGCGGCCATCGTAGCCGCGGAAAGGAAAAAATGTTTCGCAAGATTCTTCTGTCCGCAGTCATCGCTGTTCTGGTGACTGCGCCTTTAATTACGGAGTTCGGCGCGGTGTCGGCATCGAGTCATCGTGAGGCTCCGCTTATCAGTCAAGATCCGCTGGCGGACAACACCGATCTGTACGCGTTCGTCAGCCCGGATAAACCGGATACCGTGACCATCATCGCGAACTACATCCCGATGCAGACACCGGCAAGCGGACCCGGGTTTTACAATTTCGATCCGAACGTCCTGTATTACATCTACGTGGACAACACCGGTGACGCTCAACCCGATCTGACATTCACGTTTCAATTCAAAACAACGATCCAAAATGTGAACACATTCCTCGCACACCTCGGCACCCCGGGACAGGGAAGCGATGGAACGACCGGCGGTGATGCGGTAATCAGCTCGCTGAACGATCCCGATTTCAACATTCGTCAGACGTACACGGTGACGATGGAGGGTTCGTCAAATGCGGGACCGTTCGGGCGCTCGAGGCGCAACGTGGTTCTCGGAACGGATCTCGTCGTTCCGCCATACAACATCGGGCCCGGCGCGACGCCGAACTACGAAGCGAACCTGGCATCGAAGGCAGTCTATGATCTGCCCGGCAACATCAAGGTATTCGCCGGACCGCGTGACGATCCGTTCTATGTCGATTTGGGTTCGATCTTCGACCGTCTCGAACTCCGGCCTCTCGGTGCATTCGGCGATCCGGCCGGCCGCGATTCCCTGGCAGGTTTCAATGATCACAGTATTTGCCTGCAGATCCCCATTGAAGTGCTGACTCGCAGCGGTACGATTCCCGCAAGTCCGACGTCGCCGGATGCCGTCATCGGAGTTTGGGCAGCGGCAAGCCGGCCCTCCGTGACGGTTTTGAGAAAGGATGGGGGTGCGCCGGAAACGAACGGGAATTACGTGCAGGTGTCGAGAATCGGCAACCCTCTCGTCAACGAGCTCTTCAGCCCCCTCGCGACTCGCGATAGGTGGAACGCGACTAACCCGGATCAGGAGATTCAATTCCGTCAGACCCAGGTTGTAGCGCCGGAGATACCGCCGATCGTCGATCTGCTTTACGGCACGAACACTCCCGGAAGCGGTGTGGTCGCAAAGGCGCTCAAACCGTTCCCGACAACAGATCGAACAGACTTCGAATTGATTCTCTATCGAGGGATTCCGGTGAACCCGGTCAGCGGTCCGAACTACACGACCGTTATCGGTGGCGACTTTGCGAAGGCCGTCTACTCCGATCAATTGCGTCTGAATATGGCCATCCCGCCGAACATCGCCGGATCTTTGCCGGATATGAATCGTCCCGGCATTCGCCGGCTTGGTTTGCTAGGCGGCGACGCCGCGGGTTTCCCGAATGGCCGCCGTCTGTTCGATGACTCGGTGGATATCTTCCTGCGGGCCGGCGCGTCCGGAACCCCGTTCACGTCGGTTCTGTTCCCGGCGTTCGCCGGCGCGAAGGATCCAAACGTTGCGCCGAACAACGCGCTCACGGATGGCGTGGATCGCAATCCTGAAGGTTTCATGTCGACGTTTCCATACGCGCAGACGCCGACCTCAGGGTTTGATTCACCGCATGCAGTGAAGGTTCCGTAGACGAGGGAAGCATGTCGGGAGCGGACGTCTCCTCCTGGAACAGGAGGGGATGCTGCGCCAACGGCGCAGCCGGGGTGGTCAGTCGAGGACGGTTTCGTGTGAGCGACCACCCCGGCGCTTCGCGCCACCCCTCCTGTACCAGGAGGGGAGCTTTCCCCGACTTTCCAGTGACTCTTCAATTCGTGGATGCTTTATGAAAACGACAATCGCTTTCTCAATACTCATTTTTATCGTCGCTACAGGCGCGTTGATCTACACGCAAACCAAGACACCTGCAGCCAATGCGCTCCGGCATTCGATTCCCGCTCCGTGGTCGGGCAATGAACGGGTCATCCCGATGCTGCAGGAGAAGCTGAAACAGGAGCCGGAAAATCCGGAATGGAATTCAGCGCTCGGATTGGCATATCTGCAGAAGGCGCGGGAAACAGGTGATCCCAGCTATTACACCAAAGCTGACGCTTTGTTCGATCGAGCACTGGCGTCCAGACGAGATCACGTTGATGCGCTGATCGGCCGCGCCTCATTGGCGATGTCTCGACACGAGTTTGAGCAGGCCCGGGAAATTGCCGAGCGCGCTCTGCGTCTGAACCCCGACGTCGTCGCGACGTACGGCGTCCTGGCCGATGCGCAGACGGAGTTGGGCGACTACGATGCCGCCATCAAAACGCTCCAGACGATGGTTCAGAAGAAACCCAACCTCAGTTCGTACAGCCGGATTTCGTACATGAGGGAATTGCACGGCGACACCGAAGGCGCCATTCAAGCCATGCAGATGGCGATCGATGCCGGAGCTCCCGACGCCGAGAACACCGCCTGGTGCATGGTTCAGCTGGCGAATCTGTATCTCAACAGCGGACGCCTCGCCGAAGCGGAGAGAGCAAACCGCATGGCCCTGGTCCGCTTTCCGAACTATGTGCACGCGCTGGCGGGACTGGCGCGAGTAGCCGTCGCTCAAAAAGACTTCAGTGCTGCCGCTCGGTATTACAAACAGGCCGCCGATACCGTTCTGCTGCCGGAGTTCCTTATCGCGTTAGGCGAAGTTTATGAGCACATGAACAAGCCTGCGGAAGCTGCCCAGCAGTTCGAGCTGGTTCGTGCTATTCAGAAAATCTACCGTTCGAATGGTGTGAATACGGACCTCGAGATGGTGTTGTTCGACCTTGATCATGGCGGCGATATCGCCCGCGCTCTCGAGGCTGCTCGGAAAGAATGGCAGCAGCGGAAGTCCATGAAGGTTGCCGACGCGTACGCCTGGGCCCTTTATCGGGCGGGCCGAAAGGACGAAGCGCGTTCGATGATGAATCAGGCGCTGCGTCTCGGAACCAAAGACCCCTTATTCCAACGCCACGCCGCGATGATTGAGGAGGGAATTAGATGTTGATGGTAGCGGCAGGCATCGAAGTGTATACCCCTCCTTCGCGAAGGAGGGGTGGCTGCGCCATAAGAAAACCTGCCCGTTCCTTAGCTGGCGCAGACGGGGTGGTTGTTTAAGGCCACCGATTAAGCGGTCGCTTGAAACAACCACCCCGTCCGCTCCACAAAGGATGTTCGCAGCATTTTCTTTAGGTCGCGTCCACCCCTCCTTCGCGAAGGAGGGGTATAAATAAATAGCCTTGACCGGAGTCGTGTTTCGTAAAAAAGCGCCCGATTACTCCACAGCGCCGAGTAGCGCGAATGCGCCGCTCGGTTGCGGCAGGCCGCCGGCCGGTTCCGTGGTTACGGCGGCCGCTTTTATTGCCGTCACGCTCGTGGGAACGTCGATCTCAATCTCTGCGTTGCCGCTCGCGTCTGTATTGAATACCGTCGCGCTGACCGGATTTCCGGTTACCGGCACAAACCACAGTTGGTAACTCTTGTCGTTTGCGACCGACGGCAGGTTCTGCGCGTAGAAGAACCATCGGCGCCGTCCCTGGTCCCAGAAAACCCGGCCGCTGGCGCCCGTGTTTGCGCCCTGACCCGCGAGATTGACCACGCGCACGGAAGCCGAACTCAACGCCGCCAGGCGAGCCCGCTGGCCGCTCAGCTGGACCTCAAGCTGCGCTACGCGGCTGGACAGCGATTCCGTAAGCCGCCGCAACTGAGCATTGTCATTCAGGACAAACACCAGAGCCGCGGATGCGGCCACGGCAGTCAGCCCGGCGGTCCACTCCAGCCAGCGGCGGGGCCTGGGCAGGGGCATAGCCATAACCACCGCAGAAGACTGGACACGCTCCATCAACCGCTCTTTCACCCGAGGGGATGGCGTCTCCAGGGGCACATGCAGCGAGAGGAAATTAGCGGCGGTTTGCAGTTCCCGCGCTTCATTGCGGCAGACCTCACAATCATCCTCTTCCAAATGACGGACATACTCCCGCCGTTCGTCTTCCGGCAGGGCGCCGGCCGCGAAGAGGCTCGCCTTCTCTACCAGTTCATCCGTGAGATGGGGGTGCTTTGCCGCCATATTCATAAATACGGTTTCAGCCGTTTCTTTAGATGCATCATTCCATTCCGAAGCCGATCTTTTATTGTTCCCAGCGGCTGTCCCAGGGCCGTTGCAATTTCGGTATGGCTCATTCCCTGAAAGAAGGACATCTCGATGGGAATTCGCTGCTGCTCCGGTAGCGTCTGCAGAGCAGCTTGCACGGCTTGCTGCGTGTCTGCAAGGACGAAAGGGTCACCGGTGGCCGGCGCCGCCACTTCACGCCCCGGTTCATTTTCCTCAATCGGAACAGGTTTCCGGCCGCTGGCACGCAGACAGTCGATAGCGCGCGTCCGCGCGATCGTCAGCAGCCATGCGACGGGTTTGCCGCGCGATGAATCATAGCGGCTGGCCTGTTGCCAGACCTGCCAGAAGACATCGACCAGCACGTCTTCCGCATCGTCTCTGTTCGAGACGATCCGCAGCACGAGCGTAAACGCCAGCCTGTTGTATCGGGTATAGAACGCATCGAGGGCGCGAGCGTCTTTGGCGGCAATCCGCCCGATCAGTTCGCGGTCCTCTTGTTCTAACTGTTTTTCGTCCGCCATGCGTCAGATTGGGAGCGGCGAATCGTGAACGATTCGCCGCTGTCCCCAATTTTAGACTGCTTTATGGCAAAGGTGAGATCAGAACGGGAAGCAGAGTTGCGTTGAACTGGAGGCTCATCGCGGAAACCACGCCATCTCCTGTTGTCGGCCTGTTTTCGATCACAAGGGTGCCGCTGAATGGCGAAGGCAAACCAGTGAAGAAGTTATCGATGAAGCCGGTGACGTGCTGGCCGGCCGTGACATCGAACGAACTGCTCGCGATCGGCAGGCCGGACGAATTCCGCAAGCTGAGGAACACCGTTCCGCCGGTGACATTGAGAAACGCGATTCCAGTGCCGAAAGTTCCCGGAGCCGTCGTTACAGGGATGCTGACGCTGCGGGAGGTTACCGGTGTGACGGTCGCGGTATTCGGGAATGTCGGGTAGTTGTAGCCGGCCTTCAGTGTGACGACCCCGCTGGAATAAACGCGAGCGTAACCAGTCGCAAGGTTCCCTGTGTTATGCAGGTTCACCGTCGTCGAGCCGCCCGGAGGAATCAGGAACGAGATGTTCGGATCGACCAAAGCCGCGGGCATCGCCGTGCCGTTGCTCTGAAATGTGTCGATGATTCCATGCACGGACGTATTCGTTAAGGGATTCGTGATCGTAATCGACGTGATCCAATCGCCGCCGCCGGCAGCCTGCGGAACGTAGCTCACCGTCGACAACATCTGCGAGCGCGCCAGGCCGCTGCCGTTAGTCGTCGTGTGAATGTTGATGTATGCCAGGTCCGGATTCGCGATCAACGTCCCGAGCATTGCGAGTTGCGTCGTGTCCGCCGGTCCGATGTCGACGATTCGGGTGATGTTCGTGGTGCCGTTCTGGGTGTCGACGTTGTTCGTGCCGCTCAATCCCGTGTTGATAACCACAGGACCACTAACAGTAGCGGATCCCGAGTGAATGTGAAGGCCGGTGAAGGTTGTCGGGCCGGTGCCGACGGTGTTGACGTCGAACGTGACCTGTCCGCCGTTGATCGCTCCCGTGGCCGGGTTACGAGCAATCTTGACGGTTACAACACCGGTTGCCGAAGCCGTCGAATTGACGACCGGTACTTCTTTGGCTGGGCTCATCGCTGTGACGTAATGGTAGGTTTCGCGTGCGAGTTGTGCCCGGATGATACCTCCCGTAAACGTCGTGGTGTGGATGTTGACGTAATAGTTTTCCGGATTCGCGAGCAATCCCTTCAAGGCCGCCAGTGCCGTAGCAAGCGCCGCGGAAGAATCGATAGTGACATCGCGATTGACCGAACCGTTCCCATCATCATCCGTGACGGCATTCGTTGTTCCGTTGATCCCGGTGTTGATCACAACACCGCCGTTGACGCCAAAGATCTGGTTGTGGATGTGAAGACCAGTGAAGGTCACCGTTCCGCCAAAACCACTGTACGCGACATTGAAACTAACGGTGCCGCCGGTGATATTGCCGGTGCCGTCGCGGGTGACCTTCGCGATCGTCATCGTGTTGGCGGTCGCAGGTGTTCCCGAATTTGGAACCTCTTCGGCCTGCGTCATTAAGCCGAAGAACGCGTAAGTGTCTTTCGACAACTGGCCGCGCATGAGACCGGAGGAATTGGTGGTTGTATGGATGTTGACGTAGTACTGAGTTGGATCCGTGAACAACCCGTTCAGCGCAGTCATGCCGGTGGCATTGGCGTTGTCGACA
>Ga0209382_10012936_pt1 | contig 10266 bp, 10 predicted proteins | sample SoiMetdeltSBSDD5_FD_187599 | JGI IMG/M metagenome (GOLD analysis project Ga0209382, IMG submission 187599) | Bulk soil microbial communities from a Populus tree surrounding site in Tennessee, USA - Soil MetaG P. deltoides SBSDD5 (SPAdes) (version 2) | ecosystem: Environmental > Terrestrial >...
GATCAGGGCCGGATGTACAAGCGCCTACCCAAGAACATCGAACATCACGAAATAGTTGATCACAGCGCGAAAGAATGGGTGCGCGGCGATTGCCACACCGGAACGATCGACGGCTATTGGGGCCTTCTCAAGCGCGGAATCATAGGCTCATTTCATCAGGTTTCGATAAAGCACTTGAATCGCTACCTGTCGGAATTCGAGTATCGTTGGAACCACGCGCAAGACGATCTGTTTTCGCTGATCGTGATACGGCTCCTGATACAGTCCGCGATGGAGTACAAGCAGCTGATCGCGGCAATCGTGACTGAGCCGAACGCGGGACCGGAAGTTTCACTAGACGACGAGGCATTCTAATCTGAGGCGTAATGATTACAAGTTTGCCACGTAGACGCTGTGTGGCGTATGCTGTAGCTGTGCGGAGGGTGGCAGAATCGAACTGCTATCGTGGGCACGATTGTTCGCGGGTTATAAATCCGCTACCGGCACCGGCCAGTCACCCTCCGTTAAAACCCAAGGCGGTCGCGCCGCCTTGGGGAACTGCGGTTGACGTTACTGGTTTACTATTTGCCGCGACTGCCCAAGGGGAAAGCCATCAGGCCGTAGTCTTTGGCGTAAAGGTACTTCTTGAGCCGCCAGTGCCATATTCTGGCGGCGAACTGCCCGTCTTGCCCATCTGGGCGGGGTAACTTGATTTTGGTCATTGAGTTCCTCTTGATGGCCAACCAAGGCCCACGTTGTTGCGCCGTCGAAAGTTCAGCAACGTGGGTTTCCTACTTCAGCCCGTAGCCCCCGGTTGGCATATTGGCGACGGGCAATAGTTATTCGGATCATGTTTTTTTGTTCTCCTTAACTTCTTCTTGGTATTCAAGCGAAAAAACATTTTGGAGAGTTTGAACCCATTGTTCGCGTTGGGCTACAGGCCAAACACTTCCCGGCTTAGGAAGCCTTTGAAATAGTCCTTTCAGTAGTAAGCTGGCAACGGCTTCTCCAATAGGTTGCTCGCTGGCCCCTCGATCTATATTTGCGTCGGTATGTGCCGACGCTGTAGCTTTAGAGTTGACATTCTTTTTCTTTTTGGCTCCATTGTTGCTGCGGTCCCGCCTACTCTTGAGTAATGGCCCAATTGGGATACCAGCGTACCCAGCGGCGCTGAGGAAGAAGCGTACAGCCTTTCGGAGGGTCGCTCCACTGACGCCGTATTGCTCCATTGTCTGATCGACCTGAAGCGGCGATGCCTTTGCCAGATCAAGCGCAACGAGTTTCGGATAGCAGCGTATGAGAATCGCTTTCATGCTTGATTTGCGCGTTGATGGCTCCTCGACCATCTTGGCGAGTTCCGGCGTTGTCTTCCCATCATCGGTTGTCAGTTTAAGAAATTTGAGAGTTTGAAGCAGCTGTGTTTGAGTGTTCCAATTTAGCCCCGGAAAGACCGTGCGATCAATTTGATCTGGCATTCCGTGTTTCTTCAAAACGTCAAACACGTTCTCTAACGTCTTCCAACTCACGTAAGCAGCGGCCAACTTTTTTTCAGTGTCGCCCATCGCGTGGCTCCTTAATCACTGCTTGAAGAGTAGCACAATCGAGTTGGCACGTGCCAACTCAAGACTTTTGTAGACTTTTGGTGGACGCCGTATAGCAACAGATTTACCCTGAAAGTATGGATGCACTTCAATACGGTCAACGAATTAAAGTCAGGGCTTTCGGCGGTAAGGTCTTAGATCGGCGCGTAGTTGGAGTTAGGGACGGCTTTGTCTTAATTTGCAGCGATGAAGAGTATAGCAACGCTAGTTCCGAGCAACGGCCGCCATCCTGCGTAGGTTTTCCAGAAAGCGCAATAGTGTCTGCCGACGCAACTCCAGTAACAGAAATGGAAGAGGAGCCCGCTAAGCGACCAGTACGCTCGGAAAAGGGGAAAGTTGGCTTGCGTAAATCTAAACTGGGATGAAACGAAAAACTGTTGTCCAAAAGGATTCGCTTACGATTGAAAAGTCCAAGTTCGACGCAATCCTGTCTAGGCTTCTCAGCGCTCCACCGGCCCCGCTATCGTCCATAAGTCCTAAGCGGAAGCCGGTGAAGAAGCGAGCAGCGAAGAAGCGCGGCTAGAACTATGCCGCGCTGGCTAGTGGCAACATTGCTGCTCCTTGCGGGCGCAAATGCTCTGTACGGAACAATTGGACACACTGTTTTCTACATGAGGGGACGCAGAGTTTCACCGCGATACGGGAAAGCTCATGGGTTTCTCACGGCGGCGCTATGCTTCGTTTGTGGTTTAGCGGTTCTTTTCTTTCCCCGTTGAATCCGATACCGGCCTGTCACGTGCCACCAGTTTCTTATTGCCGGTCTGCTTTGTCAAGTGCACAGTCACACTTTGCTTTGCAAAAAAACATTTTTCGGCTCGATCGCTCGTCGCAGCCGACACAAAAAGAAGTGTTTACTCATCGTATCCCGAAGGTGGACGCGGGCTAGGCCGAATTGCAGCCAAATGACGGCGCGCAGGGAGAATCTATTTTTGACCCGTTGTGATCGCCTCTGGAAGCCTGGTTGCCTGACGGTTCACCAGCTGCCAGCCGCCGGATTGCTTGGCCCATACCATCGTCACGAAAAGCTTGTTGACGGGCGTACCCGGATTCTTGAAGTTCATCTTATGGTTGGTTACGACGACGTCGCCATATTGCCGCACTTTCGTATCGACGAACTCGATCGATTCGTATTTGGTTGACCCGGACTTGATGACTTGCAGCACTTGCGCCTTGGTTTCTGTCAAGGCATTGGAGTGCGTATAGCTCAGATCATCGGCCAGCAGCTTTTCCAGCGCTGTAGCGTCGCCCTTGATCATGGCGTCGACCAGTTGCTTCTGGGCTGCTAGAACAGCCTTCTCATCGGCGGGTTTAGGTGGGCCGGCGAGGATGGGAAGCGCCAGCGCAAACAAAAACGGGATGGAGCAGATTTTCATAGGGCTCTATCATACCAGGGCGCCGCTATTTCGGCTCAAGCGCCTCTTCGTCGATAGCTTCCTCGACAACCTGCTGAACCGCTTCTTTTACCGCCTCCCGCACGGTCGCCTGCACCTCGGCGCTATTCAACTCGACGCTGTGCTCTGGTCCCGCCACTTCTTTGATCGTCATTTCCACTACCGGCGCGACTGAAGGCAAGCCCTTCGCCACCACCTTCGCAACCTTCTTTGCCACTTTTCCAACCTTGATGGCTTCTCCGGCCGCATCCCGCTTTCGCGCCTCTTCGATCTTGGCCCAATCCTCCTCAAAGACATCGATCACCCGCTCGGCGATTTTCTTGTCGATGAAGATGACGCCGACTTCCCGGCGGGCGTCGAGCTCGAGCTCGCGCAAACTCTGGCTACCGACAAATACATGGCGGTCGTCGCGGACCATCGTGCGGGTATGCAATCTCATCCCCGTCAGTTTGCGTGCTTCGAGGTTGGGACTCCGCTTGGTCAGCCGCCCGATTATTCTGATCTCGACACCAGCCTTGGCGCGCTCCTCGAGCAGGCGGATCATGTCCGGATCGGTAATCTTGGGATCGTAAATGAGCAGCTTTTTCTTCGCGCCCTTGATGAAGGCAGAAAGCTGCTTGCGCGCATTCGCGGGACTGACGACAAACGAAGACAATCCCGCAACGTAGGGTTGACGCTTCGTGTCCGATTCAAATAGTCTTGCCGCCTCCTGCACCAACCTGCGATTGGTGGTGATGACCGCGAAGCTGCGGCTCCGCTCAATATCCATGTAAGTGTAATTGAAGGCCAGCAGGAAGAGCTCGCGACGGTCGATGAGGAAATACTTGGCGTGATAGCGCGTAAGGTCGTCGTCAGTGCGCGCGACAGTGACGCCGGCTGCCAGCAATCGCGCCTCGAGTTGACGGAGATTCTTTTCGCCGCCGCGGTTGGTGTAGGCGATCAGCGCGTGAACGCGAACACCGCGATGAACTGCTTCGGTGAGCGCGGTTTCAATTTCAACCCGGTCGAAGCGGAAGACGACGATCTCTACACTCGTTTTGGCGCGGTTGATTCCTTTGACCAGCGCTGATATACCATCACCTGGCTGTACTAACAATTTCACTATTGCCTCCGGACCGACCCTACAACTACATACGATAGCGCGGTCCTACCAGTTACTTGACTTTGGTATGCCTCTTGCAGCAAGTACTTCCGATGGCTGGAGGCGGCATGCTCAAAAAGGTCCAGATGTTGAATGCCATAGCTATTCTTGCAAGCTTTTCTTGCTTCGGCGCCATAAAAGCGAGTCCCCCGGCGGAACAGGAGGTCATCTGGCGTATTCCTAATGACATTGAATCCCGCGACCTTTTCTATGGCGTTGGAGGACAGGAACATCAGCCGCGCGGCTCCTTCCGCTTTATCGAAGAAGACATGGACGGCACGAACCCCAAGTTTACGATCGAGGACGAGGACGGGGTGCGATGGAAAGTCAAGCTTGGCGATGAGGTCCGGTCGGAGACTGCGGCTTCACGATTCCTGTGGGCGGTTGGATACTTCACCGACGAGGACTATTTCGTCGCCAGCCTGCGTGTGGGCGACATGCCGCGGCTCAAGCGCGGGCAGAAATTCGTCGAGCACGATGGAACAATTCGCAACGCACGAATGGAAAGGCATGTAAACGGCCAAGAGAAGACCGGTAAATGGCGCTGGCGCGACTATCGTGCAGGCGGGCGCGAAATAAACGGACTGAGGGTCATGATGGCGCTCCTCAACAACTGGGACCTCAAGGATGTCAATAACGCTGTGTACGTCGATACGCGAAATCCTAGCGCCAAGCCGACGCATGTGGTGAGCGATCTAGGCGCGACTTTCGGATCGCCGGGAATAATTTTGCCGCTGTCCAAGGCAAAGGACAACCTCGATAAGTACAGCAGCTCGAAATTCATCACCAAGGTAACGGCCGAATCCGTAGACTTCAGCTCACCGGCACGGCCGGGATTGTATCAGATATTCAATCCGCTATTCATCAGCCGTCTTCGCATGCGCTGGATCGGGAAAGATATTCCGCGCGCCGATGCACGGTGGATCGGAGAGCTGCTGGGCCGGCTGTCGACACAGCAGATTAGGGATGCTTTTCGCGCATCCGGATACACTCCGCTGGAAGTGGAGCGCTTTACGCAGGTTATGGAGGGCCGGATCGCCGAGTTGAGAGGTTTGTAGACGGCCATTCGGAAACAAAATTGCTATAGAAGTGGTGTGATGCCTCAAAATGCGGTTATCGCTTCTATTTTGTTCACGCTGGCGCTCACCGATTGTACGAACCGGCGATTCGCGGATCGCGTCGTAACGCCCGAGTGGACCGATTTCTCCGAAAACGTAAAAAACTATACGTCGCTGGTAGACAAACTGGAGAAGAGTCTTCCGCCGCTCCCTGACAAGGCTGAGGCGGAGCAGATTGCCGCGCATAAGAAGGCTCTCACCGACGCGGTTCGCGAAGCGCGAAAAAACGCCCAACTCGGCGAGATCTTTAATCCCACAACTCGGGAGCGCATAATCGCGATTACCAGAACCGAAGTCCGCGGGCCTGAAGGTAAGGCAGCAAAAAAGACGATCGCCGAGGACAACCCGAACAAGCCGGGCCAGGCTGCGCAGGCGCCACTCGCGGTAAACGCTGTGTATCCGGATGGCGCGCCACTTTCGACGGTTCCGCCCACTCTGCTGCTTCGGCTGCCAAAATTGCCCGAGACGGTGGAGTATCGCTTTGTGGGGAAGGCATTGGTGCTGCGGGACGTCCGCGCCAATATTGTCGTCGACTACGTTCCGAATGCGCTGAGTTGATATGAGACGCACTACGTTCATCGTTATATTTCTTTCCCTGGTTTTCGTTGCTTTTGCGCAACAGCTAAAGCTTCCGAACAAACCCGACTCCTTACATTTCGCCATCATCGGCGATACAGGCACCGGCGGCCGGGCCGAGTACGAAATCGCGGCGAAGGTAGCGGAGTTTCGCAAAGTTTTCCCATTCGATTTCGTGGTGATGATGGGCGACAACATGTACGGCGGGCAGAAGCCCAAGGATTACGAGCACAAATTTGAGAAACCGTACAAGGCGCTGCTTGACGCCGGCGTCAAATTTTACGCGGTCCTCGGCAATCACGACGATACGAACCAGAAATCGTACAAGCTGTTCAATATGGGGGGCGAGCGCTACTTCACCTTCAAGCCGCGCGAGGGGGTCCGATTCTTTGCCCTCGATAGCAACTACATGGATAAGCGCCAACTCGAGTGGTTCGAGAACGAACTGGCGCAGTCGGGAAGCGCCTGGAAGATCGTGTTCTTTCATCACCCGATATACTCGTCCGGCGGCCGTCACGGCTCCGATCTGCAGCTCCGCTCGGTGCTGGAACCGCTATTTGTAAAGTATGGGGTGAACGTGGTCCTCTCCGGTCACGACCATTTCTACGAACGCATTAAGCCGCAAAAAGGCATTCTGTATTTTGTCGTCGGGGGATCAGCGAAACTGCGCGAAGGCAATGCGCGTGGAGCCGAGTTCACGGCGGAATCGTTCGATACGGACAACTCATTCGCGCTCATGGAAATCGATCAGGATACACTGCATTTTCAGGCGATCAGCAGGACCGGACAGGCCGTCGATTCGGGCTCGTATCAACGGACAGTAGCGGCGAAAAAACAGAAGTCAGAGTGAGAGCAGCGTTACGGCTTCAGAGGCAGTGTGAGCCAGGCGCCGTTACCGGTGTAGTCCAGTTCGTAAAAAGACGCGCCTGCCTCGGTGATCGGGAAAAACAGATAGCCGGCGACGGCTTGGGAAGTCGATACCTCAGGCAGCGTCTTGTCTGCCGGCCGGGATACGGTCGCAGTGATCGTATTGGGGTCAACCGGCTTTACCAGCGTTCGCGACGGGCGATTGCGCAGCGCGAAGTCGGCGTGGCGGACGTCAAAAGGCGTGTGCGTCTTCGAATAGAAACCCACTTCGACCACGATGTAGCTCCGGTCGATTTCTCCACCGAACAGCCGGCGAACCTGGTCAGGACTTAGCAGGTTGGCGCCGACGCCGATCGTTTCAGTGAAGCAGGTGACCGAATAGGCGGTGCGGCTGGGAAGGGGACGGACACCGCGGAGTTCACCCGCCATGCCGAGATTCACGAACAGAGACACACTTAGGAACAACGAAATTTTCGCCATTCGATTTACCTGATCCTGGAACTAGGGAACTTGCGAAGGAGTATAGTACCACCCTAGGGGGTCGTAAGCAACGAAAAAATCACGATGCACATTTTGCGCGTGTGAACCAATCCAGAACGCGCCGCTCGAACTCCTTTGGCTGATTGCCCCAGGCTCCGGTATGGCCTGCGCCGCGAACTTCCCAGGGCGTCACCATCGCCGGATTTTGCTCGTAGATCGAGCGCGCATGCCGCATCGGTGTGTTGTCGTCATTGGAGCCGTAAATCAAGAGGATGGGCGTCCGGCTACCGGACACGGCCAGCGTGGATGAGACAGCGGTCAGGTCAATTCCATACCTCAATCGCTGATAGAGAAACGCCACGTTCATGACGGGTCGAATCGCGTATCGCCAAGGAGTCGCGGCCCAACTGCGGTCGAGGCGCTCATAGGCGATATCTCTTAGTGTCGAGTAAGGGGCTTCGGCTACGACGGAGCAGAATCCAGCTCCAGCCTTCAGAGATTGAAGGAGGATGGCGGCTCCCATCGACTCGCCCAATCCGAAAACGAGGGCGTTCGGCTGGCGAGTGACGAGCCAGTCCACCCAGCGGCGCACATCGTCTGCTTCGCGGAAGCCGTAGGTCGCCAGATCGCCATCACTTGCTCCGTGCGCCCGAAAGTCGGGGCTGAGAGCGTTGTACCCGTTGCGCAGGAAAAAGTCGGCGAATCCGGACATCCCGGTGCGGTTATCGGTCTGGCCGTGCAGCAGAATCACCGTGCTGCCGTTCGGCTGCGGAGCCTGGAAAAACCAGCCGCGAAGCTTAAGCCCGTCTGCGGATACGATTTCGACGGATTCGGGAACGATGACGATCCAGCGCGATTCAGCGGGAAGCGCCTTGCGGGGAAGGCGGAGGCTGATTTCGCCTAGGTAAATGGAAGCCCCCAGCCAAGGGAACACGACCAACGCCACGACAATAATAGTGAGAGACCGAACGCGAGCTGACAACACTTGATTTTAAGCCAAGATAACGAGTACTATTGACGAACTGTTCTATGTTATTGCATACTATGTATGTTCGGTGCTCCTCCGAATTTCAAGGTATACACTCTGGCTACAGTTTTCCCTCGTTCTCACCGATCTAACGTCATTGCCAGAAAACCGCCTATGAAGAACCGAGCCCTACTAATTTTTCAAGTTACCCTTTTGTTTGTTTGCTTTACAAGTGTCATTCTTGCCGCAACAGGTACGCCCAAGAAGAAACGCAAGAAAGTTGTTAAACCGGTTGTGACTGCTGTCTCTAAGCCGATGACGGCAAAGGTAGTGGCGACCTCGACCAGCAAGAGGTTCAGACCAACGGTGGCGGCGTCCTCGAAAACCTTCCGGCCGCGAGTGCGGCGGGTCGCTTACAGCCCCTGGAATGAACCGACATTTGCCGACTCGACACTCGGCGATAACGTGGATGGTGAGGATCTGGAAGTTCGCCGAGCGGCGGTAGAGGCTTTAGGTCCGCTGAATGGGTCGGTGGTTGTGTCCGATCCGGGCACGGGGCGCGTTCTGGCGATGGTGAATCAGAAACTGGCGAGCGGCAACGGCTTTCAGCCTTGCTCGACCATTAAGGTACCGGTAGCGTTCGCGGCTCTGAGCGAAGGCCTGATCGAGCGCGACACCATGATGCGGATCTACGGCCGCACCAAGATGAATCTGACCACGGCGCTGGCGAAATCGAACAATCAGTACTTCGCGAAATTGGGCGAGCAGCTCGGATACGAGAAGGTGAGCTACTACGCTCACTTGTTTGGACTGGGCGAAAAGGCCGGTCTCGATATTCCGGGCGAGCAGCCGGGGCGTTTTCCATCCGAGCCTCCGAAGAATGGCGGGATGGGAATGCTGACCAGCTTTGGCGAAGAGATCTCTCTGACGCCTTTGCAGCTCTCGTCGATCATGGTGGCGATTGCAAATGGCGGCACGATGTACTACCTGCAACATCCGCGGTCGCAACAGGAGATTACCAATTTCGTGCCTCGGATCAAGCGGCGGCTTGAAATCGAGAATCAGATTCCGGAAGTTCAGCCAGGTATGCGCGGCGCTGTGCAATTCGGGACGGCGCGGCGGATTCTGGCCCTTACGGAAGATCCGATCATGGGCAAGACAGGTACGTGCAGCGAGGGCCGCACGCATCTGGGTTGGTTTGGATCCTACGGCGAGGTGAACGGGAAGAAGGTCTCGGTGTCGGTTCTACTCACCGGCGGCAGGCCCAGCGTCGGACCTGCGGCGGCGGGAGTCGCCGGCGGCGTTTACAAGCGGCTCGCCGAGCAGAATTACGCGGTGGCGGTGGCGAGTGCGGAGCCTGCTCCGGCGTCGCTGGTGTCTCAGACGGCTACGCCGCATCCGGCCACGGGTTACTAAGCGGTTCTCCGTTTCCTAAAGCAAGTTGGCTGAAAGGCAATTGGCAGGCTACCGGCCTGCCCCACACTGAGAATCAAAATTTGCAGCCTTCGTGGGGCAGGCTGGTAGCCTGCCAATTGCCTTTCAGCCAATCCTAGCGCGCGTATCCTTCGAACACGGCTTTACGCAGCAGGGCGGGCGGAAGCAGTCCTTGGGTCAGGATGAAATCGTGGAATTTCATCGCATCGAACTTGGCGCCCATCGCCTGCTCGACGTCCTCGCGCAGCTTCCGCAGTCGAGTGAACCCGTAAAAATACGATGTCGCCTGGCCGGGGGAGCGGAAGGTGTAGCGTTCCACTTCCTGGTTCGCCATCGCTTCAGACAGGACAACATCCTCCAAAAGAATTCGGCGCGCCTGCTCCGGCGTGATCTTGCCGGCGTGCAGTTCCGGATCGAGGTAGGCGCGGGCGGCGCGCATCAGCCGGTGCTGGAGTGATATTAGCTGGCCGTCGACGGGCATGAACGGCTTCATGATGTATTCGGAATAGAGTCCCCAACCCTCGACGTTGGTGCTGTTGAATGCAAATATCCCACGCGTTTGCGACACACCGTTTTCTACCATCGCGGCGAATTGCATTTCGTGGCCGGGGCGCGCTTCATGAGCGGTCAGCGTCCAGGACGCGGCTTCGAAAGTGAAATCGTCATAGCGCTGCGTGCCGGATTTTCCGCCGGCCGGACCGGGAATGTTCAG
>Ga0209382_10012937_pt1 | contig 10266 bp, 10 predicted proteins | sample SoiMetdeltSBSDD5_FD_187599 | JGI IMG/M metagenome (GOLD analysis project Ga0209382, IMG submission 187599) | Bulk soil microbial communities from a Populus tree surrounding site in Tennessee, USA - Soil MetaG P. deltoides SBSDD5 (SPAdes) (version 2) | ecosystem: Environmental > Terrestrial >...
CGGCGCAGCGGACGTCCGGCCGGCGGTTCCGGTTCCGCTTCCGGCGAGAAGCCGGACAAGGAAGACGACGTCGAGGGCTGGCTGCGCAAGTTCGGCGGGGAAGAGTAGCCGTTACTTTTGGCGTCCATGTCTTGGGGCGTCGAGGCGGTAGAAGCGACTTTGCGATTTGCCGCTAGTTCGGGTGGCCCGCGTGCCCGGCGGCGTCAGGCGTGCCGTCGTCATGATGGCTGCCGCGGTGCCTGCGCTCGGCGTCCGCTTCCGCCCGCCGGTCGGGGAAGGACCGCCCGGTGATCTCGTTGTAGGCCTTGCCGACCTGGCCCGCGAAGCCGTCACCCAGGTAGCGGGCGATCCGTGCGTTGGCGCCAAGCTCGGCCCTCATCCCCACGACGGACTCCTGGACCTGCGCCGGATTCTTGCCCTTGGCCGCGGCCGTCACGACACGGTACAGCTCCTGGAAGAAGAGCTGCTGGTCCGCGAGCACGGTGGCATCGCCGAGGGGGCCGTGCCCCGGCCCCACGACCTGCGCGCCCAGCGCGCGCGCGCGGTCGAGCGTCCGGATCCACTCGCCGATGTTGCCGTCGGCGACGTAGTTGTAGGGCCCGTTCACGCAGGCGTCCCCGGTGAAGAGGATCTTCTCCTTGGGCAGCCAGGCGAAGCCGTCCCCGTGCGTGTGGGCGACCCCGAAGTGGTGCAGCTCTACGCGGTGGACGCCGTCGTCGAAGATCAGCATGTCCGGGAACAACACGGTCGGAGCCTTGAGCTTCGAGGTGCGCACGTCCTCGCGCTCCTTGGCCGTGCTCTCCCATCGGCCCGGCCCGCCCCCGAAGAGGGCAGGCTCGTACTTCTTCATCTCCTCCAGGACTCCCGTGTGCGCCACGGGAATGGCCCCCTCGTCCACCCACACCTGGTTGCCGTACGCGTGGTCGCCGTGGTGATGGGTGTCGAACGCGAAGCGGATGGGCTTGCTCGTCAGGGCCCGGATCTTCGGGATGATCTCGCGCGCCCCCGATGGGAAGTTCGCGTCGATGACGAGCACGTAGTCCTGGAAGACGACCCAGCCGTTGTTGCAGTGCCCCTTGCCCTTGATGTCACCTTCGTGGAAGTAGACGTCGGGCGCCACCGTGCGGACCTCGCCCACCTGGGCTCGGGCCAGCACGACGGCGCACGCCGCCGCCGCCAGCGTGCCCGCCGCCACGCGCGGGAAACTCATGGTGCGCCTCCTGTTCGTGGCGAGAATCATAGTCCCGCTGTGGCCTCGGGCCCTCGCCCGCGGTCAGGCCAGGACGGCCGGCTCGCACGTTCCGCGTCAACCACGGCTGACACGGCGAAGTCCCTGTCTGCCGGCTCGCTTGCGCCCGTGATCATCCGCCGCTGACAACGCGCGTTGTCGGTACGCGCGCGCCCGACCTCTTCGCAACTCCCCTTCAACTCGCTGACCCGCGAGGCCTTTGGCACCGCGTCATCTCCTGGCACCTGCGTTGCCTCTGTCGCGCCGCGTGTGCGGCGGACCGGCGCGGGTCGCCGAAGGGAGAGTCGGGCCCGCGCCGGCACTTTGAAAGGAGGTGCGGAGCACTCGAGGCAAGGTCCGCGAGGCCATCTCGGACCGCATCACCTGCAAGGCCGTTCGACGACGTTTCAACCCGGCGCGACCGGACGCCCGGTCGCGCCACTCACGAATGAAAGAAGGAGAACGCATGAAGTTCCAGCGCATCGTGGCCACCGGTCTGGCCCTCGTCTTCGCCCTCGTGGCATCCAGCGGCCTGGCCGTCGCGGCGGCCAAGCCCGCTCCGTCCGGCAAGGTCAACATCAACACCGCGACGGCGCAGCAGCTCACCGTCCTTCCCGGCGTCGGCGAGAAGCTCGCCGCGCGCATCGTGGACTACCGCCAGAAGTCCGGCGGGTTCAAGAACGTCTCCGAGCTCATGAACGTGCAGGGCATCGGCGAGAAGAACCTGGCCAAGATCCAGGCCTTTCTCACCACCGGCGGCGAGACGGCCAAGCCGGCGGCGGGCAAGTAGCACGGCGCGGGGGCGGCCCGCGCCGCCCCCGCTCCCCGCTGCATCGGAGACGCGATGAACGAGCGCGGTCACACCCTGCTGGAGATGGTCATGGTCGTCGCGCTGATCCTGCTCACCGCGTCCTGGCTGATACCGGGACTGCGCGCGTACTCCCAGGAGGCGCACCTCATGGCCGCCGCCCAGAACTTCCGCAGCCAGTTCCGCCTGGCCCATTCCATGGCCGTGAAGCAGAACGTCAACACCGCGATCCGCTTCGAGACGAGCGCGCGGGGTCCCGTCTACAGCCTCTACCGCGACGGGAACGGAAACGGCGTCCTGAGCGCGGACATCAGCAAAGGACGCGATCAGCGTGTGGCCGGACCGTTCGAGCTGAGCAGCGGCGCCGTCGACGTGAGGGTAGGGATCAACGCGAACGTCCCCGCCATCCCTCCCGACTCGGGAACGCTGGACCCCGCCGACCCCATCCGCTTCGGACGGTCCAACATGCTCTCGTTCTCGCCGATGGGCACGGCGACGCCGGGGACCTTCTACCTGGCCGGCAGCTTCGCGCAGGCCGCAGTGCGGGTCACGCCGAATTCGGCGCGCGTGCGCATCATGTTCTGCCGCGGCCGCCGCTGGGTCGAGCGATGAGCGAGCCGCCCGCGGCCGCCCCCGCCGAGGGTGTGGCCCGCGCCCTGCGCGTGCCGGGAACATCCTGGCGCGACCGGCCCGACGGCCTGACCCCGTGTGTGCTGCGCATCGACCCTCCGGACGGCGCGCGCGGCGTGTTCCGCGACGCCCCGGTGGTGGCGAGCTTCTCGCGGCCGGCCGATCCGCGCACGGTCTCGCCCGACACGTTCCTCGTCCTCGACGGCGACGGCACCGTGCCCGGCGGCGTCTGGACGAGCCTCGACGGCCGGGTCGCGGTATGGACGCCGGCTCGCCTCCTCGCGGCGGGGGCGCTTCACTGTGTTCGACTGGCCGGTCTTCGCGACCGACAAGGCCGCGCCCTCAGCGTGCACGAGAGCGTGTTCGTGCCCGGCGACCTGGCCCTGGGAGATTTGCCCCCCGAATGACGCACCGACCGTTTCCGTAACCCGCGCGGCGCTCCTGCCCCCACCCCCGCCGCTTTGATCCTCCGGCATCCCACCCGTCCGTCAAGGACGCCCCCCACGCTCCTCGCACCCAGCGCCGCGCGGGCCATTTCACTGAGGGAGGCCGCTCTTCGTGCCGAGCGGTCAGGGAAGAGACGACGAACTACTTGGCCTGACCGACGGGCTCTTTCGACGATGAAGGGACGGGCTCCTTGGACGGAGCGGCGGGCGCCGGTGTGGCCTCGCGCGCGGACTCCGTGGGATTCACATCGCCCTCCAGCCGCGCCCCGTCGGCGATCGCGAGGCGGCCGCTGAAGAACTTGCCGCGAGCGGAGGCGCCGGCGCCGACGCGCAGCGTTTCCGCGCGCACCTCGCCCTCGAAGTCGCCGTCGATCTCGACGAGGTTCGCGCGCACCCGCCCCTTCACATGACTCCCGGGGGCCACGTGAACGCGCCCGCTCAGCTCGAGGTCACCCTCGAACCGTCCGAGCACGTCCAGGTCCCGGCCCGCCACGCGGCCGGAAACCGCGCAGCCCGACGCGAGCACGGTCAGATCCTGGGACGAAGGCATCATGGAGCGTCCTCCCGAAGGCATACCCCCCATCCTTGTCCGTCCGGGACCCGCGCGCTGTGTGTCCGCTCACTCCGTGTGCTAAGGTGACGACCCGCCGTGAGCTCGCACGTCTATCTCGTCCTGGTCCTCATCTTCTATGCCGTCGGAGCCCTGCACGTCCTGCTGCAGACCCTGACCCGCCGGCGTCTGCTCGTCACCTCGTGGACGGTGGCGGCCACCCTGGTCGGATTCGCCCTGCACACGGCCGCCCTCGCCCAGCGCTGGACGGAGGCGGGGCATTTCCCGGCCGTCGGCCTCCACGACGGCGCGTCGCTCCTGGCCTGGACGATGGTGCTCGTGTTCCTCGTCATCTATACGCGCTCGCGCCTGGAGGCACTCGGGCTGGCCGTCTACCCGATGGCCTTCGCCCTCGTCCTGATCGCGAACCTCACCCCGATCGCGCCGGTGGGGGACCCGGTGTTGAAGGGCCTGTTCCTGCCCATCCACACGACCCTGGCCTTCTTCGGATACGCGGCCCTGTTCGTCGCCTTCGCGGGCGGCCTCCTCTACCTGATCCAGGAGCGCGAGCTGCGATCGCGCACGCCGCGGACCTTCTACTACCTGATCCCGAGCCTGGAGCGCTGCGACACCCTGAGCGCGCGCGCCGTCGAGTCCGGCTTCGCGCTCCTCACCCTCGCCATCATCACGGGACTCCTCTGGAGCCACGCCGTGCACGGCCGCTACTGGACCTCGAGTCCCAAGGAGTGGAGCGCGGTCGTGGCCTGGAGCCTCTACGTCGCCCTCATCCTGGCCCGCCACCGTACGGGATGGGGCGGACGGCGGGCCGCCCTCCTCGGCATCGCCGCCTTCACCGCCGTGGCTTTCACCTTCGTCTGGATGAACGTGTTCGCCCTGCCCGTGGCCGCGCGCACGCCATGATCGTCGTGATCGGCGTCAGCCATCGCACGGCCCCGCTTCCGGTGCGGGAAGCGCTCGCGTTCCCGAAGGGCCAGATCCGCGACGCGCTCCTGCGCCTGCGCGCGGAGACGGGAGCGGGCGAGGCCATGATCCTCTCGACCTGCAACCGCGTGGAGCTCTACGCCCGCCAGGACGACCCGGGCGCGCTGGAGGCCCTGGAGTCGTTCCTGGCCCGCTACCACGCCCGCGACGCACGCGAGCTGCAGGCGGTCGTGTATCGCCATGCGGACGCGGAGGCCATCCGCCACGCCTTCCGGGTCGCGGCCAGCCTGGAGTCGATGGTGATCGGTGAGCCGCAAATCCTGGGACAGGTCAAGGAGGCCTATCAGGCGGCGGAGGAGGCCGGCACCCTGGGGGCCGCCCTGAACGCGCTGCGCAACCGCTCGCTGGCCGCGGCCAAGCGCGTGCGCACGGAGACGGGCATCGGGCGCAACGCGGTATCCGTCTCCTACGTCGCGGTGGAGCTGGCCCGCAAGATCTTCGGCGAGCTGAAGGACAAGAACGTCCTCCTCGTGGGCGCGGGCAAGATGAGCGAGCTGGCGGCGCGGCACCTCGTGCGCAGCGGCGCGCGCGCGACCGTCCTCGGCGGCCGCACCTTCGAGAAGGCGGCGGAACTGGCGGCCGCCCTCGGGGGCAAGGCCGCTCCCTTCGAGTCCCTGCGCGACGAGCTCGCGCGCACCGACATCGTCATCAGCGGTACCGGCGCCCCCGGCATCGTCATCCATCCCGCGGACGTGGAGAGCGCGCGGGCGGCCCGCCGCGGGCGCCACGCGCGCCCCCTCTTCCTCATCGACATCGCGGTGCCGCGCGACATCGACCCCGCGGTGCGGAAGATCGGCGGGGTGTTCCTCTACGACCTCGACGACCTCAAGGCGGTGGCGGAAGCGAACCTGCGCGAGCGTCTCAAGGAGGCGGCGGCGGCGGAGGCGCTGGTCGAGCGCGAGGTGCGCGAGTTCCTCGACTGGCAGAAGGCGCGCGAAGCCGTCCCCCTCCTCAACGAGCTGCGCCGCCGGGCGGAGGAGATCCGCCGCCACGAGCTGGACAAGGCGAAGAGGCGCATCGATCCCCTCACCCCGGAGCAGGACGAGGCGATCGAGGCCGCCACCACCGCCATCGTGAACAAGCTGCTGCACTCCCCGACCGTGCACCTCAAGGAAGCGGCCCGCGAGACGGACGCCCCCGAGCAGCTGAGCCTCATCCGCAAACTGCTAGGATTGTGACTCCAGTGAGCGCGGCGGCGCTGCGCAGCAGCGGCGACGCGCGACGGGGGGTTTAAGGGGGGGAGCTTGCTGTGAACGAGATGATCAGCAACGTTCCCCCCCTTAGATAAAAGCTAGCCTTGAGGATCAGAATAGGCACCCGCGGGTCATTACTGGCTCTTTGGCAGGCCGAGCACGTCAAGGACCTCCTCGTCGCGCGCGGCCACGAGGTCGAGCTCCACAAGATCACGACCACCGGAGATCAGGTCCTCGACCGGCGCCTGGAGAGCATCGGGGGCAAGGGCGCGTTCCTGAAGGAGATCGAGGAGGCGATGCTGGCGGGCCAGGTCGACCTGGCCGTGCACAGTCTCAAGGACGTGCCGACCGCGCTGCCTCCGGGCCTCTCCCTCTGCGCGTATCTCGAGAGGGCCGACCCGCGCGACGCGCTGCTCTCGAACTCGGGCAAGCGGCTCGAGTCGCTGCCCGCGGGCTCCCGCGTGGGCACCACCAGCCTGCGCCGGTCCTCGCAGGTGAAGGCGATGCGCCCGGACCTGCACGTGGACGACCTCCGCGGCAACGTCGATACGCGCATCCGCCGGTTGCGCGAGCGGCACTACGACGCGGTCATCCTGGCCATGGCCGGCCTCGTGCGGCTCGGACGCACGGGCGAGGTCACGCAGGTCCTCGACCCCGAGGTGTTCGTGCCCGCGCCCGGCCAGGGCGCGATCGCGCTGGAATGCCGCCGGGACGATGCGGACGTGCGCACGGCCGCGGCCGCGCTCCACCACGAGCCCACCGGCCGGGCCGTCAGCGCCGAGCGCGCGCTCCTGGCCGCGCTCGAGGGCGGCTGCAACGTTCCCCTGGGCGCGCACGCCGCCCCCGCGTCGGGCGGACTGCGACTGCGCGCGTTCGTGGCGCGGCCGGATGGCAGCACCATCCTGCGTGGCGAAGACAGCGGCGACGATCCGGAGGCGCTGGGCCGCCGGGTCGCCGCCGACCTCCTCGCCCGCGGCGCCTGGCAGCTCGTCCGCTCGTGAAGGGCGGGGGCGCGGCGCCCCGGCGCGTCCTGGTGACGCGGCGGTGGCCGGAGCTGGTGGCGAAGCTGGCCGCCGCCGGCATCGCCGCCGTCGAGGTGCCCGCCATCGAGACGGCGCCTCCATCGGACACGACCGCCCTCGACACCGCGCTGCATGGGCTCGCCGGATACGACTGGCTCGTGTTCACCAGCGCGAACGCGGTGGAGGCGGTGGTGACGCGCCTCGGCCGCCTGCGCCTGCCCCCGCCGCCGACGAGACTGTCGCTGGCCTCCGTCGGGCCCGCCACCTCGCACGCCATCGAGTCGGCCTGGCCGGGGGCGCGGGTCGAGGTGCAGCCGGGGTCGGACTTCCGCGCCGCCGCGCTCGTCGAGGCGTTCGCCGGCCGCGCGCTCCGCGGGAAGCGGTTCCTGCTGCCCGTTTCCGACCGCGCCGCGGACACGGTGGAGAGGGCGCTCGCCGCCCAGGGGGCCCGCGTGGACCGCGTCGTCGCCTATCGCACGATGAGCGCGATGCGGCCGGACCGTCTCCGGGCCGAGCTGGCGGAGGGGATCGGCGGAGTCGTGTTCGCGTCCCCGTCCGCGGTGGACAGCTTCCGCACCGCGGCCGGGAAGGAGGCGTCCTCCGTCCCCGCCGTGTGCATCGGGCCCACGACCACCGATGCCGCGCGCGCGGCCGGGCTCTCCATCGCCGCCGTCGCCCCGCAGGCCACCGTCGACGGTGTGGCGGAGGTGGTGGCCGGCCTCTGGCGCTGAGGCCTCCGGCGAGGCCGGCGCGCGCTCAGTCCGTGCGCAGCGCGCGCAGCGGATCGAGCCGCGCCGCGCCGAGCGCGGGCACGAAGGCGGCCAGAGCGGCGACGGCCAGCAGGATCGCCGCCGCCACCGCGTAGGCGACGGGGTCGAGCGCGCTCACTCCGTAGAGAAGCGATCCCAGGACCTGGCCCACGAGCGCGGCCAGCAGCGCGCCCGCTCCGAGTCCCACCAGCGCGAGCCGCCCGCCCTGCCGCATCACCAGCCCCAGGACGTCGCCGGGCTTCGCCCCCAGCGCCATGCGTACGCCCATCTCGCGCGTGCGCATGCTCACGGAGTATGCGATCACCCCGTAGAGGCCGACGGCGGCCAGCAGCAGGGCGAGGGCGCCGAACGCGCCGAGCAGCACGGCGCCGATCCGCGTGGGGGCGGTGGTGGTGGCCACGACCGTGGTGGCGGGCACGTCCTCGGTGAAGACCACCGCCGGCTCCAGCTCGAGGATGGCCGCGCGCAGCATGGGGAGCGCCTTCTCCGGGGGCAGCGTCGTGCGCACGGCCAGCGAGATCGTGCGCGAGGGACGGGCGGGGAAGTGGATGTACGGACGCGGGTCCTCTCCCACCGAGCGCACCTTGTGGTCGCGGGCCACGCCGACGACCTGGTGCGGCTCGGCCTCGAACCCCGCGGTGTAGATCAGCTCGCCCACCGGGCTCTTCCCGGGCCAGTAGCGCCGCGCCATCGTCTCGTTGATCACGACGACCTTGCGCCCGGCTTCCACGTCGTCCTCGCCGATGGAGCGTCCCTCCACGATGGGAACGCCCACCACGCGGAAGTAGTCGGACCCGACGGAGACGGCGTCGATCTGGGTCGCGTCGTCCTGGGGGCCGTGGTGGCCGCGGACGCGGATCCCCTCCATGTTGATGTCGGGGGCCAGGGGCAGCCGCGTCACCAGCGCCGCGCCCGTGACGCCGGGCAGCGCGCGCAGGCCGGCGAGGACGCGCTTGCGCATGGCCATCGCGCGGTCCAGGTCGTAGCCGTTCATCTGCAGGTTGAAGTCGATGTACGAGACGGGACCGGGGTCGTAGCCGAGGTTGGTGCCGCGGGCGGCGAGAAGGCCGCGCGCGAGGAGCGCTCCGGCCACGAGCAGGACCAGGGACAGCGCGAGCTGCGTGACCACGAGCGCGTCGCGCAGCCTCACGCGCCGACGCACCGAGCCCTCGCCGGTGGCGTCCGACTTGAGCGAGGGCACCAGCTCCAGCTTCGAAGCCATGAGGGCGGGAGCCAGGCCGAACAGCATCGTGGTCAGCAGCGACGCGCCCGCCGCGAACGCGAGCACGGTGCCGTCGAGATGGAAGTCGAAGTGGAGGGGGACGGGCAGCCAGTCCGTGCGCAGGCCGCTGAGGATGCGCCCGGCCCAGGCGGCCAGGAGCACACCGGCCGCGCCTCCGATCGCGGCCAGGACCAGGCTCTCGCTCAGGAGCTGGCGCACCAGCCGCCCGCGTCCGGCCCCGATGGCGGCGCGCACGGCCAGCTCCCGGCGCCGCGAGGCCCCGCGGGCCAGCAGCATGTTGGCTACGTTCGCGCAGGCGATGGTCAGGACGAGGGCCACCGCGACGAGCAGGACCGCGCTCGCCGCCTTGACGTAGCCGTCGAGCATCGGATGGAAGCGCACCCCCGCGCCCGGCAGCACCGAGGCCCGCGTCTTCTCGTTGGTGGCCGGGTAGTCCTGGCGCAGCCGCGCGAAGATCGTGTCCACCTGCGCGCGCGCCTGCGCGACGGTCTTGCCCTCGGCCAGCCGGCCCTTCACGAAGAGCCAGCGGTCCCCCCGTCTCTGGATGCGGGTCGCGCCCGGGTCGTGATCGGCCTGGCTCTGGATGCCCTGGAAGTTGAAACGGTCGACCATCATCACGGGCGCCCAGAACTGCGAGTCCAGGCCCGGCACCATGCCGGTGAAGCCGGGCGGGGCGACGCCGACGACGGTGTACTTCACCCCGCTGAGCTCGACGGCCTGGCCCAGGATGTCGGCGCGGCCCCCGAAGCGGCGCTGCCAGAGGCCATGGCTGAGCACCACCACCGCGTGCTGGCCCTCGCCCACGTTTTCGTCCGCGCGGAAGCCGCGGCCGAGGGCGGGGCGGACGCCGAGGACGTCGAAGTAGTTCGGGGTGATCGTCTCGCCGGTGATCAGCACCGGCGTGCCCCCGGTCGAGAGGATGCCGCGCACGAAGGCGTGGGCGGCCACCCCGCCGAAGGCGTCGGCGCCCTCCCGGATGGCGAGGTAGTCGGGATACGACGTGGTGAGGTAGGGGAACTCGTCGCTCAGGCTCGAGTAGATCTCGACCAGCCGGTCGGGCGCGGCCACGGGCGTATTGCGCAGAAGGACGGCGTTGACCACGCTGAACAGCGTGGTGTTGAGGCCCACCCCGAGGGCCAGGGAGACTACCGCCACCGCGGTGAACCCCGGCCGGCGGGCCAGCAGCCGGACGCCGTGCCTCAGGTCCTGGATCCAGCTTTCCAAGCGCCCTCCTTTTGCCTTTCCCGGCCGCCACTTCCCATACGCCCCGGCCACGAGTGGGGTTCACGAATTTCGCGCCGCGGCGCGCCGTCCCCGGCACCCCCAAGGTCCGCGCGGCCTTGACACTCGGTTCCTAAAGCACGTAGAATTCTC
>Ga0209382_10012938_pt1 | contig 10266 bp, 5 predicted proteins | sample SoiMetdeltSBSDD5_FD_187599 | JGI IMG/M metagenome (GOLD analysis project Ga0209382, IMG submission 187599) | Bulk soil microbial communities from a Populus tree surrounding site in Tennessee, USA - Soil MetaG P. deltoides SBSDD5 (SPAdes) (version 2) | ecosystem: Environmental > Terrestrial >...
AGAAGGTTGAATGTAGTGACGAACTCATTACAATCTCAACCGTCGCTCCGCGACTGGATAATCATTCGCCCTTAACCGGCGTTAAAACGCCGGCCTAAGCTCAACCGTCGCTCCGCGACGAAGAATAAATCCGTACGCTGATCTGATAACCGATCTAGTATTACCCCACCTTCCAGTACTGATCCACGGGATATTTTTCCGAAATCTCTTTCTTCTTATCGTCGCCCATTACCATTGGAAGGTTGACTGTCACGTCCGGGTGCTGATCGATCTTATTGCCGTATATGGGGTACTGTTACTATTTTTGAAAATTCATACGCTAAGCCCCCCTGAATTTCAGCCTTAGCGTATAAACCGTTCAATAGATGAAAGTTTCCGCCGCAGGCACTGACTCGTATCGGCGCAAATCAAAGCTATATTGCCCATAGACGCCGATATGCCCCCGCAGAAGCGGCGACAAATGCCTCAGGTCCTCTTCCTCGACCGGATGGCCATCGGCCCGCAGGCGGCGTACACAAGCCTGAATATGGACGGTGTTCCACACGACGATCGCCGCCAACAGCAGATTCAATGACGATGCCGCGTTGAGCTGATCTTCGTAAGTCCGGTCCCTCATCTCGCCCTGGCCGCCGTAAAACAGTTTTCGCGCCAGCGCGTTGAGGCTTTCTCCCTTGTTGAGTCCGAGCCGCACTCGCCGGCGTAGATCCTCACTTCGGAGGTACTCGGCCAAATAAGCGGTCTTAATAAGGCGGCCGAATTCCTGCAATCCCTGAAACAATCGATTGCGCCGGTTAGCGGCGAGTTTATTGAGGATCAATGAGGCGCGGACCTTGCCGCTGCGGATTGAGGCCATCAGCCGCACGATCTCGTCCCAGGTGTCACGAATCAAACCGACATTGAGCTTGTCCGACAATGCCCGATCGATATTGGGGTACGCTTCATCATCCGGCAGCCGCCACAATCTCTGCTCCGGCAGGTCCTTGATGCGCGGCGCGAAACGAATCCCCAACAAGTGCGTAGCCCCGAAAATCAGGTCCGTATAGCCGTGAGTGTCAACATAATGTTCTATCGGTTGCAACTGTGTCCCGTGATAGAGCAGGCCATCGAGCACATACGGAGCCTGGCGCACGTGACAGGTGATGACTTGCGTGTAGAACGGTATCCAGGTATCCGCCAGATGTGTGTAGACATTTACGCCTCGTCCGGCCGAAGCAAAATATTTCGGGTTGAAGCTCGCATTCAAAGCCTTCACCGGCACCCCATAAACACGGGCATCCGAGCTGGAGGACATCCCTTGCCCCCAGAGTTCAGCCAACAGCTGGCCGAGTTGAAAATTGACCAATGCCGCCGTGGCTTTGGCCAACGTCTCTTCACGTATGTAGGTGGCCTTGACTTCATCCATCAGGTCAAAACTCAAGCCGGGGTTGTTGACCGCCATGTCGCTGATCCCGATGTTGCAGCCCTCGGCGATCAGACAGGCCAGCAATGCCACTTGATCACTGGTGTCTGCTTCCGTGATAGGCCGGCCGGTCGTCAACCGCGTGAACGATTTGAGAAAGCCCGTCCAGGCCTCCGTTTCCAGCAGCAGATCACTGAGCTGACGATGCCTGAGCGCCTTTTTCACCCGTTCTTTCAACTCGCGCGCCGAGGCCGGCGCTGCGAACTGCTCCAGGCGGGTCAGGTGAAACTGATCAGCCTCGATCTTCAACGAGCTATTGGCCGGGAAGCTGTCGTTGAGCATGCGCAGTTGCTCCTTCATTAGGTTGCTGACCTTGGGCCAATGCGTCTGGAAATCCAGCGGCAGTTGATGCTCTTCGGTGAGAGTCTCTCTTTCGCGGTCCCACTCCTCCCGCCCGATCAGATATTGCTCGAGTGGCTGGAAGGCGCGTGAATGCGGCACGTGTAGATTGCCGCCTTTGAGAGCTCGCCGCATCTGATCCAGCAGACAGATCTCCCACATCTGCCGGTCAATTTCGCCTTCGGCCGGACACACATACGGCTCCCACGACGACGGCACGAAGCTCAATGGCGCATCGGCGCCGATGCCGCGCTGGTGATTCTTATTGCGCTCGCGCAAATACTCGACCGCCTCCACCAGAGATTCGCTCGGCGTCGCGGCTTTGATCGTAAACGCCTCCAACAAGCGCGGCGCAAACTGACGAAGATAGCCGTAGCGCTGCCTCACTTCCTGGAAGTGGAGATGACTGGCCGGCGTAGCGAGCGAGCGGCACTCAGCGGGCAATGCCTCGATCTTCGGCCGCGGGAAGCGCTGAAAGATCGTCGGGCGCAGGTCGGCGTCAGCGATGCTTTCATCGAGCAGCGTCTCCAGCACATCCCCACAGATGGTCAGCAACGGCGCCACACGCTTGTTCTGCTTCTGCTGCTCTTTGACCGCGGCATTCCTGGCGCGTCGCAACGCGCCGGCTATCAATTCATTACTTACGGTCAGGGCCGTGTCGATCAACTGCGTGCGTAGACGCCAGAGCCATAGCAGAAGCAACCCGACTCTTTTGGCCTCCTGATGCTGCGCCAACGCCTTTGTCGGCAGTCCGCTCACCATCAATGCCAACCGCTCCACCAACTGGCCGTCCAGATCGCCGAGATCGAGGTCGTCCGGCAACAGCGCCCGCACTTCGACGAGCGCATCCACTTCGCGTTTAAAAGCGTCCGGCGAAGGCCGGCCGGCAGCCCGCTGCAGTTGCTGAAATGGCGTGGTTTTCTTGCCCGGGCGCACCTTCAACAGTGCGAGGATCTTGCTTCTGGTCTGCTCGTCCACCCGTTGGCTGAGATCACGAAACAACTGGTCCTCAGCCTCTACCCGGGCGCTGCCGATGATCCGCTCCAGAACCGTCACGCCCGGCAGAATGATCTTCCGCTCGCGCAACATCCGCTCGGTATCCGCGAGCAATTCATGCAGGCGAGCGCCGCCGCGTACCCGCTCGCGGACATAACCGGTGACCATTTCATTATCTGTCTGCTTAAAGGAGCGCAGGCCAAGATATGTTCTGATTCTCTCGACGTGCTCGTAGCGTGTCGGCTGGCGCGCTGGATAAGTCAGGATCAGCGGCGTCTTCAAATTGAGCTGCTCGCAGATGTGTAGGAGCAGGCTGCGTGGGACAAGTTCGAAATCCTGGAGGAAGCGTCCGGTTAAGCGAACGCCGCCCAGTAGCAATGCAAAGCCGATCTTGTTGCTTTCTCCGCGACACTGGGCGATCTCATTCCGATCCGGCTCCGGAAAGGTGAAATACCGAAACAACTCCGCGCGGAATAAGTTCCGCGGGATGTGCTCGAAGCCGGCGCGTGTGTGGCGCATCGCCGCCGATTCGCCGGCCGGCGGCTGAAATTGAAAAATCCGTTTCATCGTGTTCCGTTAGCGGAAAGCGAATTCAGGGATTGACCGGTTGCCCGGTTGGAGGTCAGTGGAATCAGATGCGTTCGGGGAACTTTATTTGGTGATTGATGTTCATTACATGAATTATGCGGGTGGCGCTTGTGTCTGGTATTAGCCGCGCCGCGTCAGGCGGGGATTATACGCCAAGAGCGCGGAGAAGGAACACTTCCAAAACACCTTATCTTGATCATCAAACACCAGCACACGCAATCACGCGAGTTCCCCTGAACTTTCGACCATAGCCGACGCGCATCAGGCTTCCCCAAGCGGCGGTGCGACGGCGTGGACCGGAAGCATAACTTTGAAAGTAGCGCCATGACCTTCGCCCGCGCTCGAGACCTCGACCGTTCCGCCATGCAGCTCGACCAGATACTTGACGAGCGCCAGACCAAGGCCGAGGCCGCTTTGCCTTTTGGCGCTCGACGCATCGGCCTGCCGGAAGCGTTCGAAGACATAGGGCAGGAAATCGGGGCTGATGCCTTTGCCTGTGTCGCTCACGGTGATGCAAATGTTTGGGGCGATGCGCTCAAGGCGCACTTCGACGCGGCCTTCCTGCGGGGTGAACTTGACCGCGTTGGAGAGCAGATTCCAGATCACTTGCTCCAAGCGGGTGGGGTCACCGGTAATCTGACCAATTTCGGGGGGAAGATCAGTCTCTATCGATATCCCTTTAGCATCCGCCGCCGGCTGGATCGTCTGAACCGCTTCCTCAATTACCGAGACCGGGTCCACTGGTCCAAGATCGAGCCTGAGCTTGCCACTAATGATGCGGGCCGTGTCGAGCAGGTCCTCGATCAATTGCAATTGCGCCTTCCCGCAGCGCTCGATAACATCCGCCGCATGCTTGACCATATGGGCGTCCAACCCGCCGTGGCGTAACAGGGCCGCGTTTCCGAGTATTGCGTTCAAAGGCGAGCGCAACTCATGCGAAACGAGGGTGAGAAATTCATCCTTGGCGCGAGCTAGTTTCTCGGCCTCTTCGCGCAATGCGCGCTCTTGGGCAAGCAGTTCTTCACGCTCGGCTTCCGCCTGCTTACGCGCGGTGATGTCGGTGGAAATTCCGCAAATTGCGTAAGGCCTCCCACTCTCGTCGCGGAGTGGAAACTTGACCGCAATGAAGTCGCGCGGCCCATCGACCGTGACGATTCGCTCTTCGAATTGATGCGGCATTCCGGACGCAATTACTGTCTGATCGTTGGCGATTAAGGCGTCTGCGATCTCTTTGGCATGTAAATGGTAATCAGTATTGCCTTTTACTTCGGCCTCCGTCACGCCGAACAAAACCTCAAATTTGCGGTTAATAAACACGCAACGGCCCTGAAGATCTTTGACATAGACGGCTGTGAGGGACTGGTGGAGGATGTCGCGCAGTTGCGCCTCGCTCCTACGCAACTCCTCCTCGACTCGCCGGATCTCGGTCATGTCGCGCAGCGCGGCGGCAAAATACGTCACTTCGCCGCGCTCGTTGCGTACCGGTCCTGCGGTCCATTCGGTATACATTTCCGAGCCATCCTTGCGGTAATTGATCATTTCGCCGTGGAAGACCTTGCCCGCCGCGATATCCTCGCGTAGCTGGCTGATTGCGGATAGGTCGGTTTTGGGGCCGCGCAATATGCGAGGCGTTTTTCCGATTACGTCTTCGGGCGCGTAGCCGGTCAGTTTCGTGAAGGCCGGGTTGATGTAAACAATTTGTGGGCCTGACGGGGCGGGTTGACCCATCGCAATGATGATCGCTTCATTACTATCCTCAACCGCCTGTCTGAGCAACAGCAACTGCACTTCGGTCGGATTGTGAAATATGTTCTCCAAGCCTGAGATAAATCCGCGCTGAGAATCGGCGCCAGCTTGGGCGACCTGCCGCGCCTTCTCATCCTGCTCACTCCCGACGTACTCACACTGCAAATGGGCGAGGTCGGCTTCAAGCGCGTGATTCTCCTCGATCAGTTCATTCTCACGCGCCACGCTACGCCGAGGCTCTTCGGTAGCGCGTCTATCCAGGTCTGCCATTCCTTCTTCAGTGGAACCGCGAGAGTTTTCCGCCACTGCGCGGGAATATTCCGCTGCCCGGCGGTTTGCTTCCGCTTTTCGGTCATCATCCTCGCGTGCGTTAGAACGCGGATTTGAAGCGAATGATTCTTTACGTTTCATATTTATCGACTGACCTATTTGTTAAACGGCAAAGGCTGTGCCGAAATTGCCCCATTTGTTCCAGTATTGTTCCGCTTTGCAGTGTCCCTGCAGAGAGCCCTCGTGAAAAAAGAAAATATTTGCGCTCCGGCCTTGGCGTTCGTTTTTGCCTGGCATAGGATCGGCGCGATCGCCATCTATGAAAAACAACGATGACATTCCCACCACTGACACGGCCGAGATCAAGCGCCTCATCAATCGCGTCAACCGGGGAGAACTCGATCAAGGCGACGCGCAATTGATTGAGAAACTGCTGAACTTCCTGCTCTTGATCGTCTCTCTCCTTGAGCGAAAACACACATCGATTCGGCGAATGAAAGAGCTCCTGTTTGGAATGAAGGAGGAAAAGCGGGGCAAGGACGAAGCTAAAAACAGAGCCGAGGAGAGCCGGTCCGGGGTTGGGGAGAGTTCTCAGCGCGATTCGCCGAAAGATTCGGCTTCGAGTTCGACCTGCGAGGGTGATTCATCTACTCAAGAAGTACGAAGGCCCGGACATGGTCGAAAGGCCGCCTCGGATTATCTGGGAGTCAGGCTCGTGAGGCTGAATCATCTGGAGGTGGTGCCGGGCGATCCTTGTATGGCTTGGAGTATGATTTTTCAAAAATAGTAACAGTACCCCTATATCTTCAACATGGGATGGGATAGATCCTGGGCTTCGAAGCCGTAAGTTCGATATATCTTTACCAAGATCAAATATGCAGCCGTTAGAGTCAGCTTTCCTTCCTGCGCGGTGTTGACGGCCCAGGCCATCAACGGCCGGGAGATGCTCACCCTAAAGGGGCATTCGGACTATGTCGGGTCGGTGGCCTTCTCGCCCGAGGGGAGGCGGCTGGCGACCGGGAGCAATGATCACACGGTCAAGCTGTGGGACGCCGCCACGGAACAGGAAGTTTTGTCCCGAAACAGCTAGTAAGACGGCCAAGATGATTTCACAATGGTATGCGCCCATCGCGAACATGGGCGCCACGTAATGTGAAAGGACGCCCTGCTGGTAGTAATCTTGAATAAGCAATGTCCAAGCAGCGTTTGCTCAAAACCGCTTGAGATCTACTCGCTCTAGCCGTGTATCCGGCACGCCTTTGCTTTGTGACACGCTGAAATCCTCGACGTTCTTTAACACAAACATTGGCGCAGCGGAGCCGCGTTGCGCTTTGACGCCCCGCAAGTCCACGTCTTTGACGTCGTCGAGGACAAACGGCGGTCGCAGATCATCCTTCACAAAACTCACCTCGACATCGTGTATTTCCAAGCCTTTCACGTGTCGCATGTAAAAGCCGTAGGCGGGAACCGTGCCGAACATGCTCGGCTCCGGGTAGTTGTTTTCATGTTCGGCCGGTTCAACTTCTGCGTCTTCCTTCGTACCACCGCCGCGATAGAGAATGCGAATATTGCTCAGCTTCACGTCTTCAATCGGATGACCGGGAAGACCGACAATAAGCGAAGCGAATTTCGCTTCGGCGTCGGAGACAATGACGTTGCTGATGTTGACGCGGCGGATCGCCCCAATAGGGATTTCTTTCGGCCCGCGCATCCGGCTCCCCAGGCGAAGGAAAATCGGCGCGGTTGTTACGTCACGCATCGTGATGTTATTGATCGTGATATCTTCGATCAATCCGCCGTCAACGGTTTCTAGCGCGAGTCCGCGACTGCGATCAAAGACGCAATTGGCAATAGTGATGTTTTTGAAGCCGCCGTTCGATTCCGTTCCGAATTTAATGCGCCCGGTCACGCCATCGCGGTCGGGCGCTTGCTGTTGCGTGCGTTTGAATGTGCCGTCGAAAAAACTACCGAGGTCGTACCCAGTCACCTGACAATTGGTGATCGTCACCCGTTCCGTCGCCCGCGCCACGCCAAGCGCATAGCTGCTCTTCAAGACAATCGCATCATCGTTGGGCGCATTGACGCTGCAATTTGAAATGCGCACGTTGCGGCAGGAGTCAATATCAAAGCCGTCGCGGTTCGTGTCTATGCGAACGTTATCAATCGTCAGATTGTCCACGCCCGTCGCCAACAGCGCGAAATGCCCGCCGTTCAGGATCGAGAAATCGCGCAACGTGACGTTGCGACAGAGCTTCAACCCGATGGCTTTGTTGCCCTGTCCTTCCATCGAATTGTTCGGGTCTCGTTGCGCCCCTTCGCCCAGCGGCGTTTGCGGGCGATTGCCCGGACGACCACCGCCCAGGCTGTTCGGGCTGTCGCCGGGACGCGATTCGGCGCGTGGGCCAGGGCCGCGCCGGGTCAAGCCTCTGGTTCCGTCAATTCTGCCCGGGCCAAGAATTGACACATTTTCCAGGCCAATGCCCCAAATCAAACTGTTCTGCCAGTGACTGTGCCCGAAGTCCTGATACATATCCCACTCGTTCGGCTCAGGCAGGTCATATTTTCCTTTGTGTTGATTGGGGTCGGCGGCGATGAGCGTTGCGCCCGCATCAAGATAAAGCGCGATATTGCTTTTGAGCCGAATCGAAAAGCTCAAGTAAGCGCCTGCGGGAAAGTAAACGGCGCCGCCACCTTTAGCCGCAGTAGCTTCAATAGCTTTGTTGATGGCTTCCGTGTCGAGTGTTTGACCATCACCTTTCGCTCCAAACGTTCGGACATCATAGTGAATCACGCTTTGCGCCTGCACAAAGCGCGGGCAGCTTAGCAATAGAAGTAGAAATATCCATTGTTGAAAGAACGAATTCATCATTTTCCTTCTTGAAGAAACCGGGCAATGGAGAAGCTGTCCCCGCTCGAGACGGATAATAAGCGCCTCAATCTCTGCGGGATCTGTCGAATTGCGGGCCGGATCTTTCTTCATCGGCGATGGGGCTGATTCTACGCGGAGCGCCGCTCGGAGGCGAGAGCGAGCGGCTCGAGAACGAGCGGCTCGAGAACGAGCGGCTCGAGAACGAGCGGCTCGAGAGCGAGCGGCTCGAGAGCGAGCGGCTCGAGAGCGAGCGGCTCGAGAGCGAGCGCCTCGAGAGCGAGCGCCTCGAGAGCGAGCGGCTATTGAAGTGTAAAATTGAATGTGAGAACTCCTTGCACTTTCACAGGCCTGTCCTCAAGCAGAGTGGGGGCGAATCTCCACTGACGCGCAGAGCGGAGCGAGGGCAGATTGAGCATCGGAAGGCCGCTGACTATCTCGGCTTCCGTGACTTCTCCCTGCTCGTTAATGACGATCTGCACTTTAACGGCGCCGCTCACTCGCGCCGCTTTGGCGACCGCCGGATAGGCGGGCTGCACCTTCCTCAGCGCCTTGCCCTGCAACACCCCGCCCGACGCTTGAAGCACTGTTGGGTCGGTCCCGGGGGCGGCGGCCACGACCCTTGACGGCGCGTTCGGTTGCAACGCCGATTGGCCGCCCGCTTCCCTTTCGGCCGCCGGGCTGTCGGCGGCGCCGGGGGCCGGCGCGCGTTCCGGCGCGCCAGAACCTTTCTTTTGGTCCTGGCCACTCATGTAGTTAAAATATTTTTCGAGGTGTACGCTCAGATGCTTGGCAGGCAAGACGCCATTGGTCGGCGCGCCTTTGATGCCCGGATCCACCGCCACGCCGATCACCCGGCCCGCTTGATCGAGCACGGGGTGTCCGCTGTATTCCGGCGGGATCGGAGCGGCCGCTTCCTGAAGATCGGGCGCCGCGCCTATGGGAGAGGCGTCTATCCGGCCAAGCCTTCCCAGTGAGGCGGCCGGCGACTGGCCGGCTAAATATGCTTTGTCGCCGATCTTTATTTTGACGTCCGTGTTGAGAGGCAGCGGTTGCGGCCCTTTCTGTCGCACGTCGAGAAAGATCAATTTATAGTCCGCGTCGGTCAGAAGATTGATTACGGTGTATCTTGCTGTCCCGTCCAGGCTGAGGCCGACGATGGATCGAACTTGTTTATCCAAGGCCGCTTTGACGAGGTAGTAATTGGTCACGATCGTCCATTCGTCGACGAAAAAGCCTCCCCCGATGAGATATTTCTGCCCACCCTCATTTCCGCCGACAAGCGTGACGACGCTGCGCCACACGCGCACGTAGGCTTCTGGTGATTTGAGCGTTGTTGGAGTGGCTTGCCGCGCCGGGCCAGCGGATTGCGCGAAAGCCATGCCGAGTCCCGCGGGGGTCGTTTCGATCCGGCTCGGCGAAGTTGTCAGACCGTTGAGGGCCAAAGAGAGTAGGGCGAGCGGGACTAGTAGGGCCGCCGGCTTCGGTTTTACTGAGAGAAGAATATTGTTAAGCATAATTCCCCCTGACTAGGGCGGTTTTCACACCAGTGTACGGGTTAATAGTACGCGGATGACGCGGAGGCGGCGGATTGAAGCCGATCTTTTTTGGCTTTATCCGCGATGATCCGCGCCCGTCCTCATTATCCGCGTTCTATTGAGGTATACTTTGCTGCAAGCGCCCACATACTGATTCCTATACACAAGTGAAAACCGATTTAATAGATCGAGAACGAGAATTCGAGATTTGTACTCATTTTTACCGGCACACCATCTCGTAACGCAGGCGCGAAGAGGCACTGCCGCGCCGCCCTAAGGGCGGGGAGTTTAAGCAATTCGTGCCCGGATACAGCTTTCGCCTGGGAAATTTCCCCACGCTCGTCAATAACGACGCTCACTACGACATTACCATTGACGCGCGCGGCGCGGGCCGCCTCCGTATAGGAGGCTTTGACACTTTTCAAAACTCTCGGCCTGACGGTCGGGGTAAGGCGATCCAAAGT
>Ga0209382_10012940_pt1 | contig 10265 bp, 9 predicted proteins | sample SoiMetdeltSBSDD5_FD_187599 | JGI IMG/M metagenome (GOLD analysis project Ga0209382, IMG submission 187599) | Bulk soil microbial communities from a Populus tree surrounding site in Tennessee, USA - Soil MetaG P. deltoides SBSDD5 (SPAdes) (version 2) | ecosystem: Environmental > Terrestrial >...
CGCATGAAGTCGTCGATGAGCACGTGTTCGGTCGCGGAGTGGTCCAGCCGGCTGTCGCCCGGCCCGTAGGCGGCCATCGGCACGTCCCACACCTCGGCCACGGTGTTCATGTCCGACGTGGCCGTCTTCAGCTTGTGCCGGGGATCGCCGCCGGCCCTGCGGATCCCGGCGGTCAGCGCGCGCACGACCGGGTCGCGGCGGCTCGTGCGCACCGCCGGGAAACCGGAGCGCACCTCGAGGTCGCCACCCCGGGCGAACGCCCGCAGCCGGTCGATGAGCGCACCGGTGTCGAAGCCGGGCGGCAGGCGGTAGCTGAGCTCCAGCGACGCCTCCACCAGGTCGCCGGTGATGCGGCCGAGCGTGGCGGCTGGCTGGTCGAACGCCGCGTGGCTGGCGTCCGGTCCGAGCACGGCGACCGCGTCGGCCCAGAACGCCGCGGCGGCCTCGGCGGCCTTCTGCATCGGGTTGGTCGGGTGGGTGGCCGGCCGGCGCACCCGGTAGCCGAGCTCGAGGATTCCCTTGTAGCCAAGCACCACATTGGACCAGCCGCTGGGCTCGCCGATCAGCACCGCGTCCGGCCGGGCCAGCGTGCGACGCAGGTGGGTGGCGCCGCGGGAGCCGGGGGCCTCCTCCTCGACGGCGCCGGCCACCACCAGCCGCCCGGGAAAGCGCGGCCGGCGCGCCGCGGCCAGCAGCATCGCCGCCAGCGGCGCTTTGGCGTCCACCGCGCCGCGGCCGAGCACCCGGTCGTCCAGCAGGCTGGCCGGCAGCGGGTCGTCCACTGTGTCCAGATGGCCGAGCAGCAGGATGGTTGGCCCGTCACCCGTTCCGGTGCTGGCCAGCAGGTTTCCCACACCGTCCACTGTGGAATCCAGCCCGAGCCGGCTGCCGGCGGCGGCGAGAAAGCGGGCCAGCGCGGCCTCCTGCCCGGACGGCGACGGGATGCTCACCATCCGGTGCAGCAGCTCCACCTCGGGCGATACCGTCATGACGGCACCTCGCTCCGGGCATAGGGAGTGCGGGCCCCAGGGTGGGCGCCGGGCTGGCGCTCGGCCGTGGCGGGTTGTAGCACCACGTCCGTGCCGGCGCCGTCGAGCGCCGCGCTCACCGGCGCGGCGCGGCGCCCGTCCGCGATCCGGACCCGCCGCACCCCGCCGAGCAGCGCCTCCCTGGCGGCCACCAGCTTCAGCGCCATCCCGCCGCCGACGCCAGGAGCCGGGTGACCGGACCGGGGCAGCGCGTAGGTGCCCTGCAGGCTGCGTTCGTCGGCCGGGTCGCGCAGCACCCCCGGCGCCCCGGTCAGGAGCACCAGCAGCGGCGCACCCAGCGCGGACCCGATCGCCGCCGCGACCCGGTCGGCGTTGACGTTGACCGGCTCGCCGTCGCCGGTCGCGGCCGGTGGCGAGACCACCGGGACCAGGCCCCGGCCGAGCAGCAGGTCGAGCAGGGCGGTGTCGACGCGGTGCACGGTGCCGGCGTGGCTGTCCCGCACGAGCACCCGGCGCCCGTCCACGATGGCGCGCTGCGGCGCCTTGCGCCTGGCCCGCAGCAGCCCACCGTCCAGGCCGGTCAGCCCGACCGCCGGCACCCCGCGCCGGGACAGCGCCGCCACCAGGCCGGGCTTGACCAGGCCGGCCAGCGCGAGGGTCACCACCTCGAGGGTGGCCTCGTCGGTGTACCGCGCCGGCACCCCGTCCGGGGCGAGCTGGGTTCGCTGCGCGACCCCGAGCCGGGCGGCCAGGCGTTCGATCTGGTCCGAGCCGCCGTGCACGAGCACCACCCGCCGACCCGTGCGGACCAGGCCGGCGATGTCCTGGCACACCGCGTCGGCGTCCACCGCGCCGTTGCCGCCACACTTGACCACCAGTACCGAACCCATACCTCTCCCCAGGTGCGTCTGTCCGCCGGCCAGCCCGTCACACCGGATGCAGGCCGGGGAACTCCAGCCCCCGCCGCTCCGGCCAACCCATCCGGATGTTCATCGACTGCACCGCGGCGCCGGCACCGCCCTTGACGAGGTTGTCCAGGGCCGCGACGGCGAGCAGCCGTCCGGCTTCCCGATCGACCGCGAAGCCGACGTCGCAGAAGTTGGAGCCGGTCAGGATCTTCGGCTCCGGCAGCCGGTAGCCGCCCCGGCGCTGCGCGACGATCCGGACGAACGGCTCCCCGCGGTACCGGTCCCGGTACAGCGCCCGGACCTGCGCCTCGGTTGTCTCGCGCCGCAGCGTGGTGCGGCAGAGCACCTGGACCCCGCGGACCGCCTCGACGCCGGTGGCGGTCAGCCGCGGCCGCAGCCCGCAGAGCGCGGCGATCTCCGCCTCGTGCCGGTGCCCGCCGGTGGCGAAGATGCGCAGCGCGCCGCTGCGTTCGGCGTGCAGGTTCTGCTGGCCGGCGGTGGCGCCAGAGCCGCTCGACCCGCTGCGCGCGTCGACGTCCACGTCCGGTTCGATCAGCCCGGCCTCGGCCAGCGGCGTGAGCGCCAGCACCGCGGCCATGGCCATGCACCCCGGCACCGCGATCCGGTCGGCGCCGCGCAGCCGCTCGCGGGCGAGCTCCGGGCAGCCGGGGACGAACGCCGCGAGCAGCTCAGGCGCCTCGTGCGCGACGCCGTAGTAGTGCTGGTAGACGGCGGGGTCGGCGATCCGGAAGTCGCCGGACAGATCGATCACCGTCTTGGCGTGCCCGGCGAGCCTGGGCAGGATGCGCATCGTCTCCCGGTGCGGGGCGGCGAGCAGCAGGACGTCGACGTCCGGCAGGTCGGCCATCGCGCAGAACGTCATGGCGGTCACCCCGCGCAGGTTCGGGTGCGCGCTGTCCACCCGCCGGCCCGGCATCCGGGTGGACACGGCGGCGGCCACCGCCACCTCCGGGTGCCCGAGCAGCAGCCGCAGCAGCTCGCCGCCGAGGTAGCCGGCAGCACCGACCACGCCGACGCTGGTCACCCCGCCGCCGCCGCTCTGGCGAGCACGTGCTCGACCAGCTCGCCGGCGATGTCGATCCGGTCGTGTGCGCCCTGGATGCCGGTGAACTCGACGTTGTGGTTGACCTCCAGCACCAGCATCGAGCCGTCGCGGTCCTCGATGATGTCCACGCCGGCGAAGTCGGTGCCGGCCGCGCGGGCGGCGGCGGTGGCCAGCTTGGTCAGGTCGGGGGTGAGCGGGCACGGCCGGCTCTGCGCGCCGAGGGCGACGTTGCACCGCCAGTCCTGCGCGATCCGGTAGGCCGCGGCGACCGGCCGGTCGCCGATGACCACCACCCGGATGTCCCTGCCGGGCTTGTCGATGTACTCCTGGAGGTAGATCAGGTGCGACTGCGGCGAGGGCAGCGCCGCGCAGTGTTCCAGGACCGCGCGCGCCGCATCCGCCTCCCGCACCAGGCTGACCCGCCGCCCCCAGGACGCGGTGAGCGGCTTGATGACCGCGGGGTAGCCGAAACCGTCCAGCTCGGACAGCGCGGCCTCGGGCGTCAACGCCAGGGCGGTCCGCGGCGTGGGCACGCCGTCGCGGCGCAGCGCCAGCGAGGTGAGCCACTTGTCGCAGCACAGCTCGATGGCGGCCGCGGAGTTGAGCACCAGCGTCGCGGTGCTTTCCAGGGTGCGCGCGGCGTGCCGGGCGCGGGAGGCGGAGATCTCCCGGTTGAGCACCACCGACCAGGGCTGGCGGCTCGCGCCGCCGGCGTCCAGCGCGAACCGCAGCCGGCGCGGGTCCACCTGGGACGCCGGCACGCCGCGGCGTTCGAAGGCGGCCATGATGCGCTTCTCCTCGCCCCGGATCCTGGATGCCAGCAGCGCGATCCCGGCTCCGGCCGCCCCGGTCGGCGTCACTCTCCCCAGTCCTCTTCCGGGTCCGGCGCCACCGCCAGGGCCAGCGGTTCGAGCGCGATGACCTCCAGCTCGCAGCGGCAGTCCGCGCACTCGAGCAGCTCGCTGAGGCGCAGGCCTTCCGGCGCCTCGATGGTGATCGGGGTTTCGCACTCGGGACACGTCGTGGTCATGTCGGATTTCCCTTCCCGTTGCGGACCGGCGGCGCCGCCCGAGGCCTACGCTCAGCGCCGCCCCGGCACAGCACCCCCCGACGTAGCGCCCGGCGTACCCGCGCGACGATCGCCTCCGCGGTGATGCCGTGGTGCGCGATCAGCGAGTCGTGGTCGCCGACCTTCGTGACGAAGGTGTCCGCCACGCCGATGCGCAGCGTCCGCGTCGGCGCGTGCTCGGCAAGCGCCTCGGCGACCGCGCCGCCCAGACCGCCGCTGCGCCAGTGCTCCTCCACCGTGACGACCAGCGACGCGCCGGCGGCGTGTGCGCACAGCCGCGAGACGTCGAGCGGCTTGATCGTGTGCATGTTGAGCACGCCGACCGAGGTGCCGTCACCGGCCAGCACGTCGGCCGCGGCCAGCGACGCCAGCACCGGATGCGGCCCGCAGCAGACCAGCAGCACGTCGCGGCCGGTGCGCAGCACCTGCGCCACGCCGATGCGGGGTGGCTGCGCGGCCGGGGGCAGCTGCGGAGTGGGCTTGCGGCCGAGCCGGAGATACAGCGGGCCCGGCAGATCGACGGACTGCTCGATGGCGGCCTCGGTCGCCGCCGCGTCCGCCGGCACGGTGACGGTCATGTTCGGCAGCACCCGCATCAGCGCGATGTCTTCCAGCGCATGGTGGGTGGGGCCGAGGTGGCCGGCGGACAGGCCGCTGTGCGTGGCGACGATGCGGACCGGCAGCGCGTTGTAGGCGATGTCGATCTTGACCGCCTCGGCGGTGCGGCTCGCGGCGAAGGTCGCCATCGTGTTGACGAAGGGTGTGAACCCGCTGGCGGCCAACCCGGCGGCCATCACCATCAGGTTGTGTTCGGCGATGCCGAGGTTGACGTACCGGTGCGCCACCGGCCCGAACTCGACGCCGGTGAACAACCCGGTGTCGGTGTCGAGGCAGATCATCCTGGGGTGGTCCGGAAGCAGCGCCACCAGCCGGTCCCGGTACGCCAGCCGGGTCGAGCGTGGCTCGGCGTCCGCCGGCATGGCCGGGTCAGCCATCGCCGGGATCCCGCCGCGACCGCGACCGCGATAGGGCGGCCATCGCCCGGGTGTGCTGGCGCCGGGACAGCTTCACAAAGTGGCTCTGCACCAGGCCGGCGGCGAACGGCACGCCGGCGCCCTTGGTGGTGTGCGCGATCAGCACGCTCGGCCGGCCCGGCTGCCACGGCGCGCCGCCCAGCAGCTCGACCAGGGCGCCCAGGTCGTGGCCGGAGCACTCGCGCACGGCCCAGCCGAACGCCCGCCAGCGCTCGGCCAGCGGTTCCAGCGGGCACACCCGTTCGGTGTCGCCGGTGATCTGCATGCCGTTGCGGTCGACCACCGCGATGAGGTTGTCGAGGTTGAGGGCGGCCGCGCCCATCGCCGCCTCCCACACCGAGCCCTCCTGCAGCTCGCCGTCCCCGAGCACGACGAAGCCGCGCCGGAATCGCCCGTCGGCGCGGCGCCGCCCGTCGAGGCGGGCCGCCAAGGCGAACCCGGCGCCGAGGGCGAGGCCGTGCCCGAGCGAGCCGGTGGGCAGCTCGACCCCCGGCACCGAGCGGACCGGATGCGCCATCAGCCGGCTGGCTGGAGTGCCGAAACCGGCCAGCTCGTCCGGGTCGAGGAAGCCACGCTCGGCCAGCGTCGCGTACAGCCCGATCGCAGCGTGTCCCTTGCTGAGCAGGAGGACGTCACGGTCTGGGGCGCTGGGGTGCAGCGGGTCGACGTCCAGCACCGCGAAGTACAGGGCGGTGAAGATCTCGACCGCCGACATCGAGCCGCCGAGGTGGCCGCCCTCGTCGTTGGCGCACATGTTCACGACGTGCTCGCGGATCCGGTCCGCGTGCCGCGACAGGGCCAGGGTTGCCGCCCGGTCGACTGCGGATCCCATCGTCAGGGTCATCGCTGCACCGCCAGCATCCGCACGGTGTCCAGGTGGTCCCATACCTTCTCGAAGGCATCGGCGTAGCGATGGAGCAGCGGACCGGACTGCGGGTTTAGGTGGTTCTTCGCGATGACGAGTGAGTCCGCGATGACCCGGGTGGTGACCGGGTACTCGCCGGCCGGAGCCGCGGCCAGCGCCGCCGCCACCGCCGGCCACGGGTGCCCCTGCAGCGCCTGCTGCTCGGGCAGCGGGATGCGCTGGTACTGCCCGACCGGCACGCCCTCGGCCCGCAGCAGGCGGCGCAGCGCGTCCCGCACGGCCTCGGGCCGCACGCCGTCGAGCCCGATGGCGGCCGGATCGAAGCGGAACCGCAGCACGTGCCAGGCGTGCGTGCGGTCTGGTGGCGCGGCCGGCACCTGGATGCCGGGTAGCGCGGCGAGCCGGTCCAGGAACGGCGGGATGTTGCTCTGGCGTAGCTTCTCGTACTCGTCGAACCGTTCGAGCTGGGACGACGTGAACGCCGCCTGCACCGGGTTGAGCCTGGCGTTCCAGCCGAGGCGATGGCACAGGTAGTCGCGGGGCCGCTCGGGGTCGATGATCTCGCCGAACTGCCGGGCCTGCCGGACCCGGTCGGCGAGCTGGCTGTCGTCGGTGGTGACCAGGCCGCCCTCGCCACACGTCGGCAGGTTCTTGGTGACCTGGATGCTGAACGCGCCGAGCCGGCCCAGCCCGCCGACCGGACGGCCGTTCAGGGTCGCGCCGTGCGCCTGCGCCGCGTCCTCCACGACCGCCAGGCCGTGCCGCGCGGCGAGCGCGCCGATGGCGCCCATGTCCGCCGGCAGCCCATGCAGGTGCACCACGACGATTGCGGCGGTTCGCGGGGTGATCCGCCGCGCCGCGTCGCCGGGGTCCAGGTTGAACGTGACCGGGTCGATGTCGGCGAACACCGGTACCGCCGCCTGGTGCAACGGTCCCAGCGCCGAGGCGATGAAGCTGAGCGCCGGTACGATCACCTCGTCGCCGGGTCCGATGCCCAGCGCGGCCATGGCGAGTGACAGCGCGACGGTTCCGTTGGCGACTCCGATGCAATGCGCCACCTCGACCCGCTGCGCCCACTGCCGCTCCAGGTCCGCCACGGCGGTCTCGCCTTTCGCGCCGGACACCATGGCGTCGGAGTCGAGTACCCGCAGGACCGCGGCCCGGTCGGCGTCGGTGACTACGGGCCAACGCACGCGTCGCAGCTCGCGCGGAACCGAGGGCGCTCCACCGAATACGGCGAGCCGGCTCATGCCCATCCTTTCGTTGGCGTTTTGACAGCTAGATTAGGCCGGGTGGGATGGCGCCACATCCGTCTGCGGTTGACCCGAAAGTAAGCAGGCAAATGAAATCTTGACGCCCGCGCTGCGGGCGGCGATGCGGGGCAATAGGATGTGGCCACCCCGCAGTCGGAAGGACATGGTTGAATGTCGGAGTACCCGAGGGTTCTGGCGTTGTGGAGCGCCCCGCGGAGCCGGTCGACCGCATTCGAACGAATGATGCGGCAGCGCGGTGACTTCACCGTCCTGCACGAGCCGTTCTCCCATCTGGTCAACTACGGCTCGACCGTGGTGGCTGGCCGGGAGATCCGCACCGAGCCGGACCTGCTGCGCGCATTGCGCGACGTGCGGGGTCCGGTATTCTTCAAAGACACCACCGACTTCTACTATCCGCAGCTGCTTCGGGACCAGCAGTTTCTGCGCGAGGCGACGCACACGTTCCTCATCCGCCATCCCCGCGAGGCCATCGCATCGCATTTCGCGCTGCATCCCGGGCTCGGCCGCGACGAGATCGGGTTCGGCTGGCTGCACGAGATTTTCACCGCTGTCGCGGAGGCATCCGGCACCGTTCCGGTGGTGGTGGACTCGGATGATCTGGTTGCCGAACCGGCGGCAGTGGTGGAACGGTACTGCAGCCTGGTCGGCATCCCGTACCGGCCGGAGGCGCTGACCTGGCAGTCGGGCATGGCGCCCGGCTGGGAACGAAGCGCGCGATGGCACCAGTCAACGAGCGCGAGCACCACTTTCGCGCCGGCCGCGCGGCAATACGAGGTCTCGGTCGAGAGCTCCCCGCTGCTGGCCGAGTACCTGCGCTATCACCTGCCGTTCTACGAGCAGCTGCACAGGTGCCGGCTCCGGGTGCGCGGCGGCGACCGCACTACGCCGGTTGAAACTCGGTATGCCACCGGAGTCCACCCCGGCGGAACCGGGTCTGGCGGGTAACGCCGCCGTTGTCCGGGTGCAGCTCGTTGACCATGATGCCGCCCTTGTACAAGTCCACCTCGACGGTCCCGGTCGCGTACGCGGCCAACCGATCCACCGCGGCTCGCGCGGCCGTGGTCGCCGGATCGAGATACCGGCCCTCGTAGGCGGCGTGGCCGATGCGCCGCGACAACAGCTGGAACAGGTCGGTCGCCGCCCGGTCGAGGGTGACCTGGTACAGCGCCGCGAGGCACTGCCCGAGAACCTCCATGCCCGGCGCCTCGTAGACGCCCCGGCACTTGGTGCCGTTGACCCGGTTCTCCACGACGCTGCGCATCGAGATGCCGTTGCGGCCGCCGAGCTCGTTGGCCAACAGGATGGCCTGCAACGGGGACACCTTGGTTGCGTTGATCTCCTCCGGCCGACCCGCGACGAACCGGACCCGCAACCTCTCGGCCTTGTCGCCCGCGGCGTCCGGCCACGTGGTCATGAAGGGCTCGATCGTCCGCACCGACGTCGTCAGGCGTTCCAGCTCACCGCCGTCATGCGCGTAGCCGCCCAGGTTTCCGTCGACGGAATAGTCGGTGAACCCGGCGAACTCGGTGGGAAATCCGCGGGCGAGCAGGTAGTCGGCCATGCTCCGCCGGTCCGGGAACCGTTCCAGCGACCAGTCGTGCGTCCACGGCGCGAACACCGTCAGGTCCGGCGCGAGCGTCGCGGCGTACCGGGCGATCCGCCCCTGATCGTTGCCGTTGCCCACGCACCCGTGCGCCAGCACCGTGCAGCCCGCCGTGCGTAGCGGCTCGGCCAGGCCGTCTACGAGGGTGAGCCGGGAGGCGCTGGTCGTGTTCCAGTACCCACCGTCGTACCTGGCCTGGTATTTCACGAGATCCAGGCACAGCTCGGCCATTGCTGCGCGAAGGTCGATGACCTGCGTGCGGAACCCCTGGCTGGTCAGGAGTTCGCCGAGGGCCGCCGGCGGGAAGGGGCCAAGCTGGCCGATGTCGGCGACAACGCAGACGATCTCCACGCCGCTGTCCTGCAGCAAACCGCCGAACGCTGTACAGGAAAGGCCACCGGACATCAGGATCCCTACCCGATGATCGCGTAGCTCGTCAATCTCCATGAGCAGCCCCGTTTGTAGTATGTGCGCCGGTTGTGGGTATGTGCAGATTCGATAGTCGACAGTAAAGCCGGTGTCGGCCGACGCTAACCAGCACGACTGTTGCCGGTCAATCATCACGGTTGCTAATCGGGCCGGCGTTCAGCGCTACGCCGAACCAACGGACGGGTAACCACAGCGCTTATCGGACCCTGTCGCCAAGTCATCGAAACGGCCCGTCGCCGGTAAGCAACCCATCGTAGACGGCGCACATCCGCCCGTGCGTAGATACGAGGGATGACTCGAAATTGACGATGCCCAGCAGCTCGCATCCTACGATCCACGGTGGTACCCGGAAGGAGCCTGGTGAAACTGATGTTGCGCGTCCTGATCTGCGACAGGTCACCGGTGGTACGCAGTGGTATGAGAGCGCTTCTGGAGATCGAACCGGATATCGAGGTGATCGACACCACGGACAGTGCGCTGCGCGCCGTCGTATTGACCCGCGCCACTCAGCCGGATGTCGTCGTCACCGGGCTGGATCTGCTGAGCCTCAGCGGTGTCCAACTGATCCGCCAGCTCACCGAGCTGGGCGCCGGTCGTTCGCCGCGGGTGGTCGTCTACGCGATGAGCGATGCCGATGACATCGTCGCCGATGTGCTGCGGGCCGGCGCAAACGGGCTGCTGGTCAAGGACGCGCACCGGGGCGAGCTGGCGGCCGCGATCCGCGCGGTGGCCAACGGGGATGCCGTACTGGCACCGAGCGTGGCGCGACGCCTGGTGGACTGGTTCCGGCGTTGTGACGGCCGGCCCGACGTTGCTCTTGGCCGGGTCGTCGAGACGTTGACCCGGCGGGAACAGGAGGTGCTGCTACTGCTGGCCCGCGGTATGCAGCCCGAGGAGATCGCGGGCAAACTCTTCATCGGGGTGACGACCGTTCGCACGCACATCTACCGGCTGCGCAACAAGCTCAGCCTCAAGGACCGTGCACAACTGGTGTCCTTCGCTTACCGCGCCGGCCTGATGCAGACGGA
>Ga0209382_10012942_pt1 | contig 10264 bp, 10 predicted proteins | sample SoiMetdeltSBSDD5_FD_187599 | JGI IMG/M metagenome (GOLD analysis project Ga0209382, IMG submission 187599) | Bulk soil microbial communities from a Populus tree surrounding site in Tennessee, USA - Soil MetaG P. deltoides SBSDD5 (SPAdes) (version 2) | ecosystem: Environmental > Terrestrial >...
CAGAACGTCGAGGGTTGGTAATATATGAACGTCAGATAAATTAGACTCACCAGAGAGATCTTTTTATACAAGATATTTGATACTAAAATTAGGACTGCGTATCAAAATGGAAGAAAAATGGAATAATCCTGATAACATAGCAGGTGAAGGATTTTATCCAGTGTGGTTTTATTAAGTATTAGTCGGAACTCGTCGCTATGCTAATTTAAGGCGATTTGGATGATTTGTTACCAATACTTCATAACATAAATATAATAGTAATCGCAAATAAATTTGCAGTAGCATTAAGCGCATCTAGTAAAGTGATTGTATTTCAGGAATCACAAGAATTTGAATGACCCGCGAGACTTTCTATCAGGCTGACCATCGTGTCAGTAATGGGCATTTCGGTATCATGCTCAATCCAATACCAGTCCCCTGTTGGATTAATCTCTAGGAAATATAATTGATTTTTTTCATCTAGAATAAAATCAAAAGCACCGTATTTCAGGTCAAGCATAGTCATAATTTTCAAGCAAGCCTCCTCTAGCGCATTATCTAGTTTCACAGATTTTTTAGGGATTTCAGATATTGAAGCGCGATGTAGGTCATCACGGCAGTTAGGTATACCCTGAGTATCTAGTTCTGCAGCAAAAACCTTTTCGCCCACGACTGTAACCCTCAACTCGGATTTCTTTTGCAATCGTTCTTGCAATATGCATGGTGCATAAATAAGATCATCCAGCCTTGATAAATCATCCTTTGTTAAGGAACGAGTATACATAGAATAAACCTTGCCTTCGACTTCTACGCCGTGGTGATGTATTGCCTTCAAAACAATTTGTCCATCATTGTATTGATAAAATTCAGTAGCAGATTTTGGATCATTGGTTATTAACGTCGATGGAATTTTAAGACCAGCCTCCCTAGCAGCGGTGAGCTGCACGAGACGGTTAGATGCCTTGAGGTTAGCATCTAGCGTATTAATCCACTCACATGCTAAACTATCTATCAAAATCTGGTATGAATCGTTCCATTGTTCATAACAAAATCTTCGAGCGAGCTTCTGATATTTACCACCAAAATCCAGGCACATTAGAGTGTTATCAAAATCACGTAACCACACTACTGGGAATTTAGTGCTATCGAAATTTCGTTCTCCAATTGTAAACTCAACACGCGGCTTACCAGTCTCATTAATGTGATATCTAACTCTCATTTGGTTGGACATATCTTCGACATTTAGACGAACATTATCGATTCCTTTGGCTAATAGCTTGATACTGACTCTCGTAGCCTCGGGATCAAATTTTCTTGTCAGTATTAGAACCTGTTTATCTGAAATGCTCTCCGATGATGATATAACCTTTAAGTCATTCGTAATAAACGACCTGAAGTCTATCGTATTGGGGTTTGGTATAGGTTGTATATCATCTACATATTGGCAGAGAAACGGCAGCTTATTCAACAGATATCATCAGTGCAAATATGTATCAGGGTTACCATTTAATGTATCTATTTCGCACAATCTTTAACTTCGCGTAGTGCTTCAGAAAAATACAGTTTTGTCAATATTGAAAGTAATGGTTCTATGGTGCATTGCTGCTTTAAGTTGTATGTATTTGATTTGATAACTTGAAACTTTTTTCTGTACTCGTACTTTCCCTTTTGACTCTTCCTATAATTTTCAATAATTTAAGGTGTTATCGGGCAGAATCTTTTGTGTTTCGTAAGTCCAGCGATGGCCTGCAACAAGTCAGTTCATTAATATTGTATGAGCACGAACGACAGCACTGCATAGTGCATCACAATAAGAAAATGGTTGACTTTATTGATTATAGAGATTTTTTCTTATCTATTCTTAATATCAGCTACGTTTGTAAAGTATGCCTCCCAGCTCTTCTAATATACGTAGAATGTTTCTCAGAGTATCTGCGTCCGATATACGGATGATATCTCCATCAATACCCTCCTCCTCCAGTGTTTTCGCAGGATCCGCCTTCAACTTCGCTAAAAAATCCTTATCGGATGCAGCTCTAGCCAAGACTTGGACTAACTTTTTCTTCCCTTCTTCTTCAGAGTTCCCTTCCATTCATATTAAAGTTACTTAGTCCCTATTTAACTTTGATGTAAACTGAGTTCGAGTATCAGTTAGATGAATTAAGAGACCATACAATAATTTCGGCTAAATAAATAGAAGAGATTGTTAGGATCATGACTAATGCAAGAAGAAATAATATCCACATTTCTTTTATAGGCGTGAATTGCAAAAAGTGTGTGACTATCAATATTGCCGTAAAATGTCCTGAAGGCATAGTCCTAGGAGCAGACAGCTTGACTACAATAACAGATGATTCCAACAGCATACTTTCTTCTATACCATACGTTTCGAAGTTATTTTCCCTTGGGGATTCGCCTGTTAGGAACAAAGCCTTTCCGGTTGGTGTGATGATAAATGGATTAAATTCTGTTGGCGGAATAAGAGTCGAAGATATCATAGAAGAATTTGAGGAAATGTATAGTAGTAAACATTCGTCGGATCAATTCAGCGTTGCTAATATGGCACGGGAATTAGCGAAGTACGTACAGCGCTATACCAACCGCAGGAAAATTGACTTGGAATTAGTCCTTGCAGGTTTTTCAACAACCAAGAAAAGCAACCCAAAGAAGCAAAAAAATGGTTATAAATACGGCGAAATTTATAGTTACTTTTGGGAGGATAGCAGAACACCCAGATTGCGTCCGGTATCAAATAAGGATACCGAATTTCTTACATATTACGGAGGACAACCAACTGCAATTGACAGATTTAGATACGGAATAGATGAGTGGGTAATTCATAAAATGTTGGAAAGAAAGGATGACCTTTATGAAGATGTGAGAGATTATATTTATAACCAGTTAAATAAGAAAGATATCAACGTTCCAGAAATTTTAGAAGTCAAAGCTCCAACAAATATGTCTGAATATAACATCTTCCAGCTTTTCTCTTCATGTGAACCAAAAAAAACAATTGGAGAAACAATTAAAGATATCAAAGAAAAAATGGATGATAGGTTTGAGACAATGGAGGGATTGTTCAGTTTACAAACCGCAGTTAATTATTGCATCTTTCTCTTGAGCTGTGCCTACGCTCATAGTGCCTTTACATTCGTTGTGCCTGTGGTCGGCTCTGAAATGAGAGTTGCAACCATTACAAGGACCGAAGGCTTCAAATTCAGAAGAATTTGGCAAATTGAGGCACCTAGCCCTCCCTTTTCTATGAAATAGAATGTGAGTGGAGAGGAAAATTAACGCAGCATAATATAGATATATAATTAATGATCTAAATATTATTGGAATCGCAAAATGCCAGGCAAAAGAACGATACCGTGTAGAGGTATGAAGCAGGACTGGTACGGAGCTAACGAACAGAAGATATTAGACAATTATAAAAAATATGCAAAAAAGTCCATCAATAATAATCTATTAGGTTCCCCCGACTTTGAAGAGTTTAGAAGTTTTCTTGTAAAGTATGAGGAGAATAAGAGACCCAAACACAGACACGGGCAGCTTACAAGTAAACATTCACTCAAAAAATAAAGATACTCTAATTCATGAGAAAGAAACAACAAAAAAGTGACATCTGGGGGTGCGAACAAGCTCAATACAGATTACGTCTGCTTCTAGATCCAAAAGTCTAGTTAATATCAGAACACCTATATCTGAAAAATGATGGTTCTTTGGAACAAGTTTTAATTTTTTTTCCAAACTCTAAAATTAGTTGAATAGTCTCTTTAAGTTACCAGTAACACCATCTATGAAATGGCAAAGGAAAGGATTTCAGGCAAAGGCAAAAAATAGTAGTTCGCATCAGCGACGCTTAACTTCGCTTATTCTCGCCTTGATAGGTTACATTTAGTGACCTCGCAGAGTCTAGAATCTTGCCCCGCTTACTTTTCAAAAAGGTCTTTTCCTTAGCCGTTAAATCACTGTTCGCTAATGCCTTATCTGTATCCGTTCTAAATTTTTTTCTAAATTCGCTGTCAATGAACACTTTTCCAATTATATTTATAAGGACGCGCCTGCTCATGAATTGAGTGATGAATAAATGTATTTAAAGTTTTAATTTTCTCTTATAAGCATGTGGTCTAGTGACGATGTCTATAAGTGTGTCCATAACATGGGACGTTCTCTAAGTTCACAACCGATGTAAAATCAGTAACGGAACGGGCCTTTTTTAACAGAAAACTGCTATTTCTCTATAAGAGATCAATCAGATGAACTTGAATGCTTGAACGGAATCAAGACCCAGGACGTAGTCTATCAATTGAAAAATATCCAAGCAAAGGCTTTAAAATCCAAGATTTCGAACACGTTGGTAATATTTCTCTTGGTAAATTAATAATCTACTAAATTGGCATCTAGTATCCCGGCACTCCTTTCTGATATCTTAATTGTATACTTTTATGAGGATTAGTTGAAATCGACAATACTGTATTATGATTTTGAAGTCTTTGAATGAAATTATTATATAAGGATTCTTGAAGCAGAACCCAAATATTGAAGAAAATTTGATTTGATGTATGGTCCTTAAGACAATAAATGAATTGTTGACAATGGATACTCAATACATCATTTTATTTGTTTTTTCGCTTCCTGGAGCGCCTCATAAAAATACTGTTTTGCCTCGTCCGTCGAGAGTGATGGTTCTATGCCGCTTTGCTGCATTAGGTTGTCAGCGTTTGATCTGATAACTTCCATTACTCTTTTCTCTAGTTTACGCTCCATTTCGGCTGTTCCTATACTTTTCAATAATTTAAGTTGCTGGCGGGCAGAAACTTTTATGTTTTGACGTAGGTTAGAATCTTCTGCAGTCGAGATCGCAGAGCGATGAAGTCCAATGAATAATAAGAATGAAAAAGGACCAACTAGCGACACGGTCGGAAGACCGAAAGGTGGATAGCCTGCTCCAGAGATGGTAGCAATTATACCAATGGAGAATAAAGTAAGGCCAAAGCAAGTAATATACATAAAATCGCTAATTTGATGATAACGGATAGCCCTTGCCATCGAAACAAAGGCTGTTGCAAATAATGCTATTGAAGCTACCTGAGAGAAAGTGGTTACGTATAATGGAATAATTATGCTATTTGGGTCATCTTCTGGAGCGACTCCTTGGAACACTGGGAAAAAAGAGATCAAAGTACCCAAAAAGAATATAATTGGAGTCGTAACTAGAATCCAGAATATAGTTTTACCAATGCGCCTCATATTGGCATATAGAATAGCGATAGTACCACCCCAGAAACATAAGAATGTAATAGCCGTTAAGATTTGAGGTAACTCAATTATTAAGATCTGCTCGAATCCAGGTTCGATTGCCGGAAAGCTTGCCGCGGATTCAAGAGTTGTTATTGCTGGTTGGTGAACAAAGATTTCAACACAGAAAATAACAGCTATTAATCCTACATATGTCGACGCTGATACAGAAGCCAAACCGTACAACAGTACTACAAGAGATCTATTTCTTGCAAACCATGACAGCAAATGATAGGCAAGTAGGCTCAAGACAAAGACTGCAAGTCCATAGCTAATTGTTGAAGCTACCGAGAGTAAACCGGTATAATATTCCGAAAAGAAAAGTAACTGCAGTATGACAACTGCATTGATAACAATCGTTACGTAAAATATTGCGTACACACCTTTTGCGATATTCTTCTCATAAGTTTCGTTCATTCTTTGGTTACTGATCTTGTGTTTTGTCATTTTTAAAATAACATATGTCCCAGCAAATAAAATACCAGTTAGTGCTACGAATAGTGATACCCCAGAGAGGGAGGTTGTAAAATCGTAGTATAAATCAACTAGAGAGCTCACTGAAACATCTAATATGATAAAGGAAACTACAATAATAAATATGATGGATATAGTGCTCAGACTTATTCTTGTGCTGGTTGGAGATTCAGTCTTCAACATAACCAATACAGATTTCCAATATAAAAGGAATTCTGAATAATAAATAACACAAAGCTATTGTGTCATTTGTAAATCTAATTTACCGTAGTTCATAAGTCCAGTGTGGCACCTCTCCAGTTTCAAGGTCTTGTAGAAACACGAGAGATATCAACGGCTAGCGGTTCAGAACCTAACTACCGGAGCAACCTAACTCTTCTTACCCAGAAGCAAAGTCGATACTAACATAGGGATTGTAATGTTTGAATCAGTCGCGAATCGAACTTGCATGTATTAGACTTTTACCAATTTGGTATTCGGTATTTTAGTCTAAAAATCAATCTAAAATCTAGTAAAATATAAGAAATGATTATTTCCCGAGTTGCCTATGGATAATTGAAAAAACCAAATGTCAAATTTAGAGACTTATCGAACAATAAGTATTCGTAGGGTAAGCAAACCTCATATTTAGGTAGCAATGAACTGAAATTTCGAGAAAGTAAATCTCAAAAGCCGAAAGGTGGAGGGATAGTCTGTTTCTTATTCGTCCAAACTACCCTCGCACTTTATCGGTTACTACCAAGGTGAAGAAATTTTAGAACTTGATTCGATGATACTTTAATAAATTTCCGGGGTAGTCTTATTCATCCAGCAATCAAAACAAACTTCAAGTTCTAATTGATAAACCTCGATTTTATTTTTATTACAAATTTGACATAATTTTTCCATTAGGACACTAAACGTTTCGGTATATAATACCTACATTGTCAACATACGATTGTCTGGTAGTCAATAATAAGATTGAATTGACAAAATCAAAGTTGCTATTTATCCCAATATATGTTGTAACCAGATTGGTAGCAATATTCTAGCACGTGGTAACATAGAGTCGTTTAAACAGTCAAATTTGAGGTTTGAAACAGGTATATTCTTATTAACACGGCATTCTCGTATTAGACTGTTAGCGGTTAAAACCGTAGGTGATAAGAGTTCTATGATTCATTTTATTTTATTTTACTTAATCACTTTCAATAACTTTAGATGAACCTTTAATCTTGGATTTTATAATATAGCGGTGACAATGCTCACCAGGTCTGCAATGACATAGAAGGGTTATAATTTCCCCTTTCTTAGAACGTTCACGTAGCTCCTCAATTTTAGCAACTGCTTTACTCCCTTTCATCTGTGGAAGGAATTTGGATAAATATTTTTTCCAATCCTCTTCCGTCTTTTTGCTGTCCAACCATTTTTTCAAGGTATCTTCTTCTGGAGATAATTCCTTATACCATTCCTGGAAATGCCCTTTCCTTATATCTCTGGGCCATTTTCTAGCAATTAAAATTCTAGTGCCGTCGGAGGTTTCTTTTGGTGTGTAGATATACTTAGTTTTAATCATTCTATTACTTTGTCACCAGAATAAGAATTCCGACAATCAAAGTCGCGGTGATCAAGATTAATGAAAGCACAGTCCACTTAGAGAGGTCGTGAGGATAATAACTCATTTTCCTTGATTTGTTTTTGATCATTGCTAAATAAAGATTCCTTATCCAGATTCTATTTTGGTTAAGGGTAGTCTATACCGCTGCAAAGGCTGGCGGTATCAGTTTGAAGACATCTAGGCAGTTTTCCTTTTGGTAACTATATGTTTTCCAAATACTATTACTTCATCGTTCTTCCAGGGTATATTTTGTAGTAGTGAGTGATAGTATTCATTTGCTTCATCAAATGTGAAGATCTTACCGTAGTAATAAGCGGCACCGTATATACCCAGTAAATTAGTTAAATGGCTTTGAATAAGAAAATATTTTTATTATCTTATACTTAATGCTTATGACTCACAATTTTCTTCTTTTTCAAGGTAAAATAATAAATCATATATGTCTAGTAGCATAATCCTTATTCATAAGTGGTTTCATCAAATAACGGTTCACCGCCTGAGTCTAAAACTGGAGGGGTAGATAATAGTCCTATAGAAGTGATAATAGCTAGTTGGGCCGATAGATTTGTGGCATGGTTAATTGATTTTATTATAGTATCGATAGGTTTAGGAATTTTGTTTGCACTGTTAGCACTTCCATTTTGGCTCTCTGATAATAGTAACGGTATGGCGGTTGTTCACAGAAACTTTGGATCGTTTCACTATCTTCTGTCAAGCACTGCTTTCTTTGCATATTGGACTTATTTTGAGCATACAAGCGGACAATCAATAGGTAAGAGGCTCTTGAAAATAAAGTCCACAGACATGTCTGGCAAGGGTGTTGATATCAAAAGTGCTGCATTAGAGAGCTTTGGAAAATCTTTCTTGCTTCCTCTAGATGTAATCTTAGGATGGCTTTTTACTAATAACAAGAGACAAAGAATATTTAAAATAAGTAATACTATAGTTATCAAATTAAAACCCAAAGAAGAGCTAACTGAGAATATTAGATATAGAAAGGACTAGCGCAGGGCAGGACGGCGCATAATGAAAAATAGGTTCTAAAGCGCCGGCATAATTGAAATTTTGACTATTTGACAAAATACAAGCATGCCTAAGACTTTACTGATCTTCGAAAGACTTTTCTATTTTTGATTAGATATTATGTTTAATGAATGTTGAGGAAAATATGAACTTGATGAAGACCTTAGACGATGCCTGGAATTCACAGGATTGGGATACTTTTAGCAAACGTCATGCAGATGATGTTATAGTGCGTTGGCCTGGTCAGGCACCTACTATAGGAATAGATGCACACAAAAAGGAAGGAGAATATTCTTTCAAAGCTTTTCCTGATAATCATGTGGAGAACAATCCGTATAAGGTCTTCTTCGGTCAGGGCGATTGGACCTGTTCCATAGCAGAATTTACGGGGACACATAAAGGACCAATGACGGGCATGGATGGAAAAACAATACAGGCTACGAACAAGAACTTTAAGGTAGATTTTTGTACAGTAGCCCATTGGAAAGATAAGAAAATTGTTGAGGAAAATCTATTCTATGACTTGGTTGGAATGATGAAACAACTTGGTTTGATGTAGAAGTCAAGCAGAAGAAAATCTCTAGTCTAATATCCGAATTGGTTTCCACCAGAACATTTGAAATCAGTCCTAGCACCTCTGTAGCAAATGTAAGACTCAATGTTTACAGTGTAGAAAAGTCTCTACACTTCTATCGTGATTTACTTGGATTCCAAGTAATTGGAAAATCTTCAGATGATAACGCATTACTTGCTCCAATTGATAGTAACAATAAGAATCATCTTTTACAGCTAAGTAGAGTAGATACATCACATAGAGTGAATGAAGGAGAGCAATCACCAATTCGACAAGCAGGGCTATATCATTTTGCTATCTTGTTACCGTCAAGGAGGCATCTAGCAAATATATTCAGGCATCTAACTGAAAACTCTAATCAACTATATTTCGAAGGAGCGGCAGACCATTCAGTATCAGAATCTCTGTATTTGAGAGATCCTGACTCTAATGGTGTCGAGATTTACAGAGATAGAGTTCAGTCGGAATGGAAAAGAACCAGCCAATTTCAGGTAGAGATGAAGACCGACCATCTGAATCTGGAGCAGTTACTAAGAGAAGGTGAAGATCGGAAAAAATGGCGTATGCCTTCTGATACTGTAATAGGTCATGTTCATTTACATGTGTCAGATCTAATTAAATCAATGAATTTTTATTCAAAAATTCTTGGACTCCATCATACTTGTTCATATCCTGGAGCAAATTTTTTTGCTGCTGATTCATACCATCATCACATTGCAACAAATACATGGTTAGGTAACGATATTTCTAAAGCCGATTCAAGGCAGCCAGGTCTTGATCATTTTTCCTTAAATCTGAAATCTAAAGAAAATCTTGAGGAACTACTATCTCAATTGCAGCATATCGAAATAGAGGAAATAAGGGATGATAGTAACAAAATTAACAAGGAATCATTTTTTATTTTAGATCCAGATAAAATAAAAATCCAAATTTATTACCAATAGTTCTATTTCGTCGGTCCAATCTTATTTTTCAAATTAGTCGAATTTAGAATTCCTAGTTTCATTATATAGAGAACTTATTGCCTTGTATTTGTGATATCATCGTCTGCCATTAACTGCTTAAATTGTCAGTCAATACGACAAATATGTCAGGTGTTTCGTATAAACATTATCAAGCATGATACATTTCTGTTTTCTACCTTGCAATGATTGATAGACAATTCCTTTTTGTTTAAAGTCTCTCATGTGTTTGCGCCACTTCTTCAAAAAGCTATTCGATAGGATTCAATTAGCATAAGAATGACATAAGAAAATTACTTATCAAATAATAAGTTATCTAGCGATTAGCAAACTTGATAATACAAGTAGTAAGAC
>Ga0209382_10012947_pt1 | contig 10263 bp, 7 predicted proteins | sample SoiMetdeltSBSDD5_FD_187599 | JGI IMG/M metagenome (GOLD analysis project Ga0209382, IMG submission 187599) | Bulk soil microbial communities from a Populus tree surrounding site in Tennessee, USA - Soil MetaG P. deltoides SBSDD5 (SPAdes) (version 2) | ecosystem: Environmental > Terrestrial >...
GGTCAGCCCCGCCTCCACGAACTGCAGCGGACCCCAGCGCACCTCCGCCACCGCGAGGTGGCCCAGCTGGAAGTCCTCGGAGAGCGCGAAGGTGCGGACGTTGCGCAGCACCGCGTAGCGCGCCTCGTACGACTGCACCGACGCGCCCGCGTAGGCCACCCGCTGGTTCCGGGGGAAGTAGTTGCAGGAGAGCCACTCCTGCTGCTCGGGCGTGAGCTGCTGCTCCGGCGGCGCCGACGCGAGCAGCTGGTAGGCGGCGGCCTGCGCCACCAGGTTGGTCTTGAAGGTGCGCCCGAAGGACCAGATGTACTCGGCGCTCGCGGAGCCGAACTGCTCGTCGTAGACGTACGGGATGAGCGCCTCGGGCGCGGCCGCGTCGGGGTACGCCAGCTGGGTGATGCTGGCGCCCCGGAAGACGCGCACCCGCTGCGTCTCCCAATACACGTGCGCGGTGTAGCCGTGCGTCGAGTCCAGCGTGCGCAGCGGGAGCTGCAGCGCCAGCTCGCCCACCCAGCCCTCCGGCGCGCCGTCCTCGCGGTTGAAGATCAGCCGCGCGTCCTGGATCAGCCGGTGGTCGGACCCGAGGAACCGGTTGTCCACCAGCACCTCCCCCAGCGACACCGTGTCCAGCCTCATCAGGAAGTCCAGCGAGACGCGCTTGTTGAGGCCGAGGAAGTTCTGCTCGGTGGGGCGGATGCGGAGCAGCTGCAGCAGCGAGCCCTCCACCAGCGAGAACTCGCTGTTCAGCCGGATGCTCCACAGGTCCTTGGTGACCACCAGCACGCTCACCCCCGCCGGGTCGCGCGCCTTCACCGGCAGGACCACCGCGGTGGAGAGGATGAACAGCTTGCGCAGGTTCCGCTCCGTCTCCGCCGCCAGCTGCGCGGCATACGGCTGGCCCTGCTTGAGCAACACCTCCGCGCGCACCACCGACTCCTGGGTGCGGACATGGACCAGGTTGAGGAGCTTCGGGTACGGGTCGCTGTCCGCCACGATCTCCTGGGAGGCGATCAGGATCTCCTCCACCCGCTTGCCCTCCGGCGCGGGCTCCACCTCCCGCTGGACCTGCGCCAGGCCCCACGTCGCCAGCTGCTGCTCGTAGCCCGCGGCGGACGCCTGCGCCGGCTTGGCGGCAGGCGCCTGCGCGAGCAGGGCACAGGCGAGCGGGGCGGCCCAGATCAAAACGAGATGCTCAGGAGCCGGACGAAGCGGACGGGCCGCCCGTTCCCATCCAGCAGCACCGGCGTCCGCGACATCCCCTCGATCGGCGCCAGTGGATCCCTGGGCGTGGTGAGCACGTTCGCGACCACCGACTGGCTGAGGGGTGTGAGCGCGCCGAACACCACCAGGTGCGGGGCGACCAGGTAGCTGTCCACGTCCAGCGTGGCGATGGTGAGCGCGGCGGAGATGCCCTGCAGGACCAGCCCCGTCCCGAGCGTCGCCCACCAGCCCAGGCCCTCCAGCGTGTAGTGCCGGCTGTACGCCTTCACCCGCTCGATGGTGATGGTGGTGGCCAGCGGCAGGATGAGCGCGTTGGCGATGGAGAACGCATCCAGCATTCCGTTGGACACCGGGCGCGCGCCGATCAGCTCGGAGATGATGATCGGCACCAGCTCCACGGCGAACAGGCCGGCGGACCCGACCATGAACACCCCGGTGGAGGCCCCCAGCTCCAGGAAGGACTGGCCCCACTCCACCCGCGGGCGCGGCTGGTGCATCACCGTGACGCGAATCTGCCGCGGCGGCTCCGGGGGCGGCGGCGGCTTCCTCGGGACCAGCAGGATGATCTGCTCCCCCTCGCCCGCGTCAGGCTCGCCGGGTCCGCCGGCCACCGCCGGGGTGCCCCCGTCGGCCGTGGTCGGGACGTCGACGATCACCGTGGCCGTGGCCGTGCCGCCATCCGCCGGCTGAGAGATGACCTGGGGAGGCGGCGGTGGCGGGGGCTCCGGCACGATCACGATTTGCGGCGGCGGTGATGGTGGCGCAGCACCCGCGCCCGCACCCGCGTCCGGAGCAGCCGACTGCGCCCGCGCCGAGGCGGCCAGGGCCGCCCCGAACGCCACCGCGAGGAGGATCCGAGCTCGCATCACCGGGATTCTGTCGGGCCCTGGGCCTTCCGCAACTCTGAGGACACGTTCACAGCGGCGCCCCCACCTCCAGCAGGTCCTGCAGGTCGTCCACTCCCTCCATCGCCTGCTCCAGCATCCGCTGCAGCGTGAACAGTCCGGCCATGCTGGGCTCGAAGCCGCGCCGCTGGCACTGGCGCATGGCGGCATAGAGGAGCGACACGCCCACCGTCAGCGTGTTCTCCCACTCGTCGTCGCGCTGGCGCTCGGAGAGGAAGGCCAGGGTGCGCCCCACCTCGAAGCGCCCGCGGAGCAGCCCCATCGCCTCGATGGGCTCCACCGCGGCGAAGAAGCGGTGCGCGTCCGCCCACCGCAGCTTGAGGAACTTCCACAGGAACAGGTCCACCCGGATGACCAGCTTGCGGCGCCGCTCGGGGTCATCGCGCATCGCGCCCAGCCGCTCCAGCGCCGCCGACGCGCGCTGGAGGGCGAGCGCTTGCGGGTCGGCCGTCCCCTCCATCCACCCATCATCGCACGCGCTCCGGGCAGGCGCGTGCCCGCCGTGCGCCCGGCCGCGCCTACCTCGCGCAGTCCAGGACGATCTTCCCGGTGACCTGCCCCTGCTCGACGATCTCCTGCGCCTTCACCGCGTCCTCCAGCGGCATCCGCGCGGCGATGACCGGCTTGATCCGCCTCTCCGCCAGCAGGCCCATGAGGATGAGGAGGTCCTCCTTGAACGAGCTGCGGTCCTTCCGGTACTTCAAGGTGATGCCGTAGAAGGTCGCGCGCCGCCCGTCGGGCACGATGAAGTACCAGCCCAGCCGCGCGAACGACGCCAGCGCGGCGGTCTGGCTGTCGGAGCCGGCGGTGGTCCCGTAGCTGACCAGGACGCCGCCGCGCTTCACCAGGCCGTGGCAGCGCGCCAGCATGCTCCCGCCGATGGCGTCGAAGGCGGCGTCCACGCCGGTGGGCTCGCGCGAGCGGATGGCGGCGGCGAAGTCCTGGGACCGGTAGTCGATGGGGATGCCGCCCAGTGCCTCCACCGCCCTGTGCTTGGGCGCGGAGGCAACGCCGTACATCCGCCCCAGCTCGGCCAGCCGCCCCAGCTCCAGCAGCGCCGAGCCCACCCCGCCCGCCGCGCCGGTGATGACCACCGTCTGGCCGGCGCGCACGTTCGCCGACCGGTGCAGCATCTGGTAGGCGGTGGCGTAGTTGAGGATGAGGCAGACGACCTCGGCCGGATCCAGCCCCTCCGGCACGCGCACCAGGTCCAGCGGGTCCAGGTAGGCGTATTCGGCGTAGCCGCGGTGCACGGTGAGCGCGGCGACGCGGTCGCCCGGCGCCCAGCCGGTGACGCCCGCGCCCAGCGCGTCCACCACGCCCACCAGCTCGTAGCCGGGCGTGAAGGGGTACTTGGGCGCAAAGGGGTAGTTCCCGCGCCGCATGATGACGTCCGTGTAGCCGACCCCGGTGCACAGCACCTTCACCCGCACCTCGCCGGGGCCGGGGGCGCGCAGCTCCTGCTCCGTCAGCTTGAGCACGTCGCGCGCGTTGCCCTTCCCGATGAGCTGGATGCTGCGGAACTTCAGCGCGGCGGCGGGGGGAGTGCTGGCGGCGGCGGCGGTCATGGGAACGTCCTCCTGGCCCACGTTTCGTAGGCCGTCCGGCCCTCCGCTTCAATCACCGCGACGCCGAGTCTTTTGACCGGACGTCCAGCGTCCCCTGGGTCCCTGGGCTACGTGTACCCGGCCTCGCCGTGCTGGGTGGCGTCCAGGCCCTCGCGCTCCTCGTCCTCGCTCACGCGCAGGCCGACCAGCTTCTTCACCACCCAGAGGATGCCGAAGGTGACGGCGGCGGTGTAGGCGCCCACCGCGAGGATCCCCAGCGCCTGCTTCCCCAGGAGCGCGGCGTCGCCCGCCAGCAGCCCGTCCGCGGCGGCCGGGTTGAGCGCCTTCTGCGCGAACACGCCCACCAGCAGCGCGCCCAGCATCCCGCCCACGCCGTGCACGCCCCAGGCGTCCAGCGAGTCGTCGTAGTGCAGCCGCTCCTTCATCAGCACCGCGCCGTAGCAGATCAGCCCCGCCAGCAGCCCGATGACCAGCGCCGCCATCGGCGTCACGAAGCCGGCGGCCGGGGTGATGGCCACCAGCCCCGCCACCAGGCCGGAGACGAAGCCCAGCAGCGTCGGCTTGCGCCGCAGCGCCCACTCCGCCAGCACCCAGGACATGGCCGCCGCCGCCGCCGAGACGTGGGTGGTGACGAACGCCAGCGCCGCGTTCTGCCCGGCGGCCAGCGCGCTGCCGGCGTTGAAGCCGAACCAGCCGAACCAGAGCAGCCCGGCGCCGGTGACGGTCATGGTGAGGTTGTGGGGGAAGTAGCGCTCCTTCCCGTAGCCAAGCCGCTTCCCCACCACCAGCGCGCAGACCAGCGCGGAGAGGCCGGCGGTCCAGTGCACGACGGTGCCGCCGGCGAAGTCCAGCACGCCCAGCTTCGCCATCCACCCGCCTTCGGCCCAGGTCCAGTGCGCCACCGGGTCGTAGACCAGCGTGGACCACAGCAGCGTGAACAGCACGTAGGCGGAGAACTTCATCCGCTCCACGAAGGCGCCGGAGATCAGCGCCGGGGTGATGATGGCGAACTTCAGCTGGAAGGCCATGAAGGCCAGGTGCGGGATGGAGCCCTTGAGCTGCGGGACCACGCCCTGCAGGAACAGGTAGTCCCCGCCGCCGATGAGCCCGCCGTGGGTCTTGCCGAAGGCCAGCGAGTAGCCGAAGCAGATCCACTGCACCGTCACCAGCGCCAGGGCGAAGTGCGAGTACATGAACGTGGCCAGCACGTTCTTCTTGCGCACCATGCCGCCGTAGAAGAGCGCCAGCCCGGGCGTCATCAGCAGCACCAGCGCGGAGGAGATGAGCATCCAGGCGGTGTCGCCGGAGTCGGCGGTCGCCTCCGCCGCCTGCGCCCGCGCGGCGCCTCCGAGGAGCACCGCCACCAGGCCCAGCCCCCATGTCCAGTCACGCCGGCGCGTCACGGAGATCATGGGACGCGCAATCTCGCACGAACGGATCGCGGGGGGAACGAGATTGAGCAAGACTGCGCCCGGCATGTTCGGAAGCTCCAAGCCGAAGTCGGGGGAGAAGAAGATCGACCGGAGCCAGGTGCTGTCGGCCGCGGACCGGCTCCGGGTGAAGGGCAAATACGCCAAGGCGGTGGAGGAGTACCGCAAGGTGCTGCTCCTGGACGCGAACGACGCGGACGTCCTCGCCAAGATCGCCCCGCTGCTGGTGAAGCTGGACAAGCGCGAGGAGGCGCTGCGCGACTTCCGCCTCGCCGCCGACACCTACATCAAGCGCGGCTTCGTGGACCGCGCCATCGCCATGTACGTGCAGGCGTCCGCCGCCTTCCCGAAGGAGGCGCAGCTCTGGGAGACGGTCGGGCAGCTGCACCAGGAGCGCGGCCGCAAGGCGGAGGGCATCAAGGCGCTGATGGCCGGCGCCGCGCACTTCAAGGGCAAGAAGGGCCGCCCCACCGCGCTCAAGCTGCTCCGCCAGGCGCTGGGCTACGACGAGCTGCACATCGACGCCTCGGTCGGGCTGGCGCGGCTGCTCAAGGCGGACGGGGAGGCCGGCGCCGCGCGGAAGCTGCTGGACGAGCTGGCCGCGCGGATCCGCGGGCCGGCGCGCAAGCGACTCCTCGGGGCCAGGCTGAGGCTGTTCCCGGGCCCGGGCTCGCTCTGGCGCTGGCTGCGGGCCTGAGGCCCACGCCTGGCGCCTACGCCGTGGCCAGCTCCACCAGCGCGCGGAGGAGGACGTTCACCCCGCGGGTGCACGCCTCCGGCGTCGAGTACTCGCGCGGGTTGTGGCTGATCCCGTCGTACTCGCCGGGGACGAAGATCATCGCGGTGGGGCAGAGCGAGGCGATCTCCTGCGCGTCGTGCCCGGCGCCGCTCATGATGCGCTGGTGGGTGTGGCCGGCGGCGTCCATGTGCCGGGCCAGCACCGCCTGCACCTGTTCGGAGAAGGCGACCCGCGGCGTGCGCGCGGTCTGGCGCCAGGTGATGGTGACGCCCATCTCCTTCTCCAGCGACCGGTAGAACGCCTCCAGGTCCTTCTCCGCGGCGGCCATCATCGCGTCGTCCGGGTTGCGGAGGTCCACCGTGCAGCGCGCCCGCCCGGGGACGATGTTCACCATCCCCGGGTGCGGCTGCACCGCGCCCATGGTGGCGCGCATCTCCCCGTACCGGCCGGAGAGCGCCATCTCGTGCAGCCGGACGGCGATCCGCGCCGCGCACAGCCCGGCGTCGCTGCGCAGCGACATCGGCGTGGTGCCCGCATGTGACGACTTGCCAGTGATGCTGACGTCTTGCCAGCTGATCGCCTGGACGCCGGTGACCACGCCCAGGTCCACGCCGGCGGCGCGGAGGATGGGCCCCTGCTCGATGTGGCACTCCACGTAGGCGTGGGGCGGGGGCAGCCGTTCGGGGGCGGTGCCCAAAAACCCGTGGCGCTCCAGCTCCCCGCGCACGGTGAGGCCGTCGCGGTCCTTCAATTCGTAGACGGTCTCCAGCTCCAGGCGTCCCACCGCCGCCGCGCTGCCCAGCATGTCGGTGCCGAAGCGGCAGCCCTCCTCGTCGGTGAAGAAGGCGACCTCCAGCGGCCGGTCCGTCTCCATCCCCAGGTCGTTCAAGGTGCGGACGCACTCCAGCGCGCCCAGCACGCCCAGGCAGCCGTCGAAGGCGCCGGCGGTGGGCACGCTGTCGATGTGCGAGCCGCTCATCACCGGCGCGTCGCCGCTCCGCCGCCCCTTCCGCCGGCCGATGACGTTGCCGACGCGGTCCACCCGGACCTCCAGGCCCGCCTCCTCGAACCAGCGCTTCACCAGGCGGCGGCCCTGCGCGTCCGCGTCGGTGAGCGCCAGCCGGTTCACGCCCTTCAGGCCGGTGCGTTCGTCGCGATAGGCGCCGACCTCTCCCAGCGCCATCAGAGAATCCCACAGCCGTTTCCCGCTTATCTGGAGTTCCTTCACATCCGCATCCCAGGAGAAGACGTAGGAGCTTATGCCCCGATGAGAGAAGAACCCATAACCCCGCGCCACCACAAGCTTGCCTACCCGGCAGGCAGGACTGGTGAAAACGGCGGGGCAGGCCCGAACCGTGGTAAATCTTAGCAGCTTCACCACAGGGGACGCCCGAAGTGGAGAGTGACACCGCCGCCAGGGCGAGCACCGCCAACGCCCACCCAGATCCGCTCGTCGGCAAGACGCTCGACGGGCGCTTCCGGATCGTCGAGAAGCTGGGCGCCGGCGGCATGGGCACGGTCTACAAGGCGGTGCAGGCGCCGCTGGACCGGCTGGTGGCGCTCAAGGTCCTCAACGCCAACTACGACGCCAAGCGCGACCCCGGCTTCCAGCGCCGCTTCTTCCTGGAGGCGTCCGTCACCTCCAAGCTGAAGCACCCGAACACCATCACGGTGATCGACTACGGGAAGACCGACGAGAACATCTATTACATCGCGATGGAGTTCGTGGAGGGCGTCACGCTGGCGCAGGTGGTGGCCACCGAGGGCGCCATCGAGTGGACGCGGTGCCTGAACATCGCGCAGCAGGTCTGCCGCTCGCTCCGCGAGGCGCACAAGGCCGGGATCATCCACCGCGATCTCAAGCCGGCCAACGTGATGATCTGCAACGAGGAGACGGACCACGACCTGGTCAAGGTCCTCGACTTCGGGCTGGTGAAGTCGTTCCAGCCGGACAGCCCGCACGCCAAGGACGCGGCGGCGGCGGACCTGACCCAGGCCGGCGTGTTCCTCGGCTCGCCGCAATACATGGCGCCGGAGCAGGCGCGAAACCTGGCGGATCCGCGGTCGGACATCTACTCGCTGGGCGTGGTGGTGTACCAGATGATGATGGGCCGGCCGCCCTTCGTGGCCGAGCAGTCCATCGACGTCATCGTCAAGCACATGAAGGAGGCGCCGCCCCCCTTCGCCGAGGTGCGGCCGGACCTGGACATCCCCGCCGAGGTGGAGGCGGTGGTGCTCAAGTGCCTGGAGAAGGACCCCAGCCGGCGCTTCCAGACCATGGACGACCTGCTGGAGGGGATGCGCCGCGCCGCCTCCTCCATCGGGATGAGCGGGCTGTTCTCCGGGCCGCGGCTGACCAACGGGATGCTGCCGCCGTCCACGCCGCCGCCCATGATACAGCCGGGGCAGTCCGGGCCGATGGGGAAGCTCCCGCCCGGGCAGACCGGGCCGCGCAAGCTCCCCACCGGGCCGCACGTCATCGGCACCAGCACGCCGTACGGCAGGCAGCCCACCGGCCCGCATGGCCGCCCGCCCACCGGTCCGTACGCACGTCCGCCCTCGGGCGCCTTCAGCCAGGAGGCGATGGACGTCGAGCTGGATTCGCGGGCGCTGGAGATGCGCGACGACGCCGCCGCCGGCGGCAAGCGCGGGCGCGTGGTGCCGGTGGCCATCTTCCTGGGCTCGGTGATCCTGGGCCTCCTCGGGGTCTGGGCGATCACCCGCCCCGCGATGCCGTTGCCCAGCGGGGGGAAGACCGGGACCACCCAGGGGACCGGGAACAGCGCCGGGACCACGGGGGGACCTGCGGCCGGGCAGCAGGGGGCGCAGGGCGGACAGAAGACCCCGGACACCACCACCGGCCCCGGCGTCGCGACCACCGCGGTGAAGTTCAAGATCGACTCCGACCCGCAGGGCGCGACGGTGAGCGTGGACGGGAAGGAGCTGGGCGCCACGCCGCTGGAGTTCAGCCGCGCGCCGGGACAGGACGGCACCGCCTCCGCGCAGGTGGTCCTCGCCAAGTCCGGATACGACACCCTGACGGTGACCGCCGCCGGCTCCGGCGACGTGGAGGTGACCCAGAAGCTGCGCAAGAAGTCCGCGCCGCCGCCGCCCCCCCCGAAGAAGAAGGCCAACACTCCCGGCTACAAGGACGACCCCTACCAGTGAGCTCCGTGGCGAACCGCGTCCAGGCGCTGCTCGCAGCGCTCGTGTTGGTGTTCCCCGCAGTGGCCCTGGCCGACGCCCGCATCGAGGCGAAGCGGCACTTCCAGAGGGGCATGAACCTCATCGCCAAGGGCTCGTTCGACGAGGGCATCGGCGAGCTGCGCGAGGCGTACTCCATCAAGCCGCACCCCAACGTGCTCTACAACATCGCCCGCGCGTACCTGGACGCGGGCCGGGTGAAGGAGTCAGTGGAGTTCTACCGCCGCTACATGGCCTCCAGCCCGGCGGACCTGGTGCAGGTGCGGGCGACGGTGGCGCGGCTGGAGGAGACGCTGAAGGCGAAGGAGGGGGGCGCGGAGACGGCCACTCCGCCGCCGGGGCCCGGCCCGGGCCCGGGCACGTCCGGGCGGGTGTCGCTGCCGATGCCGCCCCCGCCGGGCGGCGCGATCGACCCCAGGTCGCTGGAGAAGCTGAACGACCTGATGGCGCGGCTGGAAGCGGCGGTGACCAAGGCGGAGGGGCTCAACGGCGCGGCGGTGGAGGCGCCCAGGCCCGCGGACGGGCAGCTGGAGGTGGCGCCGCTGGCCTCCGCGGAGCCGCTGGCGGAGGGCACCACCGCGGAGAGCCGGCCGTACGAGGAGACGGTGGTCACCGCCTCCCGGCGCGCCCAGACCACGCTGGAGGCGCCCAACGCCACCACGGTGATCACCTCCGACGAGATCCGCCTCTCCGGGGCCACCACCATCGTCGACCTGCTCCGCCGCGTCCCCGGCGCGGAGGTGATGGCGCTGGGCGTGGGCTCCGCCAACGTCTCGTTCCGCGGCTTCAACCAGCGGCTGGCGAACAAGGTGCTGGTGCTGCTGGACGGGCGCACCGAGTACCAGGACTTCCTCGGCCTCACCATCTGGCCCGCCATCCCGGTGGGGCTGGAGGAGATCGACCGCATCGAGGTGATCCGCGGCCCCGGCTCCGCGCTCTACGGCGCCAACGCCATGCTGGGGGTGGTCAACATCATCACCAAGCGGCCGGGGGCGGGACAGCGGAACGAGCTGACCGCCATCGGCGGCACCGGCGACACCGGCGGCGTCTCCTACGTGGCCTACGGGGCGGACCCGGTGGTGCGCTACCGCGCCTCCGCCGCGTTCAGCCAGTCGGACAAGTGGTCCCGCGACTTCGACGACGGCCGCCCGGACGTGGCGAAGCGGGTGCCGGACTCCAGCCTCGGGCTGCGGACC
>Ga0209382_10012948_pt1 | contig 10262 bp, 10 predicted proteins | sample SoiMetdeltSBSDD5_FD_187599 | JGI IMG/M metagenome (GOLD analysis project Ga0209382, IMG submission 187599) | Bulk soil microbial communities from a Populus tree surrounding site in Tennessee, USA - Soil MetaG P. deltoides SBSDD5 (SPAdes) (version 2) | ecosystem: Environmental > Terrestrial >...
GAGGTCCACAGACATGAAACGACTCGTTCTCCTCCTCTTCGCGCCGGCGTTGGCGGCGCTTGTCGTCGCAGGCTGCGGAGGCGGCGGCAGCGGCAGCACCCAGCAGAGCAAAGCCGCCACTCGCTCCGGCGGCGCCGCGACCGTCAGCCTCAGGAAGCTGAACGTCGGCACGGCCCTGGTCGACGGCCAGGGACGCACGCTCTACCTGTTCGAGGCCGACAAGGGACCCATGAGCACCTGCAACGGCGCCTGCGCGAGCCTCTGGCCGCCCGACACGACCTCGGGCAAGCCCAAGGCCGGCCCCGGCGTGGACGCGGCCAAGCTCGGGACCACCAAGCGCAGCGACGGGACGCTCGAGGTCACCTACAACGGCCACCCGCTCTACCGCTACGCGCCCGACACCAAGGCCGGGGAAGACACCGGCCAGGGCCTGAACCAGTTCGGCGCGAAGTGGTACGTGCTCGCTGCGAGCGGGATCAAGATCGACAGTGACTGAGCGCGCTAACAGAACACAGCAGGTCTGCCGTTACCTCGGCGCGGCGGCCCTCCTCGGCGTTGGCATCGACCACATCCAGCAGTACTTCGGGGCGTCCTACTCGGCCATTCCAACGATCGGGACCCTGTTCGCCCTGAACTTCGCCTCGGCGGTGGTGCTGGCAGCCGGCCTGATCGCGCCGGTCGAGCGTCTCTTCCCGCGAGCCGGCAAGCCGATCCTCGGCTTCCTGGCCGCGTCGGGGATCGGCGTGGCCATGGGGTCGTTGATCGCACTCCTGGTGAGCGAGCAGACCTCGCTCTTCGGCTTCAGGGAGTACGGCTACCGGCAGGCGATCGTCATCTCGATCGTGCTCGAGGTGGCGACCATGCTCCTGCTCGGCGCGTTCCTGGCCGGGCTCGTCCGCTCGGTCCCGATACGGCTCCGCGTGGCGCAGCGCGCGATGCGGTGACGCCGCGCCCGGCGACGGGCGCGAGCACACGCAGTCCCGGCGACGGCACCCCGCGTGGGTGCCGTCGCCGCGTTCGTGCCGTTTCCGGCTGGACCCGGCCTGCGGCGGGCCTTATGCTACGCTGCATCGTACTACGCAATGTAGTTGATCCGACTGGCCCGACAGGAGCTTCCCCATGACCACTTGGCACGCCCAGACCACAGCACCCGCACCGCCCGAAGACGTGCTCGACGTCCTCACCGACCCGGCCGCGCTGGCCCGCTGGTCCCCGGTGGGGTTCGACATCGAGGAGATCGACAGCGAGCGCCTACAAGCCGGCACGCACGCGCGGGTGGCGGGCTCGCTGGCTGGGCGCGAGGTCCGGTTCGACGTCGCCGTCATGGAGGCGGAGCCCGGGCGCCTGCTCCTTCAAGCGTGTGGGCCGGTCGGCATGGACGTGGAGTACACGATCGCGCCCGCGCCCCACGGGTCAGCGATCGACGCGGCGATCACCGTGCGCGGTCAGCGGGGGATCACGAAGACGGTCTTCGCCCGCGCGTTGCAGGGACTGCTTGCCGTCGGAGGCTTGGAAGTAGCGCTGCACCGACTGGTGCGCGAGGCCGAGCGCCAATAGTGCGACGAGCCGTGAGTCCTCGTGATCGCGTCCACCCTGCAGCGATCAGTCGGCGGGGGTGTTGCGGATCACGATCAGGCTGACGATTTTCCCGTCGCGGACGGTGAAGTAGTTCGTCAGGATCAGCTCGTCGAGGATGTTGGTCTTGTCGTACTCGCCGTCGTATCGGCCCCGGACGATCGTCTCGCCGTAGTGGTCGATCACCTCGGTAACCTCGAGCGTGACCTTGTCGCCGACAATCTCTTTGGCGACCCAGCGGCGGATCGCGTCGGCGCCCCAGAACTCGCGGCGGACGTCGTTGACGAACGCGTCATCGGCGAACGTTGCGGCGATCGCGTCCTCGTCGTGCGCATTGACCGCCGCGACGTGCTCGGCGACGATTCCGCGCAGGTCGGTGGTGGTGCTCATGAGAGCCTCCTTGGTTGTCGTTTCTGAGGCCGCAGGGCGGCGAGGACATCCAGGTTGCGGCCTCCAGTGACCGGAGAGTCAAGGACCGGCTTTCGCCTTGACCCTCCAGCAACGGGAGAGTCGATATTCCTGGCATGAGACCCCGCGTCACAATCGGCGACTTTTCGCGCGCGTCGCACCTGAGCGTCAAGACGCTGCGCCACTACCACGAAGTCGGGCTGCTCGAGCCCAGCGAGGTCGACCCCGGCAACGGATATCGCTACTACGCCGAGGATCAGATCCCGCTTGCCCAGGTCATCCGCCGCCTGCGGGGCCTGCTGATGCCCGTCGCGGAAGTCAAGTCGGTACTCGCCGCGCCCGACCCCGAGGCGCGTAACCGGCTGATCGTTGCCCATCTCGATCGGCTCGAGGGCGACCTCGCCCAAACCCGGGCCGCCGTCCTCGAGCTACGCGGGTTGCTACAGCGGCCGGCAACGCCGCGCGCCGTGGAGCATCGGACCGTGCCGCCAACCGCCGCGGTCGCGATCCAGGCGACGGTCGATCGAGAGGACCTGCTCGCCTGGTGGCAGGGCGCGCTGGGAGAGCTCCACGCAGTCCTCGGCGCCCAAGGTCTGCAGCCGGCCGGGCCGCCCGCCGGGATTTACGCAAGCGACATCTTCGAACACGGTCGCGGCGATGCGACCGTGTTCATCCCCACCGACGGTACGGCTCGCGCGATCGGCCGCGTCGAGCGGTTGGTCGTCCCGCCGGCCGAGCTCGCGATCATGCTCCATCGCGGCTCGCTGGCTGACGTCGACCTCACATACGGCGAGCTTGGCGCCCATGCGATGCGGCACGAGATCAGCGTCGAGGGCCCGGTGCGCGAGCACTACCTGATCGGCTTGCTCGACTCCGACGACCCCGGCCAATGGGAGACCGAGATCGGATGGCCGATATTCCGCTCCGCCCCGTGAGCGCAGGCTCGCCGCCTGGCCAAGTCGGGCGTCCAGTCCAGACCGTAATGATTTCGCTCGGCGGCCCTTGTTAGGTTCGCCGCCGTGCTCAGGCGGCTCGCGATCGGACTCGCGCTCATCGCCCTGTTGGCTCTTCCGGCCCCGGCGGGGGCGGTCCTCTCGGGCACGAACGGCCGGATTGTCTACATAAGCGGGCCCCCCTTCGGCAACACGAAGCTCTTTCTCCGCGGCGTCACGAGCAGCACAGGCGCCGGGTCCACCAGCGGTCCGCTCGCTACGGGGCTGGCGCAGCAGCACCGCCACCCCACCTGGTCGCCTGACCGCACGAAGGTTGCGTTCGCCCAGGGTCCGGGCGGTGCGACCGGCTACGACATCTACATCCTCGATCTCACCACGCCGGGGGCGACCCCCCAGAACATCACCAATTCCTCCGGCGTCACCGACGACCGCCCGGCCTGGTCGCCCGACGGCACGCGCCTCGCATACGAGCGGAACAACGACATCATCGTCCACCCGCTCAACGGCGGCGGCGATCTCAATCTGACCACCGCGCTCATTCCCAAGGCGTGGAAGGCGGCCTGGAGCCCCGACTCGCAGACGCTCTACTACTCGGTCGGGGACATCACCCAGCCGCCGAACGGCAACAACAACGACCTCAGGATCTACCAGCAGCCGGCGAACAACTCGAGCCCAGGGACGGAGCTGCTCCACATCAGCGGCGCCCACGTGTTCCAGCCATCGATCTCACCCGACGGGACGAAGCTCTGCTACACGACCAGCACTGCGGCCGGGAACAGCACCAGCGCCGCCGTGCTCGCTGCGCCTCTGGGCGCGCCTGCCTCGTTCACCGTGATCGCAGCCAGCGGCACAGGTGACTACAACTGCACCTGGTCGCCGGACGGAACCAAGATCGCGTACACCGAGGATTACGCGGGCAACGGGGAGGTCTTCATGAAGCCCTCCGACGGGTCGGGCATCCCCATCAACTTGAGCAATGCCGCTGGGGCGTTCGACGGCAACCCCGACTGGGCGCCCGACGGCCGTCCGGTGTGCCCCGACAACGTCAACCTCCGCGTCCTGGCCGACAACCCGGTCTTGATCGGCATGGATTGCGACGACACGGGTCCCCAGTACGAGCGCAGCCCGGTGCGCGAGTTCCCCACCACCAATCCCACCAACGGCACGCTCGGCCCGTTCCAGATCGGTGACCCCTCGGTGGTCAGCTACACCCCGAACCCGGGGTTCACGGGCACGGACTCGTTCCAGTTCGGCAGTTTCGACGAGTTCGGCTTCGGCACCGATACGGGCACCGTGACCATCACCGTGGTGGCGCCCGGCGGTGGTGGAGGCGGGGGCGGCGGAGGCGGGGGCGGAGGTGGTGGAGGCGGCCAGGTGCCGACGTGCGGCGGCCGGCCCGCCACCATCGTCAGCTCGGCGGGCAACGACACCGTGTTCGGCTTCGGCGGCAACGACGTGATCGTCACCCTCGGTGGCAACGACACGGTCCGCGCTGGAGGCGGGAGCGACATCGTCTGCTCCGGCCCGGGTCGTGACCGGGTCCTGGGCGGCGCCGGCAACGACCGGCTGTTCGGAGAGGCCGGCAACGATGCGCTGTTCGGCAACGCGGGCGCCGATCGCCTGACCGGCGGCAGCGGCAACGACCGCCTGGCCGGGGGAAGCGGACGCGACCGCCTCGCCGGCAACAGCGGCCGCGACCGGCTCGCCGGCGGCTCGGGCCGCGACACCTGCCGCGGGGGGAGCGGCCGCAACCGGCTCACGAGCTGCGAGCGGTAGAGGTCGGCCGTTCGGAGGGCCATCCCGATCGTTTGTGAGGGGCTGGTACGGTCCGATGTGACCGAGCGCGGAGTTGGTGATGACGGAATCCATGTCGGGCGCGCCGGGGGGTGAGGGCAGCCGGACGGTTGGGGGAGACGCGGCGCTTGGCGCTGAGCCGCGCACCGACCCGAACGCGGTCTACGCGCTCGGCAGTAGCGGCGGTGAGAGCGCTCGGTTGCAACGTCAGGCGGACGAGCTGGCACCTGACAGCTCTGACTTGCTCGATCGGGTCGGCGTGCGGCCCGGCAGCACGGCAATCGACCTCGGCTGCGGACCGCGGGGCATCCTTGAGCTGCTATGGGACCGGGTGTCACCGGGCGGGCGCGTCGTCGGGCTCGACGCCGACCCGGCGCATGTGGCCATGGCATCTGCGCTGGTTGCGAGCCTGGGCCTGGGCGACGTTCAGATCATGTGCGCAGACGCGCGGCACACCGGACTACAGTCAGACTCGTTTGATCTGGTGCACGCCCGGACGCTGTTGGTCAACGTACCCCAGCCGGCAGAGGTACTCGCGGAGATGGTTCGGTTAGCCCGGCCCGGGGGCGCGGTGGCGAGCCTTGAGCCGGATACCGAGGCTGCTATCTGCTACCCACCCCACCCGGCGTTCGACCGGCTGTGCGAGATCTTCACCGTCGCCTTCTCCCGCAACGGCGCTGACCCGAATATCGGGCGGCGCTTGGCGGAGCTGTATCGCCAGGCGGGGCTCGCGGACGTCAAGGTCGAAGCGCGGGCCGGCGTGTATCCGCCCGGCCATTCGCGCCGGACGATTCGGGCCGACCTGGTCCGAAGCCTGCGGCCCCAGGTCCTGGAGATGGGACTAGCGGACGAGCGCGAACTTGACCAGCTTGATGGCGCCGCGCGCGAGCATCTCGACGATCCCGAGACCATCGTGATGCCCCATCTGTACTTTCTCGCCTGGGGTCGCAAGCGTGCCCGGACGAGACGAACGGATCGTTGCCTGTAATCGCTTCGCGCGATGCGACGGTGAGCGATGGATGCGGCTCGCTGACGCAACGGACGACGTCCAAGCGTCTCGCGCATTGGCTACACCTTGGACGTGCGTCGCCGTCGCCTAACCGGTTGGCGAGATGTTCTGGTTCATGCGGAAGAAGTTGGTCGGGTCGTAGGCGCGCTTGAGCTCGACGAGCCGCTCGTGGTTTTGTGCGCCATAGGCCTGGCGCACCCGGTTGCCGCCCTCTTCGCCGAGGAAGTTCACGTACACGCGCCCTCCGGCGTGTGGTTGCATCGCGTCGAAGAAGCCCCGCGCCCAGGCGATGTGGCGTTCTGCGTCCGGATCCTCCTCGGTCCAGACCGCGTTGATGTTGACGTTGTGGGCGGCATCGCGCTGGCTGAAGGCCATCTCGTCCTCACCGACGCGTGCCAGCGCCCCGCCGAGCTGGAAGACGATGGTGTAGGACCTGGGCGAGGTGGGCGCCGATGAGTGCTCGACGAGCGTGTCGATCGCGTCATCGGTGAGCGGCGGCACCTCGACCGCCTTCCAGTAGCGGTGCCAACCGTGTGGCACCAAGGGGTCGAACATCGACTGCAAGGCCGTGTAGGGCTTCGGCTCGAGCAGGTCGACGATTGGGCGGCCGTACTGCTTGAGCGGGCGGACGACCTCGGCGCCCTCGTCGGGAGATCCCGCGTAGCAGGCGCCCACCATCACGACCGGCTTGCCGTGCACCTCCTCCGGCAGGAAGGGGAGCGGCGGCGCCACCGACAGTTCGAAGATCGTGGTCAGCTCGTCCGGCGCCGCCGCGATGAACTCGCGGTAGAAGCGCAGGACCTCCGGCGCGTCCTCATGACGGTGGAAGACTGGTCCCGCGAGGACGACCGGACCGACGGGGTGTAGTCGGTACTCGAACGAGGTGACGATGCCGAAGTTGCCGCCGCCGCCGCGGATTCCCCAGAAGAGGTCGGGGTTTTCCTCCTCGCTCGCGGTGACCATCTCGCCCTGCGCAGTCACCACGTCCGCGGAGAGCAGATTGTCGACCGTGACGCCGTGCTTTCGCATGAGCCAACCGATGCCACCGCCCAAGGTGAGCCCCGCGATGCCGGTGTGGGTGACGATCCCGCCCACCGTCGCCAATCCGTGAAGCTGCGTCTCGCGGTCGAGCTCGCCCCAGAGCACGCCGGCCTCGGCCCGCGCCGTGCGGGCGACCGGATCGACCCTGATCCCCCTCATCGGCGAGAGATCGATCACCAGTCCGCCATCGCAGATCGCGTGGCCTCCGACGCCGTGTCCACCGGCGCGCACCGCCACAAGCAGGTCACGCTCGCGGGCGAAGCGAACCGCCGCGACGACGTCGGCGACTCCGGTGCAGCGAGCGACGCAGGCGGGGCGGCGGTCGATCGCGCCGTTCCAGATCGCGCGCGCGGCGTCGTAGCCTTCGTCGTCGGAATCGATCACCGAGCCATGAATAGCGTCGCGCAGACGGTCGAGGTCGGGGATCACCACCGCCGCTGTGGTCGTCTGGGTAGTCATGTCGCCGACGCTACGCGGGTGTCCTGGCACGGACTAGACCGAGTTTCGAACCAAGCGGTTCGAATTTCGAACCTGGCGCCCATCCGGGGCTAGCATTCCCGGAGATGCGGGGCTACGCGCAGTACTGCCCGATCGCCAAGGGGAGCGAGATCCTCGGCGACCGCTGGACGCTCCTGATCGTGCGCGAGATGCTCGGCGGTGCGAGCGGGTTCAACGAGCTTCAGCGCGGCCTGCCGGGCATTTCGCGCTCGGTCCTCGCCGATCGGCTTCGCTCGCTCGAGCGGTCCGAGATCGTCGAGCGGCGCACCGGCCCCAAGGGCAGGACGCTGGACTATCGCCTGACGCTCGCTGGCCGGGACCTGGAGGCGGTCGTGCAGGCGATTGGGGAGTGGGGGGTGACCTGGGCGTTCACCGATCCCCGCCCGGAGGAGCTGGACCCCGACCTCTTGATCGTCTGGATGGCCCGCCACGTCGATCGCGAGCAGCTTCCCCCCAACCGCACCGTGCTCCAATTCGACTTCCGCAACCCAGCCAAGCGCTACTGGATGGTGCTTGAGCCCTCGGATGTCTCGGTCTGCCTCCAACACCCCGGCTTCGACGTCGACCTCGAGGTCAAGGTCGACACCGCCACCCTTTACCGCGTCTACCTTGGGCGCGCCGCGCTGGGCGGCGCCATGCGGGCGCGCAAGCTGACGCTCAGCGGCCCGAGGGTTCTCCAGCGCGCCTTCGGGCGCTGGTTCGCGTGGAGCGCCTTCGCCCCGGCCAGCCGACAGGCCGACCAGCGCCGGAGCGCGGCGTCGCGACTCGCGGACCCCGAGAGAGTGCGGGTCGGATAGCCGCTGCCTCCATGGAGGTTCGCTTGCCGGAGCCTCTGCGGAGCAGCGGCTACAGGTTGAAACCGCCGGACGCTTCGATGTTCTCCCCGGTGATCCAGCCGCACTCATCTGAGAGCAGGGCGGCGATGACCTTGCCGACGTCGTCGCCATCGCCCAGGTGCCCGAGTGCGGTGCGCTCCACGAGCGAGGCGATGACCTCGGGGAGGCGCTCGACCACGTCGTCGGAGATCATCCGCGTCCGCGTCGGACCCGGGGCGACCGAGTTGACGCGGATCCCCCGCTCGCTGAGCTCCTTGGCCATGTATCGCGTGAGCACCGTGAGGCCGCCCTTCATGCTGGCGTACGCGGAGTAGCCGGCCTCCACTCCGTGAGGCAGCGCGGAGTTGCTGGTCGTGTTGACGATCGCGCCGCCGTCGCCGAGGAGGGGCAGCAGCTTCTGGGTCAGGAAGAACGGGCCCTTGAGGATGACCCGGTGAAGCCGGTCGTAAAGCTCCTCCGTGGTCTCGGCGAGCATCGACATCTGCCCGAAGCCGGCGTTGTTGACGAGGTAGTCGAACGAGGCTCGCTGCCAGCGTTCGGTGAGCTCGGTGGCAACCCGCTGAGCGAAGGCGTCGAAGGTGTCGCTCTCGCCGACGTCGAGTTGCAGGGCGACGGCCGTCGCTCCGCGATCCTCGATGGTCGCGACGGTCTCCTCCGCCTCGTCGGGACTGCTCTTGTAGGTCAGGATCACGCCGGCGCCACGCTCGGCGATCCGGATGGCGGCGTGTCGCCCGATGCCTGAGCTGCCGCCGGTGACGACAGCGATCTTGTTGTTGGGTGAGTCGTTGTTTGGCATGCAGCGAGCGAATCAGCCCGCTGGCGTCGAGCGTGAGAGGAGAACTACCGCATCGATGCACAATCCTGCCTGATCGCCCTGACTGGGCACTCGTCCGCCGCTTTGGAGAGCCAAGTGACATGTATGTTTCTGCCCATGGCCGCGATCGCTGAGCGCGCTGGAGTCGGGGCCGCACTGCGGACCGCCGCACTGCTGGCCGAGCTGCGGGCGCTGATCGCCCGACATGCGCGGCCCGACGAGACGACGGAGATCGATGGTGTGCTCCTCTCGGCCGCCGGCCGGCCGGGCGAACCGCGTGCGTCGACGTCTGGCACGGTCATGGCCGTCATCGCGCAGGGAGAGAAGCGCCTGGCCGTCGGCGATCGCGTTTACGACTACGGGCCGGGCGAGTACCTCGTCGCCTCGGTCGACCTGCCTATCACCGGGCACTACACGCACGCATCCACGGACGAGCCGGCCCTCGGCTTCGGTCTGATCCTCCGGCCGGCTGCCATCGCGTCACTGGTCCTGGACGCGGACGGGGCCACGGCCGCGCCTCCGGGGATGGGCGTGGCACGGGCCTCGCCCGAGCTCCTTGACGCCGTGGTGCGCATGGTGCGCTTGCTCGACAGACCCGGCGACCGCGATGTCCTGGCACCGATGATCGAGCGCGAGATCCTCTGGCGGCTGATCAACGGTCCACTGGGCCAGAGCGTGCGCGAGATCGGCCTGACCGACAGCAGCCTGACGCGCGTGAGTCGCGCCGTCAGCTGGATCACGGAGCACTACAACGAGCCGTTTCGCGTCGACGAACTCGCTCGCACTTGCGGCATGAGCACGTCGGCGTTCCACCGGACCTTCCAGGCCGTCACCGCGCTGAGCCCGATCCAGTTCCAGAAGCAGATCCGCCTGCAGGAGTCGCGCCTGCTGCTGCTCACGGGGGCGTACGACGTCGCCACTGTGGGATACCGGGTGGGATACGAGAGCTCCTCGCAGTTCAGCCGCGAATACCGCCGGCAGTTCGGCCTTCCTCCGGGACGCGACGGCGCTCGTCTGCGCGTCGGCGCAGGAGCTGACGTTTCCTAGCTCATGGGCGTCTGCCCCGGCCACGGCGTTCGCGGCAGTCAGGATCCGCTCATGTGTCTCCTCCGGGGTGGGAGACCATCGCGCAGTGTCCGGTCGCGACCTCGATCGTGTCGGCGCCCATCCGCTGGGCGAACTGCCTCTCGCCATCGGGTGGAATGACCTCGTCGTTCTGGGCGACCAGATAACGACGTCGTGAACTCACCACGAAGGCCGTAGAGTCGCGACGTGGCCGGCTCGCAGGCACGGGACCTCCGGAGCCGGTGCGACCTCCTCCGGTCGCTGCAACG